>Ga0209119_1003814_pt1 | contig 12754 bp, 9 predicted proteins | sample COG_03_FD_184747 | JGI IMG/M metagenome (GOLD analysis project Ga0209119, IMG submission 184747) | Pelagic Microbial community sample from North Sea - COGITO 998_met_03 (SPAdes) (version 2) | ecosystem: Environmental > Aquatic > Marine > Neritic zone/Coastal water | place: Helgoland, sampling... | reverse complement strand
CAAGGAAGCGCTGCGCTTCCCTTTGCGACTTGAACCGCCCCATTACTTTCTCTCGCCGTCGGGTGGGTCGGTGGCTGGCCTCCTTTCGGTTGGGGTTGATTTGGAAGGTTGGGTTAGGTCGCGCGACCTGCGCGCGGATCGTTGACGGTACAAGCGCCAAGGCGTTCGACAAGATCGAGATATGTCAGAAGCGGTACTCGGCTTGAGGCCGTCCAAGGTTCTGGAATAACCGTGCCATCCATTGTGACCTTCGGTAGGTTTGCGAAGGCGATAATGTCGTGGACGGGGCGGCAGTCGATCAGAGGCGTTCCAAGCCGGACAGCTACGCTGGCGAGCGGGAAGCGTTCTACGGGGGCATAGAGCGAGATTGTTGTCAGCCCGAGGTGAAGAATGGTCCCTCCCCCACTACAGGTTACATAAGCGTTGGGGTTGTTGATCGCAGTCCGAAGGTAGCCAAGGTCACGAAGGATCGTTTGGCGTTCCAACCGACAAGCCTCATCAAGGTCACCAGTTCTTCTAAGCTCTCGATGTCGCCACCACGACCGCGCCTCGGCGCGCCGCACGCGCAATACTTCTGTATGCATGGGAGGTTCCTTGTTAGGACAGACAGGCCGGAAACCGGCCCTGACCCGTCAGGAACACCCCACAAGGGTTCCTTCAGACAGTCCCAAAACAAGAAGGAAACTTTTACTTTAAGATAACACCAGGCTGCATTTGAATTTAGGAATGCAAAATATCTCAAGACAGGAAAGAACCTGCCTTCAGATAACTGTAGCAAGAAACCATAGGCAATTTTTAGTTAACTCATTGATAATTATATATTTTAAGTGAAGTTCGTGTTTGGAAATCACCTCAGAGTAACTGAATTCGGCTCAATAGCGACTGAGACACGGTTTGCGCCTAAATGATGGGCGCAATGTATAGGCAAAGGTTCGTGTCAGGCTGTTTATAGATCAGTCCGCCCTGCCCGATCTCATCTGAACGCAATGAAATCTGTACCGCTACCAACAGCAAGACTTGGCGGCTTTTCTATTGTTGAATGGCTGGCAGTCCATTAAAACTGGCGATGTTGCTTGGAATATTGTCCGCGGACAATTGTGAAATCAAGGCGCATGATTTTGCGCCAAAGCCAGACGCCTGATGAGTCTCTCTGGGCTAAAACCTTCGCTCTTTGATCCTGTGGTTATTGATCTAAAATACGCACCAACTGTTTTGATTTTGTCATGGAACTGCATGATGGCCCAAACAGTCGCTGCTGCTCTTAATGCACCCAGTCGTTCATGAGCTGCTTCGTAGCTTTGAGGGCTGATCCCTATCATTGGCGCCAACGTTCGTGCGTGAGCTACGACATCAGGAACAGTTTCTATTCTTCTCAGCGAAAACTCGGCTGCTTCCGGACACGCCGATAGCAATTCTGGTATTGTGATTGGAGCATCTGAAGGCATAGGAGTGTTTTGTTTTTTTTGTGGGATGTTCTCTTTATCAATATGTTCTTTATTTGACTTATGATGGTGCCGGACATTTTGACCGTCACTGGCGGTCAATGTAGTCGTTAAATTAGAAGTTTGATCATCTGGTGACTCTGCCTCAACTTCTTTGATTGGCAGGGCTGAGAGAATTTTCTCACAGTCGTTAAGGGACAATTTCCGACGGAGGGCACGAAAGACGTTCAGAGCCACCGCATCGTTTGGGTTGTCGACCAGGCTTGCATTGGCTGCCGCTCGGATTTTGGCACGCAGATAGTCAATTTGCTCTCGTTCCTTCATGACTTCAGCCGCCATTGAAGCAATTTCATGCAGACGATCGAAAAGTGGTGAGAGGTCAAAGCCAAAGCGAAGGGCTTGGCCGGCGTGGCTGTTGTGCTTTGTGAATCGTTTCCGATTGGGGCTGTCACGGCGAACGAGCAGGCCAATTTCTTGAAGCGTCGCTGCGTGGCGTCTGATTGTTCTGTCTGAGATGCCATTGCGCCGGAACGTGAGAGTTGAGTTTGATGCAAACACGGTGTGGTGGTTGCGCATGGGGGCGAGGCACGAAAGCATCGCGTCCAATGTTGAAATCACCGATGCACTGAGACCGAGTCGCGGTGCCGCGTTTCGGAGCGTTGCGACAACGATGTGGCGTTCTGGAATGGAATTGTCCGCGGACAATATTTCACTGGTCCGCAGCCCAGTGGGTGCAGTTGCTTGTATAAATGCCATGTTTTTTCACGACAACCTGATATAAAAGGCTCCGATATCTCTGAAAATCAGAAAAAAGGCCGCAAATCTTCATCAACCGAATCGGTTGTTGTTGACTGGCGCGGAGAAGCTGGTAAATCTGAAAGTGCAAAGAACAGATTGGGCTCTCCTAGGGAAACCTTGGGGGGCTCTTTCTTTTTTGGGTTGCTGGTCGTGCTCCTTTTTTAAGTTTTACTGTTCGGTCGACATCAGTCAGGCTTTTGCTCTGACTGCCACGCCTCATAGAGGCGCGTAAGCTCAGCTTCTGCGTTGTTACGCATCCACTGGGCAAATTCTGGGGCATCAGACTTCGACAGCTTGAATGTCAAAGCACGGGCCGTTTCTTTTACTTCAGCCAAAGCCGTCCCATCACCAAGTTTGATGGAGAGGGTAGGGGGTGCAGCTGGTTTGTTAGTGGCCTTAGATTTTAGCGCTTGAGTAATGGCGTCACTGACCATGCCAAAGCGGTCGTCGGAGCTTTTGGCAGCATTAAACTGAAGCGTTGCGGTGACCTGTTCAAGATCGACGCTATCTTTGCGCGACTGGTCTGCCAGCTCTTCCCAACGTCTGCGTCCAATGCCATGCGCGGAGCCGATTTGCTCAATGACTGACTTTGGAATAGACCGTGCAACTTTGGTCATGCGCGATAACATTGGCTTGTCCACAGCGAGGGCATCCAGAATGATTGCTTGCTCGTAGCCACTTGTAGCCAGCTCGGTGGCGAAAAGCGCTTTTTCAATGAAGCTGGGATCTAAGCGTTGAGTGTTCTCTTGTCCCTGGGCAAGAATAGCCTCTTCATCAGAAAGAGACCTGACAAGTGCTTTTGCGGGGATGCTGAGCGATCGTAAGGCCCGCAATCTGCGGCGACCATAAACGATTTTGTAGTGTCCGGGTTTGTCCGCGATGGGGCGCACCATAATTGGTACTTGTTGGCCATGTGCCTTAATGCTCTCAGCTAGCGTCACAACATCAGCATCGGTGAAAGAGAGACGGTCCTTGGGGCCGTTCTCTTCAATGACATCAACGGAGATTTCTCTTACCGCGTTGCTCGCGACATCCTTCAAAGTGGATTTAACGCCGCTCATTGCGCCGGTATTCGGGAATCGCGCCTTTTGTTCTCCGGCTGGTGCCGCAGTGCCGGCCGCATCGGGTGGAGGAGGGGGCTGGAATAGGTTTCTACGGGCCATTAGTCAGTTTTCCTTCCCCAAGCTTGCTGGATCGTCTTTTCGAATTCATCCGCGACGCCATTAACAGACTCTAATATGCGTGTTAGTGTCTTCTTTACGACTTGTGAGGGATCCAGCTCATAGATGGTTTGCTGTGTCATCCCAGCGTCTGAGATCGCTGTGGATTTGAGCATCGGGGTGGTCAACACTTGATCCAAGAGAATAGACCTCAAGAAACCCGCCATTTGTGATTGTGGTACGTCGGTTGGTTCATATCGAGCTATCAAGAACTTAAGGAAATTCCAATCGATGGGCCCTGCCGCCTCCTCGAGAGTTTGGACAGTTTCTCCAGCCATTTCAAGGAATTGCGCCATCGATGCAACATCCAACATGCTGGGAACAACTGTAATCAGAAGGCCGGTAGACGCCAACAAAGCTGTCATTGTTGTGAAGCCAAGTTGAGGCGGGCAATCGATGATGACGAGATCGTAGTCTGCTTCGACCTCGTCGAGAGCGATCGCAAGGCGCTGTGTGAATGGCGGGTCGATCTTGTGCTGAAGCGCATACGCTGTTTCGGTCTCGTACTCGGATAGCAAGAGACCTGCCGGAGCGAGGTCAAGGTTGTGAAAATATGTCTTTCGGATGACTTGGCTCAGCGGCACAGGGTCTTCGTATTTTAGCGCGTCATAAACGGTGCCGCTCTCAGCAAACTCGATCTCAGGACGGTACCCGAACATCGTGGTCAAGCTCGCCTGTGGGTCCATGTCGATCGCAAGTACCCGATAGCCTCGCAACGCATAGCGTTGAGCTAAATGGATGGCGCTGGTTGTCTTGCTGGATCCGCCTTTGAAGTTCACTATAGAAATAACCTGAAGGGCATCGTTCTCGCGCCGTCCGGGAAGGTATGTTTCGCCATTCCGACCGGTCTTTGCCATCACATGGCGGATTTGGTCAATCTCTTGGGCGGTATAGAGCCTGCGACCTCTGGAATCCGTCTCTACATCAGGGAAATCACCTTCCTGATGCCGCGTTCGAAGGTTCGACATGCTGATGCCGGTGAGCTCGGATACTTCCGCAGGATGAAACTTACGTAGCGCTTTTCTACTATCAGGCTGGAAGCTATTGCGCATATGGTTGTTAAGCGCTTCCGACAGGCGGGCAGCGTTCGACGCAATAGATGCGGCGATAGAGCTGGTTTGCGCGATATTTGCGTTTGAATTCATGTGCCCTCACGACCTCTTAGTGGGTCATCTGTGTTTCGTCGCTAAACCGCGTGATTTACGGCAGCTTGCGACAATTGAACTCATGACACGCAACTTATCCCCAGGCAACAATTTTTTGGCCCTTTCGGTAGCAAAGGGCCCTTCTATTCAGCAGTGATGACTGAAGAACCTTAGTTAACATGTTGAAAAAAAACATTTTGTCGGGATTTTGATGAATTATCGCAACATGTTGTAGCACTTAGGCACATGGTCGCAATTGATAGCAAACATGTCTATGGCTCGAATCGGTTGGATCGTAGGAATTTCTGGAAGTTGTTGTCGCAGACACAAAATTGGCTTGGTGGCCTTGGCTCTGTTGCAGATAGCGATGTCGCCTTGAATCGAGATTAAGATCCAACTTTCGCGCATGTAAGGTGCGCGAAAGTTGGATTTTTGATCCGCCCCGTGAAGAACTCAATATACCACCGAGTATTTTTCTACTTAAAGCGTAAGTCTTATCTTGCGGTGTGTCGCGACATCTTTTGTCTTTGTGAGTGGGGCAGGGGGCGTCAGAGGCTCTTTACTTTCAATCGGTGGCGAACGTTTCCGTTCAGTTGCCGGGTCCCATGCGGGATCAGCAGAAAACCCGTGAAAACGTACATCTTACTTTACGTGCAATCACACATCATAAAAAACGTGTATACATACGACGCACTTTACGTCTAAATGTACGTCTCTTAATACGCGTAAAGCACCGACAACTTCTTTAGAAAAGTGACCCTCCTATCATGGCGACCCCAAATGAAAAACTTGCAGCCTCGCTCGAGCTTCTCAAGGAGCGACAAGCGGAACATGGCAACGTCCTTCGAAGCGGTGAGCTTAGCCGGACCCACCGAGAGAGGCTCAAAAAAAATGGTTTCCTAACAGATGTCATTCTGGGCTGGCTGATTGTGACTCGACCACAAGACAAGTCCCATGACTCGACCTTCTGGTACACATCATTCTGGGATTTCTGTCGCCGGTACTGCCATGAACGCTATGGTGTGGAGTGGTGTTTCTCGTCCGAGCAATCTTTACTTTTGCATGCCGAAAGCACCCACATTCCGAAGCAAGTGATCGTTTGGACACCCAAGGGGTCTGGCAACAACACGGTGCTGCCGTTCGACACGTCGCTATACGACCTCAAGAAGGACCTGCCTCCGAAGAGCGACATCGTCACAAAAGATGGGCTGTTCATTCTCTCTGTTGAAGCGGCACTCATCAACGTCCCCGAAGCATTCTACCGCTCCTACGCAATGGAAGCGCAAATTGTCTTGAGCGGTTTGAGGAATACAGGTCCCTTGCTTGTCAAATTGCTCGATGGCGGGCACGTTTTGGCCGCAGGGCGGATTGCGGGTGCGTTACGTCGCGTTGGGCGCGACAATGAGGCCGACACAATTCTCAAGAAGATGAAGGCCGCTGACTACGATGTCCGGGAAAGGAACCCGTTTTTGGATGGTGTCCACGTGATGCCCCTCGAAGTGGGCAGCTCGCCACTTGCGGCTCGAATCAATGCTGCGTGGGACATACATCGCGACGCCATTCTAGGCATATTTCCTGACGAACCAGGTTTGCCTGCCGACAAAGATACGTATCTGGCGGTGATCGACGACATCTACGTCAACGATGCCTATCACTCACTGTCCATTGAAGGGTATTCCGTCACTACAGAGTTGATCGAGCAAGTGCGACAGGGGTCCTTCGACCCACTTGGAAATGTGGAACACAAGAAGGATGTCGATGCGCTTGCAGCCCGCGGTTACTGGCAAGCCTTTCAATCCGTTCGGGCGTCGATAGAAAGAATACTAACGGGGGAGTCGGCAGGGCAGGGGGCCAGACAAGATCATGATAGTTGGTATGAAGAGTTGTTCCGGCCGTCTGTGACGGCAGGTATCCTGAAGGCTGGCGCATTGGCTGGCTACCGAAATCATCCAGTGTATCTGCGGGGATCACGTCACACGCCGCCGCGCGTGGCAGCTATTGCCGACGGTATGGAGACGCTGTTCAAAAGACTCGAAAATGAAGATTCCGCAGCGGTTCGCGCGGTTCTCGGACACTGGCTACTTGGTTACATCCACCCCTATCCTGACGGAAACGGGCGCATGGCACGTTTCTTGATGAACGCAATGTTTGCATCCGGGGGCTACCCGTGGACAGTTATCGATGTCGAGCATCGAGCAGCATATATGTCTGCCTTGGAGACGGCGAGTGTTGGGGGCGACATCGTTCCGTTCGCAAAACTGATAGAGGATCGGATGCGATGGTCAAATTCTCTTTCCTACTGAACTAATTGACCTGTTGGTTTGGGAGCTTGGAAAGAAAAGCATGATATTTGCAACGGTCGGCATTGGCCATAGTAACAAGGCCCATAGATTGGTGCATAAATCCGGTGCGCAATGTTTTTGAATGATCTAAGATGTTCTCATGCTTATTGGTTACGCTAGAGTGTCCAGCCAGGTGAGCAGCCCCACTTGAGTGGTCCATATTGAAAGTTAGTGCATGATCGGCCTTTGGTCCATCGGGATGATGGCTTCGGGCGCTGGTGGGCGGTAGCCCAATGCACTGTGTGGTCGCTTGGTGTTGTAGTGTTTCCTCCAGCTTTCGATGATGGTTCTGGCATGTGTCCTGGAACAATAATGTCTGCAACAGAGCCTTATTTTAGTACACTGGGGGGGCAAAACAACGGTCTTGGTCTCAGCGCTGCACAATGCTGGTGGAGGCCTGCGTCAGCTTGACCGAAAGGAGTTTAATGGTGTGGATAAAGCAATAGTAAATGCACAAGCATTTGCGACAGAGGTTGTAGAAATTTTAGAAGGACAAACAGATGCCACGTGAACTTGACACTAGTAGGTTAGAGAAGTTTGCACCTAAGCCACGCAGTAAACCTATTACAGAGACAGAACCGCAACATCAGCCAACTAAAAATGCCCTGCCCAAACCCGTACAACCCTGGCCTAGCAGGGAACCTTCGTTGGATGGTCAGTTCACGGTACGTGCGCCGCTTGATGTAATCGAACGATTTAAAAAGATGTGCAAAGATGATCGGCGTACTTATGCGGATATGCTTGGCATTTTGATGGATAATTTTGAAAAATAGGGCATTTGATTTTTATAAGTAAAACTCTCAAACGTTGTTTGTTTTTCTAAGCAAATTCCAGCGTTGATTTTTGGGGTATGGTTTTAGTTTAGTATGTATACTTTGTTAGTGTTATATATGTGTTATATAGGTGTTAAGCAATTTAGCGTTGCGCCAAGCTATTGTTTTTAAGGGCATTTTCTGTGCCGTTGGTGTTTAATACCCCGAACTTTAGTGTTTAATACCCCGAACTTTGGTGTGTGATACCCCGAACTTCAGGGTGGCGGTTTTGGCGTCAAAATTTGTATAGTTTCTGTTCGTTTTTCGGGAAAATTGTAGTTTAACCTTCAAAAAATCAGGCAAGGGACTGGATTGGATTTTTTAGTTTGGTTACTGTCTCTACTTAGTGTGTAAAACCCCGAATTTTTGCAGTCTAAAAGAATGCTTTTTCTGGCAAAAATACACGTTGGTGTGTGAAACCCCGAATCTGTTGACTTGGTGTGTAAAACCACGAATAAAGAGTTATGGTGTCTGAAACCCCGAATCATAATCTCCAGCTTTTACCGGAGCGTCATCCTCAAGATGATTTGTTCATTTGCGATGTGGCGGATGCTGTTCTGAAAGACGTGATGCCCCAGATGGAGCATCCTTTTTACTCTTTATCTAAAAAGCCGGAAACAGCTGTGCGCAGATATGAGCATAATGGCCACTGGGTGGAAATCACGCCAAGTGTAAAGGGCCTGGCGACAATTTACGATAAAGACATATTGATTTATTGTATTTCACAGATCATGGCAAAGTTGAGTAAGGGTGAAGAGGTATCGCGTCGTGTGCGTTTAAATTCACGCGATCTTCTCGTGTTTACCAATAGGGGGACATCCGGCAAAGACTATCAAGCATTAGTCCAAGCTATTGACCGGTTGGCTGGCACACGAATTAGCACCAACATTCAAACGGGTGATGAAGAACAATACGATACATTTGGATTAATAGACGCAGCCTCTATACGCCGCAAGCAAGGTAATGATGGCAGGTTGTTGTGGTGTGAGTTGAAGCTTTCAGAATGGGTTTTCAATGCGATCCGTGCGCAAGAGGTTTTGACCTTACACAAAGACTATTTTCGATTACGCAAACCAATTGAGCGCCGAGTATACGAAATCGCACGCAAACATTGTGGGCGACAGCCTAAATGGTCAATTAAGCTGGAACTTTTGCATAAAAAATCGGGTTCGAAGTCGCCACTTAAAGAGTTTCGAAGATCGCTTCGACACCTTGTTGAACACGATCATCTGCCAGATTATTCAATCTCATTTAACGACGAGACGGATTTGGTTGTCTTTGTTAATCGAGGTACCATGTTCAAGGGGGTAACGCTCGTCGAGGGGCCTCGAATAACAATATCAAGCACTGCATTTGAGGATGCGAGAGCAGCGGCTCCAGGCTGGGATATTTATATGCTTGAAAGTGAATGGAAAGCTTGGATGAACGATGGCGGGCTGGACGCTCCCAAAAGCCCTGATAAAGCGTTTGTTGGGTTTTGTCGCAAATGGTTTGAGAAGCGGGGAAGCCCGTAAACAACATCGGCGGTTGGTCGACGTTCGTTTCAAAGTGCCACGGTGTTTCTCGCCAACGGCCCAAATTTGTCAATAAGCTGCCCGCGACAACACAGTTTCGCCGCTACTGTGGCCTGCGATTCACTCCCCCGCATGGTCACAGGCGCGGCAGGTCAATTCAGGCGTGGGAGTATATCAATATATGGTCATCGATACCTAATTTGGCTAGGAAATGTCTCCAATGTAGAGGCTAGGTCAAATTCTTTATCCAACCAAAGATAACCACCCTCCAACGTATTCCAAATTATTCGCCAACCAACATGTGACCCTGACGATTTGCAGAATATGTCGGCAACAGGCGTAGCCGTTTTACGTAAATTTTTGCAATTTTCTGACAATGTATTACCCTATTGTTTGAATTCCCGTTAAAGTAAAACCCATCTCAGAAATAATTACACGAAACCAAACGAAACCAAACGAAATTAAACGAAAAGTTGACGCGTAACGTCATGTTATTGCTGCGTAACAATTCTCGATAATTTTGAAAATTGATCCTAGTTCATGAAAAAAACTGAAAAATATTATGTTCCTCTCCCAACTGGAGAAGTCGAATTTCAAAAGCTTTTCGATTTTCTAGTAATTTCAGGTATAGGCATGCCATTGAGTAGGGATGGCGGTCCAATAGGTGCGTGGACGCCTGATCTGATCACCGAAGCAATGTCTAGCCATGGGGAAAGTCAAAATGATGTTGATCTACGTACGGTTCAACTCTGGTTTCAAGATAATGGAAAAGGCGTCAGTCCAAAAAACATTGGGCGACTTGCGGTCATTTTTGGTTGTGGGGATCCTAATCAAACAGCTGAGATCCGTTTAAAACTGACATCGGCACAAATACGGCTTGAAGCCAATCGTCGTGCTTATAAAAAAAAACATCAAAGTAAAATTTATGAGCAAGCTGCAGTTGGTACAATGAGGCAGCCAGAAATAAAAAAAGCATCATCTTCATTAACGCCTGCTTTTAGAACGCTTGCTGAAAAGGTCGAATGGATGTTGAGTGGGTCAAGGTCCATGAACCTCCAAATTTTATATTGGCTAGTGTTTTGTGGACTTGGCTTATTCAACTACATTGTAGGTACACTCAGTGTCACATACAGCCCAGTAAAAGGGTTGGACAAACAAGTAGGTTTTATCTGGGCACCGACACTCAACTTGCTGCCTATGGTCGTGCTGCCAATATATATTTATTATATAAGCAACATAACCACATACTGGAAAAGAGCAGGCCGAAATAAATGCATCAATTATGGAAATGAGGCCACATATCAAAGTGAAAACGATGGTTGGCTAGCCAAGGTGAATGAGTTATCGTTTTCCTTTTGGGCAATCACAGTGTTTTGCTTTCTATTCGTTTTCTGTGCCCAATGGTTTGGGATTTACTTACCTGCGTATATTTCAGGTGAGATTAATGATGTTCAAATGGATAGGTATCTTGTCACACTTGTTAGGCCAGATGTGATTACAATTCCTCAATCTATGGTTCTGTCAGGAATTGGTTACTTATATACGGCTTCTTATATCGCCGTTTTTATGTTTGGTTTGCTACTCATCGTTGCCATTGTTTTTGATTATCATGATATTTGCACAACCCTAGACCTCGAAGAGGTTTTGATTGATGTTCCAAATATACGCAAAGAGGGGCAAAAAATTGTTTGGGGCAGTTATAGGGTTGTTCTCTTTGGTTTATGGATGGCCACACTAATAAAACTACAAATTACTTATCTATCTACAGATGCTAAGAACACTGTGAGCTGGTTAGTTACAGATTTTTTATCTCTGCTAAACATGGGCCAAGTCCGTAATGGATGGCTAGATAACACTTCAATTGGTCACTTCACAACATTTCTTATGGTTATGGTTGCAGTAGCAATTTTCATTGTTACCATCCAAAAAATTTGGAACATCTTCGATAAATTATCATTATATGATGATGATTTTACCTTCGGGCATGATCGAAATGTTTTACTAAGAATGTCCTTTGTGATTTTGATAATGTCTTTAAATCTGACCCTTCTGGGTCGCTTTGATGGCTTCTCTTTGGTCTTAGCACTAAGTGTACTCGCTTCACTAAATGTGTTATCTGGACCAAAACTGCGTAATTTTTGAGGATTATTATGGAACAAGCTAAATTTTATAATACGATTGCTGACGGACCAGAATTGAGTACCGCTTACTGGATGCAAACTGAAGACAACTTGCGAGTTAGGGTCGGTGTATATGATGCCGAAGTACCAACGAAAGGTACTATCTTACTTATGCTCGGCCGGTTTGGGTACGCAGAAAGATACGGTAGAGTTGCAAAGCAATTTGCAGATAATGGCTTTGCAACTGCAGTGATAGACTGGCGTAGCCAAGGTTTATCGGATCGTGTGGTAGATGATCCGCAAGCAGGGCACGTCAATCATTTCTCAGATTATCAAAAAGATGTCGCTGCAATGTTGAAAGTGGTTGAAAATCTTAACCTTCCGAAACCATATTATCTGATTGGTGTATCGATGGGCGCGTGTATTGGCCTTCGCGCAATGCTAGAGGGGCTACCAGTTGCAGCAACTGCCTTTATTTCCCCAATGTGGGGCATAAAAATGTCCACAATACAGCGTATGGCTGCATGGCCTTTATCATGGACTGCGCAGAAAATCGGCCTTGGTCAAAAGTATGTTCCAGGTGAGAGTCGCAGAATTTATATTCTAAATACTCCATTTGAAACAAATAACCTTACTCATAACTCTGAAATGTACGCATATTGGGTCGATCAAGCTAAGCATGCCCCAGAATTACAAATTGGTGGGCCAACAATGTCGTGGCTTTTCGAAGCGTTGTCCGAGTGCCGTAATCTATCAAGGCTGCCGTCTCCGGAGACACCATGTATCACATTTTGTGGTGAAATAGACCAACTCGTTGATAATTCTGCAATAAAGAAAAGGATGACAAAATGGCCAGGCGGGAAATTTTCAATGATCCGAAATGGAAAACATGACGTGCTGACGGAAATCCCTGACGCTGGTGATGATGTTCCAAGTCAGATAATGGCTTTCTTTTCTAACAGCGAAAGATAGATTTGTGTTTGGTCAGCGTACTTAATCTCCATGTTCTGCCACTAAGTAATTCTCCGCAAAGTTTGCATCTGATCGATTTGACCGCTCCTGTTATTGGCATAAATAAATTGGGATATTCCTTTTCTTGATTGCTCTGTTCATAGCAAATTTGGTCTTTTAGCTAAACTATTCAGTGATCTCTCAATGTACAGACTACCCTGTACATGACGCGCAGTCATGGCCCGTAGTACGCCACCAGGCGACTTGATGGGGGTCACTGGGTGGTGAATGTTACGATCAATAATCAGAACACAAAGAGCGGTTGCGAGATCGCCCATTTGCTGCGTTGCGTGAGTATAGGCCCATTTGGTTATTCCGAGGGCATGAGCCTGATCAAGAGCCGCAAATGT
>Ga0209119_1003802_pt1 | contig 12784 bp, 14 predicted proteins | sample COG_03_FD_184747 | JGI IMG/M metagenome (GOLD analysis project Ga0209119, IMG submission 184747) | Pelagic Microbial community sample from North Sea - COGITO 998_met_03 (SPAdes) (version 2) | ecosystem: Environmental > Aquatic > Marine > Neritic zone/Coastal water | place: Helgoland, sampling... | reverse complement strand
CCATTGACTCTCGGTACTTTTATCTGCAAAGAGTCCATTAACGGCATCTTCATTCCCTGCAAGGTTCTCTAGTAAGTAATATACGTTTCCAATGTTCTGATAAATCTTTGAGGTGTTTTCAAGAAGAAATTCAATTAAAAGACTAATGAGTTCAATGGATTTTAAGTCCCAAAAGTCGGACGTCTTTTTACCATTCTTCTCTACTAGCATAGTGGCAGCCTTGGTAATATCTGATGGTGATTGTATGCGGTGCAGTGGATTATAATAAATAGATTGCTCCTTATTATCAGGATCAAAGCTATATACCTTATAGCCTTGATTCAGAAAATGGTTAGTCATTTTTGAAAGCTCACCAGATGGATTATTGATAATTATACTGGCTGGTTTTTTTCCTTTCCCGTTAGTAATATTTAAAGCACTTGGAATCAAAAAAACAGTTGACTTCCCTACACCACTTGGAGCGAAACAAAGTAAATGTTCTTTTGATTTTTTGGCAGATAAAAATTTCGTACCCGTAACGGATAAACCATCGTGAGTCGCAGAAATGAGCTGGCTTTCTTTTCCGAATTTTGCCGATAAATTATGTTTACTGCCTAAGAGGTTTTGAAGTATTCCGTCTAAGAATTCCCCACTCTTTTCTAATGCATGTGTTATGTTGTCTTGAATTTTCATTTTCCTAATAGTTTTTGAAAGAGGTTATTAGTTGCGCCAAGGAAAAGTTCTAATCCACGTGTAATGACGTACACACAGATCAGAACAATCTTGAATAAGAATTGGAGTAGTGTTATTGTTATTTTCATATGTATCGATTTAATTGAGATTAGATACAAACTCAATAGGTATATTTAGCTCGTTAAATATGCTCCTATAGAGACCTTTCATTAAAGCAAATGCCTTATCCTCCTTTATAGTTCGAGGCTGATAGACAACTATGACCTTGATGTTGGTGTTTGTTCGGTTAAGACGAGATGCATGCTTCAAAAAGAGCTCTTTTACGAGTTCTGCATGTCGCTCCAGTTGTAGCATATCTTTATACCTATGTACCGAAAACCACTCACTATTGTTTTCCTGTAAATCAGAATACACATAAAGCTCTGTAGAGTTTATAGTGTCTTTCTGAAAGTAGACTAATTCTTCTACAATAGGCTTCCATATAGATGAATAGGGATAATCACTTGTATCTATTTGTTTGTTCAAAATTGAATCAGTTTTAGCATGAAACTGATCAATTTCAGCGTCTCGCTCTAATTGGTTTCCCAGTAGCGCAATGCCACCAATAAGTCTTACTTCCGCTCGTTCGTTATGTACAAGGCTACTAATATGACCGTGTCTGAATATTGCAGGTTTCCATGAATCTTCATCTAAACCAAATTTTTGCTTGATTTGATTAGCGTTTGGTTTTGCAATAAAATCTTCTTCTGTTCTGTCTTCTAAGATGGAAATTTGTGTTCCAACTTGCTCCGAGTTGGTGCAGGCTGACATCGTCAGCCCAATCACCAATATATATATCCAGCTCCTCATGATTAAATACTAAAGCTTGAATAGAATGAAGGAAGCATCGGTATATCGTCCTCAAAAAACTTAGGCACCTTACCGTCACTTCGGTGTATGCAGTTGGTACTGTAAAAAGTCTTTTGTGATTCTTCATACAAGCGCTGAACGAGCTCTTGTATGTCATGGGCATAAATCTGAATTTGTTTGCGAGCTAATTCAGACTCCTTCTGTTCTTTTCGGATATCGGTAATCTTAGCCTTTAAGGTATCTACTTCTTTTTTAAGCTCTAAAGCTTCTCCTTCAGCAGTCTTGTACTTATCCCATATTTTCTTCTCTTCTCGTGTGAGTCCAGCAAAGAAAACAACCAAGGTTGCTACTGCGGTGAAAAATAAATTAAGACATGCAAAGTAGAGTGGGCCCGCACCATTCCCAAATACGGTATTGCCGCTAAATGTTGTCGTACGAAAAACACCAAGTACATAAAACACTATGAAAAGTCCTGTAAAAATAAGTATTGTAATCAGTCGCTTTTGCCATAAGGTCTTCCCTTTAGATATGATTTCTGGCAGATACTCTGCAACAAGAAATATACCTACCCCAATCGCAAAACCTAAGATATAGGACGTAATGAGCGGATAGCCCATAGCCTGAAGTGCTGTTCCTGAAATTAACGTATCTACTAAAACTAAAAAGAATAATAAACTTCGTGTCCATTTGTATCGCTTTGCTTTTTTCTCATGCGATTTATCACAAGACTCCAGCTCACGTTTCTTCAAACGGTAATCTGTTTCAGCTTTTTCGAGTTCTGCTTCTACCTCTTCCAGCTTTTTGTCAGCTTCTAGCTTATCTGCAATGATATGATGTGATTCAATCTCAGATTGCAGTTCTTTTTTGATAGACATCATCATCTTACTGTATGCCCCATTGATGACACCGCTGTAAACATCTTTTGTACAATCAACTTCTGGTTTGCTCGGTTGCATGTTGCCTAAGTCTTTACCTAACGGAATAGCAATTCCATTTTTAATTTCTTCGTGCTCTTGGTTTAATTTCTTTTCCAAGTCTTCCATTTTGTATCTGAACACAGTTATACTATTGTTCTCGGTTACGTTGTTTTTTACTTTTGTTTTCATAGTTATTTAGTTTTTAGATTATTAGTGTTATTTTCAAAATGTGCTTTGTATAATTTTTGAGCTTGTAAATAGGCATAGGTGTTTTGCTGAAAACATGTTCCTGTTCCTTGAGATGATGGCAGTGCTATTTTTTTGTAGTGAGACTGTCCGATTAGAATAGCTTTTTTAATAGCTTCTATGGTTTTGTGTTTTTTCATAATTATTTAGTTTTAGTGAATAAATAATTGAAAATGAAAAGGCACTTCCAGTGACGGAAGTACCTTTAGGTTGTTAGGCTACAAGCTTTGTTTGTAACCAATTAAATTTTGAAGAATTTGGATTGAAACCAAGTGCTGTTTCTGTAATGAATCTCACCTTGTCTATAATAAAAGGAGTTTCATAATCATCGGCAGAAAGTGTCGTTAATACAAATCGTACATAAGCTCTCGTGAAGTGATATTCGTCATTAACAATTTTTATATGATTCTTACGTGCCGTATAATCCATGTCTTCTAACAGACCAAATGCCAACTCTAAATGCTCAATAGCATTTTCTGCTTTGTAATAATTGAAGTGATGACGTACATTAAGGTATTTATAGTACACCAAGCAATATGGTGTTAAATACGAAGGCTTGATTGCTGACAACTTTTCTTCAACCAATTCAGGTTGAAAAGTGCGTCCGTTAATTAATCTGTGAATGGTTTCTAAACGACTAATTTGAGAATTTGGATTATGAGTCGTTTTCTTGTTTGAATTTAGATTTCTCATTATTTGTAGTATTAAAATTAAACTTCATTTTAATGCTACTTTGAGCTTGACTTTTATATCATATATGATACATTTTTAGTAGTTCATTTGAGAGGTCGGATTCTCATTTGTTCTAGTCAAGATATCAAAGTTGCTTTTTGATGTCTTTGGCGGCCACCTTGCTTTAGCTCGGTGGTTTTTTTGCCTTTCAACACTACAAATTAAACACTTTAAAATGCTTAAATCATTGATTTTTAAGGCTATACGGGATTTATCCTGTATTTTTTTTGGATAAAACTCGGATAACTTTTTTTACTATCTTTAAAACTGGATTGAACCTACTATATGAATACCAAAATTGCTGTACTACATAAAAAAGAACTACTCAAATTAATTGAAGTTGAAGGATATAGTAGAGATCATATTTACCCAAAATTATTAGAAAGATTAGAGAGTTGTGAACAGATAATTAAAGATTATGAAATTACTATTCCAACTAATTATAGGGTTTGGCCTACAAGAAATAATATCACTAAAGGCTTTTTAGATTTAAAAAATTTGGCAGGTATTTTATGCCTTTATCTTTTAGATTATAAAGATGAAGGAACTCCTATATATCTCCATAGATATAATTATACCGTTGAAGGCTTACAAAAAATATTTGCGCATCTTGATAAAGAGCAATTAAAACAAATTGATTTATCTACTAATTATAAGGAAGAGTACAATAAATTTTTAAAAACATTAACTGAAAATGAACACCCTTTCGGTTTAATACAATTAGATGAAAATTGGAATATTACAGGGATAAAATGCGAGCCTGTAGAAGATATTGAGAATTATATTATTGAATTAAATAAGAAAATTGAGAAAAAATCTAAAAATTCAAGTGAACAAAAAGTAATAACGGATGAAACTCCTGATGAGAGAAAGGATAGTCTTATTCCTGAAAAACCTAATTTTTTTAGGACTTACACAAAATCAATAATAACTGTTCTGACAGTTTTCTTTATCGGTCTAATGTCTATTTTGGTTTACAAGAACCATACAAAAGAAAAACTTCCATTTGATGAAATTAAAATAGAAAATCAGATTTGGTCTAGTGCAATAAATATTCCCATTGAGAATAGTTATTGCTATGAAAATATAACCCTAAATTGCAAAAGTCATGAACGGCTCTATTCCTATGAAGCTGCAAAACAGATTGCTGAAAGATTTGATGGATGGGAAATTCCTTTAAAGTCTGATTATGAGAAACTAATTGCTAATTATAAGAGTAGTGAAGTCGCTTTAACTGAACTAACAAAAGGAGGTAGTAATGGATTTAATGCATCGTTATCAGGGTACAAAGAAGGTTTTGATAACAAAGAGTTCGTAGCCTTGGGTAGTGAAGCAGCTTTTTGGACTTCTTCTGTTGGAGAAACGGTCGATGAAATTGGAGAACTTAGGCCATTTGCATTACGATTAAATAGAGGTGTGGCAGATAGCTCACTATGTGATTGCTGGACTCGAAGGGATGCTCTTTCACTTCGATTAATCAAAACCAATCGAGGATATATATTTAATAAAGTTAATGACAAAATTGTTACTCAACAAAAACCTGAAGCCAAATACTTTGATGCACCTCATTACTTATGTTCGTTTGATAACTCAAATTCATTGGATTACAAAATACTAATTGTCCCTTTTAGAAGTGTTATAAAAATTAGCAATGTTGAAAAAGATATTGGTGCTATTATTGAGGAACGACTTGATAGAATAAATAAACGTGACAGCTTAAATCTCAATATTTTTTATTGTAAGGATTTTGTTTATAAGAAGAGTAAATATGATGGAGACGAAGGAGATTATTACAGGCGTGTAATGAATGAATTTGGAGCTAATCATATAATTTATGGCACAACTCAAGATATAAAAATTAATAATAATATTGGCCTAACAAAAATACGTTTAGGTTATTGTACTGATTTAGAGAAAAACATTGTTGGTGATTTAGGTTGTAATAACCAATATGACTATCGGCTTACTTCTCTTTCTAAAATATTTAAGGGAGAGTTGCTTGAGGATATAGAGCATCTTATATATTGGAATACAGCGGTTGGTTGTTTTTACAAAAATAATTTTACTAAAACGCTAAAATATTTAAACCTTATTATTGATTCAAATAATAGCAAACTACTAAATGTATTACAATTAAGAGCAACAACAAATATTGCAATTGGTAAATTTAAGAATGCAATTTCTGATTTAGATAAAATCTTTGTCAATGAAAACATAAAAGAAGAAAGAGCAAGTCTTTTAAACCAAAAGGGACTTGTCAAAATATTACAGGGAGATATTAAAGCTATTGAAGATCTTAATAAATCTATCCAGTTGAACATGTCAGCAAGTACATTTTTAAACATTGCAGATTATTATTGGAGAATAAAAGCTGATGATATAAAAGCTATTGAAGCTTATAAAAAAGGAATTGAGCTAGCTACAAACAATGAAGAAAAAGCATATCTCTATAATGCTTTAGGTAGAATACAATTTAATGTTAAAAATTATTATGAAGCTCTAAATTCATGTGAAATAGCAATTAAATTGTCAAATAATGGCTATTGCCAATGGTTAAATAAAGGAACTAATTTATTTATGCTTGGAATGTATCAACAAGCTCTTAACGCAATAAATAAATCGATTAATATAAATCCAGATTATTACTTGTCTCATATATGGAAAGGTAACACACTATATAATTTAGGATTCAAAAATTCAGGAGTTGAGAGCCTAAAACATTCCTTAAATTTAAAACCCTATAATAGTGAGGCAATTAATAATCTATTAGACATTTATGAATATGAAAAAAATAATGATTCATATATTAACTTATTAAATCAGTTTCTAGAAAAACATCCTAAAGATGTTTTTGCACTAATAAAGCGTTCAAGGAAGTATAGGGAAATAGGATGCCTTGAAGAAGCTAATAATGATATTACTAAAATTGAAACACTATCATCTAGGTTTTTAGTTAAAGAAGATGGAAAAGGGAGTCTTACAGACATTATTCCACTTTATGATAGTATTCCAGAAAAGTAATTAAAAAGCGTCAGCTTTTAATAACGGCAAATAAACAAAAAGACAGCTAGTAACCCCAGCTATCTCTTTGCATTTGTTTACGTTGTTGTTCTTGTTTTATTTGTTCGATTCTTATGTGGTCTGGAATACGTTCGTTTGCGTTATACTTTGGTAAAGAAATTTCTTTTGTTTTACGCATATTTTGCGTTGGTATTTCTTTGGTTTTTTCGTTGTAGAACGTAGTTTTTTCAGGGTTTTCAAGTTGAAGTGCATAGTATACTCGTTTAGCATTTTTACGTTTATTTGGGTCAGATAAATCATTACCTAAATAGTCAGAGACTTTAATACGTTTTTGTTCAAGAAGTTCCTGAATACCATTAGTAACACTTCTATTAGAAAGTCCCGTTTTTTCAAATTGTGAATGTGATATCCAATCACGTTCTTTTACTCTTCCCTGTTCATCCCGCCAGCCCAAAAGATTACGTACAATTTTAAGATAGACACGTACCGCAGAACCGCTTAAATTTCCAATTTGCTCATCAAAAAATATATTGGGCACAGGCGTGGTGTTATTTAACTTCATGAGCACCAAATTCAATTACCGGTAAATTCTCATTATGATTTGCAAAAATCATATAGTCAGTGTCTGGTTGATGATACAATTGTAAAAACCAACCACCATTTTCTGTCACTTTTACAACACCTACTTTGTGATAAATATTTTTGTCGTTATTTATGGTTTTACGAGTAACGACGTTATAAAATTTAGTCATACTAAAATTCAATTGTTATGTACTACAACCTTAGCTTAAATTAAGCATACAAAAGCTTTTTAATATAAATCGATGTCGCATAAAGGGTATTTTACGACATTAAAAATCTATTTTTTAAAGGGCTGTATGCCCTGAAGAGATTTTATGTCTTACCACCTTATTCAACTTAATAGTAACTTAAATACAAAGTATGAACTTTATAAAACGATTTCTATTAAAAACGTAAGTATTTGGTAGCTGAAAGTACTGACTGTAATTATATACTTAAACAAAACAAAAAACAACCTGTAAAAGTTGTTTTAAGCTGTTTGTAAAGCGTTTGTAGAAAACGTAGTTAAATATCTTCTTGCAACATCTTCATATCGCTTTTTAGATAGTTGCATATACTGGAAACTAGATTCTGGTTTAACATGCCTTAATAAAGCACTTACATCTCTAACGCTTCCTCCTTGATCTAGGATATAATTTGCTTTTCCGTGCCTGAAGCTATGAGGTGTAATTTTTTTATCCAAGTTCGCCATTTCCGATAATTCTGTAATCCAACGTTGTACACTTCTTGGTGTAAATACTTTCTCTGTTTTAGGATTGACTAATAGTTTCTTCGATTCGCAGTCCATACATAGTCGTATTCCTAGATAACGATTCATTAAATCATTAGTGTCTGAACCCCAAATAACGAGGTTATAGCGCATACTTTTTCGAGTTCGTACTTTTGCTGTTCTCAATCCATCAATTCCCTGTTCGTTGATATCATCAATCTTAATATCTAATAGCTCACTAAGACGCATTCCTGTATCCCAAAGCAAATGAATGATTAGCTTCTTTTGTAAATCTTGGAGATTGTTTACTTCTAATAAGTCACTCATATCGTCTAAATCTTCTGCGGTAACAATATCTTTGTCAGCACTTACATAACGAATAGGAATAATCTCTTTTGGATTAAATGTTGTTTTTCCTCTACCATGCCAAAACCAAAAGAAATTTTTTAATACTCTAGCGGAGTATGCAATGGTGTTTAAGCTATATTGGTTTTCCAAGCTTCGGTGAAATGCAATAATATCATCACCGTCTATTTCGTTTAAAGTTGCTTTAGGTTTTACAAATGCTTCAAATTGTTGAAGTCTAATCTTATAAGTTGCATAAGCTGAACTGGTATGTGTTTGTTTCCATTCTAAATAAATCTGTATAGAATCTTTGATAGTCATAATCATAAAAGACCCGCCAAAAGGAATCTAGCGGGTCGTTTATATACCCCAGCCGTAGGACGACAGTCAAATCATCTAAAATGAAAACGAGTCTCATACTAATGATGTAACTGAAGTTTAACTACTCAGGTAAATAAATAAACACGCGTTGTTTCCTTTAGTCTGTTTCATATGCTAAATTGCTTTAGTACATAAAAAAGACGAGGCTTTCGCCCAACGAGGTTTCTTTGTATTTAAGTTACTTGTAATAGTATATTTCATAAAATAAAAATTGGCAAGAGTTCTATTCCCTTTCCAATTCCTAATACTTTCCTTTTTACAAATATGGTATAATAGAAGTAAGTTGAACGTAAAAAAGACCTTATTAAGAAGCCTAAAAAGTACCACAGATAAAAAATAAAGCAAGTGTTCTTTCCACAGTTATCATGGCTGTAATAAAAAATAAATAATTATTCCTTCTTACTCTATTCCCTCTTATGTATTGGCATCATTCAAATTTGTATGACGTCAGTTATTTTGCACGTACCAATTTCAGAAACAATCAAAAACTTTTTGGAATTAAACAAGCAGACCGCATGTTTCATTTTTATTGTTTTGGCAAGTCTGGATCTGGGAAAACCTCACTCCTTAAAACCCTCATGTTACAAGATGCTGAAGCCAATCGCGGATTTGCTTTTGTAGATGTGCACGGGGATGCTTCTCGCGAGATTAACGAAAAGCTACAAGACCGTTTCAAAAATCATAACATCATTTATTTTGATGTTACCAACCCAAAGCTTCATTTTGGGTACAACCCACTACGCTCTGTTTCCCCTTCTAAACGCTCCTTAGTAGCTTCAAATATTTTAGAAATTTTTCAGCGCCAATGGAAATCAGCTTGGGGAATGAAAATGGAACACATTCTCAGAATGATTTTACTCACCTTATTGGATCAGCCTAAAGCACAGCTTTCGGACATCCTAAAATTATTACACCAGAAATCATATCGAGAAGAATGCTTAGTCCATATTCAAAACCAAGATATTAGAACTTTTTGGCTGAAGGAATTTCCTAAATATAAACCCAACGATTTGTTGCCAATTATGAACAAGCTTGGTGGCTTCTTAAGTCATACAATTGTTCGAAAGATTTTAATCGAAAACAAAAAACAGTTGTCTTTAAGGACAATTATTGATTCCAAGCAAATATTGATAATCAATTTGGCTAAAGGACAAGTAGGAGCAGACGTTGCTAATATTCTTGGCGGTTTATTGCTCACTTCCCTAGCGTCGGCTTCCTTTTCAAGAATAGATATTTTAGAAAAAGACCGAATTCCTTATTTTTTGTACATCGATGAGTTTCAGACGATATCTGGAACTGAATTGATTGCAGAGCTTTTGGCACAAGTCAGAAAATTCAAAGTAGGATTAATATTAGCCAACCAATTCCTATATCAATTAGACCCTAACGTTCGAGCAAGTGTGCTTGGTAACGTAGGAACTATTGTCGCTTTCAGGCTCGGAATTACCGATGCCAAACTCATGGCAAAAGAATTCTATCCCGTGTTTAAAACCGAAGACTTTATCTCTTTGGCTAACTATTCCATTTATCTAAAACTAATGATTGACGGTAAACCTTCAACTCCATTTAGCGCAGATACCATTCTATAATTAATTTAAACCTTTTAAATCTTATAAAAAATGAAAACAAATGCTTCGAAACTTCTCTTAGAGGTTTCTACGTTTAATGAAATACAAATTCATTACAAACGCCCCATATTTGACCCTAACAGCAAAGTAGCATCTTCTGAAGATTCAGAACGACTGATACGTACTATTGTTGATATTAAACGTATTGATTATAAAGAATTCTTTTGGGTGTTGTTACTTACTAATGCCAATCAAGTTATTGGTATAAGTGAAGTTGCAGTTGGTAACACTACGGGTGTTTCTGTAAATATTAAAGAAATTTATCAATTGGCTTTATTAGCCAATGCAACTGCAATTATAGTAGCTCATAATCACCCTTCGGGAAAATTAACTCCCTCTGAAGCAGATAAAAAGCTGACAAGGAAACTTACAGATGCTTCTAAATTATTAGACATCACTTTACTCGACCATCTTATTTTAACCTCTGAAGGTTTTGTGTCCTTTTCTGATAGCAATTGGATGTAAACCTACATCCAATTATGATAAAAACCCCTATTACCTATTACGGTGGTAAACAGAATTTAGCCAAAACAATTGTGGCTTTAATTCCAGAACATACTACTTATACTGAAGCCTTTGCAGGTGGCGCCGCTGTTTTCTTTTTGAAATCTAAAGTTCAAAATGAAATTTTAAACGACACGGATAATTTTGTGACCATATTCTATAAAGTGCTACATGAAGATTTTCAAGCACTCAAGTCTAAGATTAACGTTACAGCCTATTCAAGAGTTGTATATAATGTGGCTTTAAATATGTACAAGCACCCTGTATTCTTTTCAGATTTACAGCGTGCCTGGGCATTTTTTGTACTCACAAATATGGGCTTCTCTGGGCGCATTGGATCTTTTGGGTGTTATACCAAAGGTACTAAAGCGATGGGTTGGGAAAAGAAAAAAGAACTATTTACACCAGAACTTAGAAATCGTTTAAAAGGCACTCAAATTGAATGTACTGATGCACTCAAAATTTTAACGCTTCGTGATAGCCCTGACACTCTTCATTATATCGACCCGCCTTATTTCAATTCGAATATGGGGCATTATGGAACATATACTAAAGATGACTTCATCAAATTACTTCAAGTGTTATCAAAAATGAAAGGGAAATTTATTTTGAGTTCTTACCCTTCTGATGAATTAGAACTCTACACTAAAGAGTTTGGTTGGCATACCAAAACTATTGAACAATTAGTATCTGCCAATCAAACCAAATCTAAAAAAATCAAAACCAAAACGGAAGTGCTTACGGCTAACTTCCCTTTGGAACAATAATCTTAAAATTTAAAAATAATGAAACAAGCAATTAATAAAATGATTGACCTCGATTTACGTGGCTTTAAAGGAACAACACAAACGCTATTAGGTCTCTTTAAGCATATTGCCAAAAGAGAATCTTGGAGTGATGAAGAGATTCAGGCAGTTGTTACTGAAGCTACGAAACACAATGATTACGACCATTTGGTTGAAACCTTACGAGAACACTGTAAATATTAACCTTAAAACTATATATAATGAAACGAGTAATTGAAAAAACCGTCAACCTCAACTTGATTGGGGTAGATGGCAATGCCTTTATGATTATGGGTGTCTTTAAAAAACAAGCCAAAAAAGAAGGTTGGACACCTGAAGAAATTAAACAAGTCATGGATGAGGCTAAAAGTGGTGATTATGTCCATTTATTAGCCACCATTGAAAACCATTGTGAACCTAAAGACGAAGCCAAATGAAATTAAGAAACTATAAACAGATTTTGTTTTTCCTTAATAGACTAGAATCTTTTTTAGAGTCTGAAAAACAAGCCAAGCCTTCGCTTGAATTATTGAATCATTACAGCGATAGTGAACTACGAGAAATGATTCATTGGTTGTATCGTGATGTATGGAGCAAAAATGCCCTTGGATTTATGGAGCGCACAAAACTTCTTGAGCTAATCAATGGTGATTATAGCGTTCTACTTTGGGCAATTCATCGTTTAGAGAAACGTATGACGGATACACCAAGCATGTCTCAAAAAGATGTTGATGCTTTTTTCCAAAGAACCCAGAACGAATTACACTATTTAGCTTCAAAACCAGTCGAAGACTGGGATGCGTATGATACATCAAATTATCGTGGCCTGTTGGTTAAAACGGGGACAACTAAAAAAGTCTTTGCGATTTTCACAAGCGACGTATTGGCTGAAGATGTCTATGCGGTTACAACTAAACCTTCTTACTTCTTTGATACCAAGGAAGAAGCAGAAGCTGAAATCATAAATGTTATAGCCGAAGGGAAATTTACCCAAGAAGACCTTGTGGTGCATAACCTTTGGTTATTGAGTTAAAACTGAATATTAATTTTAAAATTGAATAGTATGAATGCAACTATCGTAGATGTTTTAATAGAAAACATCAAAACAGATCAAAGTCTTCTGGTACAAACAGAAGCAGAAATTGAAACTGCTAAAGAAAACAAGCGTAACGTCGTTGACCGTCTTAAGGATTATAGACGAGATGTTACCGTATTACTTAAATATGCAGATGATGAACAGCGCAAACGTATTGAAGAACTTGGGCTCGGCTTTTCGGAGTCGGAGCGAGGTCTCAATCCTGTAGCATCTCTAGTTCTTGATATTGTAATGAAGACTAAAGATAATCAGCTTACTAATGAGCAATTGTATGAAGCTTATGTAAGAACCTTTAAGAAGAAAGAAGATGCGTTTAA
>Ga0209119_1003801_pt1 | contig 12786 bp, 8 predicted proteins | sample COG_03_FD_184747 | JGI IMG/M metagenome (GOLD analysis project Ga0209119, IMG submission 184747) | Pelagic Microbial community sample from North Sea - COGITO 998_met_03 (SPAdes) (version 2) | ecosystem: Environmental > Aquatic > Marine > Neritic zone/Coastal water | place: Helgoland, sampling... | reverse complement strand
AATCAAAACAAGAGAATTTATCTTTATTACACCACTTACCATTTAAATAATCATTCACTTCAAATTTCTGAGAAAAACAATAGTTTGAAAATATTAAACAGGTAGCTATTAAGGTAAGTTTCATCTTATTGAATTAATAATTATTGTAAATATAAATATTAAATTGTTTTCTACAACCTAAAGTAGTTTAATTAAATAATCGTTTTTTCATTCTAAGCAGCTGAATTAAAGAAAGTGATACTAGGGAACTAAAAAACTATGACAGCCGAAGAGAAGACTAAATTTGGCATTGAGTAATAGTCTATTCAGCTAAACAATCATTCCGATAAGTCCTATCAAGGCTTCAATATAAAACTTCGTTAAGTGTATAACATTACTAAAACACCCTTTTTCGTTCTTCGTTGAGGTTCCAAATTTCGTCAGTAGAAAACATTATATATTATGAGAAAGAAGGATAACATCCTCAAGCCGAGAGAGGACATAATCAACAAGAAAAAGATTGGTAGATTAATCAATCACATATTATTCAAGTCCAAAGATAAGATTACTGAGAATAAATAAACAAGCCTTTTTTGTTAAGCATAAAAGTTATTGGGTAGAGGTGGAGGTTAAGGCTTTTTTCGTAGTGAAGTTAAAATTACGAGCAAAGAGAGATTATATATTATTACCCCTCCGCTAATCTTTTTTACAGCAACTTTTTAAACCGAATATCAATTAATTTCTTAGAATGCGATTTTTTATTCATTTTTTCCAGTTGATTAGTTGCAACATAAATTTTATTTGTAATTCATGGAAGCAGTTTTTAACACCAATTCACTTTTTGAGATGGAAATCAAAACTCACAATGATGTGGATCGTTAGTTGAAAGCAAACATTGATCGTGAAAAAACTTTTAAGCAACAACAACGCTACTTCTTGATTCTGTCTTAGGGGTATTGATGAACTTAGGACAAGACCAAAAGGAATTAAAAAAATAACCACATAAGTTAATCAGAACATTCTCCTGTTGTAAATTCAATAATTCCAGCTACTCTTGCCTTGCAATCATTACTGTATGTTATTCCATCAGAACCGCAAACAGGTTGATATATTTCATAACAAACTATAGTTTCTTCTTCGGGAGCATTTTCTTCATTAGTACAAGAAACAAGAGGAATTAGTAGTAAAATAAGTATTAGTTTTTTCATGCGTCAAATTTAATATTAAAATACTAAAAACTGTTTTTAAAACTTGTTTTCATTATCTGACATCTTTCTAGTGTCTGGGGTAGACAGACAGACACCTATAATATTCATTGCATAATTTTAACGGTAAGACTTTTTTAAATTCTAAATACGCTTATATTTGCACCTAAGTTGTTGAAATGCTGAAAGTGGTACTTTTGACCTTAACGTAATTTTCAACGTAAATAAGGTTTAAAAGGACAAGTAGCTAATGCCTAAATACTCCTGTAAGCCTTGATATAACTACAACCGGTCCTATAGCTCAGTTGGTTAGAGTAGCTGACTCATAATCAGTTGGTCCCTGGTTCGAGCCCAGGTGGGACCACCAGCAATTAAAGGCGTTAACGGTAATTTTACTGTTAATGCCTTTTCTTATTTGTCCACATATTTGTCCCTTGTTTTTTACTTATTCTTCATTACACTTGTTTTTTGGATTAGTCTTTGAAGTACTTTTATTGTCAATAATAACAGCACTTATAAGCATTTTTAAAGATGAATTAATAAAAATGCCTTAATCCCTGCTATTGCATAAACCCAAGTACTATGAGAATACACAATGATTACGCAAACTTTATCCAACAATTCCAATGGAACTACTTCGCAACTTGTAGAACACCTTATAAGATTGGCACCATGACAGTGAGAAACTGGCTTACAAAGCTTCTAAATAGCTCTAATAAGGTAGAACAGGCATTCTATGTAACAGAAAGAGACAAGGGAGATTACAATAACCTGCATGTTCATATGCTTATTGGCACTAATACAGACATGACCTATAAAGAAGTTAAGTATGGACTTGGGAATGTTTCTGTTGGAGACTATCAACCAGTCTATGATAGTGAGACTGTATGTAAGTATGTAACTAAGCATATTGGTAAGGACGTGGACTATGACATTGTTTTTAAAAGCTAAAAAACTGAATACTCTTGTTGCTGTATTTTGGGGGGTGGGGTTTTTAAATCCACTTTTCTTTTTGGGGTAGCGCTTGTATAATGATATATTACCTAAACCCTAGGCATATCTTCAGTAAGTTCTACAATACACTTTACCAAGAATGAAACAAGCTACTAATGAAGTAAGTGAAGACTTGCCTTTGTTTGTTTTATAAGTTTTATATAAAGCTGATTGTTTTCTCCACAAATCAATTTTTTAAAACTCTGAGGCTTGACTAAAAACAGCATTGTAAATTATATCATAATCAATTCTTTACATTTTAGAATCAACAACTTTTACTAAGCCCAAAGCAACTAAGCAATGGGTGTTATCACAAAAGCGTACTTCTCAATCACAAATCTCTTTTGATATTCTTATCAATCATCTCAACTTTAAAGTTTGGTTTCATCTTATATCCCATACCTGACAGTGGGGCATTTGCGAAAACTTGTTCAGCACACTCTTTATGAATAATAGCAGATGAATACATACTCGCAGGTACCCCTAGATTATTAAAAGTTACTTTGAAGGTGACTTCTCCTTTTAAATTTGCCATAATTATAGTTTTAAATTAAACATTACTACGACCAAGAAAAGAATGTAGAATCTCGATTAAATTTGGACGAGTGCCCCGTATTCTAAACCACCGCGCTTCGAGAAAGTCGGTTGGTGCAAATTAATGCTCTTGATACTTTATCAAAAGTATAAATTTATACACACCAGTTCAATGAAATTTAATAAAATATTTTTTTTGAATTGTTCACTTGTTAGCTGGGTGGTGTAAGTAGAGTGTTTTAATACCCCCAATCATTATGAACAACAGGGAGGTTGTTTAATTCATCTCTATGCATCCTCCATTTTGGCATAAACTTATCCATGAGTGCAATGAATCTATCACTGTGGTTTCTTTCATGCAAATGGACCAACTCATGAACTAAGATGTACTCCAAGCAAATTACGGGTTTCTTAGACAATTCAAGATTTAGCCAAATGCGTTTATCTTCTGTGTTACATGCACCCCATTTGGTTTTCATTTGCTTCACACCCCAATCATTACACTTTACACCAATTACTTTTTCCCACTTTTCTATAAGTTGAGGTAATTGCTGCTTTAATTCCTTTCGATACCATTCTTTCATAATGGTAGCTTTGACTCTGATAGACGCATCAGGCTTAACCCACAACTGGATTTTATTAGTCCCTGAAAGTTTGACTTTATTGTATCCATCATGATGCTTTACATCCAATAAATATCGTTTACCATTTAAGTAATGGCTTTCGCCAGAAACATAGTCGCGTTTTGTTTCTCTGGCTTGTTCCTTGAAATTCTTCACGTGTTTCTTTATCCAGCCTAACTTAGAGATAGCGAATAACCTCAAAACTTCATCGTCTGTTTTGTTTGGAGCTGACAATCGAATACGACCATGTGGAGGATAAACAGCGAGGTGCATATTTTTGATGTCTTTACGAACTACGTCTAATTCAATATTAGCAAATGCTATTTTATTTTGACTAGTACTCACCTTGTGCTTTTATTATATTCATTATCTCTATTGTCTTATCTACATCAACAATAATTTGATTTACTGCTAACATCAACTTCTTTTCTTTAATACCACCGTCACGCCAACCATCAAGTTTATTGTCAAGAATTACTCGGTCTAAAATAGTTGCTAATTCTTCATCAGAGTTCAAATTATCATAGAGTGCTTGTTTGGCTCTTGTGTTTATAATGTTAGGATATGCTTCACCACTGGAAGGTTCAGCTACCTTAGTTGCTAACTCTTTTATCTTTTCCAGATAATCTTGATAATCGCATGTTCCTTGTTTTCTAAGCTGTATAATCTCATCCAACAACTTCGACATTTTCTCATAATACTTAGGATTAGTTTGTGATTCTTCTATAATTACCTTCCTAACATTATTCTCTATGGTTTCAGCAACTGCTTCTTGTCTTTTTTTCTTTTTATCCTCAGAAGTTCCTTTTACCTCATCACCCAGCTTAACAATCAAATCCACCAATGATTTGTTTTCAAAATCTGATATTTTGGCACTTGATTTCGCATCCAAATACATATCCATCAATTGACGCATACCAGGTTCAAATCGTTTAAGGTCTAGATAGTCACCACTGGCTTGTTTAATTGTTTCTCTTAAGTCAGAGTAGTACTTCACCTCATCTTTAATAGAATTGGCTTCTGCATCGCTATAACCCAGCTTGTGCATTTCATTAGCTACGTTAGAATAGGCTCTAATTAATGATACCACTGCTTTATATAAAGCAACTCTTTTTTCTTCGGTATCTTTTATGTCCTTTGGGTTCTCTGTATTACCACAAAAGAATTTTATAAAGGTTGGCTCATCCTTGGGATGAACTGGCTCACACATGGCTCTAACAGCTTCCAAAGAAGTTTCTAATCGTTCTTTACTCTCTGTATGCCTGTCTTTAAGTAATCCTTTTACATCATCTTCATCGTAATCATCAAACGCTTGTGATGTGTAATCCTGTATGGAATTTTGAAGGCTTTTAAATAAATCTTTGTAGTCGATGATATAACCATACTCCTTATCATCTGTATCAATTCTATTAACACGGCATATCGCTTGAAATAAGCCGTGGTCTTGCATTTTCTTGTCAATGTATAGATAAGATGCAGACGGTGCGTCAAAACCAGTTAACAGCTTGTCTACAACAATAAGTAGCTTCATTTTACTAGGCTCTTTTATAAACTTAGCTTTTGCCTCAGCTTCGAAGTCCTCAGTAGTTTTACCGTTAAGCATTTTAGTATACACTTCGTACTTCAATAACTTATCTGTTGGATTATCTTCTCCTGTCTCTTCTCCTTTTATATCACCATGATGAGGTTGGTAAGATGTAATGATGGCACAGTTTTTAAATCCAGCATTCTGAAATAACTCATAATATTTACATGCCTGATATACTGAACCAGATACCAGCATAGCATTTCCCTCACCTGTAGACAGTCTTGGTTTTATTTTAAAGTCTTTAACAATATCAAAAACTATCTTCTCAAGCCTTGATTTAGAACCCAGAACCTTTTGCATGGTTCCCCATCTTTTTTTCAATTCTACCTTAGCAACATCGGTTAAGCCTTTTGTTTCTGCCTCAAACCATTCGTCTATGCTTTGCTGGTCGGTAATGAATTGCTCTACATCTCTAGCCTCATATAATAAATCCAATACCACACCATCTTCAACAGCTTCATCGAACTTGTAAGGGTTTCCGATATATGGACCAAAAATCTCAATACTCTTCTGCTTGTCTTTTTTTAGTAGTGGTGTACCAGTAAATCCAATAAATAATGAATCTGGCAGAATCAACTTCATTGCATCATGTAGCTTACCCGATTGGGTACGGTGACATTCATCTACAAACACATAGATATCACCTTTGGCTTTAAAGTCGCTTCCTAAACTCGCTTTTAAATCTTCTATAAAAGAGTCGTAATCACCCTCATCTGATTTTCTACCAAATTTGTGTACCAAGCTACCAATCAACATTTCGGTTTTGTGATTCAAAACACTGATAAGGTCCCTACCACTTTTAGTTCTATATATTTTTTCATCTACACCAGTAAACAATTTTTCTATTTGGTCATCTAGTTCTTCTCGGTCTGTAATGATAAGCACTCTGCTATCTTTTACATTCTCTCGAATCCATTTGGTAAGCCACACCATGGTAAGTGATTTACCAGAACCTTGAGTATGCCAAAGAATACCACCTTGTTTGGTGCGAATGTTTTCCTGTGCAGCTGTAATTCCAAAATATTGGTTTGGTCTACATAGTTTTTTAACTCCTTTATCAAATACGACAAAGTCGTGAATCAATTCTAAGATTCTAGACTTTTCGCAAAGTTGTGAGATATGTTTATCTAGTAAGTAATCAAACTCTTTATCACTATCTTCTTTCCACTTTAGATAGTACTTCTCAGATGTCTCAATGGTTCCATATCTTAAACCTTGTGTATCATTCCCAGCCATGACAAGTTGCATGGTGGTGAAATACTTCTCAATAAATTCTGGTTTTTGGTTGTCTAAGTTTTGACGAATACCTTCTTCAACACCAACTTTACTTCGTTTTAATTCAATGACACCAATGGCAATTCCATTGACAAACATCACTACATCTGGTCTTTTCTTGTGTTTACCAGCTACAGTTACTTCTTCTGCTACAGCAAAATCATTGCTAGTTGGATTCTTCCAATCAATTAACCAAACCGTTTCTTTGGGCTGTCCAAGTTCCTCAAGAACTGTTACACCATAGCGAAGCAGCTTGTATACATCCTTATTGGCTTCATATAAATCATCAGAAAGATTGGTAGCTGCTTTTACTAGTGCATCTACTGCTTTTTGTGCCAATTCAATAGAATACCTGTTATTTTTGGTTAAATAAGTAAACAATAAATTCTCTTCAATTGGCTGGGTGCGAACTTCTTCTTCCCAGTCACCCAAATAAGTGTACCCTAATTCATCTTTAAAAAGTTGGATAACTCTATTTTGAGAAGCACGCTCTGGTTTGCCTATATTGTTGCTCATATCAACCTAGTTTTTCCAGTTAATAATTCTTGCATCATACCTTGTTTGAAATTATGGTATTTTGCTTTTTTAGTTTCTAGAGATTCCAATTCTAGTTGCATCTCTCTAAGGCATTGTCCAATTGCTTTTTGCTCATTTATATTTCTTGGAACTAAAACAGGACATTTTTCAATGTGATGATTTAGAATGTGAGTTTGTGTAACACCATCATCAAACTTTAAAAAGTACTTATGTCTGTTCATTACATAATTCAAGAAAAGGCTATCATCCTTTTTTGAACGCCATATGCAAACTCGTTGATTAACAGCATGAAAGTTATCTTTTTCAACATAGAATGTTTTTGCAAGGGCTTTTCCGTTAGGTAAATCACTTAATACTGTAAGAATATCACCTTGTCGGGCTGGACAAAAATTTTGCTTTGAATATTTAACAACCTTCCCCTCGGAAGAAACATATTTTGAATTAACAACTTTGTAATTACCGCTTTTATCAATGAACTGCTCATGGGCTTTGCCGTGAATATAGTCAAAGACCTCTGGCAATGACTTGACGTCCCAATCAGAAGGTATTAACCCTAGTTCAGATTGCTTGTATCCGCTATTTGATTCAAATCCTTTGAGTCTTATCTTACCTTTTAAAAGCTGCTGCATAGCCCCTTGTTTAATAGCTTTTTTTTTGGTGATGAGTTTATCCAAATTGGCAATAAGGTCATCTACATCACTTAAGGCGGTAGCTATGGCTTTTTGTTCGTGGATGTTTGGAGGTATAGGTATATAAATAGCCTTTACCTTTTTTGGGCTAATCTCTAAAAAAGTACTGCCACTAGCATTTTTAAGTAATTCTCCTTTCTTAGTCAACATTAAATAGTAAAGAAACTCATTGTAGATTCTTTCCTTTGCTATGAGAGATTGAAATCCTTGATTTGTGGTTGCTTCATTTAATAATATTGACATGTCACCTATTGAGGCTCTTGTTGTCATTAAAATTGTCCCTATTGGTAAAATTTGAGCTGAACTATTATTAAATCCTTCTATTGAAATTTTTCTAATACTAGATGAAGAATATTTTACATGTGATATTTCTGTCGGAGTGAACCATTCTATATTTCCTTTCCAATAATCAGAAATTGTAGTGCTTGGTGTGCCTCCACCAACAACTTTTGCAACGTCTTCAATTGTTGAAACCTCCCAATCTATTGGAATCAAACCAACTTCGGTTTGTTTGAATTTCGCTTTTACTAACTCCATACCAATCCCATTTTTTCAAGGTGAGTACTTACATTTTCTTCTAAAGATTTGGTGTTGGTAGTTAACTCACCTAAAGTGTTTTCGTAGCGGTCTGCCAATTCCTTGATACGCCCAGTTAATCGTTGAGAAATGGCATCTATTTCGCTTTGCATTAAGGCATTTAAAGAGGCAATCCATTTATCATCCACCACTAAGTTTCTAACATCAGCTTCGGTGAATTCAGAGTATTTCTTAAGTGTTAATTCATCCAACTCAGCTTCTTTGGCTTTTATCTGTTTCTTTATTGTTGCTTCTTCGGTAAACATTTTCAATAAAGCATTTGCCATTACTAACGCTTCTTCTTCGGCTGGGTCAGCTTTAATATCTTTAATGTATCGTGTAAGGGTGGTTTTGGTAATGGTTCCTTTATCGTTGGTCGCATCACTTAACAATCCTTCATCACCAGCATGTTCTTCTTGGTAAGTGGTTATTTCAGCTTGGGTACTTTCTAGTTTAGCCATTAGGTCGTTCAACTCGGTTTGTTCGGTAGTCAAATATTTGTCTATCACTAATTGCTTCGGTATAAGGTCACAGGTCCAGCCTTTGTCCACTTCTTTCCCTTTTTTATTTGTTTCTAAAACACGTTTGGTCTTAGCTACCCAGCCATCTTCTACCAATAGGTACACATCATCTTTCATGACATCGTTCCAGTAATCCATCAGATGCTGGAACATATTGTGTTTGTCTACTAGTGGTTTGTCCTTGTATTCGTTCAACAAGGTTTCGGAAATCAAGTCTGCTAATTTTTTTGGAGCAGTAGTATCGTTAATACCTTGCATTTCTTGGTACACTTTATCTTTCCATGAAGCAAATACGGCATTCAGTTTATCGCTATAGCCTGTAAACTCTGGATGATTGTAAATGGTGTTTTTAATTTCCGTAGCATCCACAGTTATTTTGGAATAACCCTCTCTTAAATGAGCGAATAAATTGGCTTTAAGGCTAGGATATACTTCCCAATAACGATTCAGACCTTCAATGTCTTTATTAGGTATTCCACCGCTTAAATGAGCGTTGAGGTCTTGTATATCTTCTTCCTCTTGGGTATCAATGTATCTTGGAATGTTGAGGTTGAACTCGTTCTTCTCAATCTCCGCAAACGGTACAAAACGAGAAAACTTATCTACTGGTTTTTGGAAGTTGAATACATCCACAATTTTGTGAAGGTCCTGTTCACGTAAACGGTTTTTGTTACCATCTTTAATGAAGCCTTTACTGGCATCAATCATAAAAATGCCTTCACGTTCATCAGCATTTTCTTTATCAATAACAATAATACACGCTGGTATACCTGTACCATAAAACAAGTTGGCTGGTAATCCAATGATGCCTTTTATCCATTTACGCTCAATAATATTTTGACGAATCTCTGCTTCTGCATTTCCTCTAAACAAAACACCATGCGGTAGAATAATTGCACCTTTACCAGTACTTTTTAATGAAGCAATAATATGTAGTAGAAATGCGTAGTCGCCATTCTTATCTGGCGGTACTCCAAATCCTCTAAAACGGTTGTATTCATCATCTAATGGAACAATACCACTATCCCAGTTCTTTACAGAAAATGGAGGATTTGCTACCACAAAGTCAAAACGTTTCAACTTACCATCCTCAGTAAACTGAGGTGATGATATCGTATTCTTACCAGCAATAGAAGCCTCTGGATAACCATGAAGCCACATATTCATAACCGCTAATCCTTTGGTTGCCACATCTTTTTCTTGACCATATAAAGTCAGACCATTAGGTGCTTCACCAGCAACTTTTAAAAGTAATGACCCTGAGCCACAGGTAGGGTCATAAGCAGTATAAGAAGGCTTGTCAGCCTTATGAACATCAATAACTTTAGATAATATTCTAGACACTTCTGCTGGTGTGTAAAATTGTCCTTTGCTTTTACCAGACTCAGAAGCAAAGTGACGCATTAGAAACTCATAAGCATCACCCAGGACATCATCATCTTCTGCTCGGTTGTTTTTAAAGTTCAATGCTGGGTTCTCAAAGATGGCAATCAGCTTAGATAGTAAATCAACTTTCTCTTTACCGCTACCTAATTTTTCATCATCATTGAAATCAACAATCTCCAGAGAACCTTCCAGTCCATTTGAAGAAAATAAAGGGCGAAGTATTTCTTTGTTGATACGGTCACCAATATCTGGTTGTCCTTTCAACGCTACCATATCGTCAAATGAAGCCCCAGTAGGAATTTCAATCAAACTCATAGGGTTACCAGCATACTTGTCTGATACATACTTCACAAATAACATGGTAAGCACATAATCTTTATACTGGGATGCATCCATACCGCCAGTTCCTCTAAGCTTGTCACAGCTTTCCCAAAGACTACTGTATAATTCTGATTTCTTTATTGCCATTCTATAAATTTATGATTCTTAGCTAAATGTTTACACTTTTTAATCTTTATAATTTGTTCAAGATGGCTATTAAACTCATTATAAATTAATGAGGCATCGTGTCTAAAGCTATAAATAACCTTCATAACCGACTCATTAACTCCATCCCTAAAATTAACTCCATTTTTTTATTTTATAATGGTTTTAGAGTTTTCAATTATTGGTTGAAGGTGACGTATAATTTCAGAGTAAATATAATTGGGTTCCTTCTTTATAAAAACATCGGTTTCTCGCCAATTAGAGCCAATAGTCTCATCAACTTTTATAAGCCATGCATTGTAAAGCTGAATAATATCAAATGCCCATAGGACTTCAATATGCGCAAGGCATAACTGAGCAAAAAGCTGAGGGTCGTCATAGTCTACATAAGAGATGGAGATACTATTATCTTTTTGTCCAAGCATTGTTCTTACATAACCCTCATCAATTTGTTTTCTTCTTGCTGTTGTTGAGAAGGTTTTCCTTGCTATTTTGAAAGACGGCATTCCAATTCTTAAAAGGGAGCTTGAATAAGTTCCCCAAATAGTTGAAAATACTTTAGGGTTTTTCTTTTTATCAAATGTAAATAGACGTAAAAAATCCACCTCTTCAGGTTTTTTATTTTTAATTCTTTCATCATAATTTGGGTTCATTGCTTCTTCAGGCTTTAAGAAAGAATAATTAGGGTGTGAACCTGCTACTAAATAACGGAGGACTGCAATAAGATGCTTGATTGGAGGTAGTGTAATCAAAATTTTCATTGGAAAACCTGTTTTATGGCGACTGTGTCTGTATATGTGTTCATTTCCTAGAACACTTAGCTCTGAGCCTGTAGCTGATTGTTCGTGCTTTATACGAGATGCAAAATTGTAATCTAAGTTGTGTGAAGAAAGAGAAGTAATATCGGCTTGATACATTCCCCTTGTAGCAAACATTAAAAGCCATAAGCCTATTGCTTCAAGCTCATTAGATGCTTTCAATCTTGCACTCTTATGATTTGATTCTATTTTAATTTTATTTAGGGCGCTATAAATCACTTCAGGGGTTATCGATTTTACTTTAAGGGTTATGTCTTCTTTTGCTCTCCATTCCATATCAAACTCAAAATCATGGAAGATGTATTTGGTCCTTTTAGCGTAGTTACAAATAGCTTTTATGTCTCTTAGATACTTGTTGTAAGTTGCTGCTGACCCTCCTTTTTGTATCACACCATTTTTGACAATCATCATGTTATTGAACGTAATATCAGTAAAGAGAGGTTCTATTATATCGGTGTGATGAGAGAAGTTTCCAATTGTGTTGAGGTAGTTTCTAATGGTCTCAGCTGATTTATCCCTTTTGCATACGATGGACACAAATTCTTTTAGACTTTTACTATTATCAGAACCAGAGAGCATCCTTTTGGCTAACTCAAAATCAATTTGTTTCAATAAATACTTTTGTTTTATCTCTTGGGATTTGACATGATATTTTTTAATCTCATGATTAATGGCTTCAGCACCTGGACTTTTAGGATTAACCATATTGAAGTTTTTATCCCAATCTTTGGGATAAATAAATAGCCCTTGACAGGTGATTTTGGTGTCTTTTTTGCCGTCTTTTAACCTAATACGAAGAGGTGCAGTTCCGTCTGCTTTTTCCCTTCCCAAAAAGAATTTTAATGTCATAGAATGTAAAGCTAATAAATTTGTCCCTAGATTTGTCCCTAATCGATTCAAAAGCTCTGAAACCAACTGATTCTACAGAACTAGTTCAAAAGTCTATAATATCAGTCTATTTGAGGTGTTAATGCTAGTGTTTTCAAAGGTTTAAAGGAGATAAAGTAGTCTAATAATACTGACTCATAATCAGTTGGTCCCTGGTTCGAGCCCAGGTGGGACCACGCCCAAGAAACCCTAATTACTTATTAAACAAGTAGTTAGGGTTTTCTTTTTTATCAAAATCACCTATAGGGTACTATATAGGGTACCATATATCAGGTTTTTTTCGTACATTAGAGAATGTTAATTGACTGATTGATGGGACTTTATTACAGATTAGACTTTAAAAATAACAAGAATCATTTGAATCAAAAGGATTCTGCACCTGTTATTATTGACTATTATTACAAGGGCATGAGAACAAAGGTAAGTACCGGTGTTGTTTGTCAAATAAAAGACTGGGATGATAATTGGAGGAAGAAAACATCTAAAGACCCAATAAAATCCTCAGATAAAGATTATCGGGATAAAAATTTACTGATTAAGAATAAACTTGATGAAATCAATGGGATAGTACTTACCATCAAAAAACAAGATAAAGATCCCCTTGTAGAGTTAGTTAGAAGTTATTTAAGAAAGGATAAAAGAACGAAAGAAGTGATAAGTAGAAAAGAGATTCACTTTCTTCCGATGA
>Ga0209119_1003790_pt1 | contig 12811 bp, 8 predicted proteins | sample COG_03_FD_184747 | JGI IMG/M metagenome (GOLD analysis project Ga0209119, IMG submission 184747) | Pelagic Microbial community sample from North Sea - COGITO 998_met_03 (SPAdes) (version 2) | ecosystem: Environmental > Aquatic > Marine > Neritic zone/Coastal water | place: Helgoland, sampling... | reverse complement strand
ATCAATGCAGGGTTCAATTATTGATGTTGCCTGGCTACAGGGCGAACAGCTTTATATGCTGCTCGGTCTGGTTTTGCTTACCATGGCGATTATTCATTACTTACCGCGCTTCACTAGAGTTATCCCCTCGTCATTGGCCGCGATTGTCTGTGTGACGCTACTTGTTATGGGGCTTAATCTCGATACTCGCGTGGTGGGTGATGTCGCCCCCTCTATCGCCGGTGGTCTGCCGAGCTTTCATATTCCGGCTGTGCCCTTTAACTTTGAGACGCTAGCGATTATTTTCCCCTATGCAATTATTCTCGCCGCTATTGGCCTGATTGAATCACTGCTAACACTGCGTCTGATTGATGAGATTACCGAAACCAGAGGTCGTGGCAATAAGGAGTGTATAGGGCAGGGAGTGGCCAATACCGTAACTGGTTTCTTTGGCGGTATGGGCGGTTGCGCGATGATCGGCCAGAGTATGATAAATGTGAACTCCGGTGGACGTGGTCGACTGTCGGGTATTGCCGCAGCGCTCTGTCTGTTGCTGTTTATTCTGGTCGGCTCCTCACTGATTGAGAAGATTCCCCTGGCGGCGTTAATCGGCGTGATGTTTATTGTTGTTATTGGCACCTTTGAATGGAGTAGCTTCCGTATTATGGGCAAGGTTCCACGCAGTGATGCATTGATTCTAGTGATGGTTTCCGGTGTGACTGTATTGACTGATCTGGCGGTTGCCGTGGTCGTTGGTGTGATTGTCTCTGCGCTGGTGTTTGCCTGGGAACACGCCAAATTTATTCGCATCGAAGCCCGTGAAGATCATAAGGGTTCAACGGTCTATGCAGTTACAGGGCCGTTGTTCTTTGGTTCGGTAACCTCGTTTCTGGAGCGTTTTGACCCGCAGGCTGATAATGACGATGTGGTGATTGATTTTGCTCGCTCAAGAGTGGCGGATCACTCTGGTTTGGAAGCGATTGATACCCTTGCAGAGCGCTACTTGAATGCTGGCAAAACACTGCACCTTGTCCACCTCAGCGATGAGTGTCGCAAGCTTTTGACTAAGGCCGGCAGTCTGGTTGAAGTCAATGTGATCGAAGATCCCAAATACTTTGTCGCAGAAGACAGCCTAGCCTAATGGCTGGTCACCACCAGGTAACCCACTAGTTCCTCGTCACCTGTATTTTCGATCCTGTGACTCAGGTCTCCGCGGTAGTGGGCCGAGTCACCGGATCCGAGCTTACAGCTGCTCTCTCCGGAAATAATGCTCGCTTCACCATTGGTAATAGTCAGTAACTCCTTGGTCCCCTCAAAGTGGGGTGCACTGGTGAGACTGGCACCGGGTGCGATACGCAATTCATAAAACTCAATATTCTTCTCCATATGCAGCGGTGAAAGGGTGCGTATCTGGCACTCTTTATCAGCGCGAAAAAGATTACTTCTGTCCTCCCCGTGAACCACTTCAATGGTCGAATTCTGCCAGGGTTGATCGAGCAACTCTCCAATACTCATCCCAAATGCCTGGGCTATCCTAAAAGTAACCGTCAGTGTCGGGTTGGCCTGGCCGCGCTCAATCTGGCTGAGCATAGAACGGCTAACACCTGATGCCGATGCCAGTTGATCTAGCGTTAGCTTATGTTTTTTGCGCAGCTCGGTGACGCGGTTGCAGAGCACATGGCTGGCGGGATCATTGTTATTCATTGAAAAGCCTTTTTAATATAAAGGAATAAAATCTTGCATAAAGGAATAGCTGATTCTACGATAATAGAATAATTTCTCTTATAGTAAACAATCGGCAGAAAATAAGCGACAGGAAGATAGCGCCATGAAAGCATTGGTAAAAAGGAATTCCACAGTAGGGCTATGGCTGGAAGATGTTCCAGAGCCGCAGGCTGGCATTAATGATGTGCTAATCAAAGTAAAGCGCACCGCTATCTGCGGTACGGATATGCATATTTACAACTGGGATAAATGGGCGCAAGAGACTATCCCGGTGCCAATGATTGTCGGCCATGAGTTTGTTGGCGAGATTGTTGAGGTCGGCTCCAACGTCAATGACTTTACCGCCGGTCAGCTGGTTTCCGGAGAGGGCCATGTTGTCTGCGGCCGCTGTCGCAACTGTCTGGCAGGGCGCCGCCATCTCTGCGCCCAAACCAGCGGAATCGGCGTCGATCGCCCCGGTGCTTTTGCTGAATATCTGGCGCTACCTATGTCCAATGTCTGGGAGCACCGCCCAGAGATCGATCTCGATGTGGCGGCACTTTTCGACCCTCTCGGCAATGCCGTGCATACCGCCTTGCAATACGATCTGCTCGGTGAAGATGTGCTGATTACTGGTGCTGGGCCCATAGGTGCAATGGCGGCGGCAGTTTGCAAGCATGCCGGCGCACGCCATGTGGTGATTACCGATATTAATCCCCAACGCTTGGAACTGGCAAAACGTCTGGGTGCCACCTGCACAGTGGATGTTCGCAACGAGAAACTCGCCGATGTACAGCGCAAGCTGGGTATGTCAGAAGGCTTTGATGTGGGCCTCGAGATGTCCGGCAATCCCGATGCATTCCGCGATCTGCTCAAGAGTATGTGTCACGGCGGCAAGGTCGCGATTCTCGGTATTCCCGCCGAGGAAATGGCTATCGACTGGAGCCTGGTAATTTTTAATATGCTCACCCTTAAAGGTATCTATGGCCGTGAGATGTATGAAACCTGGTACAAGATGTCGGTGATGATTGAGAGTGGTCTGGATATCTCGCCGGTGATTACCCACCGTCTGCACTATACGGATTTCCAGAAGGGGTTTGATGCGATGAATGCCGGTGAGGCGAGCAAGGTTATTTTAAATTGGGATTAAGGCTTTAAACGCAGGGATATTGATATGTACGGAAAATTTCAGGACCATCTAAACACTGAGCTCAAGGCTATCCAGGATGATGGTCTGTATAAACGCGAGCGGGAAATAACTTCACCTCAGGGCGCACATGTGGCAGTAAAAAGTGCTGCTGAGGTGCTTAATCTCTGCGCCAATAATTATTTGGGTCTGGCTCAGCATCCACAGGTCAAAGCTGCGGCTCAGCGCGGCTTGGATGAATGGGGTTATGGATTGGCCTCGGTGCGATTTATCTGCGGCACCCAGAGTATTCACAAGCAGCTTGAGAGAAAGCTCAGTGAGTTTTTAGGCTGTGAAGAGACGATACTCTATCCGTCCTGCTTTGATGCCAATGCCGGTCTTTTTGAAACCCTGCTAAGCGCTGAGGATGCAGTGATATCCGATGCGTTAAATCACGCCAGTATTATTGATGGTGTGCGCCTCTGTAAGGCTCAGCGCTACCGCTATCGCAACTGCGATATGGCTGATCTGGAAACCCAGTTGCAGGCGGCTGAGGCTGCAGGTGCAAGATTTAAGCTGATTACTACCGATGGTGTGTTCTCTATGGATGGCACCATTGCGCGCCTAGATGAGATATGTGATCTGGCGGACAGATACAATGCACTGGTCCATTTTGATGACTGTCATGCCAGCGGTTTTATCGGTGCGCAGGGACGCGGTACTCATGAGTATCGCAACTGTATGGATCGGGTGGATGTTATTACCGGGACTCTGGGTAAGGCGCTGGGTGGTGCCAGTGGTGGTTTTACCAGTGCGCGCAGGGAAGTAATTGAACTGCTGCGTCAGCGTTCACGGCCCTACCTGTTTTCCAATACGGTTGCGCCAATGGTGGTGGCGGGAGCGATTAAAGCCCTTGAGCTGGTTGCTGAGTCAAATCAGTTACAGAAGCAGTTGATGGAAAATACTGCCTTCTTTCGCGAGGGGCTGGCTCGCCAGGGATTTAAATTACTGCCCGGTGAACACCCTATTGTGCCAGTGATGTTGGATGATGCTGTGTTGGCTTCGGAGTTTGCCGCCAGGATGTTGGAGCAGGGGGTCTATGTGGTGGCGTTTTCATTTCCTGTGGTTCCGAAAGGCAAGGCGCGTATTCGCACCCAGATGTCGGCAGCACACAGCCGCGATGATTTGCAATTTGCCCTCGAGGCTTTTGCCCGAGTTAAAAAACAACTGGCGATTTAGGTAATAAATTTGACGCAAAAAAAAGGGCAACTCAATGAGTTGCCCTTTTTAGTTTTAGCTATTTGTAACTATTCGATTTCTACTGCTTAGAAATTCTTGCGCAGCGTTAAACCGTAGGTACGAGGTGCATTCGGGTAGCCACTGAAGCTGCCTGGTTGTGCAGTAGTGGGGAATGCTGAGATCAGGCTTTCATGGTCTGTTAGGTTACGACCCCACAACATAGCATCCCAGCCGCCATTCTCGCTGCTGAAACCCAAGCTTGCATTGAGGTTGTCAGTGCCGCGACTTGCCAGGCTCTCTGGAATCAGGTTGGCGACTTTGGCATCACTCTCATGCACATATTCGACACGCAAGAAACCATTGACACTGTCATTGACGTTGAATGAATAGACTGCATTGGCATTGATGCTTAACTCATGTACCCCAGCCGGAGTCTGACCGCTTAGTTCAACAAAGTCTGAGCCTGGAGGACATTGATAGGCTTCGCCAGCGAGACCCGTTCGATCACAGGTACCTTCGTCGAATGAATCATAAACCGCATCAATTGTGATAGCTGAAACGTTCACGACCAGACTCTCAGTCAATGCAAACATACCAGTAAGCTCAATGCCTTCGTGCGTCTCTTTACCAGCATTAACCAGATTAAAGCCTGTTCCAGAGAATTCGTTAGACTGGAAGCCGTCAATGGATTGCTGGAACAGAGCCAGGTTTAAGTAACCGTTATCGAAGGCCGCTTTAAAGCCGATTTCGATGTTAGTGGCTTCTTCTGGGTCAGCAGAGCGGTTACCCGGCGTGCGGCCATCCACAGATAAATTAACTGAAGCCGCTTTAAAGCCCGTTGAGTGGCTCGCATAGACTGTCATATCTTCCTTAAGGTCGTAGGCCAGACGCAGAGTGTGAGTCAGATCGTCAGATTGGAAAATACCTGATTCATCTTCATCGCCACCATAGGCAGGGAATTCAGGGAAGAGCTGCAAACCCTTCACTCCATCAAAATCCCCCCCAGCCAATGGCAATTTGGCAAATTCATCAATAACAAGGACATCGGAAACAACTGTCTTTTTATCTTCGGTGAAGTTCAAACCGACAGTTGCAGTGAGCTGGTCACTGATCGCGAAATCTACCTGGCCAAAGATTGAAGTGGCAACCCCTTCCATTTGAAAGCTTTCATCAACATTACCTGTTTCCGGGACATAAAATATGTCGGAGCATGGCACGGCGTTGACCACGCACTTTTCAAACGAGGCACCGATTAAATTGATGCCAGAACCGCCGACAGGTGCGAGGGTATCAGTAGCTATGCCAACGCCATAGGCCTCAGCTCCTTCTGTATCTCCTGTTGCTTCGATGTAACCTGCCGCAGCCTGCGCCGCGATACCGGCAAAAAGTCCTCCCGTGATAAGGGCGTCAGCATAATCATAAAGGTCATCGCCAAAGGTGACATTACGGAAACTTTCGATATCTTCATTGGAATGAGAGATTCCGACCATCCACTGCGTATCGCTATCGCCATTAGAGGTTAAACGAAATTCCTGAGTGAAGGTTTTGAAGTCATAATCAACACGGTTTTCATCAACTAACTCTGCGGCAGTAAAATCTGCATCAAAGGTAGACTCTAGAGACTGGTCTCGCGATGAGGTAATCGAGGTTAATGTCGCGAAATCCATATCGTAGTCAACTTGAATGGATAAGCCATCGCCTTTAAGTTTATTTGATGGGTTGAAGTTCATGCTGAGGTTGCGCGCCCAGGGGTCAATTGGAGTGGCGTCAAAACCTCTTTGCTGGGCAAGACCTGCGGCAGCAGCACTGGCATCGCTATAAACCAGTGAACTTGCGGCACAACATTCTTCGTCGATCTCGTTGTGGTCGGCGATCATACGAATAGTCAGATCTTCATTAGGCTCAATTAACAGTTGGCCGCGGATAGCGCTGCGGTTGCGATTATTTATGTTATCGCCTGTTGTGATGTTGGTGGCATAGCCGTCACTGGAATTGTCACTGCCAGACAGTCGGAAAGAAACCGTATCAGTAATACCGCCAGTCAGGGTGCCTTTAATAATATTAGAGCCGTAGTTACCTGCAGTGGCTTCAACCATACCACCCATTTCTTGCTCGGGGAGCATGGTGGTTACGCTGATAACACCAGCAGAAGCATTTTTGCCGAACAGGGTAGACTGTGGGCCACTGAGAACTTCGACCCGTTGCACTGTTGGTAAGTCAGCAAGTATTGAGGCAGATCGTGTGCGTGGAACGCCATCAATATAAACACTCACCGCAGGCTCGATCCCTGGATTATTTGCACCGTTACCGTAGCCGCGAATAATAAAGTTAGTCTGAGCGGAACTCTGCAGCTGGTTAACCCTCAGCGAAGGAACTGCTGTCTGCAAATCGATTAAGTCGACAATGCTAGACTGTGAAATCTGTTCGCCACTGGTAACCGACACCGACATTGGAACATCTTGCAGTGACTGCTCTCGTTTATTAGCGGTAACGACAATTTCGTCTATCGCTGCATGCGCTAAACCAGAAGACATTACTCCGGCTATAGCAACAGACAGGCACAGCTTATTGATATGAAAGTGATTCATGATAGCCCCTCAAATTTTTATAGTTATGATCACACTTATGCGTGATTCTTTATATTGCGTTTCTAATCTAGTCTAGTACTTTATTAGTATTTTGCTTTTTCTAGTTCGAAATCACATCAGTTTCCGTAAAACACAATTGGATATAATTCTGACTTCCCTAGCTTAAAAGCCCTTGGTGCTTATATCAACTGCTATTTACAGCTTATTTGTAAACAGATTGGACAGTCATTTAGCGGTTTTACTCAAATAAAAATTGTTTTTCTGATGAACGGTGAAAATAGAGTTTTCTTAAAAGATGGTTCGAACCTTAGTATTTGGTTACTTTGAACAATGCTTGTAAACTCATTAGCTATAAAGAGGATTGTTAAATTTAATGACAACTGCAAAAAATAACCGAGCAATAATTGCTGTAAATCGATTCGGTCTAGGTGCTACTGGTAAGGAGTTGTCTGATGCACAACTTAATCCTGAGCAGTGGTTATTGCAGCAGTTAGTAAGCCCGGTGTTTGATAAATCGATAGGTGATACTGAGTCAGCTTTTGACACCATCGCCAAAATAAAGGAATTAAGAGATCGACGTCGTGACGGTGAGCTTATTGGTCAAGTTGTGAGCACCGAGATTGTAAAGCCGTATCGGCGCAGTCTTTTAATTGATAGCCTTGCCCTCTCAGTTAAAACAGATAGGCCATTTGCTATACGGTTACTTGATTTTTTTTCAAACCACTTCAGTGTCTCTGCGCCAACCCAATCAATGAAAATTTTATCGCCGATACTGGAAAGGGACGCAATCGCGCCAAATTTATTTGGGCAATTTGAAGACTTAATTATAGCCGTTGAACAACATCCCGCTATGTTGCTTTATCTTAATAATGCTAAGTCAGTGGGTCCAAATTCACCTATAGGTAAAAGAACCCGCGGTTTAAATGAAAACCTTGCTCGGGAAATTCTTGAATTGCATACATTGGGTATAGACGGCGGTTATACGCTCGAAGATATTCGCCAGTTGGCGATGGCCATTAGCGGCTGGAGCATCACCAATGATAGGGATACCAAGCCCGCTGGGTTTAGATTTCGTATTAAGGGTCATGAGCCGGGAGAAAGAAATATTCTCGGAAAATCTTATCCCGCAGGTGGTGTAACTCAGGGCCAGGCGGTCCTTAGAGATTTAGCTCGGCATAAAAAAACAGCCCAATTTGTCTCCTATAAACTTGCTCAGCATCTGATTGCTGATGAACCACCAAAAGAGTTGGTCGCAGCAATGGTAAATACTTGGGTTAAAACGGAAGGTAATATCAAGGCAGTGGTAACTTCATTAGTTAGGCATCCGCAGAGCTGGGATAGTCAGTCGAAAAAACTTAAAACACCTCGAGAATTTGTCGTCTCTGCCTGCAGGGCTGTCAGCCACTCAAAAACTGTTGATCAGACTTTGTTAACTATCGCATTGCGTGGTCTTAATTTCATGGGGCAAAGACCTTTTGGAGCCGGTTCGCCGGCGGGTTATAGTAATTTAAACAGGGCTTGGTCGGGCTCTGATGCTTTAATGAAACGTATTGATTGGGTTAACCAGCTAAGCAAAAAAACTCGCCAAACGCCTCAGGCGGTTGCTGGGCGAATATATGATTCAACGCTCTCTTCTCTAACGGTGAAACTATTGGCTGGTGCAGAGAGCCGTGCCCAGGGATTAGCACTGCTTTTGTTAAGCCCTGAATTTCAGCGGCGCTAGGAAAGAAAATGGCTTATGAAAACAGTAAAAAATACGATCGCCGAGATCTGCTAAAAGCGGCAGCTGGAAGTTTTATTGCATGGCATAGCCCAGCAGCACTCTCTTTAACTGATCTGCAAGGTAGCAATAATAGCTTAAAACCCCAGCCTAAATTGGTATGGATAATACTGCGTGGCGCGATGGATTCGCTACACGCTGTTTTGCCACTCTCTGATCCAGACTTGATGGTTCATCGAAAAAACCTTGTATCCCCAGTGAAAAATAGTGCCTTCGATTTGGGCGGTGGATTTGCTCTGCATCCAGCTTTTAAAGAATTAAGTTATCTCTACAAACAGCAACAATTGATTCCTGTGGTAGCCACAGAATCTGGTGCAAAATCGCGCTCGCATTTTCGGGCTCAAGATATGCTTGAATCGGGTTTACCAGAAGCTGATAGTGATAGTGGTTGGTTAAATCGTGCAGTAGAAGTCTACAAAGGTGATTCGTTAGCTGTGGCTCACACATTACCTATTGGCCTGCGTGGTAAACAGTTGGCGAAAACGTGGTATCCGGACGTTTTACTGCCGGCTCAGGATGATCTCTATGAGCGATTGCAGGCTCTCTATGAAAATGATGCATTACTTTCAAGGCAATTAGATGAGGGTTTGAAAAACCGTCGCTTGTTAACAGTTACCCAGAAAGTTAAAAATAAGTTTAGTTTTTCTTCACTGGCTGGCTCCTGTGCAACTATGCTTGCTGAGGACGATGGTCCCGATTGCGCCATGCTTGAAATAGCCGGCTGGGATACCCATCAACATCAGCTTGGTCGGTTGCATAGCAAGTTTAAAGAGCTTGACGAAGGTATTGCTGCGCTGCGTGAAAATCTTGCCGATCAGTGGGATAAAACGGTCGTCGTGGTCTCTACTGAATTTGGTCGCACCGTTGCTGAAAATGGCACTAAAGGCACAGATCATGGCACCGCAAGCGCCATGTTTATTGCCGGAGGAGCCGTGGCTGGGGGTAGAGTGCAGGGTCGTTGGCCAGGACTGGCAGCTTCCAAATTATATGAGGGGCGCGACCTGATGCCGACCAGTGACACACGTCAGTGGATAAGGGCGATTTTAAGCCAACATTGGAATCTTAATCCCGCTCAGCTCGACTATGTTTTCCCCGCCATAAAAACCATGGATGCCCAGTTAATTCGGCCCTTATCCAGATTTGGCGCCAGGGTCTAAGCCGTCTGATTTTCTTTTATTTCTCCAATCCATAGGTATTTTTTATTGAGCCAGCGCCGCGCCTCAAAATCCAGTCTATAGTTATGAATTAACTGCTTCTATATTCAAGGTTTTCGGTAGCTTATGGCAATCAGTACATTCGACTTGTTTTCCATTGGTATTGGCCCTTCAAGTTCCCATACGGTTGGGCCTATGCGCGCTGCGCGACAGTTTGTCGAGAGTCTTCGCGACTCAGGCCTACTGCTTGATGTCACCCGAATAAAGGCTGAGATGTATGGCTCTCTAGGGGCTACAGGAAAGGGTCACGGCACGCCAAAAGCGGTTTTGTTGGGCCTCGAGGGCGAACAGCCCGAGCGCGTAGATGTGGTATCTATTGAAGATCGGGTTGCGCAAATCTGCGAGGGACGATCTATCAATCTTGCTGGAATTCACCCAGTCGAATATAACCACGAGACCGATGTGGTTTTGCATCGCAAAAAAGTCTTGCCGTTCCATTCCAACGGTATGGTTTTTAGTGCCTTTGATAAAGACTCCCAAACTATTAGCAGTCAGACCTACTATTCAGTGGGCGGGGGCTTTGTGATTGATGAAACTGCCGAAGAGGGTAATTATCTGGCGGAGGATCCGCGCACGGTTGCCTACCCCTTCGAGTCAGCCAATCAACTGCTCGAATTATGTAAACAACACCAGCTGAGCATTGCCGAATTAATGCTTGAGAACGAGAAATCCTGGCGCAGCGAAGAGCAAGTTCGAGAGGATTTATTACATCTCTGGTCAGTGATGCAGGCCTGCGTGGCCAATGGTATGGCCAATGGTGGAATACTACCAGGCGGCTTAAATGTTCGGCGCCGTGCCAAGGAGTTACATCAACAGCTATTGAGCCGCCCTGAAGCGGCTATGGCTGATCCGCTGTCAGTACTCGATTGGGTAACGCTCTACGCACTGGCGGTCAATGAAGAGAATGCCGCTGGTGGCCGCATAGTGACAGCGCCAACCAATGGTGCGGCAGGTATTATTCCCGCCGTATTACTTTACTACATGCGCTTTGTACCCAGCGCCAATAATGATGGGGTGATCAGGTTTCTGCTCACTGCCGCGGCAATTGGTATTCTGTATAAAAAGAATGCCTCGATCAGCGGTGCCGAAGTGGGCTGTCAGGGCGAGGTCGGTTCCGCCTGCTCAATGGCGGCTGGCGCTCTGGCTGAGGTACTTGGCGGCACACCCTCACAGGTGGAAAATGCTGCGGAAATTGCTATGGAGCACAACCTTGGCTTAACCTGCGACCCAGTGGGTGGGTTGGTTCAGGTGCCCTGCATTGAGCGCAATGCGATGGGCTCGGTAAAATCTATTCATGCGGCGCGCATGGCACTGCGTGGAGATGGTTCGCACTTTGTATCCTTGGATAAGGTGATTAAAACCATGCGCAAAACCGGTGAAGATATGCACGAGCGCTACAAGGAAACCTCCCGCGGTGGGCTGGCCACCAATGTACTGGAGGTGCCAGTTAATATTATTGAGTGCTAAGGAATAGCCAGCAGTAATCGACAGAATAAATGGACGATAAATTTACACGGAAAGTAAAGGCGCAAAGCTAATGTACAGCACGGATGGACAACAGCTCAAAAAAACCGCTCTCCACGATATGCACGTTGCAGCCAAGGCCAAAATGATTACATTTGCCGGCTACAAAATGCCCCTGCACTACAGCGGCGGCATTATGCGCGAGCACAACCACACCAGGAATGCCGCCAGCCTATTTGATATATCGCATATGGGGCAGATTATTTTAAGTGGTTCCGGTATTGGCGCCGCGCTGGAAAAATTGATGCCCATCGATCTTCAGTCGATGCCTATCTACCATCAGCTGTATGCTGTGATGACCAATGTTGAAGGTGGCATTGTCGATGACCTGATAGTCACACGCTGGGCCGAGGATACCTATTTTCTGGTGGTCAATGCGGCGCGCAAAAAAGAGGACTTAAGCCATTTGCGCAATCATCTGCCCGGATTTACCGTTGAGTATATGGGCGATCATGCGCTTATAGCACTGCAGGGTCCAAAGGCGGCGCAGGTCATGGAAGAGCTCTCTCCAGTAGCCTCTCATTTAACCTTTATGAACAGCTGCCACCTTTCCATTGGCGATGCAGATTGCTTTGTCTCATGCTCGGGCTATACCGGAGAAGATGGCTTTGGAATCTCCATTGATCGAGCCCATGCCCAGTCCTTATGTGAGCAGTTATTAGCCACCGGCATTGTTAAATGGGCGGGGTTGGGCGCCCGTGATTCACTGCGCCTGGAAGCTGGATTATGTCTCTATGGCAACGAGCTAAATGAGAGCATATCGCCAGTTCAGGCAGGGCTGATACGGACGATTAGTAAATCCCGTGGTCGCAGTGGCGTAAATGAAGGGGGCTTTTTAGGCGCTGATGCTATTTTTGCCGAAATGGCGAGAACCCCGAAGCGATGCAGGGTAGCTTTTATTGTCGAGCATCGCACACCGGTTCGGCGCGGGGCAAAGATTATCGATAACCTGGGTAATGTGGTTGGCGTGGTCACCAGCGGCGGGTTTTCACCAACCCTGGGTCAGCCAATCGCCATGGGTTATGTGCAGAGAGAGTACTCGGTGCCCGGCAGTGGGCTGAATGCCATAGTTCGTGGCAAGCCGAGGAGCATCGTTGTCGCTAAAATGCCCCTGGTGCCAACCCGCTATTACCGGACTCCAGAGCCGCTGACCACGCAGCCCTGATATTTCCGCTAGAAAATTACTGATCGATAAGGTCGTATTGCTCTGCAAGAGTGGCAATAATTTCCGCTTTTGGATCATCAGACAGAGTGATTTTCTCACCGGTAATTTTTTCTGCAATGCCGACATAAGTATCTGAAACTGCCATTAATACAGATTCTGGCAGTTCATTATCACGAGCCAGACCGTTGCGCTCCGACATGCGATTTTTATTTAACAGTATATCTGGATCTGGGAAATGGTTGAGCAACAGCTGACGGAATCCCTCTTTGGAATTTTCGACAATTTTGCCCTGCTGATACTGTTCGCCATCCCAGATACGTGAGGAATCCGGTGTGCCCACCTCATCCATATAGATCAACTTTTCGACACCCTGCTTATCATTGACATAGCCAAACTCAAACTTGGTATCAATAAACACCTGGCCAATTTTAGCCAGTTCATTGCTGATAACATCAAAGCCTTCACCGAGGAGTTTCTCGTAGGCATCAATGT
>Ga0209119_1003787_pt1 | contig 12817 bp, 13 predicted proteins | sample COG_03_FD_184747 | JGI IMG/M metagenome (GOLD analysis project Ga0209119, IMG submission 184747) | Pelagic Microbial community sample from North Sea - COGITO 998_met_03 (SPAdes) (version 2) | ecosystem: Environmental > Aquatic > Marine > Neritic zone/Coastal water | place: Helgoland, sampling... | reverse complement strand
GCCTGAAACTTTAGAATTGTTGTCGCCGCTTCTGACCACCATACCATTACAATTACTATCCTATCACATCGCTGTAATGTTAAACAGAAATGTCGATCAACCACGTAATCTTGCTAAATCCGTGACCGTAGAGTAGGGTTTTCCAACCCCAATGTTTGAACCCCTAAATGATGAAAGGGAAATAACATTATCTCCCTTTTTTACTCTGTAACTATTACCCCACTTATCCCATTTCATTTTACTTTTTGGGTTCTTAACATACTCTATCCCATCATTTACAATGGGTATTTTGAAGTAAATTTTCACATTATGTTGTTGAGTTTCTTTGTAATAATTCACATTAATTTTTGTAACATATGAATCCAAAATCCTTCTTCTCTTTTTCATATCTGTAATCTTAGAATATTCATTGATTTCAGTTTTGAAATGAGAAATCCAATCCAACCATTCTCTTCTTCTTTCAATGAAATCTTCTTTACGAAGTTCTTTGTTATATTCCTCTGTTAATTTACCTATCTCCGTTCCGATTGTTAAATCAATTTGTCTAAAGGTGTTATCATCAATTTTGAGGGTATATTTATCTTTCAAAAGTTCTTTTCGTGAATCATTTAGTTGAGTTATCTCTTTCTTTAATCTTTTTAATTCTCTGTTAACTTTCTTTCTATTTGATGAGGTTTCATATTTACCTCCTAACACTTCATCTTTTATTTTTTCCTTTAGGAACGAAGATTTACTCAATGTTTCTATGAAATTATTCCAAACCATTTTATCTAAATCTGAAGTATCAATTCTTTTTGGTTTATCACATATTCCTTTCTGATGTAAATGTTCTCTCCCACTTCGGTTTCTGTGATACCATTTATCTGTATTAGAACATTGATAATAAAATTCATTTGGTTTTCCTCTATCTACTCTACTTTTCATTCTCCCAACCCATTGTGAACCACAATCACATTCTAATTTTCCGTGAAGGAAATATTCATATTTAGTTTGTTTAAGTTTGAGTTTAGTTAACCTGTTTTGAACCTTTTGGAATAAGTCATCACTAATAATTCTCGGTACACCCATCTCATATGAAATCCATTTTGATTCATCAGGATATGGGTGTTTTCTTTTGTTAATTCTATGTGGGTCTTTAGTTTTATCTGTATAGTAAGATTTTCCTATGTAATCTGTTATTCTTAGGGTAATTCTAATACCTTCAGAACTCCATTTATTTCCTCTTTTGGTTTTGATACCATACGAATTTAAATAATCCCTAATTTTCTCTAAACTCTTACCTTCTGAAAATTTTGTGAATATTCTTTTAACCCACTTACTTTCTTGTTTATTTATTACTAAATCCCCATCAATTTTTTTGTATCCAAATACAATATTTCCTCTGTTCCATTCTCCATTATTCCACTTTCTGATTTTACTATCAATACCTTTTTGGATTTCCTTTTTCTTTTCTTTAGTTCCCCAAAAGGTTTTCATCATTCTTATGAATTGTTGATTACTATCTGATGGGTTGTATTCTTGATTTGTTAAACCCTCAAAAACAACTACTTCATTTTCTAAAATCCTTGAATCAATTTCTATACTGTCGTTAAAATCTCGTGTTAATCTATCGTATGTTTCTACCCATATATGTTTCACATTACCAATCTCTATTTCCCAAAATAAATTTTGAAGTTCCACTCTTTCCCCTTCACTTATAGATTTGATTCCACTCTTACCTTCATCATTATAGATTTTATACTCTAAACCTAACTTTTTAGAATATTTAATCCCTTCATCAATTTGTCGTTCAACATCTTGATTATCGGTACTACATCTCACATATATGTGTACTATTTCTTTCATATTACTAATTCTAATTCTTTACTAAATACCTTTCTCACCTTTGTTATTGTTTTTGGAGAACAACTGATTCTTCCAATTATATCTCTATTTGATTTACCTACTTTTAATAGGTTCAATATCTTCTTCGTTTGTGGTTTGGTTTTGAATATTAAATCTGATTCTTTAGAACCTTCTTTTCTACCTAACTTCCCACCATTGAGAACATATTGTTTTCTACCCATCTCAGTAATCTCTAAGATTCTCTCTCTTTCCATTTCATAAACTGAAGAAAGGATTGAAGTAACTATGTTCCACATTGGATTCTTATCTCCATTTGGAGTATGAGATTCTATTCCGATGTTTCTAATCTTTATAGTTACTCCTTTCTCAATTAAGAAATCTAATGTTAAAATTGAATCTTTCAATGTTCTACCACATCTACTCAAATCCTCAAACACAACTTTCTTCACTTTATCTTCATTAACTAATTCAATTAGTTCAGAACCACCCTTTCTTTTATTGAAAGGTATTTTACCACTAACTCCAAAATCATTAATGGTTAAATCGTATTTGTTCTTATCCAATTTGAATCTTTCACCCTTTTGGTTAATCGTTGATGTTCTATTGTATTTTATTATCATAATTGTTTATTAAGTGATTCCCTGAAATTCCAACAATTAAAAGTACTACTTTACCCTGAAATAACCAAACTTTAGTGATACCTTTTTATTTATGAATTGTTGGGTAGTGATTCAATATCTATATCTTTTAATTTTTAATTGTTAGTGTTGTTAAATGGGGTATCTCCCCTTAATCAACATACTTAATATACGAAATAGTTGTATCTTTTAAAAGTATTTAATATTTTAGATACAACTTTAAAATGTATCTAAATGTCAACTAAAAGTGGTCGTCCAAAAACCCATAAATTCAATTCTGAGGATTTTAAAAAACTATCTAATGAAGAACGAAGGATGAGAGGAAGAATATCAACTCTTAGAAGAATGATTAAGAAAAGGGAATCAGATATTGAAGAACTGATGAAACCAATTCTAAAGAAACGAAAAGAGATAAAGAAAATCCAAACTGAATTATATGATATTACAGAGGTTTTCAATACCTCAAACTATAATTTCCCAAAGTTTAGAATTGAAGGATACATAAGTAAAGATAGAAGTTATTATAGGGGTGTTTGGTATGTAAACTCAAAGAAAAAACAGATGTATTTAGGTTCTGAGGAATCAGTATGGAAGAAGGTGAAAACAAAGTTTCCTAATTCATTTAAGAAGGATGAATCTATTGAAGAATTCTTTCTTAATGAACTTCAAATGAAGTTTTGGAAAGATGAATATGAAGATTTTAAGAAATAGGTTTTCTAGAGAGTAAACCCCACTAACCTGAATATTGTTAAATCATAAAAAATACCGTAATTTACAAATCTATAACTGAGTAAAATATATGTCAAACCACAACGAAATATCATCATTTATTTGGAATGTCTGTGACGATGTTCTAAGAGGATTATTTAAACAACATGAATATGGAGACGTAATTCTTCCTTTTGTAGTTTTAAGAAGATTAGATTGTGTTCTTGAAGGAAAGAAAGATGATATTATCAAGGTTCACCAAGAGTATAAAGATAAATTTGATGACACCTCTAAAATCATCCATTCAAAACTGAATTTAAAGTTTTCAAATTACTCAAGATATGATTTGAGAAGGTTAAAAGATGAACCGAACAAACTATCTGAAAACTTCTATGATTATCTAAGTTCGTTCTCTACGAATGTTCAAGACATCATTAAAAACTTTGGTTTACAGAAACACATAGATAAGTTAGAATCCAACAATAAATTATATCTACTTGTAGAAAAGTTTACAGATGTTGATTTACACCCATCTAATATAGATAATCATGTGATGGGTAACATTTTTGAGGAACTCCTAAGAAAGTTTTCTGAAATGAGTAATGAAACAAGTGGAGAACACTACACCCCAAGAGATGTAGTAAATCTGTTAGTTTCATTGGTATTCTCCTCTGACAAAGAAAAACTATCAGACCCAAACAAAATAATCTCTGTTTATGACCCTTGTTGTGGAACTGGTGGAATGTTAACCATTGGAAAAGATTGGGTACATGAAAATATCAATAAAGAAGTTGATATTAACTTATTTGGACAAGAACTCAATCCACAGACCTACTCTATTTGTAAATCTGATTTTTTAATTACCGATGAAGAACCAGACCATATCAAATTAGGTTCTACTTTAACTAATGACCAACACTCAGAGGGTAATAGAAAGTTTGATTATATGATTACCAATCCACCATTTGGTGTGAGTTGGAAATCAGAACAAAAACAAATTAAAAATGAATCTGAAGAATATGGTGGAAGATTTTCAGTAGGAACTCCAAGAGTATCTGATGGTTCTCTTCTTTTCTTACAACACCTGATTTCTAAAATGGAAACACAAGGTTCAAGAATAGGAATTGTATTCAATGGTTCACCTCTCTTTACTGGAGATAGTGGTTCAGGTGAATCTGAAATACGTAAATGGATAATTGAAAACGATTGGTTGGAGAGTGTAGTTTCTTTACCAGACCAACTATTTTTTAATACTGGTATCTCAACTTACATATGGATAGTTACAAATAAAAAGAATCCTAAACGAAAAGGGAAAGTTCAACTGATTGATGGTTCATCATTCTACAAATCAATGAAAAAATCATTGGGAAGTAAACGAAAGTTTATTGATGATTCTCAAAGAAAACAACTCCTTCAAACTTATCAGAACTTTGAAGATAACGATTACTCAAAGATTTTTGATAACGAATACTTTGGATATACAAAGATTACTATTGAACAACCAAAGTTTGAGAATGGTGAAGTAATAAGAGATAAAAAAGGAAATCCAAAACCTGATTCAAAACTTAGAGATTCAGAAAGGGTTCCTTTATCAGAAGATGTTGAAGAGTATTTTAATAGAGAGGTAGAACCACATCTTCCAAACTCTTGGATTGATTTTAACAAAAGTAAAGTGGGATATGAAATCAACTTCACGAAGTATTTTTACCAATACAAACCCCTTCGTTCTTCTAATGATATCTCTAATGACTTATTAGAGTTAAAAAAAGAATCTGAAAACTTACTTAACTTAATAATGGATTGATGGATAGATACGATTCATATAAAGATTCAGGAGTTGAATGGATTGGAGAAATTCCAAGTCATTGGGAAATAATTAAAGGGAAATACATTCTAAAAATCCTTACTGGAAATTATCCATCAGAAATTATTGAAGATGAGAATGGACAACACTTTGTAAAAGTTGATGACCTTAATTTTCTGGAAGATGATTTTTATTTATCAAATCCAAAATTGAAAATTCAAGACTTTGGAATGAATACTCTTGAGGAAGGGATAATACTTTTTCCAAAAAGAGGTATGACAATTTTTACTAATAAGGTTGTAATCACAAAATCAAAATGTTTCATTGACCCTAACCTTATGGGAGTTAAAGTTTTTGATTCGTTCAACAAGATATTTTTATTTTATTTTTTAACGAATAGGGGTTTAGGAGACATATGTGATTCATCAACTATCCCTCAAATAAACAACAAACATATTTACCCATTAGAGTTCACTAATCCTCCCGTCTCCGAACAACAACAAATAGTATCCTTCTTAGATACCAAAACCTCACTTATTGATTCTCTAATTGAGAAAACCCAACGAAAAATTGAACTACTCAAAGAGAAAAGAACCACTCTTATCAACGAGGTAGTTACAAAAGGATTGAATCCCAATGTGGAGATGAAGGATAGTGGTGTGGAATGGATTGGGGAGATTCCGAGTCACTGGAACAGAAATAAATTAAATCGAATTTCTGAAAGAATTGGAGATGGATTACACTCAACTCCAAAATATGTAGATTCATCTGAATTTTTCTTTATTAACGGAAATAATTTAGTTGATGGTAAGATTAAAATATTTAATTCAACTAAATGTGTAAGTGAAGAAGAATTCAATAAACACTTTATTCAATTAAATTCTAAAACCATTTTACTTTCAATTAATGGAACAATTGGAAATCTATCTTATTACAATAACGAAAAAGTTATTCTTGGTAAAAGTTCTTGTTATATAAATCTTAAGGAAAACATAAATCACAATTTCATCTATTATGTTTTGAAATCAGAATCAATAAATAAGTATTTTACTTTTGAATTAACGGGTTCAACAATATTTAATTTATCATTAAACAGTATTAGGAATACACCAATTGTTATTCCATCTGAAAAAGAACAACAACAAATCGTTGAGTATTTGGATGAACAAACCCAAAAGATTGACAAAATAATTTCAATTGAAGAAAAGAGAATAAAACTCCTAAAAGAGTATCGTCAATCCCTTATCTCTGAAGTAGTAACTGGTAAACGAAAAGTAGTTTAATTATGGTAAGAGTACCCACAGAAAAACGATACGAAGAACATATTGAAAGAGAACTCAATTCTCTTTTAGATGATGGTTTACAATTTCATTCTAAGGTTCACCAAAGAGATGATAGTTGGTACGATAAAAACATTTGTGTTGTAGGTGATGAGTTCATAGAATTTCTAAAGGAAACCCAAAAGGAAACCTACGATAAACTTGAAAAAAAATATAAAGAGAATACTCATAAAAATATACTTAGTAGGTTAAATAAGGTAATAAAATCAAAAGGATTGATTCATGTTCTTAGAAAAGGATTTGATGATGTACATGGTGGTAATATTAAAACTCTCTATTTTCAATCTAATAGTACATTAAATGAAAAATACAGAAAGGATAAATATCTAAAAAACAAGTTTCTTTTAGTTCGTCAACTTCATTATTCACCCAAAAACAATAACTCTATTGATATTGTTATTTTCATCAACGGAATTCCTATTCTAACCATTGAGTTAAAGAACCAATTAACAGGACAAACAGTTGATAATTCTGATAAACAATATCGTTTTGATAGAAACCCTAAGGGAGAACCTTTATTAGATTTCCAAAGATGTATCTGTCACTTTAGTGTTGATAATGATAAGGTAAATATGACCACTAAATTGGATGGTAAAGACACATTCTTTTTACCATTTAATAAAACTCTGAATAACTTAGAAACTAAGAGTGATGGGTTTAAGGTTGATTACTTATGGAAAGAGGTTCTTACTCCAACATCTCTTTTAGATATTATTGAAAACTTTGTTTTATTTACTAATTCATCAGATTACCTATGGAGTGATGAAAAAAAGAAAGTAATTGAGAAGAAGAAACCAGTACTTATTTTTCCAAGATATCACCAATTAGAAGTAATTAGAAAACTTAAATCTCAAGTTCTTAAGGATGGTGAGGGGACTAATTATTTAGTACAACATACCACTGGTTCAGGTAAATCATATTCTATTGGTTGGTTGTCATTTATGTTAACGAACCTTTTCAAAAACAACGGACAGGACAGAGTATTTGATTCAATTATTGTAATTACTGATAGAAAAGTTTTAGATAAACAACTTCAAGATACAATCACAAGTTTACAACAAGTTCAAGGTGTTGTTCAACAGATAGATAAGAACTCAGAACAATTGAGAAAATCTCTTTCATCTGGAAAGAATATCATTGTAACCACCATTCAAAAATTCTCTGTTGTAGTAAATAGAATGAAAGAATTAAGTGGAATGAGTTTTGGAGTAATTGTAGATGAGGTTCATTCTTCTCAAGGTGGAAAAGGAACTAAGAATCTTAACAAAACACTTTCACTAAATCTTGAAGATGAGGTTGAGGTAACTGATGATATAGTAAATGAAGAAATTTCAAAGATTCGTTCTGAAATGAAATCTCGTCAAAAACAAAATCACATCTCATTCTTTGGGTTTACTGGAACACCTAAACCACAAACTCTTGAGGTTTTCGGAACACCAGTTGAAGGAACAACTCAAAAGAGACCTTTCCATACTTACACTATGAAACAATCCATTGGTGAAGGATTTACATTAGATGTTTTGAAATCATTTACACCAGTAAAAAGATGGTTTAAACTTAAGGGGAAAGGAGAGGATGTAGAATTACCTGAAAGTAGAGGAAAGAAAGAGTTGATTAAATGGGTAGATTCTAACCCAGAATCCATAACAAGGAAATGTGGTATAATAATCGACCACCTTCTCAATACAACTGTTAAATCTATTGAAGGAAGAGGAAAAGGAATGGTAATAGTTCGTTCAATTAAAGATTCTGTAAAGTTCTTTATGGAGATGAACAAACAATTAAAAGATAAAGGTTTACATAATAAAATTAAGTGTGTTGTTGGGTTTAGTGGAGAACAACAATACAATGGAGAGAAGGTAACAGAACACTCATTAAATAAAGAGAATGGGTTTGATAGTAAAGATATCCCTACTGGTTTCAAAAACCCTTTATACAGAGTTTTAATTGTTTGTAATAAATTCCAGACTGGGTTTGATGAACCCTTACTTCATTCTATGTTTATTGATAAACCTGTCAATGGAGTTCAATGTGTTCAAACTCTTTCAAGATTGAATCGAAAAACAAGAGGAAAGAAAAGTACATTCGTATTAGACTTTGTAAACAAGGTTGAAACTATACAAGAATCATTTCAGAACTTTTATCAAACAACTATTTTATCTGAAGATACAGACCCGAATTTGGTTTATGATATATTAGATAAGATAAGAAACTATCATTTATTTACTCCACAAGAGATTGAAGATTGGAATAATATCTTCTTTTCTAAAAATAGAGATGATTCTCAATTACAACCTACTTTAAATGTTGTTTTAGAAAGATGGAGTGAACTTAGTGATGAAGATAGAGATTCATCAAGGACACAATTTTCTAACTATTGTAAGTTGTATGGATATATATCAATGGTTCATCAATTTGACAATATTGAATTAGAGAAACATTATATTTTCTTTGAATATTTAAGAAAGAAGTTTCCAATAGATGGTAACGAAAGGATTGATGTATCTGATTTAGTTGATTTGGAATCACTTAATCTTGATATTAAAGGAAAATTAAATATTTCCCTTGAAGATGAGAACACCATCTTTGACCCAAATGAATATGGTGATGGTAAAGGGAGAGATGAAGAAGAAGTTGATTTACTTTCAGAAATCATCAATGAAATCAATGAATACTATGGTAAACTTCCAGAGGGAACAGAAGAAAGTTCGAAAAAACTGATGAAAGAAATAGTAAACGATGAAAACTTTAAGAATGTAGTCAATTCAAATAATACTGATTCTAACAAAAGAGATAGGATTAAAGAAATTTATGAAAACAAGAACATAAAGACACTCGATACAAGTACTAAACTGTATGAGTTTTTTGAAAAGAAAGAGTTTAAAGAAAAGATGATTCGTATGTTTATTTCAAGACCAGAGTTATTAAATCAATTAAGAGGGTAATGGAAATAGAAAATTTAAAATCACTTTACGATAAACTTCTTAAGGACGAAGACTTTGATAAATTGGATTTGGGATTAAAGAATCCAAACATTTTCCAAATTCTTCGTATTTCCAAAAATGAGATTAGACACTCTAATTTTCTCTCTTGGTTATTAGACCCAAATGAATCCCACAAACTTGGTGATATCTTCCTTAAACGTTTTTTGAGAGAAGTTTTCTCATCGGATAAATTCGGAAATATTGACCAAGTTGATGTAGAAGGGATAGATTTAACTAAAGTTACAATTCAAAGAGAATGGAAAAATATTGATATTTTAATTGTTCTTGAAAATGTTGTTGTTTGTATTGAAAATAAGGTATTATCAAAAGAACATTCAAATCAACTTATGAGATATAGAGAGATAATTGAATCTAATTATCCGAATCATAAACAAACATTTGTATTTCTTACACCTGAAGGAGATACTTCTGAAAGTGAATCAGAAACATATGAACCTATTTCATATGAGTTTATAGTAAATTCATTAGATAGGATAATATCCGTTTATGGAGAATCTCTTAACCAACAAGTTAAAAATTACATTAAAGATTACATAACAATTATTAAAAGAGAACTTATGGGAACAGATAAATTAACTGAGTTATCCAAAAAAATATATCAGAATCATAAAGAACTATTTGATTTCATTATAGACCATAAACCTGATGTGTTAGATGGTATTAAAACAATATTTGAAAAACAAATTAAGAAAAGAGGATGGATTCTTGGTTCTCCCGGAAAAAGTTATTTAAGATTTACAACTCCTAAAATTTCTGAACTAACATATATAAGTGAAAAATCAAATGGTTGGAGAAATAAAGAATCCTTCTTATTTGAGTTTGATTTGAGTCCAGTTAACAATAGGATGAGTACCAAGATGGTAATATCTCCTTCTGACCCACAATACGATACGTCAAGATTAAGTGAAATGTTTATGGAAATAGAAGGGTTCAAATCTCCATCTGGTAAGAAATGGTTAGTAAACTATCATAAACTTGTAAAATTTCCTTTTTCAAAAGTTGATGATTTATCAGAGGAAGAAATAGAATTTGAGTTTAATAAAATCCTTGATGGTTTTTCTCCAATAATTAAATCAGTTGAAGATAAATTCATGGAACATAGAGATGAATTATTGATAATGAAGAATGTGTGATGTTAATGGACATTCAAAATCAATAAGAACACAAAATCTTTGAGAGGGTAGTTTCTATAGGGTAAAAAACTAGGTTTGATATGAAAACAGAGTAAACGGAGTTGAACCAAAAAAGTTTGGTTCGGTTTCCATTAAAATACCCCACCCCTCCTATATTTAAAAGATATTCTTCCATTCAAAATCGGAATTCTTTTCAGAGTTCTGAGGGATGTTTCTTTGGTGTTTCTTTTCCCATTCTTTATATTCTGAAAATGGTATAAATGTTTTGTAACCTATTCTAATGATAGGAAGATTTCTTTTATCAACCCAATCTCTAAAGGTGTATCTACTGATTCCCATTGTTTGTAGGAATTGTTTTTTCGGTATGTAATTAAGTGTATCGTTCATATTAATAAGTAAGGATTAAATCATCATCCATTCGTTTGTTGTATTGTTCTTTTGATTCTTTAAAGTTTGTACTATCAGAAAGGAATCTATCCAATCTGTTAAACTCTGTAAGTATGTTATTCATATTATTGATGTTATTTTGATTTACATCAACATTCAAAAAGTGAAGTAGGTTTTTAACCATCAATACTTTTCGTTCTTCTATCTGTTGGTACATTACATTTTTCATAAATAAAATTCCTCTCCGTTATTCTTTTTATTTTTTATCATCTTCTGAAGATGGGGTGATTGATTGAATACTTTCATTAATTCATTTGAGGTATGTTCTATGATTAATCCTTTTAATCTATCTACATCTACAAACATCTCAATGAAAGTATTCTTACAGTTTTGAAGTTTTCTTTTTGTAGGTGGTTTCATACCTATTTCTTTGAACATCTGAATTATGTTTTCATCCAACCTTCTATCAATGTTCTTATATTCTTTTGTTTCTTTTAAATTCATCTTACATCCACATTTCATATTAATTGTTTGGAGAGAGTTTCTTTGTTTATGTATCTACTGTATTGAATAGGATTATCGATGTTGTGAAGTTGAATCTCTCCGTATTTTCCATTACAACTTTCAATCACTTCTAACCCCTTAATTTCTTTGTTCCAATCGTTTCCACCTATAAAGTTTTCTAACCCTTTACGAAGGTTTAATTCATCGTTAAATTGAACTTTAAGGTGTGTATGATAACCTTTACCATTCGGTTCTTTCTCAACTGAGAATTCTGTGAAAACCTCATCAGATTTCTTCAACTTTCTATGTAGTGTTAGAATCTGTTTTTCAATATTAGATTTTGATAATTGGGTTCTGTTGAAATCCTCAACATTAACCTTTCTGATGGTAACTCCCTTTATCATTTCAACTTCACCAAATAATCAAAATCTATCTTATCTAAGAAATCCATTACATCCTCATCATCTTTATCATCAACCTCAACCTTTTCACCTTTAGATTCTTTTTCTTCTAACCATTGTTCTAATTCTTCTATAACCTCATCCAATCCTAAGTTATCCACTTCTTCTGTGGTATATTTTACCTTATCATCATCATCATCCACTTTAAAGGATTTGGATATATCTTTCTTAGGTTGGGATAGTTGAATCAATCTTCTAACTAACTTTTTGTTCTTTAAATCTTTCGTTTTTTCCATCTAAGTTCCTCAACTTATAGTTTACTTTTTTACATACGATACCCATTAAGGATACCTTTCATTCAATTTTTATTTTAGTGATTTTCAAACCTTCTCAGATTACTATATCTTCACCACTTTCATTCAGATATAAATATGATTTACAAAACTTAAACACTAAATTCTCAGAGATTTTTTTATCTGAATGAAAGTGGTATCGAAGGTGTTGGATTTAATGGTAAATTATGGAGATAGGGTATTGTTGAGGTGAGTTTACCATTAATGAGAATCTATCTTTGAAGTTGAACCATCTGAATATCAAAATCTGAGTATTCTTTTACCACAGGTTGGTTCAAAATCCTTTGTTTTTTCTCTATTTTCTTCCAAATAACAGAAATTAAAGAAGGATAAAACTCTTTTCCCATAGAACTTTTATATCCTAATCTATTGAGTTCTTTTGATATTCTTCGGTATCCTAAACCTTGATTTTTAAGTTTTAGTATTTTGTCATGAGTTTTTTGATGAGAATTATCTAACTTTCTTCTGTTAACAAATTGGTGAGTAAGAACCCTAAGTTTGAATGTTAGAAATGGTGTTGGGGTTGGAAAATCCAAATCAGTTACGGTAGAGTAATCTATTTTTAGAAGTTTCAGCTTTGTTTTCTTTGCGTAAATCGCATTTCAACTCCTTAAAATTATGATAAAATAATTTTTAACTTAATGATTTGTTAAATTATTAAGTTTAATTGGTTATTTTTGATGTTAAACAAATTAACGG
>Ga0209119_1003770_pt1 | contig 12845 bp, 13 predicted proteins | sample COG_03_FD_184747 | JGI IMG/M metagenome (GOLD analysis project Ga0209119, IMG submission 184747) | Pelagic Microbial community sample from North Sea - COGITO 998_met_03 (SPAdes) (version 2) | ecosystem: Environmental > Aquatic > Marine > Neritic zone/Coastal water | place: Helgoland, sampling... | reverse complement strand
CCCCCAACTGCCGAGTCCTCCACAAGCGTGGCGCTGCCGAGGACCAAGGGAAGGGCGCCGGTGAATGACAATGACACCATTGCTGAAAAGCACTATGAAACAAACACCCTATTGTCAAAAATCATCCTTTGGGGAGATCGGGGGCGAAGCCCCCAACATTCCGGTAGGTTTATTTTCTATGGCTTGAATGGCTAATACCCTTAATAAAAAAATTGAGTGTTATCAGCAATATGGTCTTACTTCTTATTTAGCTTCCTGTTCAACAAGCCTTTCGACTCGCAAGACCTACCTTGCGACAACTGGATATCTTGATATCCGGTCGGGGGCGAAGCCCCCAACTGGAACCAAGGGTTCCCTAAATCTGGAATCAATAATTCAAAGTAATTGGAAGGCTACGCCTTCCGATCGGGAACCAAAGGTTCCCAACTGGATATCTTCGGTATCCGAACGAAAGGCTCGTAACGATCGACTTCCTTCTCATTTATTAACAGCAACTTCATTATGAATATCTGAGACGAAGCCCCTAGCGTCGGAAGGGTTATCTGTTCGAATTACTCCGAATTATTATACTTGGGCTGATAGCTTTGTTAGTGGGGTTAGTTTGAATAAAGCCGATTTAAGCTTCCACGAAGGACAACAAAACAATGATAGTGTAGATGAAGCTACTATTTCGAAGCTCCGTATGGGGCACTCAGCCTTCAAAGTTTCACGCGATTACGTTAGCAGTGATTCTTCCGAGGGATTTGAAGATTGATCGTTTCTAGATCAAAAGCGCCCTTATGATTCTCTAGTTCGGGAAAACATTTTTGAACTACTAGAAGACCTTGAATTAAACATTAAAGAAGGCAGTAATTTTAATGTAGGATTTGAAGAACACTTATTTTCCTCTGAAATTAATAAGACTTATACTAATCGTTTACGTCTTGAACAACGAATTAAGAAATTTTATGGGTTATCAGCATTACCGGATACCGAAGGTATCCACCGAAAAGAAGGAGATTCTTCATCCTATGATACTTTACTTCAAATAGAAAAACGTATTGATGTTCAATTATTTCGTTTAAAGTGAGTGTCGAGTATTTCACATGCACGTCAAATTTTAAAACACAAACACATTGGTATTATTAATTGTAAAGATCGTTTAGGTAGTTTCGCTAACCTCCACAAAGTCAGCGAAATTGCCAAGGTGGCATCGAGTAATTTATTCTTAAAAGCGGGTGACTTATTGTATTGACGAAATAAGGACATATCCACATCTTACGGCCAACAACTTGCCTATACTCAAGGAGTATCTGTGGGTGGTAAAACTCCCAATTGCGATAACTTACATAAATTTCCATGGTTTGGTTATATTGCTATTACGAGTGACTCTAACAATTCCCCTGAAACCTTTGGTTCCGAACGCGTAGTGTCTGATCGGAAAATTTCACCTTCTAATCAAGAAAATAAAGCATCTTCGGTTTTTGCCTTAGGTAGCGATTACGGGTCAGTCAGTCTATTAAATGATATGAATCAATTACTAACAGTGTTACCTTTAACTGAAGCGTTGGGTTCCGAAGGCGAAGCCTTTGAAAAAAATATGCCAGTCGGTTTACAAGAAATTGTGGAGGGGGCACCAAAGGAAGCTGCGAAAAAGAGTTTTCTTACTAAACAGTCAGCCTCTTCATTACAAAAATTATCAAAATACTTCGAAACTCATTATAAATATACCTATGCGATCCGAACAAATCAAGACTTAAAATTAGAGTATCTGCGCTTACCTCAATCGTCTATCCAAAAAAACGAATGAAAAGGATTTTTAGAATCATCCATTTAATTAGGGTAGTCAAATAGTAAAATTGGAAGACAAGCGCAGCGCAACGATAAATTATTATCATTACGCTAACGAGTGGGATATCGAAGATATCCGATCGGAATCGTGGCGCCCTTCTCTTGGTCCTCCCTTGTGGAGGAGTGGGCCGTCCGTAGGACGTACTGCCCGAAATATTCCAGGCCGTCCGCAGGGCGTAACGGAAGCCCCCAATTGACAGGGGGAACTTATCTTTAAGCATGTCCTGATAGCTCAGCGGTAGATGCGATTGATTGAAAATCAATAGGTCGATGGTTCAAATCCATCTCAGGACATATTTGGTTCATTTTACTTCATTGGTTGAACTGAATGCTTTTGGCATCCGATCGGCGCGTCTTATGGATGTAACATGGCGCCCTTCGTCGGCGACACACTTGGTGCTCCCTCGTGGAGGATTGGTTAGGGTAGTCATTCAACTGGGTGATTTTACCACGCGGTCGGGAATCAAAGGTTCCCAACTGGAAGGCATAGCCTTCCGGTCAAATAGCGTAGCTAGGTAGCTTCGCTACCTGGCCGGATACCGAAGGTATCCAGCTATTTAACTGGACCGTTCGTGGGACGTACCGGTCGGGGGCTTCGCTCTCAACTGTCTTAACCAATCCTCTACAAGCGTGGCGCCCTTTGGTTAAAATCTTTGATTTAACTGCCGAGCACCAAGGGAACGTTAAAGAGCATAGCTACCTGACTAGTTGAAGATCAGGTGCCCCATATGGGGCACCAAAGGAACCTTTGATTTAAGGGCTCAACGCTCTGTGTGGGAGGCTGGTATACGCTTGTGGGAAGCTACGCTCCCCGGGCAGAGATATAAAAGGGATAGCTGGATACCTTCGGTATCCGGCCAGGTAGCGAAGCTACCTAGCTACATTATTAAAGATTAAGGCAAAATAGCTTAATTGGCAAAGCGTATGATTCATACTTATAAGTTAGGGGTTCGATTCCCCTTTTTGCTTTGATTCGTTTTCATAGTGTGTGGATTAACAGCCTACGGCTGTGAATAATAAATCTAACTTACATTTTATATCCTAAAGGAGTTTCGGGTAAGCTATGCTACCCAGTTGGGCCGTCCATGGACGTACCGACTGGGAGGTTCGCGGCAGCTAATTAACAAAGTTGGAGGCTCAGACAACCTTGTTGTTTAGCAGTGCCCCCGACGGGCACGTCCTACGGACGGCCCAGTCAATACCTGCGGTATTTAAGGTTCCCGACCGGGTGGTAAAACCACCCAGTTGGGTAATAAAATTACCCGACCGGAAGGCCTAGCCTAAATACCTAAGGTATTTTAACCGAAGGTTTCCAGTTGGGGGCTTCGCCCCCGACCGGATATCAAGATATCCAGTTATACCATGTTTTCGCTGCATTGCGTAAAATATCGTACTAACTTTATGATGCAATATAAAACTAAAAATAACGGGGTATATTTGATATCCGGTCGGTACGTCCATGGACGGCCCAACTGGGTGCCTTCGGCACCCGATTTTGGAAAGAAAATTTTTAAAAAAGAATGTCGATCCATTGCATTTTCTGTCTTACAATGCTTAAATTCTCAGACTCATTTGGGACACGAGTCTAAAAAATGAAATCCAAATATAGCTCCCTATATCTTAGGAGAGCGCTGTGGTAGCTTCCCAGCACTAACTACTGAAAATGTAACAGGACTTGCTACAAATTATCATATTTTTGATGTCTCATTACAGTTAAGTTGTATAAAGCGGGCTTTGCGCGTAATTTCTGACACTTCCTCTAAGTGTGGATCTGACAGTATTTTATTAATGGGAAGCTCCCCTGAAAAAATCAGTGCTAGTCTTCGTTCTGCTAACCCATATGAAGAAATTTTAAAGAACGCAGCTATCGGCTCAGGCGCTTCTTTTTTTAGTGGAGATAGCCAAACTTGAGTTAGTGGATCTTTTACAAATTGAAATGAGTCAGCTGCAGCTCGATTAATGATAGTGGAATCTAATGGTCTAGAGTGCACCAAAGGAGGCGAGCATTCAGAATCCCAGCTTAATACATCATACAAAATATCAAACGAAACGAGCAGTTTCCAACACCGCACATCCCAACTTACAGGTAACCGATTAGCGTTACCCAGCCTTATCTTTGCCATTGGTTTATCGGGCCTTGAGCAACCTTTACGTGAGGCTCATAAGGTAGGTATCCCTATTATTGCAGTAGTTGATTCTGATTGTAATCCTCGGGTAAATGATCGATTTATTGACTATATCATTCCAGGAAACGATGACTCAGTTCGTTCATATGCTTTCTTTTACTCTTTAGTATGCCAAGCAATTCAAAGTCCATATGGAAGTTAAATAGCTAAAACACTTCGTGTTTTGGCCAAACAACTTTGTTGTTTAGCTGGAAGGCTTCCTTTGGTGCCCCTTTATGGGGCACTGCCTTCCGGCCGGGTGGTGGGCAGCGTCACGAACCACCCAGCTGGATACCTTCGGTATCCGGCCAGGTGGGAACCTTTGGTTCCCGAACAACTGGAATCGTGGTGCTGCCCGAAGTATTGCGGTCGGGGGCAAAGCCCCCAACTGGGTGCCTTTGGCACCCGGTCAAATAACAAGATATCTTCCTTCCCTCGGTCCTCGGCAGCGCGACGAGAGAGCTCGTGCCCCTTAAACCAAAGGGGTACTGATACCCGATTGGTATATCTTACGAAGGGTTCAACTGGAAGGCTATGCCTTCCGGTCGGGGGCAAAGCCCCCAACTGCCGCAGGACGCAACACTTAATCCTTTTTTAAAGGACTCCTGACGTTACATGGTAATCTATAAAACGTCTATACTTTTACTTCAAAAAATTATAATTACTTTATAAACTGTGAATATATTGTAAGGAATTTGCTCACAAGCGCCATAATTTATCTGCAAGGTGTAGCCTCCTTTGGTTAACATTATATAGTAATGTTAACTCCGGTCAAATAGCATAGTTAAAACACGAAGTGTTTTGGCCAAACAACAAAGTTGTTTAGCTAGGTAGCTACGCTACCTGGCCGGATACCGAAGGTATCCAGCTATTTAACCTTAAAGCTAATTAACGTTTGTAGCTTTTTAGATTCCTCTGAAGCCTCTAAATCTTTTAAAAGGTCCGTGTTTACTTTAGTCGAAAACTGTGACTGAAGTACCGAGTGTAAGCTTGGACTAAAATCGGATGAACCTAAAGAACCTGGAGAACTAAAAATAGAAGTTGAAAGCGAACGTGTTGGGGCTACTGGAGCCTCTGGTTGGCTTAGTAAATTAGAAATAGCATAAGAAGATTGTTTTCGTACCGCAAAAATCTGTCCTACAGTTGGTAGGAAAAGCTTCACGTTTAATACAAAAGAAAGAAGAAGTAAGATGACAAGAGGAGCCACCTGGGGAATAAATCCGACTGATTCTAAAACGGGCATGTTTTTATTTTATGCTGGGGGCTTATTGCTTAAACCGTGTCGCTTGTATTGTAGGCAAGGCCCTTGAGCAACTTAACTGGAATACTGTGTATTCCGGTCGGGTAATTTCATTACCCAACTGGAAGGCTATGCCTTCCGGTCAAATAGCTACGCTACCTAACTGGGTGCTAAAGTCACCCGGTCGGGTGGTCGGGAAGCTCCACGTGTGCGGGGGACTTCGACCGAGTCTCGGTGTCCCACTTAGCCAAGGCAGTTAAATCAAAGATTTTAACCAAAGGGCGCCAGGACCCTAGGTACTTAAGGTCCTTATAAGAGGGGGCATCAAACACGGCGCTGCCTTGGTTGCCGAAGAATAAACATAGGAAAGAACGGGATTCGAACCCGTGAGATAGGATAACTACCCAATACCTTAGCAAAGTACCGCCTTAAACCACTCAGCCACCTTTCCAAAGCCCCCAATTGGGTGCCAAAGGCACCCGGTCGGGAACCAAAGGTTCCCAACTGGAAGGCATAGCCTTCCAGCTATTTAACTGGATATCTTCGATCGTGACGCTGCCTCCTTTGGTTAAAATCTTCCTTTGGTGCCCCGTATGGGGTACTGATTTAACTCCACTCCCGAAGGGCGCGACGGGAGGGTCGGTGGCGGGGGCACTACAATCAAGGGCGATCATATTTATAAGTTATACGATCTTTTGAAAGAACACAATTAAGATTTGATCGTTTCAAGTTTAGGATCTGAAAAGATTGTAACTCCGCCTCTTTCGCACAAATTATCTTGTTCCGAATTGAATATTCCTTATAAGGTAAAAAAGCAGTAAAACCCCCAATTAGAACGCACATACCTGCACGTTGTAAGGAGCGTGCAATACGTCCTGTAATTGGATTATTATTTTTCATACTTCATGATAATCAATTTCAAGTATTTTCTTGAAATCGTTCTTTTTTAATCTCATGTGGTAAAATAGAATAATCTTTGGTTAGGTGGAGGGCTTTGCCTTCCGGCCGGGTGGTGTAACCACCCAGCTGGCTATTTTTGACACCCGACTGCCAACAGCTTACATGATTACCCGATGTAAGTATTCAAGGAAGTTCAGGTGACCGGTCATTCAAGTCTCGTGGCAGCTGGAAGGCTTCCTTTGGTGCCCCGTATGGGGCACTGCCTTCCGGCCGGGTGGTGTAACCACCCAGCTGCCCGCCTTCGAAAGCTTCGCTTCCTTTGGTGCACTCAGTGCGTAAAAATTGTAATCGCTCTTCTAATTTAAAGCGTAGATTATTACAAACATTCAGTGAAACCTTTGGTTCCGAACGCTTTGCGTTTGAAGTATTCTTCGATACCTCTTTGGATTCCAGTGCCCCATATGAGGCACCAAGGGAAGGCGTAGCCTTAATACCATAAGGGTAGCCTCCACGGCTGGGCGATACGCTTGTTGTAATACGTAGATAATGCTTAAGATTATATGGAATAATAGTTTTACCATTAAGATCAAAATAACCAAGAGCAGAATTACCTTTTCGTATTTTTGTATTTTTTTTAAGACCAATACCTAAAAGTTTCCCTTTTGTTACTATCGTTTGGTTCATTTGTTTTTTAGCTATTGCCTCCTTCGGCAGTGAAATTAGAGAAATCTTAAATAGCGTAGCTAGGTAGCTTCGCTACCTGGCCGGATACCGAAGGTATCCAGCTGGGTGGTTCGTGACGCTGCCCACCACCCGGCCGGAAGGCAGTGCCCCATAAAGGGGCACCAAAGGAAGCCTTTTAGCTATTTGTCCTCCACAAGCGTGGCGCCCTTTGGTTAAAATCTAACTGCCGAGGACAAGGGTGCTAAATAACAAAGGTCGTCCGTAGGACGTAACGGAAGCCCCGAATGCCAAGCACCCGGCCGGAAGGTGAAGCCTTCCAGCTAGGTAGCTTCGCTACCTGGCCGGATACCAAAGGTATCCAGCTAAAACACTTCGTGTTTTGGCCAAACAACTGGAATACTTCGTATTCCGGTCAAATACCAAAGGTATTTAACTTTGTTGTTTAGCTCATTACTGTATACAAAAACGGAGCTTAAAAGTATGTTTTTTCAATACCTTAATCAGACACCTTGAATATTTTCCCAACCTTGGGATTCTCGTCCTCAATCTTCGTCTCTAGATGCTCCTCTCAGTTACCCATGTTTATGTTTGGGTACCCCTTTTGGAGCCTTTAAAAAGCGTAGTGTTTGAGGCTGTACATCGAAGGTATCTGGCCGGATACCTTCGGTATCCTGCTATCAATCGTTTAGTGTTTCACCCGAGGCATCAATGGGTTTTGCTTATGGGACTTCGAAAGATTTAAGCACCAGCGCTCCTAACGTTCTTATTGACGAATTGTCCTTTAAAGATGACCCTAATCAAATAACGCGGACTCTTTCATTTGGTAGTTCCACTATGGTATCAAAAAACAAGGGTATTCAAGTTACTTTACGCGAACGATTTATTCAACGATTAATAGTAGATGGAAAAAAATCTATTGCAACTAAAATCTTTGATGAAAGCTTAGAATTACTTAAAGATCGTATTCAACAATATAATTTGTCAACAGACAGTCGCGGAAAGTCCGAGAATTTATATTCTTTAGCAACGTTAACAAAAGACGAAATCTTTATTATTGCCTTACGTAAAGCTCAGCCCTGAATTACTACTAGCTCTCTTCGACGTGGGGGGAAAAAGGTAATCATTCCAGAAATGTTAACAGCAGCTCAGCAAGAATCAATAGCAATTCGTTGATTAATTTTAAATTCACGTACTACAACAGGAAAATCAATGGCAGAGAGTTTGGCTAGTGAACTTTTTGGTTGCCTAACAAACCAAGGAAAAACAATAAATCAACGCGAACAACTACATAAATTGGCCGAAGCAAATCGTGCATGAGCAAACTAATTGGATATTAGTGTCCCACACAGCGCGACGAGTTAAATTTTCAAGTTGGAGGCTCCGCCTCCGATCGGTACGTCCTACGGACGGCCCAGTTGGGAACCCTTGGTTCCCGACCGGGTGGTTTTACCACCCAGTTGAGTATCTTCATTACTTACCTGACCGCATAGCTCAATCGGTAGAGCTGTAGACTTTTAATCTGATGGTTGTAGGTTCAAGTCCTACTGCGGTCAAACTTTCTTTGTAAGTTGGAGGCTCCGCCTCCGACCGGCACGTCCTACGGACGACCCAGTTGGGAACCCTTGGTTCCCGACCGGGTGGTAAAACCACCCAGTTAAATAGCTAAACAACAAAGTTAAATACCTTAGGTATTTGACCAGGTAATGTTTGAAGCATTCTCTCATGCAATATTAAGACAAACATAGTTGGGGCCTTACGCTCCAACTATGATAATTTGTTTGTAAGAAATATGTTTTTGATTCTGAAAAATGTAATAAAGAGGAAAGATCTTGGGGGAACAAACGCAGCGGTACCCAGGGTTAAAGTGAGAGAGAATAAGATGGCGGTTGTAGCTCAGTGGTAGAGCGCTACATTGTGATTGTGGATGCCGAGAGTTCGATACTCTCCAATCGCCCCAAAAAAATGTTTTCTAGTTGGGAATATAGCCCCCGACCGAGTGCCTTTGGTACACAGCTAAGGCAGTGAAATCGAAGATTTTAACCAGTCCTCCACAAGAGAGGACCAAGGGAAGAGGCCACGCTTGATTTCTTTTTGTCTTGTTTCGAAGAGGAATCGTCGTGCTTCGTAGGTCACTGGTCTCCACTTGGTCCATCCTACAACCAACCAGAATGCCTAGTATTCCAGTTATCTAAAGACTATAAAATTAATTAATCTACGTGGTGAAATCGGTAAACACGGTTGATTTAAAATCAATTGGCACTGCCTTGTGGGTTCAAGTCCCACCGTAGATATTAATGGCTACCGAAAGACGGTCAGCTAGAAGTTAGTGCCCCATACGTGGCATCCTTCCCTTGGCCCTCCTGTCGCGTTGCGCAAGCGTAACGCTGCCGAGGACCAAGGGAAGGGTTTGTTATTAAATTCCCAAAAGCCTTTATGTAAACTTAGTTAGTTTAATTAAAAATTGATTGCTATCTCTTCGAGAGGGACTTGAACCCCCGATCGTAACATTAACAGTGTTCCGCTTTACCAACTAAGCTATCGAAGATGGTTTTAATTTGACGCTACATATTACCCCTGGTATGTAGTTTTAATATTCACTAGTACTGCGCCGCTGCTTAATAGTTAATCAAGCTGTTCTAGAAAATTACATCAGTTACACTTCACTGGGGTAGAAGAGTAACATATAATGCTATCGAAGAAGTCTATATTCAAACCTGCATAGGAATTAATAACTAGGTTTTCTAGGGCTTCGAAACCTCCACACTTTAAGAAGATTCCACATTTTAAGATGAACACCCCGGGTGCCTGTTTAATTGGCACCTAGTTAGTTAGCTGTGCTACCTGACCGGATACCGGAGGTATCCAGTTAGGTAATGAAATTACCCGACCGGTACCGTCCTACGGACGGCCCAGTCAATACCTACGGTATTTAAGGTTCCCGACCGGTACGTCCTACGGACGGCCCAGTTAAATAGCTTAGCTACCTGGCCGGATACCGAAGGTATCCAGCTAATTGAACCACTTCACCACGCACCGCGACGAAAGGGAAACTAAGCGTGGGCCCGTCCGTAGGACGTACCGGTCAAATATTAAAATACCTAAGGTATTTATACCATACGAGGTATCAAAGGAACTTTCGGTTTCGAATACTTTTTAAAGGGAATTTTTTTTAACTAATTTTGTAGGTACACCTAATTGATAAGAAATTGTCGCAAAAACTTTACGTACTACACTAATATCAATTTGCCCTCCAACTTCGAGAATAATTTGACCCTTACGAACAGGACAAACCCAGTCTGTTCGATCTCCTTTCCCTTTCCCTATTCGCTGACCTTGTTCTTTTTTATAAAGGGCTTTGTAGGGAAAGGCGCGAATTCAAATGGGAGCTCGACGAGCAACAACACGACGCAAGGTTCGGCGACAAGTTTCAAGTTGTTTTAAACTAAGCAATGTTGGTTCATTGCACTGAAGACCATAGGTCCCAAAATCGACGGAAGTATTTCGCTTTGCAGGTGTTCCTCGCGAATGTGTATAATTTTTTTGATACTTTGTATATTTTATATTACGAGGTGATTTAATCATCTTTTCTGCTACACGGTGAATTAAATATTTAACTGGAAGGCTACGCCTTCCGGTCGGGGGCTTCGCCCCCAACTAGAATCGTGGCGCTGCCCGAAGTATTCCGGTCAGGTAGCTACGCTACCTAACTGGGCCGTCCGTAGGACGTACCGGTCGGGAACCTCAAATACCGTAGGTATTGACTGCCGAGGAGGCGCCACGATCGTTGTTATGGGGTATTAGATAACTGATTTAGCTAACAAAATACATTTTATAACTTTTGATTTACGTAGTTCTCGAACAGGAATGGGTCCTATGATACGAGTACCCACAGGTGTTTTATTAGCTCGTGAACTTAAAATTACACATGAATTTTCTCCGAGACTGACTTTTATTCCATTAGGTCGAACATAAGTTGATTTTGTTCGTACTACAACGGCAACTCGAACATCTTTTTTTTGGACTTGTTTGTGTGGTCGTGCTTTTTTGACTGTAACAGTGATAAGATCACCGACATTAGCTGTTTTTGCCCGCGATTTTAGAACCTTAATACATTGTACTAATCGAGCACCTGAGTTATCAGCAACTTTTAATTTAGAGAGGAGTTGAATCATACTTACTTATTTTACGCAGATAGACCTTATTTCGAGAGTATACAGTCGTGTTTTTCAGTAGTTAGGCAACTGGGCCGTCCGTAGGACGTACCGGTCGGAAATCAAAGATTTCCAACTAGAATACTTCGGACAGTTGGGCCGTCCGCAGGACGTACCGACCGGAAGGCTACGCCTTCCAGTTGGGAACCTTAAATACCGTAGGTATTGTCCTCCACAAGCGTGGCGCTGCCGAGGACCAAGGGAAGATTCCCGGTCCAATACCTACGGTACTTAAGGTTCCCGACCGGGTGCCTTTGATACCTAGTTGGGGGCTTCACTCCCGAACGGTACGCCCTACGGACGGTCCAGTTAGGTAGCTACGCTACCTGACCGGAATACTTCGGGCAGTTGGGTAATAAAATTACCCGACCGGAAGGCTGCGCCTTCCAGTTAAATCAGTGCCCCACTAGGGGGACACCAGTTAGATTTTAACCAAAGGGCGCCACGATTCCAGTTGGGGGCGAAGCCCCCGACCGGAAGGCGTAGCCTTCCAGTTATCAATATTACTTCTTTTTAATAACCTTTCGTAATGTTGTTTCATTTAAGTACTGTTCACCTTTCTCAGTTTCTAATCGCTCACAAAGGAAAACTCCACTTCCTTTATAAACATCAGGAATTTTGTATGATTTAATCTCTGATGCCACTGAGGTTAATAGTTTATAATCAGTCGAAGTTAGAAGAAGTGGTTGATTATCCGCCTGTTGTTGTTGGTCAGTCGGGCAATAGACGGTTACCCCAACAGGGATTGGATACGCTGTTAATGCTGATTGTCCTAACTTAAGTATTAAAACCCGAATAAAAGAAGTACCATCATGCTCACTTTTATCAAGCCATCGAGATGCTAGTTTCTTTTGTTCCTTACTTAATTTATGAACATTGACAATCTTTTTAATAATATATCCTCGGAACCCTACCCCCATAAAACGTAAATTTAGGTAATGAAGTGGATTCTTTGTGGATTCAGCTTCAGTACTTATCATTCGTATAGGAGAGTATGGGGGCTTCGCCCCCGAACGGATATCAAGATATCCAGTTGAGAACCCTTGGTTCCCGACCGGGTGGTAAAACCACCCAGTTCGGAACGCGTAGCGTTTCAAGGGGCTCGGGGACAGGCAATTGGGCCGTCCATGGCCGTACCGATTAGTACGGGACTCTAATTTGGGCGCTTCATTTAGAGCACTATATTGTTGTTGTTTTTTTAACGATCACATAAAATTTTTAGCAATGACGTCCTATGATAGCGTTGTGCTTAAATAAGATCTAATCTTTTGTGGAATCTTCGTAAGTCAAAGGCAATCAAATCAACACACACCCCCCCCGACGCCTTGCCTACAAATACCCGTTCAATTAATCGACTAGTATCAATGGCATAAAATACCTTTGGTAGCAAAATGTAATCTATAAGTTAGGGAATATTGGAAAATATTCTTATCTTTTGATTAGTAAGAATGCTGACATGAGTAACGAAAAACGAAGTGAAAACCTTCGTCACCGAAAGACCAAGGGTTTGTACGGACGGACAATCTGCGTACGTTAAGACGATCTCTAACTAGTAAAGCGATAGTTTTACAGGATGAGAACACAGAAAAAGATTCTGTGTCTTTCTTATGATTGACAGTGTGTTATTGAATAGATACTGATAATTGAATGTCATTTTTTATTCAGATGGGCTCAAGAAAAAACAAAGAAATATGAATCGTACCCTAAACCGACAATGGTGGTCAAGTAGTAAATCTACTAAGGTGATTGAGTAAACCCTACTTAAGGAACTCGACAAAATGCTTCTGTAACTTCGGGAGAAAGAAGGTCGAAGAA
>Ga0209119_1003749_pt1 | contig 12896 bp, 10 predicted proteins | sample COG_03_FD_184747 | JGI IMG/M metagenome (GOLD analysis project Ga0209119, IMG submission 184747) | Pelagic Microbial community sample from North Sea - COGITO 998_met_03 (SPAdes) (version 2) | ecosystem: Environmental > Aquatic > Marine > Neritic zone/Coastal water | place: Helgoland, sampling... | reverse complement strand
AAACAATATCTTAGTTATATATTGTATATTTTGAATATTCGGCATTACATCATTTCCAAAAATGAAAACAATATGGACTACCCCCCCCAGTGAACACACAGAGAAAGTAACGTCCCATGTGTATGTTTCATCATAATCATAATACAACTCCACCAATATGGCCAAACAAAGTATAATTCCTAACCCCCCTTCCCTGAGTTTGTGATGCGCCTGTACGTTGTAGTTACGAATTTGGAGTACAGCCCGGTGGAGTTGGTATAATGGTAGAACAATAAACCAAAACAAAATGGTGTGGTAGCCATTAACAATACTAAGTGTGCCGGAATCGGCTACCGAAAATATACACACAACAATGACACTGATAGGAAATATAAACGCTGAAACATCCATCAGGGGTTTCATTTTTCGTGTAAATTGCAGGAACCAGGGGGTACCATAACACAGTACGGGGAGAAGTACAATGATCATGATATAACGATGTTGTTCATAGGCATCTTGTGAAGCCCAAGGAGTGTATGTGTTATCGGTGAATTGAGACTCATGGATTGAAGTGATACATCGACAGCGTGTTTTGGCAAGTAAGTAATTGAAATACATACCACGATTGTAATTGTATGCGTCGTCGGATGTTATACAATTACTTTGTTTCAAGTAAGATAAGATAGTATGGAGCCCGCCCACTGCCTGTTCGTGGTCAACGAGCATGTTGCATATGCTTTTTTTCAATTGTATGATTTAGATGACAACAATAATATTATATTTTTTGTTTATACATATTAAACATATGTAACCCCAACTTCAGAAATCTTCGTCCATTTTAAATACGAAGTCGTCTTCGCCATTTAACTTCGACATCACACCCGCCTTTTGGTAATTATCCACGCGCTTCTCGAAGAAATTGGCTTTTCCCTGCATCGATATCATCTCCATCCATTCAAAAGGGTTACTGACACACCAGTGCTTGTCGTATCCGAGCGACACCAATAAACGATCAGCTACGAATCTGATGTACTGGGCCATCAAATTCTTGTTCATACCGATGAGGTTGACTACACCACATACAAATCATCAGCAGAATATATGGAAAAAAAAGATAAAAAACAAGTACCTGGAAGTGATTCAGTTACGAACTGTATCTCGATATCCACGGCATCAATGATAATTTCCTGTACCTGCTGTTGGGTGAGTCTATCGCGCAGCATGCCGTAGAGGAGACATGCAAAATCACAATGCAAGCCCTCGTCACGACTGATGAATTGATTTGAAAGCGTCAGGCCTGGCATGATTCCGCGTTTCTTAAGCCAGAAAATCGCACAAAAACTCCCGGAAAAAAAAATCCCTTCCACTGCGGCAAACGCAACCAGTCGGTGTGCGAATGATTGGTCGGCTTGAATCCACTTTTTGGCCCATTCGGCTTTCTTTGCCACACACGGTATTTCTTCGATGGCATTAAACAAATGTGCTTTGAGTTTCTTGTCTTTGATGTAGGTATCGATCAAAAGGCTATAAGTTTCTGAATGAATGTTCTCCATTGCAATTTGGAATCCGTAAAAACACCGCACTTCTGGAATAGGGACATCCCCCATGAATCGTTCGATAAGATTTTCCAAAACGATCCCATCACTTCCCGCAAAAAATGCCAAAATATGCTGTATGAAAAATCGTTCATCATCCGTCAGTGCCGTCCAATCACGTTGGTCCTGAACACAATCAATTTCTTCGGGGGTCCAAAAACTTGCCACTTGTTGCTTGTACATCTTCCATATTCTGAAGAACACATTGTAAATTCATATTTTGAAGAACACAAATATAAAAACAGTATATTACTTACAGTTGGTGCTTGATGGGAAACAATGTGTATCGTTCGCTAACACTTTGCTTGCTCACAAAATCTGCATAAAACAAAGTTATACCCCAAACATCTTGCAATATGAATCGTCATGACGAAACATACCTTCCAAGGATGCCATGGTGGGGTACTTTTGTGTTTTTTAGAGAATGTGTAGTATTCTGTGGTCTTCTGAAGCGTGTGTTTTGTGAATATATATGTATATATGTATATATATATATGTATATATTCATGTACAATATCATGTATAATATCATCTAGTGTGGAATATATAAATAAATATTCTATTATACATCTGAGAATGAGTGTAAATAAAATACACACATTTTATATAATCATTCCAAACTAACATAATCAAAAAGACCAAACGGGGACAGGGTGGAGATGAAACATTTCCAGTCACCGGAGGTCATTGCCTTGAACCGACTCTCGTATGACATACTGACGCCAACTGGTTCGTCCCCGAGTTCCATCCTGGCGAAAAGTCCTAGCTTAAGAGCTTCACCGTATTCATACGTGTTCCACTTTGCCCTCAGCGATTTCAAGGACGATATGCCGTATTGTCTAGCTAATCTGGACCTGACAAAAGCAGCGGTTCTAAGCAAAACAACCAGGTTCCACTTATTTTGTTTTGCACTCGAACATCATTTCGGCCAAAAACAGGGATTCAACAAAGGCATTATTACCTTGAGTTGTGTAACCATATGCTTGCCAGCTTCGGACAACATCAACAAGGGTGGTGGTTTTCTGGTGGTTTTTTATACCTCAGACAATACATTCTTCCCTGCATTTTTGATGGAACATTTTGTTGTGAACCGCAAACAAAAACGTCTTCAGAAACAAAATGGGACAAAAAAGAAAAAACGATCCAGAAATGGCGATTCACCAGTGGCAGATGGTAAGTTGCTACAACCAAGTAAGACCCCCCTACGACTTGAATACACTGTGTCGGACTTTAATTCCCTAGTGGAGATGCACGCTTTGGTCACCGGTATATTTTATTTCGAGCAGCGCGGGTTTCGCCGTTACCACGAATCCTGGTTTCGGATGCGAAAGCAGATGGCCCTAAAACAGACTAACAACGAAGACGAACCACAGGCTGAGGATGATATGGAAAGTGCTGGAGATCAGGACATTGAGGTACTTTTGTTCGCTTTCAATTACTATTTTGTGTTATACTCACCTTCTGGTCTTGTGTACCGATACAGATACCAGATGGATACGACTCGGACGTCGAACTCGAATCCGAACGACCGGAAGGCGTGAGTGCAGAGAGTTTCGAGAGCCAACAAACAGAACGCAAATATTTGGCGGCTGCCATCAAAGGGCTCCGCCAAAATGTACCGGCGAGTGAGACCCGTCATAGATGGACGTATGGCGATGGTGTTTTCGGCATCGAATGGGTGCTGGGACGGTTGAACACCACACGTCTAAATAGGTCGGTCAAAAGCTACTTTGCTGCCCCCAATTCAAATGTCGGTCACTGGCATAATAGAATACCAGACCATGATGGGGTTATCAGTTACGACGTACCAAACCACGTACTCTTCCATCGCGACCGATTCTTGAAAACGGAACTGTTCTCTCCAGAAGTGGCGATCCGACTCAAGCGTGAAACCCAAACAAAATGGAAGCAGCGTGACGTATACTCCAATGTCGCCTCACCATTCTTACCATTTGCATTGCAAAAAAACACCCCACAGGCCGCGTTCGAAAGCAGCCATGGAGTGGCACCCCCTCTGAACCAGGTGGAAACGCCAGAAGAGTTACTTGCAACCAACAAAGATCTATTCGCCCGGGTGCGGGCAAGTGAGGCTGCCAAAGTGTTTGAGGGGTCTACGAAGGAACAGGCCATCGCTAGACAACACTCACTCAGCTGGGCACTTTCACATGCAAGACACGAGGCACTTTCAAATGCGATGCCGTGGCTTTCTCGACGAGGGGTTGCTGACTGTAACAACCCAAACTTACCATCAGCCGCTTTCCAAGCGACCAAGAAATGGGGGAGGGATTATTTGGCCCGAAACAGCGGGAGTATGTACCGAGAATTTCCAAAGACCACGAGCAACCTCTCATTATTCAACGACTACATGGCCAAGCTATTGGTTGATCTGGAATACGTGTACAAGTGCAATACGGTTCACTCCAAGACAATACTGGCCCTCTTGGCACACCTGAACAGTACCGACCCCGCGCGGGAGATCAAGGCACACTTGTTCATGCTAGGCCCCGCCGGATCCAGTAAATCTTTCAGCTTGCTCCTCGTGGCCAAATTGGCGATAGAGGGCACGGTGTCTGTCAGAACGTATATGACGGCTAAAAGCGATACCGCATCTGGGTCACAGGACGGCACAACTGTGATTATCGAGGAAATGCAGGGCGACTTAGCCTCTAAAGACGGCGCCAACACAACACAACAGGCAATCTTCAAAGCACGTCTTTGTAGTGGATACACCACTGTAGCCGAGCCATACTACAACGCAGAAGGACAACGGTCCCAACGTACTCTATATTGCCGAAGCAACTGCACCTTTGTGGTCGCAAGTAACATGAAGCGGCGCGATGTGAGTGGGCCAATAGAAGATCGTTTTATAATGATGCCATCTATGGAAGAATTCCGGTCCGACCGCGAGTTGACCCAACTTATCTGTAGCGTTGACCCACCCGAGCTCTCTGCTCTCCGCAAAATGGTGACCGAAAATTTTCGTTGGATGCAGTACCATATCAGTATGATCAATTCCCTCATCCAGTGTGGGGTACTACCCGCTGTATCATTGCCTTTCACCATGGTGGTGTTGCCGGAGATACACAAATACGCCAAGAAACTAGGAGTGACCAACACCCAGCGCCCGCGCCCCACGGCGCGTCTGAAAGCTATCATGCGCACCCTGGTGCTCATTCGTGCTGTACTGTATGTGTTCGGGTCGCCAATATCACCATTGGCTCCCACCAGTACACATACGGCCAGACTGGCAACCCACCCACCCCCCACCTTGGTCGAATGGTCGAATTGGAAACCACCCCCGTCCGCTGGAACCGAACATCGACCCGAACATTATTTGGAAGTGTTACCATATTTGAACGACTCAGACCCGTCGTTGCTTGTTTTTGCGGTCGGTATACTTAAGCATCAATGGGAACCACCCATGTTGAGTGACATCGTCCAAGTGCTTTCAAAAGACTCCCCCAGCACTTCCTGGGAAGAAAAGGAAGATAGTGGGGACGACGAGGGCGAGGGCGATGGCGAGGGCGATGGCGAGGGCGAGGGCGGGGGCGAGTCGGAAAGCGACGGTGAGGTGGACCACAACGAAGAAAGAGAGAATTCACCCAGGCGGGCCATGTCGGCTATGTTGCCATATGGTTCGGTGGGCAACTTGGTGCAGGCCTCAAATGGGGGGGGTATGATGTCTGGCAATGCGCATGCCACTTTCCATTTCAGAGGGAACCAAGCAAACCAAGAACCGAATTACATGCTCAACGAATGCATCCAAAAACTGTCTGAATGTTGTATTCGGAGTCCCGATAAGAACCCGAACGGTGATGATGTCGGTGATCAAGACCCAGAGCAGTGGTTTGTCGAATTCAAGACCCACCAGATGGACTATTTTGCCGCATGGGGTGAAACGAGTCGTGTGTCTACTCTGAAATTCGCTGAACGCATCAAACAACCAGTCAGGCAGTTGTTTCCAAACCTAACCAAGGAGGGTATGGTGTGTGGTGTGGGTATTAACTTTAGTAACAACGATACATTCTATAAGAAAATCACCAAGGTGGCCCGGAGAATTCAAGCATTGATGTCACCCCGACGCCCAGACATGGGACAGTTGGTTAGCCTATTGCTGCAGCTGACCGAAAACATATACACCACGGTGTCCGAGGCAAATACCCCTATGCAAGTGCGTGGCATCCAAATATTTGATTCGAAGGTTCTTTTGGCGCCGCAATTGGTACACACCAGCGTCGAGGGACGTATGCGGCGCGCGGTACTTTTGGCCCTATCCCACAGCGCCACGCGGCCCGCACAATATATGTTCGGACCCGACCAAAATGTCCGAGACCGCCCCTACCAATACGAACTTGTTACCTCCTTCAAACGCGAAGATAAGGTGTTTAAGATCCACAACCTTAACCACTTGTCCATTGTGATGGCCAAGTTGATGGGTGATGCTCGCAACAATAGTGTGGGGTCTCTAGTCAACACATTAAGAAACGAGCAGAACGAGGTGTGTTTCACCACCCCGATAGAAGATGTTGTATTGAGAAAATTCTTATCGATGCATGGTCTGTATTTATTCGCCAAGAATCAGCAATGGGTCCCCGAACGACGCTTAATCGCGGAACTTGTCATGTTCGAACGCATACACAAATCGGTAGAAATCGTGGTGTATCCTCAGTGTTACGACGACACAGAAGACGCCAATGATGCCATGTATGACGCACCATCGAACAACGAGGCGGGTAGTGGGGAACGCAGTATGGAGACACAGATGCTATGTGATGTGTTCGACTTTAACGAGCTGTGATGGATTTTATCGGTGTGATTTGTCAATCTTTGGCGCGACATGAAATTGAAAATTAAAAACAAAATGATGTTTGAGTCGCTTTATAAACACAGAGCTGGTACTGGATCAGAGATGTGATGAGTGTATACAACCAAAAAAAGTGAGTCGAGAACTGTTGTGAAGAGAAGGAGGTTGGAGTGGGTGGGGGAAGAAAATGAAAATACTCAGAGCACTTCTCTGTAGTCCCATCTGTCTGAAGAACAGTTTGAGCACTCAAACTGACTCGATGGTAATGAAGCAGCAGTTACAGCTGATGTACAGTATCGTACATTTGCAAGGTGTGTGGGTGTCAAGACCGGACTGGTGTGTTTGGAACCGTTTTTCCGACGTCGCCAAAACAGTCACAAACACGATTCACACGTGTGTGCGGGTTGTGGCATTAATAAAACGGGGGGTCGCGCACATACCATGTGTTCTTAAGAAACTCAACAGATATATAGAAATGTTAACCACCGTGGTCACCCCACTAATACACGTTACCGAATCCATAGAACGCGAACGATTAGACCACGAGAACAAAATCCTACTCAAAGTGTGTTCCAAGGCACAACGCTGCTGGCGATCTATGTTCATATCTCCACAAAAATTCGATTCATTGAGCTGGTCAATTCCATTACAACAGGTGCCCATACCCCCCCCTCCAGTATCAATAGAGGAAGAACTCCAAGAACAGCATGAAACAATGGTTTTCAAGGGGGCGATTCGAAGACATTCACTATACGCAATCAAGATGCTGGCGCTCCAGCGTGGGTAAATGCGTGTGCAATTTACATACAAACGTACCTAACAAATATAAGCTTCATCGGTGTATTTAAAAAACCATGTTGGATTAGCGACGAGGGTTATCTGCATCTTTAATAATAAAAAAAAGAGGATTTAACGTCCCTGTGATTAAGGGAAAACAAAAGACCGATAAGACCGATGACTCCTGCTGGGGATTACGTGAAGTTGTTCTTAAGTCTGACACGTGGTGTGTTGGTTGGTGTGTATTATACACTAGAATTTAACAAACAAGAATTAGACTTTACATTTGAAAGTCATATTGGACATGAGTACAACACTGAAAATGTGTTTCTCCTCCCTATGATTTTTGTTTGGATGTCATTAGCCTTCGATTTAGTCAGTTTCATTTGGCCCCATAATCCCAGTGCAAACACCCCCCACACACACCTTCGCCACTTGTCCAGGTGCTTTGCAAACATGACCACACTCATTCTCCTTATTATGTACAGTATGACCACCAACATCCCGGTCATTGTGGGTACCTTCCTGTTAAACGCGATTTCGGGGGGAAGGGATCATTTACATGCAATGAGGAGCGAAACGAAAAGAAGAGACAGTGACACCCATCACCACACTTTGGCCACGTTGTTGCTTGTATTGATCCGAATCATCATTGTCAGTCTGACGCTGCCTTATGTCCCCGTGGACTCGCTTAATTACACCTTCTGGGTACTGGGTGTTGTTTTCGTATTGGAACCCATAATGTTTCACCTATCACGCATGTGTGAAGAAACTCGTAAGTACAAGCGGGTCGAAGCTATGGTGTGGACTGATAAGCATGTATTGATGCAAATGGGAGTACCCGCCTTGATTTACGTGTCAAGTGGCGTGGCGTGGATGTTGGTTGTACTCTCCGCCGATGATGTATTCGCTTAAACTTCACACACATACTATTATAATTTCTCAAACAATAAAAACATATATTGAAATAACATTTTTGGGATTATTATGATTGTGTAATACGTTATAAAAAAAGATACAGTATTCAAACACCAAACAACATGCTCAGTGCAGTCATGGAAGATCTATGTGAAAACGTCGATCCTTCGTGGGACCACTTTGAAAAATATGTACAATCATATGATCTCCCCCAAGAAGAATTGAATTCTGTAATCGGTCCTGTTAAAAAAGGTCACCCAAGTGTGGAGGCGTCATTCGCCGAATTAATCCGTATTCGGATGACCGAACAACAGTCATATCACCATGTCTTCGAGCGAAAACGCAAGCCCGACAACGCATATGGGTGGTTGGAGGACAGACGCACCTTGGGAGCCAAAATGATGGGTTGCAACAGGGCTCCCCACAATAGAGCCGCACTCAAACTGAAGGAGATTTTTTCAGAGCTCAGTAAATCGTGTGGGGTGGTTCTGAACCCCGGGACTGGTATTGTTGATTTGGCAGGTGCTCCAGGGGCGTGGGCACATTGGTTATGTCACCAGTCCTGGGTAGGGTGGGTAATGGGTTATTCCATAACTGAAGGACAGTGTGGTGCGTACCACCAACAGCTGGCGAAGCATTGTCCGAACTTTACCGATGTAAGTGTGGTGGCATCCGATGCTGACACGGTTCCTGGGGACTTGCTAAGCTCGGCTAACTGCCGGAATTTGGTACACACACTGAAAGGGGCAAAGGGTGGTGCGGCCCCCGACTGGGTTGTGGCTGATGCTGGTATAAATATATCACCGGAACAGTACGAAGAAAAACCTCAGGCGATCTGGGTCAATGAACTAACTACCGCAACGGTGCGCGTCGCTACACAGGTCGTGGCTGTGAAGGGCAACATCATCGTGAAAACCTTTGGGTGCCAACATTATAAGCATTGGGTGCGTGTTGTTGGCGCTTTGAAAAAGGTGTTTCGAAGGGTATTATACATCAAACCAGTCACGTCTAGCCCAACCAGTGACGAGTGCTACTTAATTGGGTTATACAAGAACACTGAAGTGATACCACCACAGCTCCAACACTGTGACGACCGTCCCAATTTTGTTGAGCATTTGCCTACTTTTGGGTGGAGATTCACTCTTACACAAGTGATCATGAACATCCTTCATCTACGAGCGCGCGTCAAAACATATATGGTAGATCACCCTGATCGAGTGGCGTTCTTGAGGCGAATGGGGTGGTGCGACTACATCACTCCCAAAAATATATCTGTGATCTGGCGCGCGATCTTCACGAGTCGAGTAGGCAAACACTATGGACCACGAACTCGTTTCGTAGTACCCACGTGTGCGTTTATTGAGTATGTCTTGCCAGCAACGAAAACACGGAGGGGGTTGAAATGGGACGAGGTGACACAGCGGTGGTGGGAACATAATGAACGAATTTGTAATGACATGACACCTACTACACTGTGTGTGTTACTTAAATCTTACAACGGTGTATTGTTGAATATTGGTTACATCAGCAAAATCGATCTCTGGGCACGCAACCAGTGGCCCAATTGGCAAGTAGAAATGTCAACTTTCTGCGTCGACCAACAACGCCCCCAACAAATCACAACGGAAATTATCCATCGGCCTTCACACCAGCTTCCCGTTGTGATCCATACGTACAAAAAGGGAAGGAACCCAAATTCCTGAAATTAAAAAATGAAAACATGGACCAATAACTTGTACGTTTGGATTAATACAAAACAGGTTTCAGGACCAATGCACGCAGAGGAAGAAGGCGGTACGCGTGCCCCTAAGAAAGTTATGGTGTTTGCTTGGGAAGCCCATAGAATTATGTTGTTCGAAAAGAACAAGAATGGATTGAGGATTTATTTCAACGATAGATGTGGTGGATGTTGCAAAGGGTTGGTAATTGAATCCATTAAGATAATAATGAGGAACGTTATGGTTACTATAATTTTGTGAATTTCGTTTTACCACATCTCTCACACGTGCGGGACTCACTATATGCCGTGTTATGATTCCAGTTTAAAAGTAATGTTATGAGTCTTTTATTATTTAAATTAGTGCACGATAAACATTACGTACAATTCCTTTGGCATTTTGCTTACTCACCCTGACTCGAAATGTTTTTTTATCGGTCAATCGTAGAAGCCAGGTTTTAAACTTCATAATATCAGAATAATCCTCTGGTTTGTTGTAGTATTTTTCCATGGTATAAAACACTTCGAACATATCCCCTAACCAAACCAAGTTGTGTTGTAAATGTGTGTGATTCACGGACAGTGATAGGCTAACATCTTTTAATGCCCAAAAATAAAGCATCTTGTCGTTGTTACGACTTTGGCCCAGATCATCGTACACCTGCAATTGTTGTTTGTCATGTTTCATACATATATAATCCATCATTATATTTTCAATATTGTTAAATATAGGTTTCATGAATGCAAGAATTGGTACATAATGTTCCATGAAATGTTTCAAAAAGTCGATTGGTATTTCGTCGTATTCTACACGATAATCATCACCAACAACATCATTGTCCGGTGTACCATCATCGCTTCTACACATATCAGTATCATTGTCGTTCCATGCATCATCATTGTCGTTCCATGCATCATCATTGTCGTTCCATGCATCATCATTGTCGTTCCATGCATCATCATTGTCCGGTGTACCATCATCACCTCCACCCCAGTCGCCATCTCCATCTATATTTGAACGTGCTTTCTCATCATTAATTCGATGAGTGTTCATTTCATAACTCTTCAAAAACAATGATCCCGCTAGGAATTCTAGTACTGGCGCCCAAAAATATTGGTGCATTTCATTCGCATTAGTATATTCGAGGTGTGTTACATGATGTTGTGACAAGAAATTTTTATAGATTTCATGTAAAAAAGAATCACACACAGCCTTACCCATAACATTCTGTATACTTTTATAATGATCATTTTGCATCAATGAATGCCCCGGAAATGGAGTTATGTGCTGGACAATGAGAAGTACGTCCATTTTTCTGTGTGTATTTCCGCGTGGATTGGATTAGAATCGAGAATAATTCACTTACAGGATGTGAAAAATCCTAATCTGTACACCATAAAAAAATCGCATCTGTACACGAGAAAAGGCATGCTGAAATGTGTTTTACCGTGCCTGAACCCCATACATGTGCGGTTCAGGCGTTGTTATGATCTGATTACATCTTTTCAAAGTTTGAAAAGATGATGATGAATCTGGATTGTATTAAGGGTTACAGGAATTTCCTGTTTTTTCCAATATTCTCAGGGGTTTATTGGATCAGTGTAAAAAGGCACGTAAACACCATCGATGGCAATGGTACGACATACATTTCTTAGCACCTTTAATATTCCTTAGTGTATATACCTACATATATATATATATATATATTCATATATATATATATATATATATATATATATAGAGAGAGAGAGAGAGATATAGGCGGGATAGGGAGATATATAGAATAAATTAAAGAAACTGATTCTCATCGATTAAGTATGATAACAAAAAAAAGAAATCAATGGGCTCACTTCAACATCAGTGTTTTGTGTTGTTGTACACCACACTGTTGGGTATCGTGTCATCATGTACCGATGAATCTGTATTATTCAGTGAGTCCAGTTACATGGATACATTAACTACATTACACAACACCACATCGATTAAGTGTAGTATAGATTCATGTGTTTCATTATCCGATGATGGAACGGCAGAATTATGGGGAATGATGAATCCAAACACAGAATTGAATTTAACAAATATATTGTCTGTGTCCTGTGGTGGATCTTATTGTATTTTGATCAAATACGACGGAACAGCAATAGTCTGGGTCGAGGCACAGATTCTGGATGAGTTTGTCAATGTAGATTCAGGCACGTGTAGTCAATCCGGTTGTGTAATGCTCAAAAATGATATGACCATAGATACATGGTGGTCTGGTGGAGTTACACCACCAGAGGAGGAGTTCCTTTCTGCCACCAACGTATCAGATGTTGTGTGTAACGAGATATGTTGTGTTATACTCCGTCATGATATGACAGTCTCTGTATGGGTATTTCATCCTGAATCTATCAGTGTTCCTGAGTTGGCTCAAGTTTTGTCGGTAGAGTGTGGTGATTATGCCTGCATCACTCTTCATATAGGTGGAACTGCAACGGCCTGGGGTTCACACTCATATGGTGGTGATACCTCAGGTGTTGATCTGACAAATGTGTCTTCGGCCACATGTGGTGGCTATGCTTGCGTGGTACTCAAAAACGACGGGACAGTAGAGGCATGGGGAAACACGGGGTATGGTGGTGATACAACTGGTATAGAATTATCTGATATTGTATCGGTAAAGTGTTGGGCAAACACCTGTGGGGCAATTAATAGAGACAATTCATTGCAAGTTTGGGGTGCAAACAGTGTTATACCAACCAACATAAATTTGACCAATATAGAAGTGGCTTCGTGTGGGTATTATGCGTGTATTGCCTTGAAAAACGACAGAACAGCAGTCACTTGGTCAGACTCTGGTATCGATACATCGTTGCAAGATATCGAATTGACCAACATCGCACATGTGGACTGTTCATTTTCGTCATGTGTGATTATCAAATATTCTGATCAACTCAATTGCAGTGACGGTTACGAATGGGTAGAAAACTCAGATGGTTGTGGAGAATGCATGGAGATACAGCAAAACGAACCACCAGAATCTGAATCAGAACCTGAAACTGAGCCTGAACCCGAACCTGAAACTGAGCCTGAACCCGAACCTGAAACTGAGCCTGAACCCGAACC
>Ga0209119_1003740_pt1 | contig 12924 bp, 10 predicted proteins | sample COG_03_FD_184747 | JGI IMG/M metagenome (GOLD analysis project Ga0209119, IMG submission 184747) | Pelagic Microbial community sample from North Sea - COGITO 998_met_03 (SPAdes) (version 2) | ecosystem: Environmental > Aquatic > Marine > Neritic zone/Coastal water | place: Helgoland, sampling... | reverse complement strand
CCGTTGAATTTAATATTTGGCAATCCTTTTGCCCCAGCGGTTGGCAGCTACCCGGGCTTTATTGAACTGGTTAAAGAGACCCATCCCGATCAGTGCACATTAGTACCAGATGGTGATGACCAGCTGACCTCTGATCACGGTTTTGATCTGCGCAGTTCCGCAGAACAGCTACGCCCGATTATCCAACAGCTGCATGATCTGGGAATGCGCGTCAGCCTGTTTATGGACCCGGACCTTGAGCAGATTAAACTGGCTAAACAGGTCGGTGCAGATCGTATCGAACTCTACACTGGGCCCTATGCTGCGGCTTGGGGCAGTGATGAGTTAGAGACCAATTTCCAAGAGCATTTTGCCGCCGCTGAACTGGCGACCAGTCTGGGGATGGGGGTCAATGCAGGCCACGATCTCAATCTAGATAACCTAGCCAAGTTTGCCAGTATTCCAAGTCTACTCGAAGTCTCTATTGGCCATGCCTTTACCGTCGACTCACTGGCAATGGGCATGCCCAAAGCTGTGCAAGCTTATAAGGCACTGCTCAGCGAGTAACCTCACTACCCCTGACGCAATTGCCAACCCAAACCAAATAAGCAGCGGATGAAAAATGACCAACACAACTGACAGCCCGGAATACTTGGCCAAGAAATCATTTTTCAATCGTCTAATCACCGTCTATGGACGCAAGCCGGTACTGGAAATACTCTCTGATAGCAGTCTACAAATTTTTCGCCTGCATCTTGCCGAGTCCAATCGTGGCGGCGGTATAGTCGAGCAGATTAAAACTCTAGCAAGCCAGCGCAATATTGAAATCTGTTATCACAGCCGCGAGCAGCTGGCGCGTATTTCACGCAATAGCAAACAGGATCAGGGTGTCGCCTGTGATATTCACTGTCAGGGCTATGAGCCCTACGAGCAGGCTCTGGCGCAGCTACCTGCGCCATCTCAGCGGCCCTTGATTGCGCTGGACGGCATTACCAATCCACAGAATTTGGGGATGATTATCCGCAGTGTTACCGCCAGTCCTGCCCATGGTTTGCTGCTGCCGAGTAAAGGCTGTGCGGATATTGGTCCATTGGTGATCAAGGCCAGTGCCGGCACAGTGTTTAAGGGGAATATTCTGCGCTGTGATTCTCTCGCTCGCACACTAAAAGAGTTTAAACAGAAGGGCTTTGAAATCTGCACCCTCTCCTCCCATCAGGCTACTCCACTTGGGGAATTTAAGCCGACGGCACCGATTATCTATGTCTTAGGCAATGAGACTGAGGGGGTTAGCAAAGAGATTGCTGCGCTTAGTGATCACCGGGTGGGCATTCCTATGGCCAATGGTGTGGAGTCGCTAAATGTGGCGATTACTGCGGCTTTAATTGCTTTTAAAAGCCTTTAGCCGCTGTAATTATTAGTCGCCTTTAAAGCCCATAGTGGCGACATTGTCGCAATCACTGAGACGACCAGCGTCAGCCCAGCAATAACCGTAAAGGTCTGCGCCAATCCCACTTGCTCTATGGCTACACCACAGGCCCAGGCACCCAGAGGTGCTCCGGCAAACAGACAGAGCTGATAGACCGATGCAGCGCGCGATCTGTGTGAATGGGGAACTTGGTTATGGAGAATGGTGCGCCCCAAGGTCATCGACATTCCCGAAAAGGCACCCCAGGCAAAGATTACCGGAAAGAGTATCCAGAAGTTGGGCATCAGGGCGACCGCTGCGAGTAGTCCACCGCGACCGAGAAAGCTGATTATCATTAGGCGACCCGGTCGCTTAAAAGCATGCTTCTGGCGACTGACCACAAAGTTGGCCAGCACAATACCCATGGTGAAGGTCACCTGTAATGTCGCATAGAGCCCCGCCCCACCCTGATAGGCTTCTCTGGCCAATAGCGGCATACCAACCAGATAGACACCAAAGGCGAGAAAGCCTGTGGCGGTGACCAGCAGCAATAGATGCAGTAGCGATTTGTCGGTTAGAAACAGGGCAAAGCCGGCACGCAGTTCCTGCAATGTTTCGCGCTTTGGCTCTTCTGTCTCGGCTTGAGGGTCGGCAATATCCGTTTCTATCACTCGCTGTGGATGGCTGCGCTTAATCAGTATTGAGCTGAGGGCAAACATCAGCATCTGCACAATAAGCAATGCGGTCAGACCTATAGTCTCCAGCTGACCAGCGATAATAAAACCGATGCCCTGGGCAATAAACTGCACCATCACTACCTTGGCCACGGCTTGGTGCATAAGGTCCTGAGAGGCATAACCAAGCAGGCTTTCCCGAGCCGGCTGGACAAATGCCGAGATGCTTCCAAAGACCATGCCAAACATCAGCAGTAGCGAAAAGGTCAGCTCGCCAGATAGGGCGGCACCAATCAGGATGGCAATGGGCAGACTGTAAAGCAGATAGAGTAGCGACAGCCAGGAGCCGCGATGACGGCGATCGGAGATAACCCCTCCGGGTAGAATAAACAGCAGATTGGGTAACAGTACCGCGAGCTGGGCGAGACCGAGTCGGCTCGGTGATAGTTCCAGCACGCCGACCACTAACCAGGGATAGAGAACCGTGTGCAGCCCCATGGCCAGATTGCTAGTACCGATGGTTGCGAGAAAATGCCGAAAATGAAATTCCTGTGCTGCCACCTATTTGCGCCACTTGCGTACGATGGATTTCAGCCAGACTAGGCTGGCGGCAGCGGCAATAATAATTCCCAGAACCAGCAGTGCGGTCAGCAGGTTCTCCAGCAGTGAGCTGACCGAGACATTATAGAGTTTGACCGCCATCAGCAAAAAGGCGGCACAGCCGAACATCGATGCGAGCCATGCGGATCGCTGCCTGATGGCTTTTTTTGTAGCGGCCTTTTTCAACGGGTGATTCCTCTATTAACTTATTCATATAGGCTATTAGCCAGCGTCTTTTATCCATTCACAGCGAATTTGAATATCCGACTGGTCGGGTTCATGGGCGGCACCATCGGTGGCAAAAACGAAGGAGTGCAGTCCGGACATCTCTGTCTCCAGATGCACGGTTGCGCTAACCCAGTACATTTTACGCAGCAGTGACTCAAACTGTTCAAGCCAATAGTTCCACTCGTGCTCTACACCCTGATAGGAAGCACCAAAGTGCATCACTTCGGTCATTAGGCTGGCATCGGTTGCCTGCTGTTCCGGCACTGAGAACATTTCCCGGTTGACCAGACTCCAGGACTCTGCGGAGGGCAGCTGTTCCATGGCATCGCGGTTGTGGCGCCGGTGATAGGCAACCTCATCGGCGGCAATATTTTTAATGCAGCCGTAGACTACGGATTCACTGCGAATATCAGCATTCATTGTCTTCTCCCTGTCGGTGTAAAATCCTTTAATAGGCTTTGTGCCTATTCTAAAAATCCGCTAAAAACCCCACAAATTGCGCTTCATCCATCACTGGGATATCCAGGCTCTGGGCTTTATTTAATTTTGATCCTGCACCCGGGCCTGCGACCAGCTGTGTGGTTTTGGCGGAGACACTGCCGGCTACTTTGGCACCCAGATCTTGGAGTTTATCTTTGGCCTCGGCGCGGCTCATAATTTCCATCGCGCCTGTTATTACCCAGGTCTGGCCTTTTAGCGGCTGCGATTCCTGAGCGGTGATATCTATATCGTCCCAACGGACGCCAAATTCACGCAATGCGCTAATAATAGACAAGTTGTCGGGGTTGCGGAAAAAATCACGAATATAATAGGCGACCACCGGGCCGACATCATCAACTTCGAGCAGAGCCTCTTGGTCCGCACTAATAATAGCGTCCAGTGAGCCAAAGTTTTTCGCCAAGGTCTGGCCAGTGGCCTCACCCACTTCACGGATCCCCAGTGAAAAGAGGAATTTGCCCAATGTGGTCTGCTTGCTGTTCTCTATAGATTCAATCAGATTGGCGGCGGATTTTTCACCCATACGCTCGAGGCCGGCAATTTTATCCATACCCAGTTCATAGAGATCGGCGACCGAATATATCAGCCCTTGATCTACTAGCAATTCAACCAATTTATCGCCGAGACCGTCGATATCCATGGCTTTGCGCGAGGCGTAATGTTTAATTGCCTGCTTGCTCTGGGCGGCACAGAACAGTCCGCCGGAACAGCGCGCTACCGCTTCGCCCTCGACGCGTCTTACCGGTGACTGGCAGACTGGGCAGCTTTCCGGAAAAACGATTGGGCGGGCATCGGCGGGACGTTTTTCAAGGACGACTTTGGCGATCTGTGGAATAACATCACCGGCGCGGCGAATAATCACGGTATCGCCGATACAGACGCCGAGACGTTCAATTTCATCGCCATTGTGTAATGTCGCATTGCTGACGGTAACACCGCCAACAAAGACCGGCTCAAGTCGTGCCACTGGGGTTACAGCGCCGGTTCTACCGACCTGAAATTCAACATCCTGAAGCACTGTCATCTCTTCTTGGGCGGGGAACTTGCGGGCGATGGCCCAGCGCGGTGCCTTGGCGACAAAGCCGAGGCGCTCCTGCAGTTTCAGGTCATTGACCTTGTAGACAATGCCATCGATATCGTAGGGCAACTGGTCACGGCGCTCGTTCATACGCTCATAGTATTTTTCGCAGGCGGCGGCACCCTGTACTGGTTCTACATAGCGATTAATTTTAAAACCCCATTCACCCAAGGCTTCAAGCATATGCAGGTGGGTGTCGGGTGTTTTTCCGCCCTCAAACTGACCGACGCTGTAGGCACACATTTCCAGTGGTCGGCTGGCGGTAATTTTTGAGTCGAGCTGACGCAGGCTGCCGGCGGCGGCATTGCGCGGATTGACAAAGGCTTTGTCGCCAGCGGCGATAGCACTGGCATTGATCTTGTCGAAACCGGCGCGAGGCAGATAAATTTCGCCGCGAACTTCAAGCAGTTCTGGAATACCCTGCCCAATTAATTTTAAGGGGATACTATTGATGGTGCGGACATTAGCGGTGATATCTTCACCGACTTTGCCATCGCCGCGGGTGGCGCCGCGGACTAATAGACCCTTTTCATACAGCAGGCTAACTGCAACACCATCGAGTTTTGGCTCGCAGGCATATTCGATCTGCTGATCTTCTTTGAGGTTAAGGCGGTCTTTAACCCGTCGATCAAAGGCTTCTAACTCTTCCTCATTAAAAGCATTTTCAAGGGATAACATGGCCACGGCATGGGTGACCTGGGAAAAGGATTGCAGGGCTTCGCCGCCGACACGTTGACTGGGTGAGTCATCGCTAACTAATTCGGGAAACCGCCGTTCGATCTCCTGCAGTCGACGCATAAGGCGATCGTATTCACTGTCGGGAACACTGGGATCATCAAGTACATAGTAGCGGCGATTGTGCTGATTTAACTCGTCCTTGAGCTGTTCATATTCTCTGAGAACTTGCTCGGGATTTTCTGACATGTAGAGACCTTTTAAATCAGCGACCTGTTAATCAGTAACTTGACTGCGGCGAACGGAGACATCACGGGCACGCTGTCGGTAGTGATCAATGGTCTGGCGAGTCATCGAGCTGCGTGTTTCATCGAGAACACTCAAACCCAGTGCTTCTACCAAAGTGTCCACCGATGCGGTCATCACTTCAAAGGCAGCGACCGGATCTTCAAGGTCGTCCAGTGCCATAAATAGGGTGACGCCAGGGGTGGTCATTTCGTTGATGGTATTGAGATCAAAGGTGCCCGGATTGACCAGATTGGCCATGCTGAACAGCACTTCTCCAGAACCGTCTTCATTGAGATGGCGCTGAAATATTTTTAACTCGCCGTAGCGAAAGCCGACTTTTAATGACGCTTCTTGCAGATCGCGGCCACTGAGAAGATCACCTTTGGGGGCCATTAAATGCATCACCAGTATCTGCTGTTGCATGGTCTGGTTATTGGGGCGCTGAGGTTCGTCAGGTTTGCTGATGGACTCTTCTTCAGACTGTTCAGAATCGTCCAGATCAAACTGTTCCTGACGCGGCTGATTAAGACCAAAGTCGGGTTTGTTATCGAGAGCGCGGCGAAGATTTTCTTCGACCTGTTGAATATCGTCTTCGTCTCTTATGCCGACCACGCGGCCACCACCAGAGGGAAACTGGCTGGCATTAAAGAGATCACCCTCTTCTTCGCCGTCAGCTTTTGAAGATTTCTGCAATTTGCGTGAGGACATATGCAGGTTGTCATATCGATGATGTTTAATGCGCCGCGCGCCGTCGAGCACGATTGCCACAAACACTAGCAAACCTACAGCGATTAAAACTTCTCTTGGGCCAATTTCCATAGAGGCAAAATACTCAGCTATTGATCACTTTTATTATTATAGAGAGTGGCTCTTGCCAAACTATCTAGCCAACCAAACTCTCTGTCCCTTTTTTGTAAAACTTTTGAAACTTTTAAATCTAATTGTTATCAGGCATCCGCCAGCTCTGCGGCCTGATTGACATCTACGGTTACCAGACGCGATACACCCGGCTCGTGCATGGTGACACCCATCAATTGATTGGCGACTTCCATTGAAATCTTGTTGTGGGTAATAAAGATAAACTGCACCTGTTCAGACATCTCTTTAACCATATTGGCGTAGCGACCCACATTGGCATCATCCAGAGGTGCGTCAACCTCGTCAAGCATACAGAACGGTGCCGGATTTAGCCTAAATATAGCAAATACCATGGCAATTGCTGTCAGGGCTTTTTCACCACCGGAGAGCAACTGAATAGAGGCGTTCTTTTTACCTGGCGGTCTGGCCATCAGGGTAACACCAGTATCGAGTAGATCGTCGCCGGTCATCTCGAGGTAGGCGTGGCCACCACCGAATAGTTTCGGGAACAGTTCCTGAATATGCTTATTGACCAGCTCAAAGGTTTCTTTAAAGCGCGTGCGCGTCTCGCGATCAATCTTTTGGATGGCGGTCTTCAAGGTGTTAAGCGCTTCTTCAAGCTCGGCATTCTGAGCGTCGAGATAATCTTTGCGCTCTGATTCAATTTTGTACTCATCGATGGCGGCGAGGTTAATTGGCCCGAGGCGCTGAATGCGGTTGGCAATCAGCTGCAACTGCTCTTCCCAGTCGACCATCTCGGCATCCTCGGCAAGGTTCGCCAGCAGGGTTTCAAGGTCACCCTGCTTTTCTGCAATCTGCTCTTCAATAGTGCGGCTGAGGGTGCTGATTTCCTGTGCGGCAATGCGCTGCTTTTCCAACTTACTGCGCACGGACTGAACTGCAGTCTCAAGTTCACCGCGGAGCTTTTCTTGCTCGCGCATCTGGTGATCCACAGACTCAACAGCGGCTCTGGCTTCACCGAGTTCGGTATCTATGGCCAGTCGCAACTCGAGCTTTTCTTCCAGCTCAACTTTGTACTTGTCGGTGGGATCATCTTTGATATTAAAGGCTTCGCGCAGCTGTGCACGACGCTCCTGAAGTCGGGCTACCTGAACTTTAAGGCGCTCGATACCTTCGAGAATAGAGTTTAACTGGGTGGTCAGCGAGCCTTCGCGGACGGCCAGATCATGGCGCTTATCGCGATCCTGACGGGCGCTCTGGCGACTGCTATCCAACTGCTCGCGGAATTGATCGCGCTGGGAAACTAGATCTTCGCGCTGCTGGGTATCGGCATCCATCTTTTCGATGGCCTGCTGCAGTAACTGACGCGCAGTGGCGAGATTTTCCTGTTCGCTACTCTGCTGTTGCTGAACCTCGGCAAGCTCTTTCTCGGCGCGCTGCTTACGCGCTTTTAGCTGTTCAATCTGCACCTGAAAACCACTTAGCTTGGAGCGTAAATCTGCATAGCTGCTCTGTTGCTGGGCGACACTGGCGGCAATTTCTTGACGTTTGGTCTCGAGTGCCTGCAACTGGTTTTCATTGCTCTGACGCTGGCTTTCCAGCTCGCCAACCTGAGCTTCAATCTCGTGCTTTTGCTCACCAATGGTTTCCAGTTCTTGCTTGCGCTTAAGCACACCGGCAGTGGCATCTTTATCGCGGGCAACTCGCAACCAGTTGTTGCCGAGCCAGATACCATCGCGGGTAACGACGGATTCGATAGCCGACAGTGTGGGCTGCAGGGCCAGTGCATCAGCAAGGCTCTCTGCGGCATAAATATTATTAATCAGACCGCGGGCTGCATCACCAGAGACCAGTTCGCTGAGTAATCTGGCTTTTTTACTTGATGACTGGGCTTCAGCACTGGCTTTACCTACTAACAGCAGTTCACCTTTTTTAAAGTCATCGAGCAGGCCAATATTTGCCGCGATATCATCGACGGCAACAGCCTGTAGGTAACTGCCCAGCACAGTTTCTGCGGCAACTTCCCAACCTTCGTCAGGCTTGACGGAATCGGCAAGGCGGGCATTGGCGCCAAGACCTTTGGATTCGAGCCACTGTTTCTCGGCATCATCACCCATGGCTGCCTGTTGCAGCGCTTCCAGAGAGGCTCTGCGGCCCTCGAGGGTTTGCTGACGACTGCGCGACTGATCAAGGGCTGCGCTGAGCTCTTTTTCACTGCTGCGCGCCGCTTCAATTTCCTGACTGTTTTCTTGACGTTGGCTCTCTATAGAGTTTCTCGCCACTTCAGCATCATTGAGCTGATCCTGAATTTCAGCCATCTCTTCTTCTGCCGGACTGGCCTGGAAACTGCTGGCTTCATTCGCGAGACTTTCCTGACGTTCGCTAAGACGACGCAGTAACTGCTCGAGATGCTGAATACGCGATTGCTGCACTTCGGCTTGCTGGCGCGGTGCTGCAGATTGCTGGTTAAACTCATCCCAGGTCTGCTGCCACTGGTTCATCGCCTCTTCGGCAGATTGCAGGGCCTGAGTCGAAATAGTTTCGGCTTCGCGAGCTTTCTCAAGTGCTGGTGCCAGCTCATTAAACTCGGCTTGCCAGCCAGCGGCTTTTTCAATATCGGTATTTAGATGTTGCTCAGATTCAGTAAAGTTGCGTTCGGTCTGCTCAAGATCTTTATGCAGTTCCGAGGCGCGCTGCTGGGCATGTTCAATGGCCTGTTCAATTCGTGCCACATCGCCGCCCACTTTGTAGAAGCGTGCCTGCACTTCATTAAAGGCATCGCCGAGATCGGTTGCCTGAGTGCGCAGCTTTTCTATGGCTGTGTCGCAGGCGCTACGCTGAGTAAGAATTTTTTCCTGATCAATTTCCAGTTCGCCAATCAGTTGCTTCTGTTCAGAGGCGGACTGATCGTAACCGCGCCACTTTAGTGCCAGCAGCTCGGAGGAGAATTGACGCTCTTCCTTTTTGTATTCTGAGTATTTTTCTGCGGATTTTGCCTGGCGCTCAAGGCGGCCAAGCTGGCGGCCCAACTCATCGCGAATATCGGTGAGACGCTCGAGGTTTTCCATGGTACGACGCATACGATTTTCAGTTTCGCGGCGACGCTCTTTATATTTGGAGATGCCGGCGGCTTCTTCAATATAGATTCGTAGCTCATCGGGACGCGCTTCAATCAACCGCGAGATCATGCCCTGCTCGATAATCGCGTAGCTGCGCGGACCTAGGCCGGTGCCAAGGAAGATATCGGTAATATCGCGACGGCGACATTTGCTGCCATTAAGGTAGTAGTTGGACTGTCCATCTCGGGTGACTTTGCGCTTGATGCCGATTTCGGAATAGGAGGCGTACTCGCCGACAATTCTGCCTTCGGAGTTATCAAAGATCAGTTCGATAGAGGCCTGACCCACTGGCTTGCGGCCGCCAGAACCGTTAAAGATAACGTCTGACATCGACTCGCCACGGAGGTTTTTGGCGGAGGTTTCGCCCATCACCCAGCGCACGGCGTCGATAATGTTCGACTTGCCACAACCATTGGGACCAACGACTGCCGCGAGGTTGCTTGGGAAGTTTACTGTTGTCGGATCAACGAAGGATTTAAATCCAGCCAGTTTTATCGATTTAAGCCGCATAGGTAGTCTTTTTATTTATAGTTGGTCCACGTTTTGGACTCATTGCTACGGGCCAAAATCGACCGCGATTCCTAACCGCTTATTCTACACATTCCGGCGCTGACACAAAATAGAAATAACAACCGATTGGAACATCTGCAGCTTTTCGACAGATCTAGCTATTGATAACCATATTATCGCGATGAATTAACTCGTCATCTTCGAGATAGCCGAGAATATCGGCAATAGATTCGGTGCTCTTACCTTTGATACGGCCGGCTTCTTCAGAGTTGTAGTTGACCAGCCCACGGGCAAGCTCCCGCCCCTGAGAATCGACACAGCTGACCAGATCGCCGCGAGTAAAGTGGCCTGAAACCCCAGTGACGCCAACCGCCAAAAGACTGCGCCCCTGCTCGGTTAAAACCCTGACGGCTCCGTCATCCAACTGCAACTGGCCCTTGGCCTGCAGATGACCGGCCAACCATTGTTTGCGCGCGGCAAGCGGCTGTTGGCTAGCGGTTAGCAGGGTGCCAACTTTGTCGCCAGCGGCAACTGCGGTAAGAATATTGTTATTTCGTCCGCCGACAATCACTGTGCTGCAACCGGAGCGCTCGGCTAATCTTGCCGCCTGCAGCTTGGTGACCATGCCACCACGGCCGAGACCGCTGCTGCTATCACCAGCCAGTGCATCGAGACTACTATCTTTGGCCATGGCTTCAGAGATCAATGTGGCGTCGGCATTGTGATCTGGATTGGCGGTGTAAAGGCCATCTTTATCGGTGAGGATTACCAGCAGATCTGCATCGATCAGATTGGCGACCAGTGCCGCCAGACTGTCGTTGTCACCAAAGCGAATCTCATCGGTCACTACAGTGTCATTTTCATTCACTATAGGAATTACATTGAGGTTGATTAACGCCTGTAGGGCACTGCGGGCATTGAGATAACGCTGGCGACTGGCGAGATCATCGTGATCCAACAGAATCTGTGCGGTCAAACGGTCAAAGCGTTGAAAGCTGCTCTCATAGGTTTGGATTAGGCCCATCTGGCCGACTGCCGCTGCGGCTTGCAGTTCGTGAATGCTTTCGGGACGGGTTTTCCAGCCAAGACGCACTATGCCTTCGGCAACTGAACCCGAGGAGACAAGAATAATTTCTCTACCTTGCACGAGCAGCTGGTTGATCTGTTCAACCCAGCCGTCGATGGCTGCGCGATCGAGACCGGCGCCATTATTGGTCAGCAGTGCACTGCCAATTTTTATCACTAGACGTTTAGCGTCTTTTGCAACTGTTCTAGTCATGATCTCTACTCTTTAATGCGCTGAGGGCTCTTTACCCGCTGAGGGCTCTCTATACGCTGAGGGCTCTTTACTCTGCGTAGACCACTTCGACGTCACCATCATCGTCGTCTTCATCATCAAAATCTTCATCAAATTCTTGCCCGGCAATCTCTTGACCACCACGGCGGGCCAATCGTCGCGCTTCGGCGAGCTCTTCAATGCGCTCGCGGGCCTCTGCCTGTACCTGCAGTCGCTGTTCTTCCACCGCTTCAAGCAGTGTCGGATCTATACTCTCACGGTCGCGATGGCCATCGATATAGTCCATTATCGCCGCGCAGAGGGCTTTGGTGCCCTGCCCGGAAATAGCCGAGATAAAAAATACTGGGCCCTGCCAGTCAAGTTGATCGACAACGGCACTACAGGCATCTTCAACCTCTTCATCTGGCAGCAGATCGGTTTTATTCAGTACCAACCAGCGATCACCAGCGGCCAGGGTCGGGCTGAATTTAGCCAACTCCTGCTCTATCACCTGAGCATTCTGCGCCGGTGTTGTCGCATCGTAGGGCATCATATCGACCAGATGCAAAAGCAATCTGGTGCGGGTTAAATGCTTGAGAAAGCGGATACCCAGACCAGCACCTTCAGAGGCACCTTCAATAAGACCGGGAATATCTGCAACCACAAAACTTTTGTCGCCACTCATACCGACCACGCCGAGGTTTGGCACCAGGGTGGTAAAGGGATAGTTGGCTACCTTGGGGCGCGCTGCCGAAACCGAGCGTATAAAGGTCGATTTACCGGCGTTGGGCAGACCGAGCAGGCCGACATCGGCAAGGACTTTAAGCTCAAGTTTAATCTCGCGTAGTTCGCCTTCGCTGCCGGGAGATGTCTGGCGCGGTGCGCGGTTAACACTGGATTTAAAGCGCGTATTGCCGAGTCCATGAAAGCCACCCTGAGCAACTTTAAGCGTTTGCCCAAGCTCGGTGAGATCGCCGAGCACATCGCCGGTCTCTGCATCGAGCACTGTGGTGCCTACGGGGACATTTAATATAAGGTCTTCACCACCGGCGCCAGTACAGTCTGAGCCTCGCCCCTGCTCGCCATTCTCAGCTCTAAAGTTGCGCGTAAAGCGGAAGTCGATAAGTGTGTTTAAGCCCTCTGTACCGATCAGAAATACACTGCCGCCATCACCGCCATCGCCGCCATCAGGGCCGCCTTTGGGGATATATTTTTCACGGCGAAAGCTCATGCAGCCATTGCCGCCTTTGCCTGCCTGAACTTTAATTGTTGCTTCGTCGACGAATTTCATAGGATCAGTTTACAGTTGCCAATCGGTTGTGTCATTTCGGGGCAAAATGCTCTTTTGAAAAAGTGCCAAGCTAAAAGTGCTCGGCATTAAAAGCCGCCCATAAAAAAAGCCCCGCGTAGGGGCTTTTTTAACTGCAGGGGTATAGGTTACGCGGATACCACTTCAGCATACTTACGGTTCTTCGGGCCTTTAGTCACGAACTGAACAACACCTTCAGAGGTGGCGAACAACGTGTGATCTTTACCCATGCCTACATTATTACCTGCATGGAATTTTGTTCCACGCTGACGAATAATAATGCTACCTGCATTGATTTGCTGGCCGCCATACACCTTGACACCAAGGCGTTTACTTTCTGAATCGCGACCGTTCTTAGTACTACCACCAGCTTTCTTGTGAGCCATTGCTATATCCTCTTAGAATTATCCAGCGTTGATGCTAGTAATCTTAACTTCTGTATACCACTGTCTGTGGCCCTGTTGGG
>Ga0209119_1003738_pt1 | contig 12928 bp, 12 predicted proteins | sample COG_03_FD_184747 | JGI IMG/M metagenome (GOLD analysis project Ga0209119, IMG submission 184747) | Pelagic Microbial community sample from North Sea - COGITO 998_met_03 (SPAdes) (version 2) | ecosystem: Environmental > Aquatic > Marine > Neritic zone/Coastal water | place: Helgoland, sampling... | reverse complement strand
GTTCATGGCGTTGACAAAACCGACAGCAAATATTGTGCAAAGAATCCAGCTAATCAGAGGAAAAGCTAAAAGATAGTCAATAACCGGCAAACCCAATGAATCTGGAATGTAAGCATCTGCCGCAAGCAATACCCCCCCCATAAAGACAAGCTGTGCCGCCAAGCGAACCAATGGACTGAGTAGATCAGCCTTAAGGTCTTCGCTCAAACCTAAAAAGGCCATAAATAAAACGGCAATCCAACCTAAACGCTCAGTATTATTGAGAACAATCCCCTCATCAGAGCTTACAAAAGTGAATCCAACATAGGCAAACATCATTACCGCAATAGCCAGACCACCCAGACGAGATGATGGCAAAGTACTGATACCATGCTTTTCTGCCGAATCACTACCAACACGTTGTATGCTCAGGACATGCATGCAAATAAGAAAGAATATACCCGGAAGACCGAAAAACGGACTGACAACGAGAACCATTGTCAGCAACTTAAAAAACTCGGCCTTGGATAGCAAAATTGGTGCAACCACCCTACTCCAGCGATCAACATTGCTTAATACTGGTGCAGCCAAATTAAACTCACGAGCAGTTTTAGCCATTTTTTCGCCTTTCAAATAATTTTTAAATTAGAGGGGTATTGAGAGACATCATTCAGAACAGCTTCACAGGTTCCGCGTGTTCATTAATAAAACAACACATCAATTAACCTTGATAACAAGGTTAATTGATGTGTGCAAAATTTACGCCAAGGTTGACAGAGCTTAATACAGAAATTTCAATACTGGGATAGTAAGGCATAGAAATGACAAATCTTTTACAGACAGGCCTAAATAGCAGCGGAATGTTGAATCGACCGGCGAGCCAGACCCGTCAGATAGAACACAAACCCATACATAAAACACTCAAAAGCGAAGAAATAACCCCACTCATTACTTGAAGCCGGCCACCACTCATTAACATAACCCACCACGACAAGACCTGAAGTCGAGCCTGAAATCAACAACCCGGTAAGAGAGTTAGACGCAACCTGAGAACTAAGCCTGGAGCGGAAAAAGAAATGTATACGGTTGTGAAGGTGGTCATTATCTGGTGAAAACGGCGAACGGCCCACCATCATTCTTCTTAGTATGCTAACCAGGAAATCAACACAGGGATAAGCAAATAGTGCCGCTAGAAAGCCTAAAGAGAAGATTCCAGCGTTGAAGAATACCAGACCGTAAATAGCCAAGGCCGCCCCCAACCCATAGGTACCAGCATCACCCAAAAACAGACGCCCAGTAACAACATTAAAGAGCAGGAATACGCCACAGGCCGCCATAAAGCTGTCTTCAACCACCCTACCCGTCTGCAGAGAGAACAAGAGGATAGAAAAGAATGCAATGCCCGGGATAAGGCCATTAGCACCATCAGCCATATTTACGGCATTGATAAAGCCAACCAGAAATATAATGACAACAACCGCGCCGACAATGGGCAATGAGAGAACATAGTCAAGCCCGGCAAACCCTATGGATTCCGGAACAAGGTCAGGCCAGACAAAGATAATTCCAGCGAAAAGGGCAAATTTTAGAGTCAGACGAATAGTCGGAGAGAGAAAATCAGCCTTTAAATCCTCTGCAAGCCCCATAGCCGCACAGCACATAATAGCGAAGATACCAAACCTGTTATTGCCATAAGATTCAGGGTCATCGAGAAAGGTTGAGTTATTTTGATAGTAGGCCGTCGCGAAAAATATCATTACTGACACCATCACCGCCAAACCACCAAGACGAGAAGATGCTCGAGCGCTAATCCCGTGCTTACTAGCCGAGTCTGTTCCTGACTGTTGGAGCGAAAACCATTGAAGGAGAAGGGTAACAATCGAACCCAACACTCCAAAGCAAATGCCAGCAATAACCACTACTATTGAAAGATGTACAAAGTCCTTTTTGGATAGAAGTAAATTAGAGATAAAAACACCCAAATAACATTTTAAGAAACAGAACCGCAGACCGCTCAAAGCTTTTCGCTAAGAAATAGGTTGAGTACAATACTTGAGCCTTGACCCCAAATCAACCAATTTCAAACCCTGAACAAAATATTCAGAACGCAAAATATACTGGTATCTCAGGTAGATAGCAAACTAGGCAAAAAATCAGAACCCACCTAAATGAATAGATTTAATGTGCAAACTTTTATATTTCAGAGGGTTAAAACAACTGTGCGCTCAATATTAATACGCAAGTGAATAGAGATTAAATAAAGACCCACAAAAAAACCCGGCTGTTTGGCCGGGCTTTTGGGTTAAATGCAACTAATGTAGCGTTTTAAATGCGCAGTCATCTACTGTTATTCCTAAAAAGCTAAGCGACGAGAAGTCTCCAACAGATTTCTCCCACTGGCCGAAATGACATAAGGCTGGCATCCCGACATAACCCCGTACCCTGTCATCCCGACAGACCACCCAACTTGCAAAAATCGGTTCCCTGATCGTCATAGGCGCGCACTGTAACCGTTGCTTGTGTAGCCTGTGCAGACAGCAACATAGATAAGGTGCCATCATATCCTACTGCAGTTTCGCTCAGTTTTAACCAGTAGTCACTGGTACAGGACAATCCCTGAATATTATGTTTAGGGTTGGTTTGCACTAGAATGTCGCCACTGGTAGTCCATACGCTGACAAGTTCTATTTTTACATTACTTGTGTCTTGGTAGTCGCCCTGGGCAAAACTGGCTAATGTTATGGCTAAGATGGAAATGATTTTTTTCATTTGAATTTCCTTATTAGTATTTAAAAAGCATCATGCTTTTAATTATTACAGCGGTGATTATTCGGTTAAAAACTCAGGTTGATCGGAATTGTCTTCAATAAACTCATAACGCAACGTTTGCTCAATGGCATCTTCAAGCTTTACAGGTGCCACAAAACCAGTTTCATGAACAGCAGAGCCAAACTGTGTGGTGCCTAAAAATTTCTTCACTCGAATACTGCTTACAGGTAATGACTTACCTGTTATCTTTGCGATTCCGTCTGCAAGATAACCAATACCAACACCAACAAACTTAGGTAATCTAACCCCTACATTGGCTTTACCAAACAATGCCCTACGGGCTGTTGAAACCAATGTGTTCATATCCAAATCAGGCTTATCTACATAATTATAGATATGTAAGCCTGGCGGAAAATCAAGACTGTATTCCAGAAATGCAGCTACATTCTCAACATAGGCCATGGATTTACGGTTCTTGCCATTGCCAAACATTAAAAACCGCTTCCTGGCAATTTGGGTGAATAGGTTGCAGACATTACCTCGATTGCCTTCACCAAAGATGACTGTAGGGCGTATGATGACTAGGGAACGGTTCTCAGGATCTTCAGCCTGCCACTTTTTATAGACTTGCTCTGCCAAGTATTTAGTTCGGCCATAATCATTAAAATAGTTTGGCTCGCCCTCTTCACCTGTATTTGCAGGTGCAAAACCATAGATAGCCACAGAGCTTGCGAACACAATCTTATTGATACCTGCTCGACGAGCATAGTTGCATAGAACTTCAGCCCCACCGACATTGACATCGTCATAACGAGAAAGCGGCCGGACATCATCTCGATGAACAGCCGCTAAATTGATCAAAACATCACTATTAGCGAGTGATTCATAATCAACAGAATTACAAACATCCCCGACAACGGTTTTACTAGCAAAAATCTTACTTAATTGTGCGTCAAAGATTCCGAAATTTCTCCCAGCTTTAGACAGCCGTTTACATAATCTTGTGCCAACGAAACCAGCTCCACCAATTACCGAGACATTCCCGTATAACCTGCTTTCCATAATAACTCCTTTATCAATCCTTTGTATTGGGAGACCAGAGCCTCACGTCCATATTCCTTCTCGAAATTCTCTCGAATAAAACTTCTAAATTCGGTATGAATCTCTTTCATATTAACCATGGCATCTGTAAAAGATTCCAAATCACCATGTGGAATCAAAAACCCACTCACCATATTGTCTAAATATGAATCTATAGCGCCTACAGAAAAAGCAATCACGGGTGTCCCGCAAGAAAAACTTTTACACAGAACACCGCTTTGAGTGGCACTATCGTAGGGCAGTATTACGGCTAAAGATTCAAGAATTGCTTGATCTAACTCAGATTCAGGCACAAATCGATTGATCAATTCAACGTTAGAAAGACCATTTAGCTTGTCTAAAAAAGGGTCTGTCCCTGCACCCAAAATAGCAATTCGAGCTTTTGGCAATTTCGATTGCAATAAAGAAGCTATTCTTGATAGATGCCTTATTCCTTTGTAAGGTTCAATGCGCCCAAAAAATAAAAATTTATTTTCATCTACCTGAGCAGAGGTTTGATTTGATCTAAACCCAGATAAACGCAACACACTATGAGGGAGAGGAATCTCAATTTCTGAAAAACAGACAATGTGATCTGCTAGAAATTTTACAACTAACATATTGTAAGCCCGAGTAGCTAAGTTCATCTTACCTTCATGAGGATTCCAATCATGAATTGTAAATGCAAGACGGATACCGAGAACTTTTGCGACTATTGCCAATGGAATATTGGAAATATGTGCCGTATCAAAAAGTATCCAGCGAGTTTTTATTAGCCTCAATCTAAAACCAAGAAAAACGCCAACTAAAAAATCTATTAAGATCCATATCGATATACAATTCTTACGGGAATAACTAGAAGTAAATGAATCTTCTTTTTGTTTAGAGACTTTATTAGAACAGAAGATTAATTCTTTAAAACCTAAGCTGTATTTACCTCGAAAATACTCAACCATGTCTGGATTATTTGAATTATTTATAATGGCAATTTTCAAATTTATGTACCGGACAGATGCAGAATGGCTTGGGCAGCTCTATCAAATGGATTCTCTTTATTAGAATGAAAATATTTCTTAATTTTTTGTCGTTTATCAAATATAACTCCCGGATCAACCGACGAAAGAAGCGAATCGCTAATACATCTGGACAGTTTGTCAAAATCTGTATAATTCAGTTCAACAGATGCTAAAAGCTTTATGTATTCAGGAATACAATGACTTGGATAGTTAACTAGAAGAAATTTTTCAGAGAAAGCGATACCGCGAATCAAGATCGTAGAGTAATGCCCAACGTAGCACTGAGCGGCGGGGAATTCATGCGTCAGCTTAATATTACAATTTAGGTTCTCATATAAACTAATATCAGACCTGGGGTGTAGTTTTACAATAAGCTGCGTCTCACACTCCCTAATGGACTTAGCCATCCCTTCGAGGAAAATCTTCATTTTTTCACTTTGTAATCTACCATCTTCAACTAATGTTTGAGCTACATAACAAATAGAATCTCTTTTGTTGGCTAAGGGGATTAAGTCACGGCTATCCAGATTGATACCATTTAAATCGGGTGTTCCCACTATTTTAATCGAGTCAAGGTTATAACCATATTCAAATTGATGGTATTCAACCCAATGTTCACCATAAACTAAACAACAATCAGCAATAGTCAAATCGACTGGAAAACCTTGTTGCCTAAAACTTCCTCCTCTTAAAAAGATTTTTAAATATGCTGAAATTCCATTTACACGGCCGATACCAATATGTCTACCAATTGACATTGCATAGGCTGCATACCTGAAAGTTTTGATAAGATTGCGAAAAAAAAGACTTGCCTCTCTTCGCATAAATGGGATGTACAAACCATGCTGGTAGTAAACAGTTTTTATTGATAGTGATCTTGCAGCAACAATCAGAGCTATATCAGGAATCCTATGTGCAAAAACTATTACAGTACTTGGTCGCAATTCCTTCAAAACCTTAATGAATTTTCCTACGGTAGGCGTTAAAACAGAGCAATAATTAGGTTCTGTAACAAAAGACTTATTGAGAATATCTCTCTGGTTATGATCAAATATTTCGTTAGATAGAAAGTTGAGTTTAATGTTCGGACGTACTTCAGCTATGGAACTCGATATCCACAGCGGAAACCGCTTAAAAGAAGATGACCTAGTCTCGTAAAAGAGAAGTGAATCAGTATTATTTATAAACTTTTCGGACACTAACTTTCCTTGTTAGAATTTTTCAGATTAATATAGGTGATGACTATTGCTTTAAGTAATCACGACAGCGAATGTAACAATTCAGATTATGCCCGGCCATGGACATCGCATAAATGAGGGCCACAAAAAGAAGATTTTCTGTTAAAGAAACAAAGACGGAGATCAATAAGCCAAATGACGTAAAGAATAAACTACTTAAAAATACAAATCTGGATTTATCAGCTAACTGTAGGACAAGACCTGATGAACCAGTAAAGACATTGACCAATTCGGCAGTACCGCAAACTATCAAAACATACAAAAAAACTCGGAGCGGAATATTATAAAAATCCGCCAATAAGCTACTTAAAGCCAACAATGTCGTTGCTACTCCTAAAGCAGCATAGAGACAAAGCTTATTATTACCTATAAAAATCCGACGCAGATTTACTTTATCTCCATCAGAGACCATAACCGCGTATTGAGGCGAATAGATTGCGTTTACAGTAATAAGAACGAAAGAGATTACCATTGAGAATCGCTGAATAACTGTAAAATAAGTTACTTCGACCGGATCAATAAAAACTCCTATAGCGATGATATAGCCAAATTTATTGGCTGCCGTGATAACTTGATCCGCCCCAATATTTCTTGACTGCTGGTAAAGGAACACAAACAATTTACAGTCAAATATCTCAGAGAAGTTATTACGCAGAACAGACGTGAATTGAAATATTTTATTAAGATGTACAAACATCATTGTCATTACAATTAAAGAGACAAGGCAAACAACACGCCAACAATCTTTAACATCCGATACTGGAAAAGCTATAATAGCCAAACCTGATATAAGGGGAATAAGTGCAGACTGATAAATCACATAAGTGTTTATGCTTCTTTTAGCCTGAAAGATTCCAGCTAAACTTACAATTATTGCATTAAGACATAATGCAATGTAAAAATCAGCCCCTCCATATAATCGACCATCCAATAAAAACCAATCAACCAACTCAAGAATAATAAAAGCAACTACTAGGCGACTCAAAATAAGAAATACAATGTTAAGTAGATAGCTTAAAACTTTAACATTTCCAATTATTTTTCGCCCCCCCGACAATGAAACAGCCAGACTTTTACATAAGGCAACATCTGCGCCCCACTTGCATAAAATTACAGATACAAGGAAAAATGCCTGACTAAAAAAGAATGCACCCGCTGATTCCTGATCAAGCCTAAGAGCAATTATTGTCGTGAAAAGGAGCAAACTTACCGCCCCCAAACCCCGGGCTAAGCCTACCTGAAAAAGACTAATTATTTTGGCATTCAACATTTTGATTAATCTCTGATCTCCCTACATTTAACAAAGGAAAAAAGAAAAAATAGACACACCATTTAGGCGCGAAAAACAGACCTATTACGACACTTAAGGTATACCATTTTATAGTATTCCGCCTTGCAATTTCTCTATACCAAATTCCATTTAGATGATGCCCCAAGAAGGCCAAAATAATTATCGATGGTAAAACCCCAAGCTCACAAAGTAACATTGAGAAAATAGACCATGGCCAAACAATCCATTCCCTTACATCATTTCCATTCGAAATAACTCCTTGACCAAGACTCAGGCTTTCGGACCAGTCAATGCCGCCACTAAATGGCCCGATAAAATTCGATCCGTAAATAGCAGCATAGAGAGAAACCTCTCTCCAAGACCCTGTTAGATCTAAAGATAAGTGGCTCAAACTCTCCTGAAATACGAAATAAAAGAATCGTTCAACGAAAATTAAAGAGATGAGAACTAAAAAAATAACAATCTGTGGAGTTACTTTCAGTCGACCAAATTTTAACTTAAAAACCCCAAAAACAAAGAAAAGCAATCCAACATAGAAAACTAATGTTGTAGACATAGTGCTTAGAAACAATAAGATGAAAACAAAGCCTATTAGATATTTGTTTTTTATACAGAAGCAAAAATATAAGATAAAGAAATAAAATATCATATTTAAAAAAAATGAGGGCTCCGAAGATAACCCTGAAGACCTAGGGTAAAACTCCAAGCCTTCCTGAGCAAAATATCCGACCCAAAAGCCTAGATTAAATATCTGAAAGACGATAAGAATCAGAAATAATATCGGACTAAATTTTATTATTTTTAAGACCAATGGCCGTGAATAGGTTTTCGAAAATGAAAGCATTAACATGACCCAAGCACCGAAAGCTATCAGTGTGAAAGTCAATATATTTACTTTATAAAAACCATCTAAATCTTCAAGAAACAATAATCCATAAATTAAAGACAACCCTAGCACAGGGATTGTTTTTGCCAACAACCTTGTGTCAACGAAAATAAACGATAGTATTGGAGTTCTTAATGACAGTCCAAACAGCTTCAATTCAATCAATAATATGCCGATGAATGTACCCATCTTAGATGACACATCCCGAAATCAATTCCATACTATAAAAGTAAATCATATATGACATTTTCCATATGTAATCTACTAACTAGGGTCATGCAAAACACCCCCAATACCACCATTAAATTCCAAAATAGCTCCAGTTAAAAAACCACTCTTCTGATCCGTAATCATTTTAATAAAACCAGCCAATTCACGTGGGCAGCCTATTTTTTTTGCAGGATGATACTCATTTAGTCTCTTTAGCTTCTCAGGCTTATCCTCAAACCCAGCCATTAGCATATCGGTTGATATTGCCGCAGGAGCAACAGAATTAACGGAAATACCCAATGGTGATAGCTCAATAGCTAACGAGCGTGTAATTGCCTCTAGTGCAGCCTTTGAAGCGGCATAACAAATGAAGTTAGGTTTAGTCAATTTTGCGTGAATGCTGGTCACATTAATAATATGCCCACGGCATATAGTTAAGACATCAATTAAAGTTTGAACCAGAAAGAATGGGGCAATGGCGTTAACCCCTAAAGATCGCTCCCAATCATCCCATGTAATCTCTTCAACGGGGTTTAGTATTTGTTCCGCAGCATTATTGACTACAACAAGATCATTTATAACTTCTGGGAGATGACGCCTTATATCACCAACAATCGTATCGCGACACTCTTGTTCTTTGGCAAGTGATAGTAAATTTGTCGTTAAATGAACAAAACCCTCTGAATCCGCCTTTTTTAGTGGATTTTTATCTAATCCCACAACCAAATAATCATCACTACGATAGGCCTCAACTAACGCCTGACCAATCCCGCCGCTTGAGCCCGTTATAATTGCTACCTTGTTCATAAAATAGTCTCTTTCTGCAGCATTTTCGCTAGCAAGCTTATGGCTTGCTGGCTTGCTCTAATAACAGCATCAACAGTATTCGACCCATTATGGGAGCCTAAAATACACTGCGGATAGTTCAATATTTGATTGCTCGGTGATAGCGGCTCGATTTCAAAAACATCCAAAGCTGCTGACTTTATTGTTTTATCTGCCAATCCTTTTAATAAGGCTTTTTCACTGATCAACGGTCCTCGTGATACGTTGACCAATCTAACGCCCTTCTTGACTAAACTAAGAATAGTTTCGTCAAATAGATGATGATTTTCTTCGGTAAGTGCACAGGCGAAAACCAAGAAGTCGCAGCACCCTATATTTGTCGGCCATTGCTCTTGTAATGCAATATAGTCGGGAATATCTTTGGCATAGGGATCCCAGCCAATAACAGCCATATCATGGGCCTGCGCTCGCTTTGCAATACTTCGGCCTATATCACCCAGACCAATGATTCCTATGGTTTTGCCAGCAGTTGAAATACCTGCAGGCTTCGGCCAACCGCCTTGGCGGATTTCACGGTCAATCAAAAATGCATCACGCGCTAATCCCAATACATAACACATAGCTAAATCCGCAACTTCAGCTCCAAACATCCCTGGGGTATTAGTAATTGGAATACCAAGTCTTTTGCAAGCACTAAAATCTACGTTATCGACGCCTATACCCCACTTCACAGCCGCCTTTAATCTTCCTGCTACGCCTGCTTCAAATACCTCAGCAGTGGCTGGATCGTCACCAATAATCCAACCGTCATGCTGGGGAACAAGTTCCAATAGCTGCTCAACAGTTAGTACTTGAACAACATCAGGGGTGGTAATTTCTATATCGAGACTTGCAAATACTTTTCTAAAACTGTCAATTTGTCGAAGCATGGGTGGGCAAGTAACCAGTACTTTTAGGCTCATAGAGGGAATCCTTTTTGCTGGTAGTACTTAACCATCACTTCTGCCAATGCCCAGTCATCTGGAGTATCAATATCTGTTGATTCAAATGGTGGTGTTTCCAACATTATGGGTTTCTTGCCAATACGAGCCTTGGTTCGATTAAAACTGTCTCGGGTAAAAAGGTATAAATTTGAATTTTCTTCGTACCATGGCTCTAAATCCTGAGTTCTTAGCAATTTATCTGGGTCATGATTTATCGCTTTGGCATCGACGTCGTAAAAACGAGTCTGAATTTTATTAACAGTGAACAGTGAATCTGCAGAACCATCCTCTAGGCTAGGCATAAGCTTTTTAAGCGCTGCATTTATTGAATCGACACTTAAGAGAGGGTTTGTGGTGTGAGTCATCAGGTATATATCTGCATCTACATTGGCAACATCATCTGCAATAACCAGATTCATTGAGACAAGATCCCCGCAGATTGCCTCTGGGCGATCACGAATTATCACTTTACCCTGATCGATCAGGCCGTTTTCTGCCAACATCTCTCTTGCATCGGTATTGATAACGACCGTATCAATGGCATCAACTTTACACAGAGTATCTAGCATCCAGCGAAATAGCGGTTTTCCGCAAAAATACCGAAAGTTTTTGCCTTTAACTCGTTCGCTATTCGCTTTCAGTGGAAGTAACGCAACTATTCTCACAAATTAATCCTGAAGGGTTTTAGTTGGGTAGAAATAGTTTTCTTTGCGACGTTTTGAGAGCGCTCGATGCTCATGGTTACCTCGATAGGTTCCCATATATTGAGCCAATCGGAATTTGACAATTCCAAAGAGTTCTCGAAAAAAGCAACGCTCTTTAATAGCTGATGCAAAGTCGCCAAAAATAGAGGCAAATAAATATCGGAATGTATCCATCAAGCCGACATGAACTTCTGGCATGATCAACTGTAAAGCGATAGCTTCACGCTCATAACGCCGTCTTGTCTGGCTCCAACTCTCGTTATGTATATGATGAATGGCGGCTTCCGAAACATAAGCCACCTGCCCGCCTAAGTAACAAAATCTTTTAGCCAATTCCATATCTTCTAGACCAGTGACCTGCTCATCAAATTTATGGTCTAACCAAACTTGCCGTGATATTGCCGCATTGGCGTTATTGCAAAAAAAGTCTTTTTGGGGAATTTTCGATTGGGAGGGGAAATACTTTTCAAAAAGCCTGCGTTCACTGTACTTAGTTGTTTCAAAACCGATTTGTCGTCCATATGAATAGCCTGCGACACCATCCAGAATTGGCTTTATAAGCATTTTCAACCAAGAATCACTTTCAGGTATACAGTGTCCTGAGACATACACTAGGATTTCACCAGTAGCAAAGTCTGACCCCATATTGAGTGAACGACCAAAGGTAAATTCGCTCTTTTTAATATGTGTGATTTTGCAGTTAAAGGATTTCGCAATCGATAATGTTTTATCTGTTGAACCAGAATCAATGATGACGATTTCGATCTCAAATCCATCACGAATCTGCTTGCTGATGGCTGATAAAAGCTGCCCTAAATGTTGTTGCTCATTGAGTGTTCTTATTACTACAGAAACTATCATTATTAACTCGTCCGTAAGTTAAATATCATGGTTTTCCCAGAATCTGGATATTCAGCTAATTGATCAGGTGTAAGGCCTGTTGCGGCACTAGTTACCCACAGCTGCGAAGATAGATGATCAAATTTGCAATTAGTTGGCCTAAGCACCGGCATAGGTAGCCTTTGAACAGGTTTGCCGTCTCTTGTGAATACTGCAATCTCCGAGGCGTCCCACAAGGCGATCAATATAAAGTCGCCGACTTTACAACCTCCATCGGGTGAACCGATGCTATCTATCAGTGCCCACAGAGTTTTTGACTTTAACTGGCCATAATTGTCTAATTCGAACAGCCAAATCTCACCAGTTAGTGAATCACTTACTAGAATTTCATTGGCGCTTAAAGGTACAAAGGTATTTGGGATTGAAATATCATTATCAAGAAGGCTGTATTCATCGCCTGAAATATTATAGATATAGCCTGTATGCCGCTCAGGGCTATTTTGATGCATAAAACCAAGCAACCGATGCTCTCCGCAGTCACCACCATCATTACTTCTGTATCCAGAGCCACTTAATTTGTATGGGCAAGAAGATGAACTAACGGAATTAACCTCCAGTTCTTTTTCTCTATCAAAAGTAATAAAGCCTACATCGGTTCCTAGATAAATTTCACGGTCATTAAAACCATAAATAACAGTAGGTTTGTTAGCCAACAAATAACTAGAAAATGATTTTCCATCACTACAAAATACAACATTGGATTCAATATCTACCCAAGCTGCATTCCTCTCACTTACGTACAAACCTTCACCTAATTTACAGGGAATATCGTATTGGTAGAATTTAGTGATTGATAACACTGATATACAAACTAGCCCTTAACCGTCCTATCAACCTCACCCTTCAACGACCGAATCTCCTTCTGTAGCCGCTTATACTCATCCTGCTTATACTTCAAAAACCGCTTTGCCAACCTCGCTTTCTCGCGCAGGCCTTTGCCCGTCAAGACGTACATAGAGCCGATCTTGTTATCTGATTTTTGGAAGTGTTCGATTTTTAGACAGCCAACATCGACCAGGGCTTTAACCACATAATGGCCTTTGCCGAGGCTGACACCGAGGTTTTCGGCGATCTGGCGCTGGGTTA
>Ga0209119_1003736_pt1 | contig 12931 bp, 10 predicted proteins | sample COG_03_FD_184747 | JGI IMG/M metagenome (GOLD analysis project Ga0209119, IMG submission 184747) | Pelagic Microbial community sample from North Sea - COGITO 998_met_03 (SPAdes) (version 2) | ecosystem: Environmental > Aquatic > Marine > Neritic zone/Coastal water | place: Helgoland, sampling... | reverse complement strand
ACAATTAATTGTCTACCTCACCCGTGCCTGTGGCTCCATACTTACCTGAAAAAATAGGGTTTGTTCTGGGCATCTTTATGATGATCACACGGTGAAAGAAGCGTCATTCTTATCGAGTGGTTGGTAAGTTTGAGAACTTTTAAAGGAGCCGACAACAAACTATTTGTTTCGGACTAACATGCAAGCAAATAGTCCATATTATATTCGGATACTAGCTAGCTCTATGTTTATTTAATTCATTATAGTAAATAAAACAAAATGCAATGTGTATGTTATCGGAAAATCGTGCATCGCGGAATACATTGTAGATGCGTTACATGCGATAATGTCGGAATGGAGGCCGACTTATGTATACACTCTCGATGTATTTTAAAAAATACCAGTAAAATTTGTCAACCGTGCTTGACAACACTGGCGAAAGTTTTTATCACCCCGACACTACCCAGCGCTATACGAAATATAATTTTATCATATCTGTTTAACATTCACTCACGCGCCAATATAGCATGCCCACGTATTATCACCAGGTTACCCGGACGATACCACAAACAACTAAAAAGAAAATTTCCCTGTCATAGTTCACATTAAATACAATCAATTTTATTTAATTTCGCCACCAACATCTATGTTGAGAGCTATAATACATATATATATATATATATAATAAAGTAAATGGCAAGCTATGCAACATACAAAGATCTCCCAATTGAAAAACGAACTGCTGATGCTACAAAAATAAGAACAAAATATCCTGACATGATTCCAGTATTGTTGGACCATAATCTGGAATTAAAAAAATTCAAATATCTAGTACCCAATTATTTCTCCTTTGCAGAGCTGATGGCTACCGTTAGAATGCAGATGTCTATCATGCCTCCAGATGTAGGATTGTTTTTGTTTGTAAACAACGAAATGCCGCCAATGACATCTCGACTATGTGATCTCTCCAAATCATACTACGACGACGATGGATTTCTCACTGTAATGATACGTGAAGAAAGTGTGTTTGGCTCATTTTTGTGAAAAAATTGCATACACTGCGTCATGGTCCGAAACATTATATATGTCGTTGCCAGAACTAGAGGCAACTCGTAAGTATCGATATATGCTTTCAAAAACAACGTTTAAATGGCTTGAATCAAACAAAATTTGATCAAATGGTGATCCCATATCTAGTCGACTATCCACAACAGTATAAATAAGTGAAGCAGCCGCTTTTGTACCATGGTTTCCGCTCTGGACAGGTTGACATAACTCTAAACCTGTCTTCTCACTTAAGTCAGATGCAGCGTTATATGTACCCCAAGTTGGATTCCAATCTCCTCCAATAATAACAGTGTATTCGTCGCTATTGTCATTTATAAACGCAGCGAGTTGCACCACTGCTTCTTTCTGCTGTTCAATTTGTGGGATCGTCGTTCCTTCTCGCTCTTTTCGACACATCTGTGTTGAGATAGCTAAAATTTTAAATCCATCTCTCTCTAATTTCTGATACGAGTAAACACGTTCGTAAGACGTCGGTACCGTGGGTGTGAACTGGACAGTACCACTATCATTTACATTCCAGATATCCTTTGAGATTATAGGCGTGGACTCCGGAGATTGTCCCGTACGAGCTTTTTTGGTTACGTTGTAATTATCATTAAAGTTTTCATCCACCCATTCATCCTGAACACCGTCGGCAACTTCACAAAGACCTATTATATCTGCATCTAGCTCGGTTTGAATCATCTCCAAAATAGAATTTTTTCTCATGGCCCATTTATTTTCAGGAGGTTCACTGCTATCTTTGTAACTTGTCAATATATTCAGACATAAAAATTTGATATGAATAACAGACGCATTATCATTATCATTATCATTATCATTATCATTATCATTATCATTACTATTATTTATATGTTTCGTCGTTACGACCACAGCCCATATAAAAAATGCCACGATTACAACTGACAAAACAATTATAATGATAAGTAAGTCCTTTTGCGGCAACATTATTTATTATTTAGTATTGTACATTTATGCGAAATATAATTTTACAGAGAGTTCGTTGCCAGCACTAATGCTCTTTTCAACCCTTCGAATGATCTTAATTGAGATAACATAGACCAGATGTTATTTTCACATAAAAGAAATTCGTCGATGTCGTCGAAATGAATAGTATGGCTGGGGAAATTTACAGTATGACGGAGATTTGCAATGCATGAAGTAGATGCATAAGGCAACAATAGATGTAGAGGATCGATATCTTCATCTTCTGAAATATTGACCACATTTTCGAGATACTCTTGCAACAGCGACCTTGCCTTGTTCACGATTTTCCCAATTCGACATAGTATCGGTAGAAGCGTCTTCAATGGGACGAGGTGTAGATCAGCAAGCTCTCGAAGAACACGAACTCGGCGGCGATGATGCAGCAGAAAGCTCAACGGAGTGATGTCGATAATTAATTCGTCAGCAGAAGCTTTATACTGCTTCGAAATAATGCGCAGTTTTAGCAAGTACCTCATATCGTAGATAAAAGCATTCACTGTTTCAACTGGCTCATCAGATGTCAAAAAACAGCAAACGAAATTGTAAATGTCACGGTAGCGATGTAGATTCTGCATTGTCTTGTCTTTCTTTGTAATAAATATATATATATATATATATGTATATATATGTATCTACAATATATGGATAGATCGAATTATGTCAAACTGTAAAAAATTGTCGGAATTTTCCGATGTGTAGACTGTAATCTCCGGTCAGCCAGAGGAGGATTTCTTCTGTGGCTTGTGATACAATGCTGAGTCTGCAATCTCTGTTGAATAAAGAATAAAGTAATTTTATTTAGATTGAAGATGAAGACGAAGACGAAGATGCGCTTGCTGCAATGACGACTGATATATTAGTACCTTTCATTTAAGCATCTCGTGAAAATTTACATAAATACAATGGTTCCACAACGTCTCATGAAAACATACATATAAAGACTAAAATAACATGCAGAGTGCTACCATTTCAAAATCTTGCAATATCACATGTTCTACGTTCGCAAAAGTTTTGACATGCCAAAAATTTCTAGATTGGACAGAACGGATCGAGAAGAACGTCGATGTAGAGGTTAACGCAATCGACATCCGAGACGTTTTCATGTTCGGTCCCAACGTAGGGTTCATAGTGATGTTGGTCGACTGTAAATCAAAGAAGACGGGTCAACATCTGCCGGGTTATGTTATGCTCCGAGGGGACGCCGTGGCTATCTTAACCATCGTCAAAAATACAGACACAAGCGAGTTGTTTTTGATCCTGACACGACAACAACGTTTACCAGTAGGTATGATGATCGATGAGATTCCTGCTGGCATGATGGACGAAGAACAAAATATTAAATCTGTAGCTCTGAAGGAATTAGAAGAAGAAACTGGACTCAATCACAAAAAAGCTCAAATTCAGTATGAGCATCTCGGGAAATTCATACCATCGGCAGGAGGATGTGACGAAAAGCTACACTGTGGATATATTCTTTTTACTATGTCCTCGGCTGAAGTTGAAAATTTGCATAATCAACTCCATGGTGAAGTCGGTACCATCGAATCAATACGTCTGCAGATCATCCCTTTTACCATGACTGCAGTCATCGGTACACTGGACTCAAAATGCATGTGTGCATGCTTGATGTTCCTGGAGAAGTTCAATATTCTGCCGAAGGGCCAATTTAAACTCTGCGACGAACAATAAAATACAGAATAAACATTTTTAAGCTGTCTCCAAAAACACCTTCAACATTATATATATTAATAAAATAAACAGTATGAGCAGCTCATCAAAGTTACACGAGGTTTTAAACGCTACGATCTCGGAGATTTTTTCTAATTTAGTTAAGTGCTTTTCCGATAATATCACATTACAAGAATCTCAGTCCGAATTCGAAACCATGCGTAAAAGTTCCGAGACTCTTCCTTTCGAAATCTGGCTTCAGCCTGACTTTTCCACAAACAAGCTCTCGTCGGCGATTCATAAGAAAAACGCAGAGAAGTTTTACGCTCGATCTACAATATTTGGAAAGAAACTAGGAGGTATTCAAGTATATCAACAATTCGATAGCGACGAAGCGGAAGCATTATGGAGATCACTCACGTCTTGTTCTCGGTGGATATCTCTGATTTCTGGAGCTGGAAATAGTCTATCGTCGTTCGAAGATATTGCGAAATCGTTCATTTCCAAACAGAAAGCGACGGGCGGGGGAGAGAGCCCAAAAGACATGCAGAAGGAATTATTTTCTTCGCTCTTCACGGATCCAGAGATCTCCAACAAGTTAAAACAGACGTTTGAATCTCCCGACTCGTTGAAAAATATACTTTCGTCATTAGGCCCTCTTTTTGAAGGTCTTGGAGTTTGTCAGGATTCTGAAGAAGACGATGACGATGAAGAAGATAAGGAAGAAGACGAGAAGCCAGAAGACAAGAAGGCAGAAGACGATGACATCGATGAACCACCACCCCTCGAAGATATTAATGATTCTACTGATATGTTCCAACAACCTGCTACCGCAAGCCAGCTAAAGAAGAAATCGATGAAAAAAAATGCTGCCAAGAAAAATAAGAAGAAGAATAACAAAAAAAAGAAGTCGCCGTTGGCTGACCTTCTATCACTTGTAAAAGACGTAAAATTGGACGACGAGGATTACGAAGAATTACACAAGAAAGTTACTGGATCTCTTGGTGCCAGCGATGACAGCGCATCGACAGAAGAAGGTGGTGGCTTCAATCTTGCTGGCATCTTCAAAGCAGTCAGTAGCGGAAATCCTTCTGATATGATGGACGCCATAAATGATATCAAAAAATCTGCCAAGGCTGAGGTACATGATGAACGTGTGAAAAGACGATCAAAACGAGATGTCACCTACGCCGAAATGCAGGAGCTGGCCAAAGCTGCCGGACAACCTGTGGATAGTGTTCAAAGAGAGGCAGACAGTGAAGAAGACAAAGATGATGAAGAAGATGATGCCATGACCACTCGTGCCATCGAAGCTCTTAGCAGTCTTACAGGAAGTATGGATGGACAGTCACCCGATATCAATAATATCTCAAATATTTTACAAAATTTATCACTGCCCACACATGGCGTTGAAGCACGTCGCACAGAAATGATGAAGGACATGCTACAGGAGCATGGGGAAAAAATTGATGGTATGATTGAAGAGGTGGAATAAATCAAAGAATTTATTTTTGTTAAAATTATGATTATGCGATGCGCATGCTTATGAGCAAAGAAGCTATGTGTCTGAAAAGCAATAATTTTGGAACGAAGTATTCACTTACGCTAGTGGTATGGTTCCTTAGAGCGCCCGGAACTATCACAGACAGGTGTAGAAAAAAATCAATCGTAGACGTGTTGGCAACGACCAATTTAAAATTATTTTCGTACATGTATTCAACAGATAGCAGAATATCTGTTTTCGTTTTACTACTGTATAAATTAAACAACTTTCTAATTTTCTTCTCGAAATTGGTTTCGAAATCAGCGCTACTGTATGATAAAATAGCAAGTTCTTTGGAGTACACAGTAATTTCCTGAACCTCTTGTATGATAAAGGTCTGCTGGGCGATTTCATAAAAGGATTTTCCTCCAAAGCGTAGTTTGTTGTCAATGGCTCGAAGAGTATTACTGCCAAGCTTAAGCGCTAGCGTATTCACGGGGGATATCGTAATACCTCGTGTTAAATTATCCAGAAATCGGCGAATCATTGAAGTGTCACCTATCACAGGTGAATCATCTGTCATTCTGGAAATGGAAAATTTGATGTCGAATGGCTCGTTATAAATATCACCTTTTCGAACTTCAGAAATATAGTCGTCACTCAGCTGCCATACATGAGCTTCAAACACGATGCTTCCAAATATATCCTTCAGCCATGCAGCATCAACATTTACCTGAAGCGTCATTTCAGTCTTGGCATCTACCCTTGGCCGGCACACAGAATTCGAGCGACGCACACAGACATCATACAAATGTTGAGCTTGACGTAAAGATTCACTAGGAATATACTCGTTAAGATGAATCCGAGGATTATATCGTGTAGCCTGATAAAGTTGAGCAGCGTCTACCCCTCGAGAGAGGCAGCACACATGTTGATAGACATCGTTGTCGATATATGCCGCAAAAGGCATTATGACCGTGTTCACACGTTTATGTTTCGTAAAACTTATATTATTAAATTTAGCCAAAGTATATAAATACGATAGCTCATGCGGAGACACTGGCAACAAACGCTGACAGACCGCAGCAGCGAACATTAAAGGTGTACTTCCGTCTGAAATAATGGGTAGCTCTTGTGTTAGCTCCTCGCTCTCGACAACATTAACAATATTTTTAGATCTCACCATCAAATCTAACAGGTTTAATAAGAATCCCGTGGTAATGTCATCGGGGCAGTACGTCGTAGAAATAAATGATACACACATTATAGCTAGCAGTCTTAACACGGTAGTTCTAAATATAGGCATATTGTCTACAACGTCTGGGCACGCTTCTGACATAAGACAGCATAATAAAAGTTTGGAAAATAAATAAATACCATTCACGCTATTGTTCAACTGTGTACTATAGTGAAGCGGAATACGTATAAGCGCTAAAGCAGCTGCTCGTGTCGGGTGAAGAATTTCTATTGGACTTTCATCATCGATATCCTTAATACTTGAATAAATTGTACCATGTCGTACCGTCTTTTGCAGAAAATTTTCCAGTTGAACAGCAGATGGATTTTGGCCAAGAAGATCGGAAAAATTATCCTTGTCATGGAACTTTTTCAGGGACTCTGAGAGATTTATACATGGCTTCAGGGACACATATAATTTATCAGGTAATATTTCATATGCATCACCTAAATTAGATAATTTAGAAGGTAGTATGCGAGCGCCTAACCCGCCGTCTAATACAACGGCTGCAGCGTCCATATATTCAGCCCTGACCTTTCTACATTCGCTATATAGCGAAAAATTTTTGGTTTGAAAGCATTCATAACCGTCCATAACATCCTTAAATAGAGACAGAATTTCACACGGTCTTCTCAAAGTATTTAGATATATTACTTCCTGCTCTTTAAGAGATGCAATAAAAATATTATCTGTCCCAGCACTTACAATACGAACACGTGTCTCAGGGTCCTGAAACACCGAGAACCCTAGAAATGTGAATTCATCTAGCCCGGGGTCTGCATGCGCAATCAACCATGTCTCTATATCCTCTGGTGACATCTGCGAGAATCCTGGTAGATTTTGCATATTCTTAAGGTAACGGGATCGGTGTTTGGACAAAAGATATGACATATTACCTGCCGACGGGCCTAGATCACGATCCACAATTATCTCAATGCCTGCTGCCACTGTGTCCGGCCGACCAATAAGTCTTCCGATATGTGCCTTTGCTCCTGTAATTTCAAGGGTCATTTCAGCAAATCTATCGGGAGCGACCTCGACCGGTGTCACGGACATAAATGCACGATGATTGCCACGCGGGTATGACAACACATCAGCAGCAGCATTTGTAGGAACCACTAGTACAAGAGGGTTATCCGGTACTGGACCAGGGACTGAGGCGGTGATTTCAGATATATCCGTGATCACGAGAGGTTCGGTATTTTCAGCATGCTTCTCCTCAACCTCCTCCATTTCAATAGGCTTGTTCTCATCATCATGCTTCTCCTCCTGTATACTTGGAACAACAATCTCAACGGCCTCAGTTGACACGGCGTCTTTCATGGAGTCACTACCTGCTAATAATGATGGTGAGGGTGGTCCATCAGATAGTTCATCATCACTTTCCAAATCGGGAAATATGAATTCTCCTGTATCTTCCATTTTTGTTATTTATTTAACATGACTAGAAACAAATAATAAAATTACACTATATATGTTCTGGAATGATCTTACAGATCCTGTTGATATCAAGAGGCGGCAAATATCATGCGGCATAAATATATTCTTACTAATATTATTCTTTATTATGATCACTCTGATACTATTCCATGTAAATTAGACATTATTTCACCTGGAAGAAATGGTGACTCGTTACAACGAACAATATCTCCAACCATGCCGAACAGCGATGATGTTTTTGGTGATGTAGAATCATCCCGTTCAGGGATATTGAGACTCGACAGAAGTTTCTCGATATCGCCATTCACCTTGTCCATATTTGGTAAATGTCGAGATTGTAGCTCTCGCGCTTTGTTCACATGTGCTGTCTGCTCAGCTGTCTCACAACCTTTTAACATACCTATATCGTCAATCGTAAAAGTATGAATATCACAAGTCACCTGCTCTGTCTGACCTGAGCCAGAGGAAGCCGTAAATGTTGTGTTCGCATTACTGTGAAAATGAAATATCACATCGACAACCTGGCACATCTCGATAAGACTCTCCAGAAATATTGTACTATGTGTCACAACTTGCTTATCACACGAAAATATTGCGCGTAGCAGTATAGAGCAGACTTGTTTCTTACACCCGAACCCCATTTTTGCACAGTCGCTGAAAAATTTGACTGTGGGCGCCTTATGCTGCAGTATACCCTCGCGAGAAACAATATAATGTTCTTTGTCTACAGGACTGTGCAAAATGATTACACTTTTTATCACTGACGTGGACGGAAACCAGACATTCTCATATTTAATTTTCGCGAAGCGCTTCAGGAACGCTCGATGCTCGTCAATGTGTTCTTGTGGCATGAAAAATCTCATGTCTTTATCTTGGGATTTGCCATACCTTATCGCTAAACCCAGAAAATAAATATAATCTTCACAAATTATATACATCGCGTCCCCTTTTTATATTATTTAACCAGACAACATTCATCACTACCTAAAATATAAATGAAGATGCGCTCCAATACTATTTTATACTTTTTGGCGATACCCATTGCACTTATCGTCATCTATATCGTCACAGTATTAGTACAACAACTATCTTCAGGCAGAACCTCAGGAGCTATTGTCGAGCTCCTCTTCGATCAAGACAGGGCGGTGCAGAACCGCTACGACCAACTCGAAATAAATTCTACTGCTGTCAGTCCAGTGGATGCAGATAAAAGTCAAGATCCAGTAGTTACACAGCTCATGCTGGACAGCCACACAGCTGCAATGAAAACGTGGTGTGAGACAAAGGGGGAAGGCTACAGATATGATTTTAACACAAACACCTGTAGAATAGCCACTAAGGAGCTCTGCGAGAAATCATCGGTCAATGTGGTAGATTATAAAAATATTTTCGATCCCGTGAAAGAAACACCATTCTTGATATGGTCAAATAACCAGTGTGTTCTCTCGAGAGGGAATTATAATGCATGCTTCGAACAATGTACCATGCGTGAAGCGGTGTGCAATGATACAGTACCAAAGTCAGACCCAACATACCTCGCACCTGCTGTAGAATGTGATCCGACTTTAACACGCGACGACCCACAGCAGCCGAATAATTGCAACAAATGCTTTATAAAATCTGACCAAGATTGTACAAATCTCACTTACGTACCTCCACAGATCACCTGTGATGATTTCGGCGTATGCACTCAAGATGTACCCAGTGAATACCCTAGATGTGTTTTAACTAATAATTACTGCACTGACAAAGGACTGGCGTATGACCCAGATCCATCAACTGTATCAGGTGTGGTACTCGGCTCCTGTTACGGCACGGACGTACAGAGTATATCTGAAATGATACTCGGAAAAACGATCACAAGATCTATAAAAACAAGCACACAAGCAGCCACAACCGCATGCTCCGCGTACGGGAGCGAGAACAAAGAATGCAGTGATAGTATTCTTCTTATAGAGGTCTTGCCTTTTACTGTACTATGGGATATAACAGCAAAACATGTCATGGAAGGGGTTTCATCGTTCGAACGGGAGTGTGGATTTACACCAGACCCTGGACAAGTTGCCACTATTGATAGCCCTGCCCAGCTTTATTCATGTATTCAATCCGCTGCCGAGCTCTTTCCACTGTACTGGGTGACAAAAGAGGTTTCAAATCTGATAAACTCAATGTTCTCCAAGGTTCTAGGCATGCCGTCTGTGGTGGATATTGACGTGTTATTCTGTCAAGCAATTATCACTGGGGTGTCAGAATGCATTCAAGCCGTGTATCTTGGTGGTAAAGGCTTTATATTGGACGGCTTTATCACAGCTCGCTCAAAAGCCACAGAGGCATATAATATTATTTTAGCCAACGCGGATCCACCTGGTCCCCTCACAAAACTGCAGGCCGCCTTGGAAGCTGGTGCGCAGTTCGTGGGCGCGTGGTCAGGTGCATTGTTGATTAATGTATTAAAGATGGGTGGGGGCCTCATAAGTGCTGGAGTCGACGCCGCAGCAGCGGTAATACAGCACGCTTTAAACGCGCTCGATGCGATCGGCCAAGGATTGATTATGTTGCCATCTGCAGCGCTTACGTTCTTTTGCACAAAGCTCGGACTTTGTCCAGATATTGATTCCTGTAACCTCGCAAGCATGGCACAAATTTTTGGACCTGGTGTCATACCATTCTTCGACAGACTCATTGAAGTTTCTGAGTGGTGGTCTGACGCTATATCGCTTATAAAATCAGGGCTCGACAAAGCCACTACGTGGTTTCGGTGTTTGTTCATCACCTGTTGAAGATTTCATAAAAAAGTTTACAAACATGTGAAAAAATAAAAAATCATATAATAAATAAACATTAACCAAACCATCATGCCAGCCGTGATTATTTCTTCCAAATTCATCAACTCAGTGCGTAGACATCTCGAGGTCGCCGTCGAGATATGTACCTACACGCAGATGGAAATTATTGATGATCGTATGGTATGTCGCACTACTGACATACATGATACGAGCATACTTATCTCAGAATTCCCGGTTGTTTTGGTAAAAGAAGAGCCGCCAGAGCAACAACACAACAAGCCTGCTGCCAAAAAGCAGAAAATCAATATTTCAGAAGTGAGTGTTGTAAACGGCGAGAAACAATTCAGCATGCAATACAATCCGGATGCAACGTCATCACCTACCGCCGCCGACGAAGCTCCACAGCGCAAGTGCACTACCACGCCGATGGCTGTAATAATTCATATCAATAATTTTCTCAAGATCATCAGGATAATTCTCGCCGAAGAAAAAAAAACAGCCGCAAAAATGATTTTCGACTCGGAAAATATTACAATCCAAAATCCCAACACCGGTGTTGTTTTTGGACATCTTCGAAATAACAAATCATCCTACAACTTACCAATATCTCACGCACGCATCATCCGACCAGCACGCGCTATTGATCACGAACACATCGCTGTAACCATGTTATCCACCGACCTCGTCATTCAAATGCTCAACATGGCATTATGTTCTAGTTATGTGCATATGTCATTTATAGATCATATATGGAAAATGGAGACTCGCTTCGAACTCGGTCTTCTTAAAATCGAGAAAGTTATGTGTGGTCAATATTTAGACATGTCGAACACGAGCGTTGTCTCCTTAAAATTTCTCAAAATTCTTGCGATCGTCGCAATGTTTCTTCGCTCTGCGACACTGTTGTTGCCACAAAATAACGTGAATCATCCTGTCAGATTCTGCACGGCCATCGACGGCAATGCCATTCAGCTGTTATTCATCCACCAAAAAGATGCCCCAACCATTGATGAGGTAGTTGTAGAGCTGTAAAGCAATAAAACACTTATTTATCATCAGGATTTAATTAAGCTCCGCCATGGTCTGGAATCTCCGGGCAGCCAGAGACATATTTTCAATGACGGGTCTTCAATTAAATTGTAAAAATAATAAATTTATTTTATATATTGTATTGTTGCAAAGCGCTCACATTCATTCATCATCATCAGAGCAGCTTGCAGTAATATCAACTGGTGCTGATGGCGTCGCAGTAGGAACTTTGAAATTGAACATGCTCGTGAAGAGCTCCCCGTAAGTAGCCTTGCAGTGATTGAAGATCTTGAAATCTGGCTTATTATCCCTGGTGATCTGTGCGCGTATAGTAGCTAGCTTCGAGTACAGTGACCACTGCTTTTCAACTGTGTATTTTTCCTGTGGAGAGCTGTTGTCCATGTAAAACACCTCAATTGTGCCACCATACTTCAGTGTGATATGCTGCTCAAACACTGTTATATCATCGGCCTTGAGCTTGTCGAGATGCCACAATAAATACAGATTCTGGAAATTATTACCAGTGCATAATTTCAGCACAACATCATCAGCAGTGGCGAATTTACATTGTTGGAGAAAACATAGCTTCATCACCTTCGAATTTGCATGAACAATGCAGTGCTTGAGAAATTCCAAATATTTCTTCTTATCAGAATCAGTAGCATTCTCGATGGACTCATCAATTTCGGTAGAAGTTGGAAATTTCGCGAATCCGCACAATTTTGTCGAGACATACTCAATATCCTTGAACCACCATGGTTCTGACTTGGTCACCACCACATTGGCTAGCATCGTGGTGTCGGCGGTGGCCTCTCCGCTCTTGAAGAAACCAGCAGATCCATAATTAGTAATCAGCTTCGTCACTTTTGTTGCTTTGTAATTGATGGTGGTTGGAGCAATGACAAATTCATGTAGCATCTTGGAAGCATTAACGTCAACACGGAGAGCTTTCAGAGCGTGAGTCGCTTCCAGCTGTACTCGATGTTTGTCTACTGTAGTATACGTCTTACACAAGAACATATAAGTCTTCACATATTTCTTCTCTATTCCACTCGCACCAACGATCATTTTTCCTAGCTGCTTCTCGGTCTTGGTGTCTGCGTACAACGTCTTCTGATCCTTCGATTTTTGAGAAGGCATCTTGGCTGGATGCATCGCGAACCATGCTGCGAAGGCCTTGCACCATTCTGGGTCCACGCCATCGACGCCAGCATCGACGATCTGACCATCCTTTAGAATCTTCTTGGAGCCGTT
>Ga0209119_1003733_pt1 | contig 12942 bp, 9 predicted proteins | sample COG_03_FD_184747 | JGI IMG/M metagenome (GOLD analysis project Ga0209119, IMG submission 184747) | Pelagic Microbial community sample from North Sea - COGITO 998_met_03 (SPAdes) (version 2) | ecosystem: Environmental > Aquatic > Marine > Neritic zone/Coastal water | place: Helgoland, sampling... | reverse complement strand
CGCTTTCATTTGTGCTTCCATAGCTTCCATTACGGATTGAGGTGGCACAATATCTTTGATTTCATAACGAAGCACCTGAATACCCCATGGACCCGCAGCATCATTGATCGCCATCACTATATTGGTGTTTAACACATCCCTTTCTTCAAAGGTTTTATCCAGCTCCATTTTACCCAGTTCAGAACGCATAGTGGTCTGTGCTAGTTGTGTCACTGCAAACACATAGTCATCCACACCATAGGTGGCTTTATAAGCGTCAAGTACACGGAAATACAATACGCCATCTACGCTTAATGAAATATTATCTTTGGTAATAGCACTTTGTTCTGGCACATCCACCGCTTGCTCTTTAAGCGAACGATCAGCAGACACTCGGTCTATGAAAGGTAAAATAAAATTAAGACCGGCTTCTCTGCTCGATTGGAATTTACCAAATCGTTCAATCACATATGCACGGTTTTGCGGGACAAATTTAATAGAGTTTTTGAGTAACACCACCACAAACACTAAAATGAAAGTTTGTGCAGTCAGAATATAATCGAGTAATACGTCCATCACTATCTTCCTTTTCGACACGGCGGTACTTGCCGCAACTCAATATATATGGCCAAACGGCCTCTATTTCAAGTGTTCCGTTACACCCATTGATTGTCCGCTCTTGTGACTTAATGACTCAGTGACTCAATGTGCCAGCGGTTGATCTCTAGGTTCCAGTATTCACCAGCCCATCCAAGAACAGTTTTATAATGTGTTCTATTTGAGGCCAGCTGGGATCGCCAAACTCAATATCAATGAATGCTGATTCTGCTAAAAGGGCGTTAAATAACTTGGCAACGGTCGTGACTGATCCAATATTAATTTCGCCAGCTTGCTGCGCTTTTTGAAACATAATGACTAAACTTTTTAGGCTGTCTTTTTCTTCGATTGCTCTGGCTCTTTTCCAGCCTAATACCGAAGGGCCTTGCTCTAATAATATGCTTGCGACCTTAGGCTCTCGCATAACTTTAAGCCAAGCAACAGCTGAGTTATAGATAACATCTAATGATGTTTTTCCTTTTGTCCCATGACTTGCCGCTTCCGTGATGGATGCTTTTGAAACCTGCGAGAAAATTTCAGCAAACATATCTTCTTTACTGTCAAAGTGATGATACATACCACCTTTGCTCACGTTTGCCTCACGCATGATAATCTGCATAGTTGTGGCAAAATACCCCTCTTTTATAAACATATTTTGTGCCGCATCTATAATGCGCGCCCTAGTTGCAGTAAAACGATCTTGTTGGCTTGCTATGCCTTTCTCCCCCGATAAGGTGGTTTTTATTAGGTGAATGCGCACAATACAGACCGCTGGTCGGTTTGCGTTTACAATTTTAGGCGTTAATTATGTCAGATTCACCCAAATCCCTCCAAACTCTTCTGAACGCTTGGAACGAAAAAGACCCAAATAAAGTAAGGGATCACTTAGACGCAGCACTCGCAAATGACGTGAACTTCGCAGATCCCACTTATTTGACTCATGGTATAGACGAGTTTGAAACAATGGTGCACGAATTTCATAATAAATATCCTGTAAGCCAATGCGAGCGCACAAGTGGCCTTGATTCACATCACAATCGATACAGGTATTCGTGGTTGGTATCAGTAAATGGCATACCCGCATTGCCAAGTATGGATGTAACCCATTTGAATGGTGAAGGAAAAATTGTAAGTGTAGATGGTTTTTTTGGACCTATGCCAGAGAAATAACCAGAACTGTGTTTGTTCATTATTTTTAATCTCAAAAGTGACTAATTTGAAAAGAAAGTAAAAACAAAAATCGTTGTATGTCTTTACCCCGTTTCAGATCACTAAGTTTTCAACAAATGATAATTGCGATAGGTATTAGGAGATACACCAGTCCAATGTTTAAAAGCGCGAGAAAACGTGGCTAATTCAGTATAACCGACTGCTAAGCCTATTTGAGCTATGGTTAAGTCGGCCTGCTCAAAAAGGTTAATGGCCTTGTCACGTCTAGTATTGTCTTTTAATTGCTGAAAACGGCTGCCTTCCCCTATTAATTTTCGACGTAAAGTTCTTGATGTCATATTCAGCTTTGCTGCTACATTTTCGAGATTAGACTCTTTATCCAATAACGAATACTCTAGAATTCTCAATACCTGAGCGCTAGCAGTATCGTAATAAGTTTGTTTTTTAAACCATTGCAAGGGGATTTGATGGACGTATTTCACTAGATCATCAGAGGTTTGCATCACAGGAAGGCTTAAATATTTGGCATCAAACACTAACGTATTGTGTGTGCTTTGGTAGATACAAGGGCAAGGAAACATTAATCGATATTCTTCATGGTGACTCGGTTTTCCATGTTTTACATGGATATAATTTAATGGGATAACTCTTCCCACTAGCCAACTTGGAAACCGATGACAAATTAATAACAATAATTCAATTAATAAACTATTTTCTGAAGAATTTTCACTGCTTGGTTTAAAATTAGCATTCACACTAACGCTCACTTGTGAGCCCTTACTCTCAATCTTAAATTGCAGCTGATCACCGGTTAAATTGTAAAAAGCCTCACTATGAGTCAATACACCTTCAAGGGTTTTACAGGTAATTAAGTGCTCGGCCAGTAAAGTGAACATGCCCATTTTTACCTTTTGCTCAGTGAACCCCAATAACTCATCACCACTTATTCGCCAGCAGCTTTTTACAATACTGGCTAACTGCGTGGCCAACACCCTCGATTTGGGCTGCTTTAACTGCGTGGAAGTAAGGCCAGCTAAAGTCAAAACTTGTTGTTCGTTTGCACCCAAACCCACTCCATTGTCTAGGTGAGCACGAGCGAAATAACTGGCAATTGTGTGCCGGTTTGTGAATGTATTTTCCATTGACATTTATGTCCGCTTTTAACAATTTATCCCGCTTAAAAGAGAGTTATAAGACTACAACATAATAAACATGTCCGTAAATGTTAAATTATTGACTGTATTCATCATTGCTTGTAAAGGTGTATTTATTAATAATTCTAGGTAATAATTATTACTGATATTCATATAACTATAAGGTTTCCCATGGCCACAGCAGAAGATGACAACAACGAAGAAATGCAGATGTTTCGCGATATGGTCTTGCGGTTTTTAGAGCAAGAAGTACTACCCCATTACGATACATGGGAAAAAAACCATAAAATGCCTAGAGAAATGTGGAATATCATGGGCAGCGCGGGTTTGTTACTGGTCGATTTTCCTGAAAAATATGGCGCTGCTGATGCAAGTTTTGACGTCTGCCAAATGATACAAGAAGAAATGTGTCGCTTGGGCTTTCATGGTTTAGGCACCGGTTATAACATTCATGCCAATATTGTTGCGCCTTATGTTATGAACATTGGCACCCAACAACAACAAGACCGCTGGTTACCCGGCATGGTCACAGGAGAAGTGGTGACTGCTCTTGCTATGACTGAACCAGGCGCGGGAAGTGATCTAGCGGGCATGCGTACCAACGCCATAAAAGAGGGTGATGAATATGTGCTTAATGGCTCTAAAACCTTTATCACCAATGGTAATACTGCAGGCATGATCATCGTCTGTGCCAAAACCGATATCCATGCAGGCTCTAAAGGTATCTCATTATTTTTAGTGGATACCAGCCTACCTGGTTTTTCTACAGGCAAACCGATTGAGAAAATGGGCCAGCATTGCAGTGATACCGCCGAATTGTTTTTTGAAAATATGCGTATCCCCAGTGACGCCTTATTAGGCGAAGAGGGCAAAGGATTTGTATATTTAATGCAAGAATTACCTCGTGAACGCCTAGGTTGTGCGGTGCAAGCTATTGGTCATGCTCAAGGTGCTCTAGATTTAACCTGCGATTATGTAAAAGACCGTAAAGCATTTGGTCAGTCAGTGTCACAGTTTCAGAATACCCGTTTTAAGTTAGCACAATGTCAAACCGAACTAGAATTATGTCGCGCACTCCTAGAAAAACATATGGCCAAGTATAAACTCGGTGAAATGACAGTCACCGATGCTGCGATGCTAAAATTAGCCGCCACAGAAATGCAGCTCACTATGGTTAATGAATGTCTGCAGCTGTTTGGTGGTTATGGTTATACCGATGAATATCCCATCTCTCGTTTTTATCGGGATGCACGTATACAAACAATTTACGCCGGTAGTTCAGAAATCATGAAAGAAGTGATCGCTCGTGGCATTTTAGGCCGCTAGACACATACAGTTCACTCAGTAGCTTTGTTAGTGCCTAAAATGTTCAAGGGCACTAAGCAAAACTTTTAAGACTCTCCTATTGGAAACATTATGACAATCCCTGTTCAACTTGAAAATCGTTTACGCATTCCTCTTATCGCCTCACCTATGTTTTTTGCCAGTGGTCTTGAGCTTGTTATCGAAAGCTGTAAAGCCGGAATAGTAGGAACCTTCCCCGCACTTAATCAACGCACTAGCGAAGGTTTTGAAGGTTGGTTAATCGAAATACAAACACGTTTGGCTGATTGGGAAAAACAAACGGGCAAACAGGCCGCGCCTTTTGGTGTGAACTTAATTGTGCATAAAAGTAACCCACGGTGGCAGGCCGATTTAGCCATTTGTGTTAAACACAAGGTGCCCTTAATCATCACCTCTCTTGGTGCGGTTGCTGATTTAGTGGATGCGGTACATAGCTACGATGGTTTAGTTTTTCATGATGTTGTTAACGCGCGACACGGTAAAAAAGCGGCTGCCGCAGGGGTTGATGGATTAATCGCGGTGTGTAATGGGGCAGGTGGTCACGCAGGAACAACCAACCCATTTGCATTGGTGGCTGAAATCAGGCAGTTTTTTCATAAAACGGTCATATTAGCAGGCAGTTTGTCCCATGGTAAAGATGTGGCAACTGCCGAAATGATGGGCGCGGATATGGCCTACATGGGAACACGCTTTTTAGTGACATCAGAAGCCAATGTCCCTAACGATTATCAAGATATGATTATTAATAGTAGTGCCAGTGACATTGTGTATACACCCAAAATTTCAGGTGTGAATGCCAGCTTCATTCGTCAAAGTGTTGTAGATGCAGGTATTGACCCAACAGATTTAACCCCAAAAGCTGAGTTGGATTTTGGTGACGAATTGGATGTTGGAAACAAAACACAATCAAACGAAAAAAAGCCATGGCGTGATATTTGGTCTGCCGGCCAAGGTGTGGGTTCTATAGACAAAGTGCTTAAAACAGCCGATTTGGTGGATAATTTAGTCAATGAATATCATACAGCGATTGCCTACCACCAGAAAAAATACATCAATACATTCGCCAAATTAACAAGCTGATTTAATCATGCTATAAACTAGCCCCAAGAGGTCAACAGATGCAATACAACACCATTGATTATCAGGTAAAGGATTTAATTTTAACCTTAAGCTTAAATCGACCTGAACAGATGAATTCATTCACCGTCGAAATGGCCAGTGAGTTGGTACATGCGTTTAATCGCGCCAGTGACGATGATGACGTCAATGTCATTGTAGTAACAGGCAATGGCCGTGCTTTTTGTGCCGGCATGGATTTAACCCGTGAAGGTAATGTTTTTGGCTTAGATGAAAGCCAAAAGCCTACCGTTGAAGATATGCAAAATAATAAAACACTCCCTGGGGTCAGCGACACAGGCGGTACAGTAAACCTGAGTATTTATGATTGCAAAAAGCCAGTCATTGCGGCTATTAATGGTGCTGCAGTAGGTGTTGGCGCCACCATGTTGGCGGCTATGGATATTCGTTTGGCATCTGAGAAGGCAAAAATAGGCTTTGTTTTTGAAAAAATAGGTATTACCCCTGAAGCCTGTTCAAGTTGGTTTCTTCCCAAAGTGGTAGGCATCAGTCAAGCATTAGAATGGGTATACACAGGTGAAATATTTGATGCACACACGGCTAAAGAAGCGGGGTTTGTGCGCTCTGTTCACGCCCCTGAGGACTTGCTGGAAGCCGCCTATAAACTGGCGCGCAATATAGCGAAAAAGTCCCAAGTGAGTATCACCTTAGCCAGACAGATGATGTTGAGGCTATCGGCGGCACCCACCCCAAGAGAAGCGCATAATATAGATTCTCTGGCTATCTTTTATGCCAGCCAATCAGATGGCAAAGAAGGAGTGAAATCGTTCCTAGAAAAACGTGAGCCAGCATTTCTCTCAAAATCATCCACTGATATGCCAAGTTTTTATCCTTGGTGGGAGTAACATCAAAGAGCAACAGGCACTGATATTCCTTGGTGCATTTGGTTGCTTTTTTTTATATTAATTCAGCCACGCGTAACTCAACTTCATAAACACCGAACGCTCACTTTGGGTTAATGACGTGACCACGTCATCTTGGTAAGCCGAGTCTGAATAACCTACAAAAAACTTGGTCAGAGGATTAAGTTTGTAAGAATACAATAATTGCGTGCCTAGACCTTTACTACTGGCATCCACATCAAAAGTGTAATTTTGCGGGTTACGTTCAATATCAGAATAAACCAAAATCAAGCGCAAAAACTGGCGCTGATTGAACTGATAAGTGACGCGAAAATCAGATAGATTCGCAGTAAAGAGTTGCTGACTATTCACATCAAGGTTTTGATAGGTGTGACGCAATTTAAACTGCAAACTTTTGCCTACATTCCAATGTATTCTAGGGCGCACCAACAACTGTTTACCCAAGCGGTTGTTGTCGTAATCGATATGATCGCCATAACGCGCAAATGTACTGAGGTACCACGATGGACTTGGGCGCATTTCAAAATAGAAACTGCCCTGCTGCTCGGTGAACAAAGTGCTGTTGTTGCTGATGCTCAGCTTACTTGGATCATCACGCAAACCCACTTTATCTCGCGTTAACAAGCCTATTTCAAAATAGGATTGTAATTGTCCATTCATGCTGAGTTGCATCTCGGCTTCTTTCTCGATTAATTCTCCATTATCGTTATGGCTGGTATCCCAGTCTCCGGATAATCTGATCCTATTCCACCAGGTATTTTCGCTGTACCAATTGTAACCACCGCCCAATGTAGTCTTCTGAATGTCAGCCAATGAACCAAAACCTAAGTCAGTGCGAATTCCTGCTCCACGACTATTTTGATCTAGAAACACATTCCAATTGCGCTCCTCATGGGAATAGCCCACACGATAAGCTCTACCACTAAAAGCCTCGGTTTTATTCAAGCGTAGGGCGGTTTCAGAATATTCATCTTCCTGTGTGCAATTGTTGTCATCCGATTCACAACCCTCATCTAAAAAATCTGTGTATAAGTCTATGGGGTATTGAGTGTCAGAACGTAATATTTGTACACGAAAGGTATCTTTATCCGTAAGCTGATATTTGGCATCGATACCATTGACGTAGTTATAATAACCTTCTGCATCGCGCAGAGTACCGGTCCAGCCAACCGATAACTGCTCAGATAAATCATAACGATAACGTAGGGCTAAATTGAGTGATTCCTCTTCAATACCAGCAATACTAGAGCCCAAATTACCGGGAACCAAGAAGGTGGTAGACTCATCATTGGCAACAAAAAAGCCAAAGGTATGTTGGTCCATTCGCCCAGTCACTTTAGCGCCATAATCAGGCGCACCCACATTACGGGTATAAACCAGATTGTAATTACTTGAAAAATAGTCCGCGTTTTCCAGGAAAAACGTACGCTTTTCATCAAAAAATAGTGCAAATGTGTCGTTAATACTGAGCTGAGCCACATCCGCCTCAACCTGAGAAAAGTCTGGATTTAACGTGGCTTGTAAGGAAATTTCTGGGGTAATTCCCCACTTCACATCCAAACTTATCTCTTTGTTGTCAGAGTCTTGCCATGCAAAACTTTCTTCTAAGTCACGGCTCTGCCCTTTACCTAATACTAATGTGGGTACTAATGCTAAGTTTTTACCTTGTTTGGCTTGTTTAAAACCAGCAATATTGCCCATTTGACATAAATTACATGAGTTGTTTCGGTCTAGTGGCATATTCGAAATACGTAAACGATCTGCTCTTGGGTAGAAGCGCACAAGCTCAGCCCCCCAAATCTTATTTTCGCTGCCCTCTTCAAAGTTTAAAATCCTCAGAGGAATCGCCATTTCAACCTGATAACCATCAGCCACAATTTTACCTGCCGACTGCCAGATACCATCCCAACTGTCACTTTCTCTACCGGTCATTTCGTTTTGGATTGCATCGGCTTGAATACCAAAGGGATTAACAAAAAATTGGTACGCCAAGCGACTATCGTTAAAGGTATCCAACTTAATCCCAACTAGATCATCACTCCATATGCCATCTCTGTCTCGATAAAAAGCACTGATGTTTTCGACATTGGGATCTTGGGCGATAAATGCCACATATAGGGTATCGCCATTTTCAAACATTTTGACTTGAGTGGTAACAGGTGGACGGGTATTTTCAAATGGACGTGTGACGAAGTTGAGTTGTAATTCTTTTGCTTGCTGCCACTGGATATCATCAAGTTCACCATCAACTTTAATCTCACCCGCTATATTGGGAATATCTAATGTGGCGAAATCATTGGTAATATTGGCTTTAAACGTATTTTGTTGTGCGTAAGTGATATTAATATTGACGAAAAAAAGCAGGATACATAACAAAAATCGAGGCATATGTAACAATTCCGATTAACTAAATATTCATCCAATATGATTGTTTGGACAATTTTGAAAAGGGTAGTCTAAATGTGTAAAAAAAGCATCTTTATGCGTTAAATCAACCTGTTAGCCAGACAAGTGGCATACAGCACTTTATCAACAAGAGAGAAAGTGTAAATAACCGATATGTCAGGGTAAAACACTACCACAGCAATATTGACCTGCATGGGACTAACAGACACAATGCAAAACGGCTGTTACTGTCAGCCGCTTATTTGTTTAAGTTTAGAAAAACAGCATAACTTAAGGTTTTAACCCCATCAGGCCTTAATTTAATTTTAACTCTCGTGTCATATTTTCATTTTTATCACGGTGCACTATGACGTTATCTTCGATGCGTATGCCACCAAAAGGTCGTAAACTATCCACAACATTCCAATTAATATATTTGGAATGTTCGCTGCTTTTTAAATCCGCCAATAAACTATTAACAAAATATAAACCCGGTTCAATGGTAAAGACTTGTCGTGCTTCGATGGTGCGGGTATTTCGAAGAAATGGATGCGCCTCAGGGGCTGGATTAGACGTACCTCTGTCATTTGAAACATGCCCAGCCACATCATGGACTTGAAGGCCTAAAAAATGACCAATACCATGGGGGAAGAACGTACTAACAATACCTGTTTCAACCACATCCTTAGGGGCTAAATTCACTATGTCCGTGTCACACAACAACGCTGCAATTTTCTGATAAGCACTAATATGGATCTGTGCATACGATACGCCGGGTTTTAACTCATCTACGCATTGTAAAGTAATATGATGTATGGACTCAATTAGGTCTTTGAATACGCCATCTTCTCGCGCATACGTGCGGGTGATATCAGCTGCATAACCATTAAAATTTGCCCCGGCATCAATTAAAAATGAACGGGAATGATTAGGTGCTGCAAAGTCTGAATCGGTGTAATGCAATATGGATGCGTTTTCATTGAGGGCAACAATATTATTATAAGGGACTTGGTTATCACCTTGCCTGACAGCACAAAGATAGGCCAAATTAATATCAAACTCACTGAGTCCCTGTTCAAACGCAATCTTGGCGGCACGATGTCCGTCTACGGCGATACGGTTTGCTTCACGCATACACAGCAGCTCGTAATCTGTTTTATAGGCTCGCTGATAATGAAGGTAATGCATCACTCTATCTGGATTGACTAATTCAAAACCCAAGGCCTTAGCGACTTCTATATATTCGCCTAGGTAAGCATATTTATCTTTATCAAAAGGAAGATGTTTTTCCACCGCATCAGCTTGGGTCAGTAATATTATATCAAACTGCTCTGCCCAAAAGTCATTTGGTTCATCTGGTACTTTATGCCAAAAATCTTTCGGTCGATAAAACACTAACTTGGGTTTATCAACACCATTCACAATCAACCAACAATTTGGGTTATCAATCACTGGCAACCACGCCTTAAACTGCGGATTCACTTTAAAAGGGTAATGGTTGTCATCTAAAAACAATCGTTTGCTTTGCCCAGAATGAATGATCAAACCGTCAATACTTTCCCGCTGTATAGCTTCGCGGGTGCGGCTTTGTAACTCTGAAATATGTTGTGCATAAGTTTGTGCTAATTGTGATGTTAAAGCTAAGGGAGCTAAAAGTGACATGTCAGACTCTCATCAAAGAATATAATGTTGGATTAACATAAGTTTAGGAATTATTGGCCTTCCATATGTTGCTAAATTTTCTAACTTTTTGGTTGCATTTCCATGGTGGCCAATGCCTTAAACAGGTTCTCAGTGCCACCTAAATGCTGACTGTATATTTGCTGATACGCCAATACCGCTTTAACGTAATTACGGGTTTCTTTATAGGGAATGGTTTCTATCCATAAGTCCAAGGGCATATTATCTTTTTCAGGTTGCCATTGTTTTACTCTTCGCCAACCGGCATTGTATGACGCGGTGACTAAAATGGGATTGTTATCCATTTTGTCCATTAGATAACGCATGTACTGAGTACCCAGTTCAACATTTTTATTGGGATTAAATAAGGTCTTTCTTTTCACTTTTTTCTTGGTCAGATAACGTGCTGTACCCGGCATCACTTGCATCAAACCCAAAGCCCCAGCATGAGAGGCTGCATCAGGCATAAAAGAACTTTCCCGCCTGATGATGGCATATGCCCAAGCGACATCAATATTGTTTTTCTTAGCGTTGTTTTGCAGTTGGCTATCAAATGGCATGGGGAAACGTCGGCTCAAATCATCTAGATAACCTGCTTTAGAAAAACCAAAAATGGCTTGGTCATGCCAATCTTCCTGACTTGCCAATACAGCTGCGGTTAATTTCTGTGGTTGTGTTATTTGGCTTTGCAAAAATATCCACTCTCGTCTTGCGCTAAGACTTCGGCCCAGCTTTCTGAATTCAAAAGCTCTTTGAGCAGAGGGAAGTGCGGCCAACTCATCCATATCCCCTTGTGCTATCAACAGGGGATTATCATTAAGACTGGCCATTTCAGAAAGTTTCCCGCTGGCTAAAAAACCATAATAATGACGTTGTTTAGATAATTTTTGTAAGCCTTTGTCAGCTAATTCATTGGCGCCTAACTTCCCGTAGGCGCGCGCTTTCCAATATTGAAATACATTGCCGTCGGCTATTTCATCAGGCACAAAATCTATGACATCTAACACATGTTGCCAATTTTTTTGCCTTAACACATGGGCTAAATGCCAACGTAGTAGTTCTGCATCAGGCTCAAAATTGCTGGCTTTTTCTAACCAAACTTCAGCTTGAGCATGATCTGCAAGGGCCAAAAAGATAGCAAACCGGTGAGATATTTGTTTATGTTGTGATGGTGAGAAAGTAAATTTACTCGACAATTTTTCCCAACTGCGTAAGGCTAAATCCCTATCATTGCTGATCAATCGTTTTAAACCATAAACCAGTATCTGAGTTTCTTTATCTGAATATTTGGCCGGAAAATTAGATAGGCGAGAAACGTGGCTAGGCGACCGGCGCACCTTTAACCAAAGATCAGCTAAATATCGCTGATTTTTTGGCAGCAAGGTTTTTAAATAAGGGATAAGTGTATGATTGCCCCCGTCAGCCGCCAAAGATATTCTTTTCCAGACTAATTCTGACGTGCGTTTACCAGCCTTTTGCCATTGCTTAAATAAAGCATCACAGTCACTTGGCTGTGATTTACCCACCACCCACAGATTTTCTGCCATCTCAAATGCTTGAGTATTGGATGCGTCTTTTTCCAGCAACATTTCTGCATACCTGCAGTTTAAAGCGGTATTACCCGTATTTCGATAAAAATGGCTAAACATTTCAGGTTGATTTTGTTTAGCCAAATAGACTAACCACTTTTTTCGTAAAGGTCGGTCCAAAGGAGAAGACTCATATTTGGCTAAAAAACGTTCTATTTGTTTTTTATTCGCCATAAAGGGAAATTTACTTAAGGTTTTTAATTCAACATAGGGTTTTAATGGATAACCCTCTAGCTGTTTCATTAACGTTTTAAACACACGACTATTTGGGGTGTGTGCCAATCGCTCTGCCTTAACAAAGAGTTTTCGTTGCTGCTCTCGCGAAAGCACTTCCTGCGCAAAGGTAAGCTGAACATTAAAAACAGTTAAAATTACAAGCCAGGTTAAGTAACGGATAATCACAAATTCCAAGGGTTTAAAAGAGATAAAAATATGCGTGAACTTGATACTAACAAAATTGCTCTTTAATAAGAGTGCGTATTTTCAATAAATTCACGATTAACTGGAATGACCAGTTGAATTGGCTATATTTACCCACATGTAACATCTTAGGTAAGATATTGTTAAAAGTTAGGTTGCCTTTTCCAAACATTTTAACAACAATTCACACGAATCTGTATTTGGAGGGCCGTTAGCCTCCTCCCAACCCACGCTTTGGCGATAGCCACAGGAGATGATAATGATATACGAAGGTAAAAGCCTCACGGTTAATTTACTGCAAGACGGTATTGCAGAATTAGTATTTGATGCTCAAGGTTCGGTAAACAAGTTTGATCAACAAACCGTTGCAGAGTTAGATGCTGCAACGCAGGCACTTGCAGCCTATTCAGATGTGAAAGGTGTATTAGTGCGTTCAGCAAAATCGACCTTTATTGTGGGTGCCGATATCACTGAATTTACCGGTTTGTTTGATATGCCGGACGAAGACGTTTTGGCTTGGGTAGGCAAAACCTCACAAGTATTTGATCGTTTTGAAGACTTACCTTTCCCTACTATCGCAGCAGTCAATGGTTTTGCACTAGGTGGCGGTTGTGAAATGACCTT
>Ga0209119_1003726_pt1 | contig 12948 bp, 9 predicted proteins | sample COG_03_FD_184747 | JGI IMG/M metagenome (GOLD analysis project Ga0209119, IMG submission 184747) | Pelagic Microbial community sample from North Sea - COGITO 998_met_03 (SPAdes) (version 2) | ecosystem: Environmental > Aquatic > Marine > Neritic zone/Coastal water | place: Helgoland, sampling... | reverse complement strand
CGAAGACCCCGAAGGCTACGAAGTCGCTTGGAAACCAGCTCTCGCGGCCGCGCAGGCTGCGGTCAAAACCGAGCACGACGAAGTGGTTGCCCTCGGCGGTCTTTACGTTCTCAGTACTGAGCGCCACGAGTCTCGCCGAATTGACAATCAGTTCCGTGGTCGCTCCGGCCGGCAGGGCGACCCGGGTGAGTCCCAGTTCTACCTTTCACTCGACGACGATCTGATGCGCTTGTTTAAGTCCGAAATGGTCAATTCATTCTTACAACGATTCAACGTCCCAGATGACGTTCCGATCGAAGCGAAAATGGTCTCGAATGCCATTCGATCAGCACAAAGCCAGGTTGAAGCGCAAAACTTTGAGATTCGCAAGGACGTCTTGAAATACGACGACGTGCTTAACCGCCAAAGATTAGTGATTTACGATGAACGACGTCGGGTTCTCCAAGGTGAGAATATTGAGGAGCAGGTGCGCGAGTTCATCGGTGACACGGTCAGCGGATATGTGAAATCAGTTACGGGCGAGGGCTATCCGGAGTCGTGGGACTTGGACAAAATGTGGGATGCTCTTAAACAGCTTTATCCCGTTAAAGTCACCCTCGACGAGGTATTGGACGAGTCTGGTGGGGATATTGGCGGACTTAGCGCGGATCTATTGCAAACAACACTCGTTGAAGACGCGGAGAGTGCTTATGACAGCCGAGAGGAGGAATTGGGCGAGGATGTCACCCGAGAGCTGGAGCGTCGCGTAATTCTTTCCGTGTTGGATCGTAAATGGCGTGAGCACCTTTATGAGATGGACTATTTGCGCGACGGAATTGGGCTGCGGGCCATGGCCCAGCGGGATCCACTCATTGAATATCAGCGTGAAGGTTTTGACCTTTTCACCGCGATGATGGATTCAATAAAAGAGGAAACGGTTGGCTACCTCTTCCACGTTGAAGTTGAAGTCAAACCAGAGGTTGAGGCGGAAACTGCTGCTGCAATAGAGGGCCTGGTCGATGCAACTGGCACGAATGCTGGTGCGGTGCTTGACCTGCAGGCTAAAGGTCTCGCCCCTCAACGACCTTCGCGGTTGGAGTACTCCGCGCCGGACGGTGACGTCGAAGGTGGCGTAGTCCACGGGGAGATGGAAGCTGGGGAAGAAGGGATCATTGAAGTGGATCCCAATGCAAGCCGGGCCGAACGTAGACGGGTCGAGCGGGCAAATCGAAAGCGCTAGCGCATTTCAACTGCTGTGAGCATCCATTGGTTGCCGACAGCTTCCATTCGCATCGCGATAGCGTGTGAACGGGCGGTCCCGACAAGGACGGCGCTTGCCTCAATGATTCCCGGTGCTACCTGCATCGCGCGAACTCCGCGCACTTTTCGCAAGCGAGAGAGTCCTTTTTGTGCACGAGTGGCAGGGTGGCGGGAAAAGCTTTGACCACGCAGTGCCAACATGGATAGTTGATCGCGCGCAACCCACCGATTGAGTTGGGCGCTTGGCCGCTCACCGCACCCCACCTCGAACACCATGCGGGCCATGTGTGCGGCCCAACTGATCGGATGTGGGATTTCCACAAGATCGCCTTCGCTATTGGGCACCTTAATGTGGGTGGGAGTGGTGGGCTTCTGACCGACCAACTCAAGTGGTCGTTTGGCTGACACCCCGGGTGAAACTTGCCACGTCAAAGCAAGTGGCAATTGCTCCCGGTGGTCGGCTCGATCGGGGATTCCGCCGTCAAGCAGGCGCAAATGTGGTGTTGCGTGACCGGTTTCTGCCTCGGTGTCGTGGGTGGGAACCTGGTCTCGGGGGATTAGGTGGTTGGTCATGTCGATCCTCACAGAATTTCGCGGTTGATGGTGTGTATTAAGTTAACTTGCTTATGTTTGCTTGTGTTTAATTGCTTTTAGTGCTGTATGCATTATGTGGGCATGACCGGTGCTTTTGTCAAGCCCCAATTTCACTCACAATTGAGTTATGCCCGGAAAAACCAATTCCAAACATGCCTGGGGGAAATATTCCGAAAAACCTTAAAACCGGGGGCGTTTATCCACAAGGGCCGAAAATTAATTGGCAAAACGAGTTCGTGAATCGCACACTTGCTTGATGGAGATTCCAGAGGTGTGGATGGCTGCTCAAGCGAGTGTGCAAGCCCAGCTAGATCAGGAAGTGCTGGCGGAAGCTGCGAACCTTGCGCAGGCGCAATGGAGCGACATGACCCTGGCGGCTCGATTTTCTGAAGCCCAAGGAGGTTGGGTTGATCTGGCTGTGTCCAGTGTTCGCGTTGTTGGAGTTCTCACGCACGTCAGCGCTTCGGGGGAGTTCATTCTGCTCTCGGGCCACACATTAATCAGGGTCAGTTGCATTGATCTAGCGCGCGGTTTACCGCGGGGGCTAGCGCCTGTGACGGAAGCACTTGCACGGACTCGCATTGGATTTCGCGAGGGCAGTTGGCTGCGGGAGCAGTGGGGAAAACAGGTCAGAATAAGGACCCAGGGAGCAACCTTGCCTGGGCCGGGTGAGGCTCCAGAGCTGTTGGGCCGGGTGGCCGCGGTGGGACGAGACTTTATTGAACTTGATAACGGCGGGGGCCTTGAACAGCGGTTAGTGATTGCCCTTGGGTCGGTTATCTCTCTGAGAGTTGTGGTCTAGTCCGAAGAATCGCTCAGTGGATCGTCTTTGCCAAATGGGTGGGTTGACACGAATTCTCGAGTCTGTGCATACATATTTTCAATGTATTGCTCCAATGCTTGCGCTTCAACGCGCCACTGGCCTCGTCCGCCAACTTTGATCGCGGGCAACTCCCCACTGCGAACTAACGCGTATGTCTGAGCCGAAGAAATGTTCAATGTCTCGGCAACGTCAGACAGGGTAAGGAATCGGGCCATGCGCACATACTGCCAAAGCCCGCGCGGGAGTGCACCATTCGGCTGGAGCCTGTGGATAACCATTTCGTGATTGAGGACTTTCGGGCGATAGTTAATTCAACTACAACACGAAGAAGGCAGGCATGGGAACTCGTTGGGGAAAAAAGCAACAGGTAGCGCCAAGGAGTAGAAAGTCCGCACGGTGGAGTGACGCCCGGCTGTGGCTGGGGGTGTCAATTCTGATTGGCTCAATGTTCATTGGGGCAAAGGTCATGGCAACGGGTGAAGAAAGCGTCACCCTATGGCGAACGAATACCGAGTTGGCGGCTGGAAGTCAACTGATTGGCCTCGAAGCCGTTGTGGTCGCGTTTAACGGAGCCCAGGAGCCGTATCTGCAAGGCCTTATGCAACCTGAAGGGATAGTGCTTCGGCCAATCGGGGCGGGTGAATTCATTCCCATTAATGCAATCAGTTCAGTCCCGATAGTGGATTCGCGGGTGGTTACCGTGTCAGTTGACCCGCTGCACGTGGCCATAGGTTTAAACGCTGGTGACCAGGTTGATGTCTGGGCGAGTGGGGAGGACGGCGGATCTGCGTTGCCGCCGGTCTTGGTTCTCTCAGGACTCACCGTTGTGGAAGTAGCAACCGACGTTGTTGGGACGGGCGGCGAAATTGGGGTGGTATTGCAGGTTCCGGTGTCAAAGGTTCCGGATTTAGTGTCAGCGCTTCGCAGCGGCGTAATTGATCTCGTAAAGGTGCCGGTTGAATCACAGGTAGCCCGGTGAATGGGCCACACGAGGACCTTCACATGGTCTGGGCGCTGAGCGAAATTGAGGCTGAGGCTGGACTACTAGCGCAAGCATCTGCCGGTGGAATCGTAGTGCGTCGACGGTGCTTTGATGCTCCCGAACTTCTGGCTGTGTGCGCGGTGGTCCCAGGGACCCGAGTCCTGATCAGTGCGCAACTTCCGCGAATGAGCGGTGAAATTATGTCTACATTAAGTGCGCAGGTTGAGTCTGTCGCCGTTCTCGCATTTGACGACCATGAGGAATCAGTCGCTCGGTCGTGGAATGCCGAATGCATCATACGCGCGGATCTCCCCGGCTTTGACCTTGTCACTGCATTGCGACTGGCTTCGCAGCCTGATACCGCAGATGGGCCCGCAGGTGGGCCCGCAGGTGGGCCCGCAGATGAGTCGGCGGTGCAGGGACATGTGCAGGGACATGTGAGCGCGTGTTGGGGACCTGTTGGATCCCACGGTCGTACAACATTTGCTATTGGACTGGCTGAAGCACTGGCGCTATCGGGGGCGAGTGTTCTTCTAGTTGATGCAGACACGGTGGCGCCTGCTGTTGCATTGATCCTTGGAATAGAAGAAGACACCAGCGGAATCGTAGTTGCGGCACGGTACGCCGAACAGAATTCACTGGATGCACGCGCGCTCGCAAACTGTGCCAGATCAATTAGTCCTAACTTTTGGGTAATGACGGGACTGGCAGACCCACAAAACTGGCCAGAGGTGCGGGCTGGCGCACTGAGCCGAATCATTGAACGAGCGCGTGAGCATTTTGATCACGTAGTTTTCGATATAAGTTCCAGCATGGATGACCCTGGTTGGGAAAGTGGGATCGATCTAGCGCCTGGGTTGGCCGCTAACAGGCACGTTGCTGCCAGTACGGTTCTTGCGCATTGTGACCAGGTGTATTTGGTGACGCGCGCTGATGCCGTTGGTGCGGGTCGCCTGAGTTCAATGTATGAATCGCATGCGCAACTTATTGCTCAGGCTCAAAGGTGCGTTGTCGTGAACATGCTCATGAAGTCCACAACAACACGTCTTCAACGTGAGTTCAGCGCGCTGTGTGCGGCACTTGACCCCGAATTAGAAATTGTGTACTTGCCTAACGACTCGGCGGCAATCGACATGGTGCGAAAGGCCAGCACATTGGGGGAATTGGGATTGCGTGGTTCATTGGCCAAAGCGATCAAAGAGTGTGCAAGGCCGCAATCAAGGAGAGGGAAGAACGACCACCGTGTCGCCCACGTCAGCCCACTTGTAAAGCTGCTTAGCATCTTTCGCGGCCATACGAACGCACCCGCCGGTAGCAATGGGTAGACCGAGCTGTTTGGTGGAGTGCATCATGCTGCCGTCGTAGTACTTAGGAATACTGTGAAAGCCAATTGCTGTCTTGCCATCATTGCCATAGGCGAATCGGGTCATGTGGTCGAAGGTGACTTTTGAATTGGGGTTACCACTGTATTTTGATTGGGAGAAAATTTCGTACGTGCCTTTAACCGGCCGATCCCAGCGCCCGACGACCGGGAAGCGGTACACAACCTCGTCTGCCTCACTCATGACCCAGACTGTCATGAGTGCTTTGTCGTATACGATCCTGCGGCCGGTGTTTTTATCCAGAGGACGTTCCGGAACATTTTTTGCTTTGCGCTCACGAGTGGCTGGCTTGGGTTTCTTGGGCTTTGCGGGGGCCACAGGTTCTATTGCAAGAGGCTCCGTGGTTGCGTCCGGGGTTGCCTCCGGGGTTGCCTCCGGGGTTGCCTCCGGGGTTGCCTCCGGGGTTGCCTCTGGGGTTGCCTCTGCATCTTGCACCACCTCAATGGTTTCGACCGGTTGCGCGTTTGCGCTGGGAGAGTCGGAAGTTGACACAACTCCAATGAGCATTCCCGCGAGCAAGGCAAGGCCCAAGATGGGGATGATCACAGATGCGCGAAGGAATCGCGCCAATGGAGGAAGTGGCACGGCCCAAGTGTGCCACTAAACTAGGGATTTCGGCGCTTCTAGCGGGTACGGTGTGGTGCGGCGTTAAGCGGCATTAAGCGGCGATAAGCGGCGTTGGGTGGAGAAGGAGGCGTGTTATGGATCGATTAAGTAGCCTTGACGCGTCATTTCTCTATATTGAAAGTTCTGAGACACCGATGAACATTGGTAGTGTCTCGATTTTCACTTCACCCGAAGGCGGATTCGACCATGAAAAATTGGTCGCTCTGATCAAGGCACGTCTCGCATTCGTTCCCCGGTACCGCCAACGGGTCAAGGAAGTACCACTTGGTCTATTCCGCCCCGTTTGGGTTGACGACACCTCATTTGACGTTTCCTATCACGTTCGTCGGTCGGCTTTGCCCAAGCCAGGAAACCGAGCTCAACTTGACGAGTTAGTGGCCCGGCTTATGTCTCGTCCACTGGATCGAAGTCGGCCGTTGTGGGAAATGTATTTGATCGAAGGACTCTCGGAAGGTCAATTTGCGGTGGTAACGAAGAGCCATGAGGCCCTCGTTGACGGACTCGCAGCTCTTGATATTTCCCAGGTGATTTTGGATAGTGATTCCCAGACATCACTTAGCCCACCTAGTTCGTGGCGTCCGGCTCCTGAGCCATCAAGTATTGAACTCGTGAGCGCCTCGATCACCGAAGTTATCACGCATCCGGCAGCGGCGGCGGATCTGTTGGTCAGCACTGCCAATGAAGTGTTCACAGGAGCGCAAGCCGTTGTTGGCAGCGCTGTTAGCCACACGAACGATCTTGTAGGCGAGCTCGTCTCGCTGGCACGATTTCGCACCCGGTCGCCATTGAAGGCCAAAATTGGCGCTCAGCGTCGTTTTATGTCGGTAGATGTCGAATTGGAGGAACTGCGCGAGATTCGCAAGTCGGCTTCGACGCTCACGACCGCAAGCATCAGTGTTAACGACATTATTCTTACGGTACTCACCGGCGCACTTCGAAGTTGGTTAATCAGGCGCGACGGGCTCCCCAGTGGGCAAGAAAGATTTAACGCTTTAGTTCCTGTTTCGCTTGACTCAAAAATTGAAGAGCCCACACTAGGTGGTTCAGTGAATGCATATGTAATCGAGCTTCCTGTTGCCCAATTTGAACCGGTTGATCGGCTCATGCGTGTTGTTGAGCAAATGTCTGACCTGGACCCGACGGGGGAGTTTCTTGGCGCGCGGGCGATTATCGACATTGCTGGTTTTGGACCCGCATCGGTGCATGCCCTCGGGGCTCGCATGGCATCCACACTTACCCGTCGCGCCTATGACGTCACAATCACCAATGTTCCAGGGCCCCAACACCCCCTGTATGTCGCAGGTTCGCAGATGCTCTCGTCGTATCCATGTGTGCCGTTAGTTCCCGGCCAGGCGTTGAGTATCGGACTTTCAAGTTACAACGGGGGACTGTATATCGGCCTAACGGCCGACCGGGATGCACTGGGAGATCTCGAAGTAATTGCAACGAGTATTCGTGACTCGATTGTGGGGTTGCGGGCCTCGATTGCCCAGCGCCGCAGCTCGCCAAGGGAGCAGCACCTTCGGGTGGTTGCCTCCTAATGCCAAGCGAGCAGCATGCACAGTGATCAACCGCGTCGGGCAATTGTTATAGGTGGTGGCGGTGTTCTCGGCGGAACGTGGGCCGTTGGGGCATTAAGTGCCCTTGAAATGCAACTTGGCATGGCTGCATCCGAAGTTGATTTACTTGTTGGCACTTCCGCAGGATCTGTACTCGCCGCGCTGGTCGCTTGCGGAGTCAGCACGGCTGAACTCCGTCAGGAGTACGGGCAGGAGAAGGTCACTAGTGGCCCACTCGCGGGGTACCAGTGGAATCCGGTCCGGGCTACGGGCGGCTCGCGGCCGGGTTGGCCCAGAATCCTGCGCCCCGGATCTCCTAAATTATTCGGTACGGGTGTGTTCAAGTGGGGTGAATTGCCGCTCACAGCGGTGTTGTCAGGATTATTGCCACCCGGTGCAAAAAGTCTGGAGCGGGTTGGTCATCTGATAGACGCCGTTTCCCCACTTGGTGAGTGGGCTCAAAACTCGCAGGGTGAAACACCCGCAGTATGGATTGTCGCAATGGACTACGAAACTGGAAAACGCGTCGTGTTCGGGCGGGCCGGTGCACCGCACGCGAGTCTGTCAGAAGCCGTCATGTCTAGCTGCGCGATTCCTGGTTGGTTTACCCCAATCGTGATCGGCGACAAGACCTATGTAGACGGAGGTGCCGTGTCCGCGACAAGCGTTGACGTGGTGAGTCATGAAGGTTTTGACGAGGTATACGTGATCGCGCCAATGTCGCTCACCGAGTCTGATCATCCGAAAAGTCTTACCGCAAAACTTGAGCGGCAATGGAGAAATGTAGTCGCACGAACGGCGGACAGTGAGATCTCGCAAGTGATTTCCGGTGGCGCACAAGTTTTTCTCGCCAGCCCAACGGCGGAGGACCTAACGGCGATTGGGACCAACTTGATGGACTCAACTAGACGCAAACTGGTGCTGGAGACTTCCTTGAGAACCAGCCCGCGTACCTGGTCGCAACAATTCGGTGAGTTGGGCTGAGCGTTATTGCGACAGCCATTCACCTGCCACTCGTTCTTCCGCTGCCAAATATCTTTGGGTTTGCTCGGCCGCGACCTTTTCAATTTTGCCACCAATAAACGGCACATTCGCGGTGAACTTCCCTCGGGTGGTGATTGTCGAACCACCGCTCGGGGTAGGTGCGAGGTCAAGGGTTCCGGTAAATCCCATGGGGCCAGAAAACTCCACGTTGACGGTTGCACTTCGACTGCCATCGGGCTTCTCGGCACTCCATACTTGGGTCTCGGTGACCGTGATGGTTTCTCCTACCAAAGACTTAGCCGGCGCAGGGAGATCAGCCGGCAAGATCCTTATATTGATCAATGTACCTGGCTCGTTGTCCTCTCGAAGCTCGATTGTTGCCTTCGCAGAAAGTGAGCCCGTAGCCGCGCATTTGGCCAAGATGAATTCCTCTTGGGAGAGCACCGCAAAGACTTCTACCGGACTTGCTGGGAAATTTTGGCTGAACTCGAATTGGGTGGGCACGTGAAATTCATCTCCTTCGTCCTGAAATATGTTTTCAGGACTAGCGTAGGGGTGTGAGCTCACAAGCCTTGCTGGCATCGCAGTTGGCCGATTTTGTTGCGAAGCGCCTTTTCCGTGACCAGGCCAGTGTTGATCTGGGATTCGAGCTCAGTGGTCCCATGGCGCTTGAGCAGGCCGAAGACATGCTTGCGTGGGCGAGCATCCGGATACCCGGTGCAGACGGTGAGACGCTCGTGCGGGCTTGGACCCCGGATTTGCCGGGAATCAGTTACTCGGTTGTTGAGATTGTCACCGACGACATGCCATTCCTAGTTGATTCCGTAACTTCAGAGTTGACTCGAGAAGGGCGCGCAATCCAGCTCGTAGCGCATCCGCTGTTTGCCGCCACCCGTGACGCAGCGGGTCACCTCACCGGGGTTGAAGAACTCGATGGAGCTGATTCGAAGAAGGGCCTGATCCCAGAATCGTGGATGCGAATTCATATTGAAAGGGATTTCATTTCCGACGACCTGCGTGAACTTGTTGCAGGCGTGGCTCGGGTCTTAGCCGATGTACGCAAGTGCGTTAATGACTGGAGCGCAATGCGCACAATGGCTATTGAAGTTTCAGGGGATCTGCGCAGGGTTCCACCCGTCGGGATTGATCCTGTTGACCTCGAAGAATCAATTGCTCTGTTGGAGTGGCTCACCCAAGACAGTTTCACGTTTGTAGGTTTCAAGGAGTACGAACTCCTCCAGGTTGAAGGTGAAGATGCTTTGCGCCCGGTGCCGGGTACAGGTTTGGGGGTTCTGCGCGCGAACGCAGAGCAGGACCTCTCGGAGAGTTTTGCGATCCTGCCACCGGCCGTCCGGGCTCGCGCCCGTGAGAAAACAGTGCTCGTGCTGAGTAAGGCGAATTCACGTTCTACCGTGCACCGCCCCGCCTATTTGGATTACATAGGGGTTAAGAAATTTGATGCACAAGGAAATGTAATCGGAGAACGGCGATTCCTGGGACTTTTCGCGGCACGCGCATACACCGATAGCGTTACTGAGATTCCTGTCCTGCGCTCGAAATACCACAGGGTTGAAAAACAACTCGACTACGTCGCGGGGTCACATAGTGCCAAAGACCTCGAAGCATTCCTTGACACCTATCCACGCGACGAACTTTTTCAAATTGATGTGGATCCGCTTGCTCAAATTGCGAAATCTGTGCTCCATCTTCAAGAGCGCCGCCAAACTAAACTTTATGTTCGGTACGACCCTTATGAAAGATTTGTTTCCTCGCTGGTGTATTTCCCTCGCGACCGTTACACGACTGCATTGCGTCTTCGACTTGAAGCAATTTTGCGTGATGCGTTTGGGGGCATCCACGTTGACTACACGGCGCGGGTGAGCGAATCGGTGTTGGCTCGCCTGCACTATGTAATCCACGTACCAAGTGGTGCTGAAATTCTTCGACCCGAACTGGCCGAACTGGAAGCACGGCTGACGATCGCAACTCGTACCTGGATGGACGAATACCAGTCCCTGATACTAGGGAGTGGAAATTCAGAACTCATTCCCATTTATGTCGACGCGTTCCCTGAAAGCTACAAGGAAGACTTTGATCCAAGCGTTGGGGTTTCAGATTCCCGCATTATAGAAACACTTGAGCCCGGTGAGTTGGCTCTAGATCTCTATGCGCCCGTTGTCACTGACTCGCGGGAGCTTCGATTCAAAGTGATCCGGGTTGGCCCGGCTATGCCACTCACCAAAATCCTCCCGATCTTAGAACGACTCGGCGTGGAAGTTCTAGACGAACACCCGTACGAAATCACCCGAAAGGATCGGGCATCCGCATGGATTCTTGACTTCGGGCTGGTTCTTCCCAGTGGCGAAATTTTTTGCGCGGATACACTTTTTGTCCGCTTCGAAGCGGCATTTGAGGCCGCTTGGCACCGGCAGATTGAGAGTGATTCATTTAACTCTTTGGTCACTCGAGCCGGGTTGACCTGGCAGGACGCCCGCTTAATCCGCGCCTATGCGCGATATATGCGTCAGATCGGTTCGACTTTTGGCCAGGGGTATATCGAAATGGTGATTGTAGAAAATGCCGAAATCACCAGGCTTCTTATTGAGTTTTTCAGGGTGAGATTTGACCCCAAATTTAGGGGAGACCGTGAGGCTGAATCTGGGACTGCACGCGAGCAGTTCGAATCTGCACTCGCAATGGTGCCGTCGCTTGATCACGACCGGATTTTGCGACTTTTCTGGTCACTGATCGAGGCAACAATGCGTACCAACTATTACACGGAAACTTCGACCGTGGCCTTTAAGTTAATTCCGAGCCTGATCGCGGACATGCCGTTACCGCGACCCGCCCACGAAATTTGGGTGTACTCACCACGGGTTGAAGGCGTGCACTTGCGTTTTGGGGCAGTTTCTCGCGGTGGATTGCGATGGAGTGACCGACGGGAAGACTTCCGTACGGAGATTCTCGGATTAGTGAAAGCCCAGGAAGTGAAGAATGCTGTGATCGTACCCGTCGGCGCAAAAGGAGGGTTTTTTGCCAAGCATCTCCCTGACCCCGCCCTGGACAGGGAAGCCTGGATGGCGGAAGGCAAGAGTTCCTATCAGGACTTTGTCCGCGCACTGCTCTCTGTGACGGACAATATTGTCGAAGGGGTTGTGATTGCACCGGTTAACGTTGTCTGTCATGACCCCGACGATCCGTACTTGGTGGTTGCGGCCGACAAAGGTACAGCGAGTTTCTCGGACCTCGCGAACGCGATTGCTATTGAAGAAAACTTTTGGCTGGGAGACGCGTTTGCATCTGGTGGTTCAGCCGGGTACGACCATAAGGACATGGCGATTACCGCTCGAGGGGCATGGGAGTCTGTTAAGCGTCACTTTTTCGAGATGGAAATTGACACCCAACGGCAGGAGTTCACGGTCGTTGGGATCGGCGATATGAGTGGTGACGTTTTTGGTAACGGCATGCTGCTCAGCGAGCATATTCAACTCGTAGCCGCATTTGACCATCGTCATATTTTCCTTGACCCAAACCCAAATGCAGCGTCGAGCTTTGCAGAGCGCACACGCCTTGCAGCTCTTTCGCGCAGCTCTTGGGTGGATTACAACACTGAGTTGATTTCAGCCGGAGGTGGTGTTTTCCCAAGGAGCGCTAAAACAATTGTGCTGACCCAGGAGGCTAAAGACGCTCTGGATTTCGATACGGAGGCCGATACGTGCACGCCGGATCTGTTAATCAATGCGATATTGAAAGCTCGCGTTGATCTGTTGTGGAATGGAGGAATCGGCACATACGTCAAGGCGAGCACCGAAACCAATGTTGACGTCGGCGACAAAGCCAATGACCCCATCCGGGTCGACGGCAGCGATCTGCGGGTTCACGTGATTGGTGAGGGAGGCAATCTTGGGTTGACCCAATTAGGTCGCGTTGAAGCAGCTCGAGGCGGCGTGCGACTCAACACTGACGCGATCGACAACTCAGCAGGGGTTGATACCTCCGACCATGAAGTTAATTTAAAGATTCTCTTAGCTCCCCTTGTTCGTGACCGATCAATCACACGGGCCAAGCGGGACGAACTGCTGCACAGCATGACGGATGCCGTGTCAGATTTAGTGCTAGCCGACAACATCAATCAGAATGTCGTGCTTTCTAATGCTCGCGCCGGAGCAGTCAGGCTCGTTACGGTGCATCAGCGCATGATGCGTGATCTTGAGCGTAAGGAGTTGCTCAATCGCGCAATTGAGTTCTTGCCAGACGACGCTGAATTGGATACCAGACGATCTGCCGGGGAGGGGTTGACTTCGCCTGAACTTGCAGTGCTGTTGGCCTACGCGAAAATTGAAGTGACCAAAGAGCTCAATGCTGTCGCACTCGGAGCGCACGCATGGTGTGATCAGATCGTCATCGACTACTTTCCTCAAGTCATTCGGCAACGTTTCCACGCAGAGATTTTGACGCATTCACTTCGCGCTGAAATTGCGAACACTGTGTTGGCTAACGAGTTGATTAATATCGGTGGGGTCACCTTTGTTTTCCGCGCAATCGAGGAGACCGGTGCTAGTACAGTCGAGGTTGTTAAGGCGGCCTATGCGGCGATGCAAGTCTTTGGAATTCCTGCCCTATGGCACGGGATCAACACACTTCCAGAGAATGTTTCTGCGCGGGCTCGGACGGCACTTCACCTTGAAGTGCGCCGGCTATTGGATCGTTCAGCCCGGTGGTTCTTACAGAATCGCGGTTCGGGTATTGATATCGACT
>Ga0209119_1003724_pt1 | contig 12951 bp, 12 predicted proteins | sample COG_03_FD_184747 | JGI IMG/M metagenome (GOLD analysis project Ga0209119, IMG submission 184747) | Pelagic Microbial community sample from North Sea - COGITO 998_met_03 (SPAdes) (version 2) | ecosystem: Environmental > Aquatic > Marine > Neritic zone/Coastal water | place: Helgoland, sampling... | reverse complement strand
CACCCGAGATCGCAGAAGAAGTCGATCAACTCTATGCCAGCATCATCACCGCCGGCACCTACAAAGCCGAGAGTATTGGCATTGCAGAGGCCGCCAAGGTGATCGAGAACACGCAGCGTGACCTAAACATCGCTCTCGTCAACGAGTTGGCAATCATCTTCAATAAGATGGGCATAGATACTGACGCCGTGCTGAAGGCCGCTGGCACCAAGTGGAACTTCTTAAACTTCCGGCCAGGTCTCGTCGGTGGTCACTGCATTGGCGTGGACCCCTATTACTTAACGCATAAAGCCGAGGCGATGGGATATCACCCTCAGGTGATTCTTGCAGGCCGACGGATAAATGACAGCATGGGCGCCTATGTGGCCAGCCAACTGGTGAAGGCGATGCTGAAGCGACGCGTCCACGTAGACGGCGCGCGCGTGCTGATCCTGGGGCTGAGCTTCAAGGAAAACTGCCCCGACTTGCGCAATACACGCGTGGTGGATGTGGTGGTGGAACTGCGCGATTACGGTGTGCACGTGGACGTGCATGACCCATGGGTCGATGCGGCAGATGTGCAGAAGGAGTGCGGGTTGGCATTGGTTACTACCCCAGAGCCCGAGACCTATGACGGTGTGATCCTTGCCGTGGCGCATGACAGCTATCACGAAGCAGGCGCAGCTGCACTGCGCGGCTACGGCCGACCCGGTCACGTGTTCTGTGACTTGAAAAGTGTCTTTGCACACGATGAAAGTGATTTACGTCTGTGAGAGACCTGTCGTCAATTGCCCGGGTTGAGGGACCCAATCTGATACTGCGGCTGATAGAGCCAGAGGACGCAGCCTATGTTCACAGCCTGCGGAACAATCCAGCATACAACACCCACCTGTCGACAGTAACCCGGACGGTTGATGATCAGCGGACCTGGATTAAAAACTACAAGTCTCGTGAGGCACACGAGCAGGAATTCTACTACGTGATCGAGCGGAAAGATGGCACGCGGTGCGGTCTGGTCCGGCTTTATGATATCGAGGCGGAGAGCTTTACCTGGGGCAGCTGGATTCTGGACGAAAACAAACCGCGCAAGGCGGCGCTGGAAAGTGCAGTTCTGTCGTTTGGTATCGGCTTTGACGTGATGGAGCGCGCCGTAGCAAATGTTGATGTCAGGTTGGAAAACAAACATGCTACGTCATTTTATGAGCGGCTTGGGATGACTGAAACGCATCAAATAGAAGGGCAAATTTTCTTCACTTATCTTCGTGCAAGGTTCGATGCGGATAAGGAAGCTTATTATTCCATCCTAGAGCAGGAGGAACGTAATGCCTAATTTCTCCCTGGGAAGCCTAATTTCTGAGAGTGCCGTTATTGGTCAGAACGCAACGATTGGCCCACGTGTCGTGTTAGCGGGTGATGGAATTGTCCTTCGCGACAACGTCCAACTAGACGCAGCCTGTGTCATCGGAGAAGGCGTAACTGTTGGTCAGGGTGCTTGGGTCCGTGCTGGTGCCGTCGTCCTGCGGTCTGTACCCGCTAATGCCATTGTCGAAGGCAATCCTGCAAAGGTTGTGGGATACCGTAATGGGGCCAATTCGGACATGCGATCCGATCCAAAACTGATCGACATTCACAGCCACAAGCATTTGGATCGACCGACGCGTGTCCCGCTGGATGTCAGCGACTGCGAGTTGTATCTGATGCGGCACATCTCCGACGCTCGTGGTGCATTGACCGTGGGCGAAGTACCAACGGAGGTACCATTCGTCCCTGAACGCTACTTCGCCGTATTCGACGTGCCTTCAGTAGAACTTCGCGGGGAGCATGCCCATAAACAATGTCAGCAATTTCTGATATGCCTGCATGGGTCGTGTCGAGTATTACTGGATGACGGGCAACAGCGCTGCGAGGTCATATTGGATCGCCCAGACATGGGGGTATTCATGCCCGCGATGATCTGGGGTACTCAGTTTCTCTATAGCCCTGATGCAGTGCTGCTTGTTTTCGCTTCGCGTCCCTACGAGGCTGAAGACTACTTGCGCACTTACGACGAATTTCTTGCCGAGTTGGAAAGACGCAAAACATGAAAATCCCCTTTCTGGACCTGAGCGCCGCTTACCGCGAGCTCAAAACGGAGATCGACGCGGCTGTATCACGCGTGCTCGAGAGCGGCTGGTACATCCTCGGCCCCGAGGTCGAAGCGTTTGAAAGCGAATGGGCGGCCTATTGCGAAGCGAAACACGCGGTCGGGCTAGCCAATGGGCTGGACGCTCTCACCTTGGCTCTACGGGCGCTCGACATCGGACCAGGCGACGAAGTAATCGTGCCCTCCAATACGTATATTGCCACATGGCTCGCAGTTACTGGCGTAGGTGCAACACCAGTGCCGGTTGAGCCTGACGTAGCCACACACAACATCGACCCTGCACGGATCGAAGCTGCGATTACATCACGAACCCGCGCGCTATTACCCGTGCATCTCTACGGCCAATCCGCCGACATGGACCCGATTCTCGACATCGCCAGCCGTCACGGGCTGCGGGTGATCGAGGACGCAGCACAAGCGCACGGCGCACGTTACAAGGGACAGCGCATCGGTGCGCATGGCGATATTGTTTGCTGGAGCTTTTATCCGGGCAAGAACCTTGGAGCACTCGGTGATGCCGGGGCAATCACCACGAATGACACCGCATTGGCGGAGCGTGTCGCCCTTTTGAGCAATTATGGTTCCCGTCAGAAGTACGTAAACGAAGAGGTTGGCGTGAACTCACGCCTCGATCCCATCCAAGCTGCAGTCTTACGGGTGAAGTTGACGGTTCTAGATGAGTGGACTGAACGTCGCCGTGCTGTGGCCTCGGCCTATACATTGGGTTTGGCGGAAAGTGGCCTCATTTTGCCCCATGTACCTGATTGGGCAGAGCCGGCTTGGCACCTCTACGTAGTGCGCACGCCTGATCGTGATAGGCTGCAGGGCCGTCTGTCAGAAGCTGGCATCGGCACACTGATCCATTATCCGATTCCACCGCATATGCAGAAGGCTTACGCCGGACTCGGGATTGCGCCCAAGGCACTACCAACAGCACGGCAACTCGCCGACGATGTGATGAGCCTGCCGATGGGTACAAATCTGCTCATGCCCGAAGTGAATTCGATTATTTCTGAGGTATGCAATGCCGTCAAAATACCTATGTAATCTCGTCGTTCCAGGGGTGGCAAAGAGCGGTACCTCGTCACTTCACGAATATCTGGGGGCGCACCCCATGATAGCAATGAGTTTAAATAAGGAGCCGCATCATTTCTGCCGCGATGCTCAATATTCAAGAGGCGCTGCTGCGCATAATGAGCTGTTCGAAAGAAAGCCCGACGCGCAATATTTTGGTGAGAGTTCCACCGGCTACCTACCATGGCCGCCAGCAGCAGCACGCATCGCGAGGGATCTTGACAATCCCAAGGCAATCATAATCTTCCGTCATCCTGTAGCTCGCTGCTTCTCGCATTATCGGTGGCGGTATCGTTTAGGCCTAGAAAATCGGAGCTTTTTAGATGCTATCAAAAACGATGGTTTCGGCTTTAATCCCGAGCAGCCAACTAAATTAGGCTATATGGCATATCTCGAGTTTTCTCAGTACACGCATCAAAGTCGCTTATGGGAAGAGGCCCTTGGGGTCGAGAATTGTTTATTTTTAGCATCTAGTGATCTTCGACAAGATCATGACGGAACCATGGCCAAATGTTTTGAATTTCTCGGCTTGCCCTCGCTAAAAACACGCTCAAACCCTGAAAATTTTAATGAAACGACCACGCTGGGTCCTCCTCCAACTAGGGTAATGACAGGCCTTGCCGGCTTCTTGCCAAGCAACTTCAAATCTTCTCCATTCTATCGTCGAATGAGAGGCAAAGTTCTAAGGGTGGGGGCTCCTGTACCGCCAGAAGCAATGACCTCGGAAGAACGGACATTAGTTACAGACAGCCTAAAGGAAGAAATTGCCTGGTACGAGGCCCGCTTTGCGATCCGGAACAATGTAAACTGAAGTATGTTTACTGACAAAGTCCACCCAATTGTCTGATTTCCGCGGCCTGATCAAGTCAATGCTGATCATTGGCTCGGCGCAGGTCATCAACATCATAATTTCAATTATCAGGATGAAGGTGCTCGCTGTTCTCCTAGGACCCAGCGGCGTCGGCCTACTCAGCATCTACACTAGCCTGCTGGGCATGCTCAAACAAACCGCTGGTCTCGGCATGGGGTCCAGCGGCGTTCGAGAAATAGCGTCCTCGCGCGGTGACGAGGCGACGCTCAGCCGTGTACGACGCGTCCTCTTTGCTGCGCATCTTATACAGGGGACATTGGCAATGATCGCCGTCTGGCTATTGCGCGACCGCATTGCGATCTGGCTTTTCGGCGACGCTGTGCGGGCGACAGAGGTCGGATTGATTGGGATTACTATCCTCCTCAGCCTACTTGCTTACGCGCAAACGGCTCTTTTGCAAGGACTGCGCAAGATAGGTGATCTGGGGCGTGTGACGGTAATTGGCGCCTTTGGCGGTACCCTCGTGGGCCTTGCATCTGTCTGGCTTCAAGGCGAAAGTGGCTTAATTTGGCTTATCCTCGTGCAGCCGCTGGTCGCAGTTTTGATTGCCCTGCACTATACACGTCGCCTGCACAAGCCCATCGCCGCACGCATATCACTTTTCGAGACGTGGGAAGTTTGGAAACCTATGGCCAAACTCGGCGCTGCCTTCATGCTGGGAGGGCTGACAACAACTGCTACGCTGTTGCTTGTGCGAGGCCGTATCTCACAGGAGTTGGGCCTCGACGCAGCTGGGCATTTCGCTGCTGCTTGGGGTCTCACGATGACTTATGTGGGCTTCCTACTCAGCGCGATGGGGGCTGACTACTACCCCCGCCTGACAGAGGTCATCCACGACAAGGTTGCGGCAGTTCAGATGATGAACAACCAGGCCCAGCTTGGGCTTGCAATTGGCGGACCTGTTCTGTTGCTTCTGATAGGACTTGCGCCTTGGGTGATCACCCTTCTTTATTCGTCAGAATTTGGCCCCGCTGTAACACTTCTACAGTGGCAGTCGGTTGGCAACGTGTTCAAAATTGCTGGCTGGGCTCTTGGCTTTTCGATCGTAGCTTCGGCACACAGCAAGACGTTTCTGTTCCTTCAAGTCAATTTCAACATCCTATTTCTCTTAATGCTTTGGCCCACCCTCGCATCATTTGGTATTCAGGTAGCTGGTCCAGCATTTACGATCGCATATATATTGCACTTTTGCCTCTTGAACATTCTGGTGCGCTATATTCACGGATTCAGCTGGCAAGCGCTTTCACTGGGCCTGTTGGGCTTGCATGCCAGCCTCTCAATAGCGCTACTGGTGCTGGCGCTGACAGCCCCACTTGCAGCGGCAATTGCCTCACCGTTTCTTGCTGTTGTAACGGGCCTCCTCGGTCTTCGCATCGTACTGAGCAAAGTCGGGAAGCACGGCCGCCTCCCCACAAAGCTCTATGGATTATTTGAACGCCTTGGCTGGCCGATCCAGTCGCGGTTTAGGAAAGTGAAATGAAGACAATGTCTAAGATCCCCGATTAAATGCCTGATAACGCAACTTATCGTGCGCTACTCAACCTCCAGGGAATTGTAGGTCAAGACCACGTTCCAACATTATCCACCGATAATGGCCCAAGCGCATATAGGATTTAGGCCTTAGGGGTCAATTCAAACGGCGGGCGCCATTAAGCCCCTTTGATAATTCACTACTAAGTGCCTCTTTCCCCCCACCAATTGCTACTATTTGATTGCCCTAACGAGAAAGCACGAAAATGAACATATTGACGGAGAATTGTCACATTATGAGAGCTGTTTGCATCTTTTGATGGGTATGACTGAAACAATAAACATCGTTCAGGTTGGTGCAAATGATGGCTCAATAAATGATCCACTATATGCGTTCGTTTCAAAATTTCCTGATCGCTCGCGCATCATTCTAGTAGAGCCACAAGAAGACTTAATTCCCCACCTTGAAGAAAATTACAGATTTCATAGCTCAAAGTACATATTTAACGGAGCGATTGGGCCGGAATCTGAGCTAACGCTGCACAGAATACGAAAGGGCTCGTGGCAGGACTTTGATGTTCCATATGCCAAAGGTTGGCCTGAATATCATGCTCCAACTGGGGTCACATCATCCAGCTATGACCATGTTGCTGCATGGATGTCAAATTATTACCAAGGGAACCTCGAAGAAAAAGATGTAATTGAAACAGTGAGCGTCGATTCCATTGTCACTGAGGAACTCTTAAAACGATCAACTTTGTTTACTATGTAGACGTGATGCAAATTGATGCGGAAGGCTTTGATGATCAGGTAATCTACTCCAGCAATATTGAAGAGCTACGGCCTTTATCATCAACTTTGAATTGGCGAATCTAAATGCGCAAAAAGCAGCTGCATTAAAGAAATTTCTCATTGAAAAAGGTTATATAGTTTCGCCACATGGCATAGACGGTCTAGCCATTCGGACTTTACCGAACCTGAAATTGAACTGATTTACCCAATTTCGCTTTCCAATGTTTATATTACCAAACGGCTTTGCTAGCTCCAAAGTCATTCTTAAGAAGGTACTTCCCTGACAATGCAAGAAACAGATGAACAAATGAAAACTCAGATAATATTTGTTCAGGACAAGTTTTATCTTGGAGGCATTGAGGTTCTTGAACTTAAGTTAGCTGAGGAGTTATTGCATCGTGGATTTAATACTGTGATAGCTTCCCGTGCAAATGAAACACTTGATGCACCAACCGCAGGATACAAGCGATTTCTTCATAGAGGATACCCTGACTTCATATCAAGATCTAAGAACTTACCCTCAAATATTGCTCAGAAAGTGATCTTTGTTAGCTTGCACCCCACTGCTGCGATCGCCGCAGAAATCGCAGCTCGCCGAATTCAGAGAACGTATGGAAAGAGAATTTCTGTTCACCATTTTCACTGGATAAGTCACTCGCGTGCATTCTTTTTTGCCAAAAATAGATATGTCAGAATGTTGTTTGAAAAAATCTTTTTTTTACTTCCAGTAAATTCAACGTATTTCATGAACGACATTGCGCGCATTGCACACCAGAAATTCTGGCGAAGGTCTCTAGAAGATTACCCTGTACTACGAATAATTGGGCGAGAACCTACTTCCAATTTTGCGGTAGAGCATAACATCGAGAGCAATACCAAGAAACACGACCGCCCCAAACTACGAATTGTGTCGGTAGGGCGCCTCGTTCCATTCAAAAAGTACAATGTATATGCTCCAATCATCATAAGAAAGCTTCGCGACGCCGGCGTAGATGCAACTTGGGATATTTGGGGGTATGGGCCGGATGAGGCTAAGATCGTTTCAAAGGCACAAGAATATGAAGTAAACGAATTCGTTAATCTCCATGGCAAGTTACCACACGAATTGTTTGACGAAACGGTATCATCATATGATGTGTTCGTTGGAATGGGAACCGCTCTATTAGAGGCTGCTAAGACTGGTATGCCTGTGTTCGTTGCCGTCGAAAATCGGGTTGACGCGTGCTATGGTCATCTGCACGAGGCGCCGTCCGACAGTGTTGGCGATCGAGATGATCGGTTTCCAGAGCAGCCGTTAGATAAGGTTTTGAGAGTGTTTTCTGGGTTGAGTAATCGACAACGTTTGGTGATTGGTAAGAAAGATGCGATGGCGGCACGGGCTCGTGAGTCAACACTTTCTGAATTTGTGAAGGCTATCCTTTCAGCTGAGCCAATAACGAAGGTAGGCTTGTTCAAGAGCCACTTCCTGTCAGTTGGAAAACTCTATTTGGTGATCAAAGATTGGAAGCTCAAGAAAGATCAAAGTTGAGTAAAATTCGGATTCTTCACACACTTTGCCGGATTAATAGTGGCGGCGTTGAGCAAAGGCGGCTTTTGCTTTCTCACGGCTTGCCAAAAGACAAGTACGAACATCGAATAATATGCCAAGATACTGGGGGTAAATTACCTGAACTACTCATTGCAGAGGGTTGGCAGATTCACGAAATCGGCCTTGCCCCCAGCATCTTGAATAAGACTTGGCATGACAAGGCATTGAAGATCGCCCGCGACTTTAGCCCTGATATTGTCCATGGCGCTGTTTACGAAGGCCAGGCATTGGCTGCTTTGATTGGTCTTCGGCTTCCGGGAGTTAAAGTAATTACCGAGGAGACGTCAGACCCAGTAAATAGACGTTGGACCGCCAACCTTTTGATGTATGTAATTTGCATGAGCACAAACATCTGTATTGGGGTATCACCAGCAATCGTTTCATATTTACGGCAAAAATTACACTTGCCTAAACGCAAAGTACGCTTAGTGAACAATGCTGTATCTGAAGTTTCGCGACCGACTTCCGATAGGCTGACGGCACTCCACAAGGAGTTTGGAATTAGAGATAGCGACTTTATAATTGGCTCGGTTGGGCGGTTGAATGATGATCATAAACGTTTCAGCGATCTAATTCGAGCAATGCCGGCCGTGCTAGCACAGCACCCTCAGGCTCGTCTGATGATTGTTGGAGATGGCCCTGATCGCTCAATTTTGGAGAAACTTTGTCTCACTCTTGGTGTTGGTAATAGTGTTATTTTTACCGGATATCGAAGTGATGTCCGCACATTCTACTCATTAATGGATATTTTTGCGTTAGCGTCCGCGTATGAAGCCTTCGGGCTGGTACTCGTCGAGGCAATGCTTGCCGAAGTGCCAATAATGGCGACCAAAGTAGGAGGAATTCCATTTGTTCTAGACTCAGGGCTCTGCGGCGCACTTGTTCCACCTTTGGCTCCCTTAGCACTGAGCCGTACGCTGTCAGATCTCATAGCATCACCCTCCTTACGCGCGGATTATGCTCGGCTAGGTTTAGCCCGCGCACGTGCGGAATTTACGGCTGAACGCTACTGTTCGGAAATCGACGAGCTCTATACATCGCTTATCCGATGACTAAGACAACGGTACGGAATATTCTTTTCATCACGTGGGACTCTCCCGAGACCCGTTATATGGAAAGGCTATTTTTACCCATATTTAGGGGTCTACGAGCACGCGGTTATCGCTTTCACGTGCTTCAATTCAGCTGGGGATCTGAGGAGATAGCTGAAGCGCGTGGTGTGCTTTGTACAAAATCGGACATACCATATCGCAAAATAAACGTGACGCGGCGCTTGGGCGCAGCGGGGCCATTTTTGTCTGCCGTTCTTGGGGCAAGAGCAATTAAGCAGGCAGTGTCCGACTGGCAAATTGACACTTTGATGCCGCGCAGTCTGATGCCTGCCCTAGCTGTGTTGAGAATGCACAAATCAGCTCGGGACATTTTTAACATAGTCTTCGATGCAGATGGCTTGGCGGCAGACGAGCGTGTCGATTTTGGTGGGCTATCCCCGCACGGCATTACCTATCGTTTCTTGCGCGATATCGAGGGCGCGCTCTTGCGGCGGTCTGATGCCGTGCTCACCCGAACTGAAAGCGCGCGCTCAATTCTGCTTGCACGCGCCGGCTCGGCCCTCAAGCCGCAAAATTGCCATGTGGTTTCGAATGGCGTTGACGCAGATCCCTTTACTGACGCACTGCAGCACTTTCCGAAACCAACAAAAGAACCCTTCACCCTTTGTTATTGTGGCTCCATCGGCGAACAATATCGTCTTCCAGAAATGCTAGACATCGCGTGCAAAATGAAAACGCAGATCCCGGAGCTTCAGTTTCAGATATTTTCACAATACCAAGGCGTTGTCCAAAGGGCCTTGAAAGACAAAAGCCTTTATGAAGAAAACTGGATCGACTGTAAGGCTTTGCCGTCCGAGAAGGTTCCCGATGAACTGACGCAATGTGATTTGGGGATCGCCTTGCGGGAACCCTCGTTTTCGACCCAGGCCATTCTGCCAATTAAGTTGGGCGAGTATCTGCTTGCAGGGTTGCCGGTGATAGGGACACCAGGCGTAGGGAATACAGATCAGCTCAGCAATTTTGGTGTATTTCGCTCTGCCGAGGTCGATGATCTTAAAGAAACGTTAAGTTGGGTTGTCAACGTGGTCCTTCCAAACAGGACTTTGATGCGCGAGAAAAGCCACGCGGCAGGAAAGAAGTATTTTTCTCTGGAGAGTACGGTGGACAGCTATGACGCAGCCTTGTCTTCCATATCCAAGCCGTCCATCCCACTTGATGGGGATGGCCACAAGATGGCTAGGCCAGTCTACTACAAATGACCGATAACACTTAATAGCGCGAGATGTATCCGAGCCAACTATCCCCTCAGACCATAAGGCATGTTAGATCGCGTTGAGAAACCATAAACATTGACCTAACTAAAGTGGAGAGAAAATTTGTCCGAAATCCTTATTACTGGAGGTGCTGGTTTCATTGGGAAACGTCTAGCGCTGTCGCTGCGCGAGTCAGGACATGGCGTTTGCGTATTCGACAATCTCCAGCCCCAGGTTCATCCCGATCCTGAGGGCGTGGTTGCAGAACTTCAAAAGGCCAATGTGCGCTTCATCCGGGGCAACGTGCTCGATGGCGACGCACTCCGTGAGGCAATCTGCTCCGCCGGGACAGACATCATCGTACACCTTGCTGCTGAGACCGGCACCGGCCAATCCTACGATCTGCCCGCCCATTATTGCGATGTCAACGTGACCGGGACTGCGCGTGTTATTGAAGCACTGAAGGCCGCTCGCAAAATGGAGGGCAACGTATGCAGAGTGATATTAGCCGGATCACGAGCAGTTTATGGCGAAGGAGCCTGTCGAAATACCGAGGAGCGCGAGGTGACAGCAGTTCCGCGACTGTCGGCCGATCTCGCTGCCGGCGATTTTGTTCCAAAGGACTCTAAAGGCTGCCCACTCGAGGCGAGCGCGAGTCGCGCAGCCACTACTGTGCCAGCGCCCGCCTCAATTTATGCCTCGACCAAGCTCATGCAGGAATACCTCCTGCGCCAAGGTCTTGACCAATCGGGCGTAGAAGTCGCCATCCTCCGTTTGCAGAATGTCTATGGCGCTGGCCAGTCACTACATAATCCATATACGGGAGTTTTGTCGATTTTTGCCCAGCAGCTGCTCAACGGCAAAACCCTAAACATCTATGAGGACGGCGAGATCGTGCGCGATTTCGTCTACGTTTCCGACGTCGTCGCTGCCTTCCATCGGCTTTGCGAAATGGAAAGGGCGCCCAAAGAAACAGTGGACATTGGTTCGGGCAAGGGCACGACGATCCTTGAAGTTGCACGGACGATGATCGACGCGCTCGGCCTGAATGGCGAGTGTCTCGCGATCACTGGTCAGTTCCGCCCCGGAGATATCCGTTTTGCGGTGGCCGACATATCAGCCGCCGAACGGGCCCTAGGTTGGACGCCCAAGGTCAGCCTCAAAGACGGGCTCGCCACACTGGTCGCCTGGGCCCGCGAAACACAATGACGAACCTGGTTGCCATCGCCATATCTGCATTTCACTCAGATGCCGCTGTCATCGATCTTCTCGAGGCGATCTTCGCTGACCCGCACTCTGAAGTCGGCGCCGTTATCGTTGTCGACTCGTTGGGCAGCGGCAGTATCGCTAATACCGCGGATGAAAGAGGATGGCCGATAAGATACCAAAACGCAAAGATCAATCTTGGCTCGGCCGGAAATCTCGCGCGGCGCTTGGAACTTGCAGCCGCAACGGGCGCCGAATGGTGTCTATGTATGAATCATGACGCCAACTGGGCGGTTGATCGATTATCGGTCATGCTGACAGTCGCTAGGACACGTAATCGGGTTGGAGCAGTCTACCCAATGCTTGACCATAGCCCCCGAGAGCCGCGCTGGGAGGACGGCCGAAAGCATTTTAGGCCATCTGCTGGCCAACGCTTTTCAACTATTCCAAAAGGCCTACCTGCTGGCGATGTACTTTGGAGCAGCTCCAATTGCGCCCTGTATGCGATTGCTCCGTTTGGAGAGGGCGTCACAGTAATGGCAGACCTTTGGATGGGATATGAAGACCTTGCTTACGGGATTGCGCTGCACCAGAACGGCTGGCAACAGCTTTCCTGCCGATCAGCTATGCTGTCTAAGGTTTTTGACTACGGTCCTCGCCAGTTTTTGGGTCGCACTCTGCACATACCCGAGAAGCCAGCTTGGTATTCCTACTACAATATTCGCAATTTAATTTTGATACATCGTCGCTATGGCTCAAAGGGAATCCCGCGCAGCTCAATATGGAATAAACTGGCGCAATCCAGCCTTCGGATCCTGCTACTCGAAGATAATAAGTTCATACGCCTTCGTTTACTGTATGAAGGTGCTTTGGCGGGTCTCTTCGGCCAAAGTGGTAAGGGGCCTCTCCCATGACATCATCATGTATTGGCACGATAAATCTAGGCTTCGATATACTTCAATCAAAACTACAGGCGGAAGGTATGGCCCGGCCAGGAAGCGTGAGGGGCTTTGAGCGAAGTGAAGCTCGCTCGATCCAAGTACAGTTTTTGAGTGGTGCCGCTGTGAGCGGAAGCAGACGCTGATGCTCTACCTCGGACTGACTATTGCACTGTTTTTGCTGCGGTATGCGCTTGCGGGCAAAACGGTGTTTAGCAAGCAGGTCTATTTTATCGTGCTGGTCAGTCTCTTCTTGTTCTCAGCCTTTCGCTATCAGGTTGGCTGTGACTGGGACGGATATTATTATCAGTATCTTGGTGCATCCAACTTCGATTGGTCATCTGTTACAGAAATCCGAGAGCCGATCTGGTGGGCAATACTTGGCTGGATCCAGAGCGCAGATTTACCCTACCCTATTGCCAACATCGCCTCCAGTGCAGTTTTCTTTCTGGGTGTCAATGTTCTCGCTCAGCGGCAGCCTGATCCATTGGGGTTCTTGGTGCTGCTGTTTCCCATTCTGATTATCAACATGCCAATGTCTGGTATCCGCCAAGGTGCGGCAATCGGGCTTTTGTGTATTGCCTT
>Ga0209119_1003723_pt1 | contig 12953 bp, 13 predicted proteins | sample COG_03_FD_184747 | JGI IMG/M metagenome (GOLD analysis project Ga0209119, IMG submission 184747) | Pelagic Microbial community sample from North Sea - COGITO 998_met_03 (SPAdes) (version 2) | ecosystem: Environmental > Aquatic > Marine > Neritic zone/Coastal water | place: Helgoland, sampling... | reverse complement strand
TACCTCTTGAGCCAATCTGGGCAATAGGTACTGGCGAGACAGCTTCGCCCGCTCAAGCTCAAGAGGTACACGCAGCACTTCGTGCGCGGTTGCAGCAGCTAGACGCCGACCTCGCCGAGAAGACGCCGATCCTTTACGGAGGTAGCGTCAAAGCAAACAACGCAAGTGAGTTGTTTGCCCAGCCCGACATTGATGGCGGGTTAGTAGGGGGTGCCTCCTTAAAGGCGAATGAATTTAACGCGATCTGCGCAAGTGTCTAAGGCAACTCTTTGTGGTTGTAACAGACCCTCAGACCAGAAGCTGATACTAGTAAGAGTATAGAAATGGAATCAATCATTGTTATAGTGCACATCGTAGTGGCGGTAGCCATCGTTGGGCTCGTCTTGCTTCAGCAAGGCAAAGGCGCCGATGCCGGCGCTTCTTTCGGCTCGGGTGCCTCACAAACTGTGTTCGGCTCATCGGGTTCGGGCAACTTCCTAGTCCGCGCGACAACTGTCTGTGCAACAATTTTTTTCGTCACCAGCCTCTCATTGTCGCTTGTGGCAAAGAACCAAACTGGCTTTGGAACAACCTCTGGCATGCCAGTCGTTGATCCAGAGCTTCTAGAAACTCTGTCAACCAGCCAGCAGTCTGACCTTCCTCAGTTAGACGACGAAATGCCGGCAGTGGAAGACGGTCAGGCAGATGTTCCGACTCTGCCAACTGGCGATGATCTCTAGCGTTCGAGTCGAACCTAGGCGATAATACGCGCCGGTTACAGGAACCATCTACTCTCTGTAAAAAGAAAGTAGCGTAAGAAAAAGTATTGCGGACGTGGCGGAATTGGTAGACGCGCTAGCTTGAGGGGTTAGTAACTTCGGTTGTGGGGGTTCAAGTCCCCCCGTCCGCACCATTACTTTGTAATGTGTGCAAAAACAGAGCTTTGATATCTTAGTAGATCTCAAGGCTCTTTTTTTTGCGTGAGGTTTTTGCGCGAAGGTTTTTGCGTGAAGCTAATACTCCGAAAACCTCCCGTCCTCTTCAATCGCCGAATAGTCAGCGGCGATATTTCCCGCGCGTGTTTCGATGTGCTGTGTCATCGATGAATGAGAGAATATATAGAAGCGCTCTGCAAGCATGCACTCATACACCCACTGCGCGAGCGCGTCGGGTGCAATACCGCTCTCGATTACTGCGGCGAAGCCAGATACACCCGGATCGAACGCCTTCTTGTCGCTAGCCGATTGCCTCGCGAGTGAAGGCTTGTTTATGCCTGCGTTGTGAATATCGGTTCGCACCCATGCCGGACACAAGACGCTCACCCCGATGTTCTCAGCCTGCAGGTCTTGTCTAATCGATTCGCTGTAGCCCACCACTGCGTACTTGGTAGCATGATAGGGTGACATTGATGGCCCCGCGATATGCCCCGCCATAGACGCAGTGTTTATTATGTAGCCACCTTCGCCGTGCGATTTAATCAGGGGCACGAAAACCTCGACGCCGTAGACTACGCCCATTAGGTTGATGTCTACGATCCAGCGCCAGTCTTCGAGCGGGATGCTGCCAGGTTTTCCGGCGAGGCTAACGCCGGCGTTATTAATAACGATATGAACCTTGCCGAACCGTTCGACAGTAAATTCGGCGGCACTTTTGACCGACTCAGCCTTCGCCACATCGCAGACTATTGTCTCGACATCGAACCCGCTCTCCGCAAGCAATGCCTTTGCTGTGTTTAATCGCTCTTCATCGATATCTGCCAGAACGACCTTTGCGCCGTGTCCTGCAAAGACTTTGCCTAGAGAAAGCCCAATGCCATGGCCGCCGCCGGTAATAAATACAACTTTATTCTGAATTGTGTTCATGCTTGTGCCTTTGTTTAGTTCGCTACCGTTTGCAGTCTAGCGTTTTTCGCTAAGAGAGTCGGGGAAATGCCGATTAATTATTTGTTCTATTGATCTTACGAGTTCGTCTTGGCATTGGTTCTTTTGCTCCCTCGCCATAGACTGGCTTTACCTTCTATACTGCCACCATAATCTGCGAGGAAACATATGACAATTAAGCTCTATCACTGCAAACGCTCACGCTCGCTAAGGCCACTTTGGACGCTTGAAGAAATGGGATTGGACTACGAGTTAATCACTATGGAGTTTCCGCCGAGACTCACCTACGAAGGTTATCTGGCGATCAATAACCTGGGTACGGTACCAACGCTTGTCGAAGGCGATGTGACGCTCACTGAGTCGACCGCTATGGCGCTTTACCTCGCGGAGAAACACGGGCCGACGAATTTGACGCTTGGCCCATCGGATGCCGATTATGGCTTGTTCCTAAATTGGCTGCATCGAAGCGATGCGACGCTCACATTCCCGCTAACGCTAGTGCTGCGATATACCCGGCACGAACCCGAGGAGCGCAAGAATCCGCAGGTAGTCGAAGACTACACTAAGTGGTTTTTCTCGCGGCTTCGTTCGGTTGAAACTGCACTCGAGGATCGTGAATACCTTTGCGCGGATCGGTTTACGCTTGCAGATATAAGCATCGGTTTCTCGCTCGTGTTTGCTGAGTCGCTCGGATTGGCAGGCAGTTTCAAGACCAATACTGCGCGTTATCTAGTGATGTTAAAAAAGCGGCCGGCATTCCAGCGCGCATACAATTTATAGCTCAGGTAAAAGCAATAAAAATTGCCCCAAAAAACTGACCAAAAAACTGACCAGAAAACTAAATAGGGAGAATAAAAATGGAAATCACTATAACCCCGTCTGGCCAAGCATGTGGCGCATCGATAACAGGAGTGGATCTATCTCAACCGCTTGCAGACGAGCAGATAGCCGAAATACGCGCGGCATGGCTCGAGCATAAAGTGCTGAGTTTTCCTCATCAGTCTATGACAGACGATGACCTCGAGCGTTTCACTCTTTCATTCGGCGCATTTGGAAACGATCCCTTTATCGCACCAATTGAGGGTCGGAAAAATATTATTGCTGTGGAACGGAGAGCGGACGAGAAGGCGCCGCTATTCGCAGAAAACTGGCACACCGACTGGAGCTTTCAAAAAGCACCGCCGGCTGGAACATGTCTTTACGGAATAAAAATACCTTCGAAAGGGGGCGATACACTATTTGCGAATCAGCAAAAGGCATGGCATGACATGCCGGCATATCAGCAGGAGAAATACCGTGATCTTGTCGCAATACATTCTGCTAAGTCGGCGTATTCTCCAGAGGGCATGTACGGGAAAGAAGATCAGACGAGTGATCGCAGCATGAATATCCGGCCCTCTGAGGATGCACGCAAACTGCAAACACATCCGCTTGTGCACAAACATCCCGAAACAGGCGTCGAAGGTTTTTACAGTTGCCTCGGTTATATAGTTGGTCTGGTCGACAAAACAGAAGAGGAGGCTTTCACGCTTCTCAAAGAGCTAAGCGACTGGCAGGGAAAAGAAGAGTTTGTTTATACCCACAAATGGCAGCCGCAGATGCTAGTTATGTGGGACAACCGCGCGTTGTTGCATAGAGCAACGGGGGGTCATGAGGGAGAGGACAGGCTGCTGCATCGCACCACCATTGCCGCGTACTAGTGCGAAAGCCGCGCTGCCTTCTATAACTCTTGAAGGCAGCACGTTTTCTCGTTTACTTTTGAGGGCAGACTAAAAACTTCTTGCCTGTAGATTTTGAGTTGTACTGCGCAACGATGTCAGCGTCTAACGCCTCTGCGAGGGAGATCTCGTTAGTGTAGTGGCTGGCGAATGTTGTTTTCATCTCAGTCGCAACGCGTGTGCGTAAACGAGTCGCCACTTCTTGGCCGACACGCGCTAGGAAATTAGGCAACAACCAGCCGCCAACTCCCCAAGCCATGCCATAGCCACGGTTGAGTGTTGTGGGTGAAGTATCGAGCCCACCATACAAATACACCTGCTTGTGCTTAACCGAGCCATAGATGCTGTATGCGCCTGGTGTGCGCGCCGCAGCAGCCTCCATGGCCGAGAGGATTGTTGAGGCTAATGTGCCGCCGCCAGTTGCGTCAAAGGCGAGTGTCGCGCCTGTTGCGTGAATAGCGTCGGTGAGGTCGGCCATAAAGGTGTCTTTGCTGCTGTTAACAACGTATTTTGCGCCCATCTCACGAAGCAAGGTTTCTTGCTCGTCTTTACGCACAATGTTGACGAGATCGATGCCGCCGTCGAGACAAATGCGGTTAAGCATCTGGCCGAGATTCGACGCCGCTGCCGTGTGCACAAGCGCAGTATGACCCTCGAGGTTCATCGTCTCGATCATGCATAATGCAGTTAGGGGGTTAACGAAACTCGACGCACCGTCTTTCGCGGTATGACCTTCGAGAAGCGGCAAGCAAACAGAGGCATCCACACAGCGATACTGGCCATACATGCCGCCGCCCATCGCAGCGACTACTTTACCGTCGAGACTCTTTGCGAGCTCACTAGTACCGGTCGCGACAACTGTGCCGGCGCCTTCGTTACCCACGGCAAGCGATTGCCCGATTCTTGCCTTCATCACCGCCATGCCTTGTTCGGAAACCGGCGCGGTTAATACTGTGTCTGCACCGCTGCCCGACGAGATCGCGCTTGCCATCGACGCCCAACCAAACATGACACCATGGTCAGAAGGATTGATTGGCGTAGCCTCAATGCGAATAAGCACTTCGTTCTCGCCTGGAATAGGCATTGGCTGCTCTTTGAGTTCGAGGCGAAGTTCGCCCTCGGCTGTGAGCGTTGAAAACATCTGAAGGTAGGTCGAATCCGATGACATAGCGCGCCTCTTTGTTGATTTAATTAAGGCAAAGATTAGAACACACTTTGTCGCGGAATATCAGCCAAAGAGGCGGAGCTTACACCTTGTCAAAAATGGGAAGCGTCGCCTGAGTTAGTCTTTCCGCGTCATAGACCAAGGTGCCTCGGCGCCCATTGCCCGTGCGATGCCGACGATAGTCGCACCGTTAACAGTGCCACTCATGTCGTAAACCATTGGAGAGCCATCTCTGTCTATCCTAAAAGTGATTTCATTGGTTGATGCCACGCCCTCTTCGATCGCCCAGAGACGGCCGTTACCCAAATCAAATGTGCCAACGAGAGCATCGCCCGAAGTGTCGAGCGTTACGACAGCGTTTACCGCACCGAAGGGGCTGCTCATAGTGAAATCCCAGATGCCGTCGGCAGTGGGAGTTGCAGTGGAGGAAGTGCTTGTGGCGCAAGCAGATAGAGTTGAGAGTGAAAATAAGAGCGATAGAAAGAGTGGTTGAAAGCGTTGTCTGACCATGGGTTTTCTCCTTGTTGATTAATTTTCTTATAGTTAGAATTCAACGTACTAATGGTTCCTCTATAAAAACGCCCACAGTGATGAAGTAGATTATTGAACACTATATCCATCTGAGGAATAACGAATAGCGCTCGGAAAATGAAGAGTTTCTATAATCGAGTGCCCGACAAAAATGGCCTCTTCATTTTTGCGCCGACTGCCATACGCGCGCATAAAAGCGCCTTCCTCGGCTCTGCTTGGAATCCCACCGTTAAGGGCAAGTTGAATTATCTGGGCAACTTCGTTTGGTTTTTCGCGCTGCGGATAGTGCCCGGCAGTAGGGAGTAACCAATAGGTGCTTTCGGCAGCTCTGTCATTCAGATAAGTGGCCCATACGTGATTAGAAATCCGTACAGGATTAATGTCGTCGAGCAGTCCCCAGAGGTAAGCGACAGGAATATCGCTTCGAGACAAGTTGTTGAGCCAGCGTAATTCGTTTTCTGCGCGCTCTAACAGATATCGGGCTACATGGATAAGCGCGCTGTCGCCATCGTTAAATTTAAAAATATCTGCGTAGGCGAGCGCCTCCGGATTGCCTTGGGTCATTCTAGGCACTGATTTCCGCGCTTGAATGAGTGCATTCCCACGGACAGGGTCGAGCAAGGCGGTTTGCATGGGCATTAGGTTAGCAAGTGGTAAGAACATGCCGCTGTTAGATAAAAAGTGGTAATTAATACTGTATTCCGCGGGCTGTGTGTCGAGATAGTTGCCAAGAAAAGCGAGGCCAATACTGACACCTCTGTCATGCGTATAAAGAGCGAAATCATCGAAACTAATTATCTCTGTTACGAAATAATCCAAAATTTCGGCATTCTCTTCCAGCATATAGCTGAAATTAGGCGCAGGTTTGTCTGAGAAACCGGAGCCGGGGAAATCTAGCACAGCGATATGAAAATCGTTTTCCAACAGTGGAACTAATTTGTAGAAGTCGAAGCTCGAATTAGGAAAACCATGGACCATGACTAATTGCGGTTTGTCTTTACTGCCAAAGGTACGATAGAAGACATTAACTTTAGCCTGCTGGTTATTCTTTGTCGTTGAAGTCCACTCGAAATAGTCACCGCCCTCGAACCAGGATTCTGCTAGGTCTGAGTGAAATACAAAATCAGACTCTTCTGCCAAAGAAAAAAAGGAGAGAGACGAAAAAGCGGCAATAAAAAAAGTTAAAACGAGCTTCGCTTTCATAGCGTACAGCACCTTAGTTAATAGATTAATTAGTAGACTAATCAATAGTTCGGTTAATACATTGATTTACTGATCGATAGCGCTTTTTGCTTTGCTCAGTGTTTCCGCCGCACGGGCCGAAAGCCCGCTGTCGGTTCCCACTGTCACCATTGTAAAGCCCTCGGCGAGGCGTTGTTCGACGCTGTTGGACGAGGTTGTAATCGCGCAGGCAACGTCATGAGTAAGGCAGGCGCTTAAAACGGTTTGAATAGCAGCTTCGACTTCGGGTGCGCTCGCACTCGCGTAGCCCATTGCGCTGCTAAGATCGGCGGGGCCTATAAATATCGCCCCTACACCAGGTACCGACAAAATAGCGTCGATGTTTTCGACACCTTCTGGCGTTTCTATCTGAATGATAGCGAGGAGTTCGCCCGCGTCATCTAACGGCCATACATCGGCTTTCTGATGATAATCAGAGATACCCCAATACCAGCTTGCATTGGCAGGATTGCGGCCGCGCAGTCCGCGCGGTTCGAAGTCTTCTGCATTGCCTAGTTGTGGATAGCGCATAGCCTTAATTGCAATTTCTGCCTGTTCGCGGTTATCCACCGACGGGAACATCACACCGAAGACGCCGACGTCGAGAACCTGCTTAACCTGCGTAATGACTTCGGTGCCTCCCGTGGCAGGTATTCGAACAATGGGAGTGACGCTCGGCTGCAGGTTGCCTTTGTCGAGTATTGCCCGCTTGTCGGTCATGCCTAACAAAAACTCACGCAGGCGTTCGACATCGAATGGCGCGTGCTCCATATCAATAATGACAAAGTCTAGATCCGATCGTGCCAAAGAGCGGGCATTGTTCAGCGAGTAATCGAAGGCTAGCAGTCCCAGGGCGGCATGGCCATTATCGAGCAATTCTATCGTTTTGTTGAGCCGGGCTCCGAGCTCGCCCTGAGCCGACGTCAGGCTTGAGCTTAGGACGAGTGCTAAGCTCAAGGCCAGAACGACTCGAGTTGGCTGGGATCGCATGAGTAATTCCTATTTTTCGTACGCGACTAAAAATTGGCTTGTCTTGCCTCTGACAGCGGGCGCGAACACGCCTACATCTAGCGGATCATCGGCATTCTTTAACACCTCTGAGCTGCGAATAACCCTCAGACCGGCATCTTGAGCGAGCTGTGTGATCACGCTCTCAGCTACCCTGTGGAGTGATCCACCTGCTTCTATTCCAGTACCTTCGGGTGCAATATGATCCGAGGCGATGAGGAGCCCGCCAGGCTTGAGAACGCGCGCTATTTCTCGGAATGCCTTTGCTGGGTCGCCCAGACTTTTCCCTTCGGGCGCGAATCCAAGTTCATGCGGTCCCTGAATCCAGGTAACCAAATCGACGCTGTTATCTGCAGCGGCAAGGGCGTCGAAGTCTGTAATGCTGACCTCTACGTTACCAAGGCGTCCGCCAGCCGTACGCACGTCTATACCATCGCCAACGAACCCCATTAGGCCGGGCGCATGTTGCAATATTACATTTCCGTCGCCACCTACAGCGCGACTAATGATTTCGGTGTAGTAGCCCCCGCCTGCTTCTAATTCGAGGACACTCATACCGGTTTGTAGCCCTGCGAATTCGAGGACCTCAAGTGGCATACGGCGGGCATCATTTTCTTTGTCTGCGTTTGGGCGATCGGGATGGTCTAATGCGCCGGCGATGTCGGCATCTTCTGCGTAGACTGTTGTGTAGGTCATCGAGAGCGCGAGTACGCAGGTTAAAAACTTTTTCATTACATTCTCCATAGAAGCTTCTTGGCCTAGTTATAGTGAATCATTATCGATCGTCTGATTAAACCTTATTCTCGGCGTCAGGGTCTACCAGTGACAACAGGAAAGGAGCTAAAGCTGACAAAGCCTTATTAACATGGCACATAACCGGTGGTCGCCTTGATCATTCCTAGCGTCACTGTTCGTCAATTTAGCTGTTCAATTTAGCTGTTCAATTGAGCTCGTCAATTTAAACCGCCAATTCAATCGGCTAATAGCCACTTGCTTAGTGACCCTGTTTTGACCTAAATTTGAACTATTAGAATAAAAAGCCAAAAGGGTTAAAACTATGCGAAGCTCATTGAGAACAAAAGTACTGCGGCGCTTAAAGGCAACCTCTGCATTGTCCGCTACTCTGCTCGCCTCAGCTATTCACGCGCAAAGCGCAGCGCCTACTTTTTACGCCGATGCGCTGCCACTTTTTGAAAAAAACTGTGCGGCATGTCATAAACCAGACGGCCCTAGAGTCGGCGGAATAACCGCGCCGATGTCGTTGCTCGATTACAATCAGGCTCGGGCATGGGCGCCCATGATTCGCAATGCGCTTGTCACCGGCTACATGCCGCCATGGGGCGCGCACGAGCGGCATCGTGGCGAGTTTAAAGACGAGCGTTATATTGATGACGCAGAGAAGGCGACTCTCATTGCGTGGATCGATGGAGGCGTTTTAGAGGGAAATCCAAACGCGACAAAACAAAGAGTCGCAGCTGGCGGCGGCACAGAGATGCCGGAGTCTGGCTGGTGGATCGGCGACCCCGACTTAGTTGTTCAATTTGAAAAGCCAGTAAGAGTTGCAGACAATATTGAAGACTGGCAGCCAACAATACAGATGCCAGTACCTGAAGGCGCGCATACCGAGCCTAAATGGATCGCAAAGGCTGAGCTAAATCCGGGTGGGCCTTGGGTGCATCACATCGTGTCTAGCCACATGGGGGTCGGCGTACCCGGCCGCGGGCCGTTTACCTATCCCGAGGGTTGGGGCGTATTGATGCCCGAAGATCCCTTCATTACGGTCAATATGCATTACCACAAAGACCCGGGCGAAGGCACGGCCGTTACCGATATGACCAAAGCGGGCTTCGTTTTTTATGAAGATGGCGCGGTGATCGATCACGTCGTTGAAACGAATCTATTGCCTCATAAAGGATGGACGATCCCCGCAGGCGATCCTAATTTTGAGGTGAACAATACCTTCGCCATAGACGAAGACATTTACCTACTCTCGATGGGGCCGCATATGCACTATCGCGGCAAGGCAATGCGATACGAAGTCGAATACCCGGATGGCGAGCGCGAGACGCTGCTATGGGTGCCCGACTATGATTTCAACTGGCAGTTTTTGTACGAATACAAAGAGCCCAAGTTTTTGCCCGCCGGCTCTGTAATGCACTTGTCGTGGTGGTTCGATAATTCAAGCGACAATAGGTTTAACCCCGACCCGACGATGGATGTTGTCTATGGGCCAGAGACCACCGACGAAATGGCTAATGCGCGTATCTACTATGCCCCAACAACTAAGCGCGGCATCGTCGTGGGCGAGGACCTCCCTCAAGATGTGCTCGAAACTGCAAGAAAAGCAGAGCAGCAGCGTCGTGAGAACTCTGAGCTACTTGTGCTCAGCGAAGATGACACGAGCTGGTTGCTGGAAGAATAAGCCGACTCGCTTGCCTAAACGGTGCGTATGCTCAAGTCACTGGCAACTGCCGGTTGACGAGGCCGTTCAGGCAGCCTATACTCTCGCTCCTTATCTAGCTATGTCCGTTTTCGGACTAGCCGCCAGTATAGATTACCCATTTTGATGCGGGGTGGAGCAGTCTGGCAGCTCGTCGGGCTCATAACCCGAAGGTCGTAGGTTCAAATCCTGCCCCCGCTACCATCGTTACTTGCACCCCCTCGGTTTCCGCCAGGGGGTGTTTTGCTTTAGGCTCTTCGCTAAGTTTCAAAAGCGCCGCCAACTCTCCGTACAGCTCTATATGTAAGCTTTCCCCTTCAGGCACTAATCGCACTGATTCAATCAGCTGCCTTACTGCGCCATTAGCCTCCGCAATTGTTTCTGGAGCGTTCAAGGCCTCTATTAGGTTGGTGATCTTTTCTTTATAAAGGAGCGAGAGGTTAGGGTGCAGCCGGGGTCGTACCGGTGGCGCGGCCTCCAATTTCGCCCTGACAGACTTTCTTCTAGCTGCGAGCGCGTTGAGTTCATCCTTAACTAATTCTGGCGCCACGCCTGAATTTATCGCATCGAGCCCGCGCCTAATATTCGACTCGATTTGTTCCAACTCTTGCTTGTCGAGCTTATTTTGATGTTCCTGCTCACCCGACTGACGATTGAATTCTCTAGTGAACTCTTCAACAAAAGCCTGATAGGCCTCGGGTTGCATCAAATTGTCTCTCAGGCCACCAAGGACTGCTCGCTCTAGCGTATCCCTGCGAATAGAGAGCTTGTTTTCACAGGTCGCTTTATTTCGTGCGGTTGAGCACCCGTAACGGTCTTTATTGATCATCGAAAAGCCGCCGCCACAAGTCCCACATTTAAGCAGCCCTGAGAGCAGGTAGCGCGGACGCCGAGCTAATTCGCTCCGACCCCCATTATCAATGATCATCTTGCGCAACTTTTGCTGCCGTTGCTTGACCTCATGCCAAAGCTCGTCTTCGATTATTTGGAGCTCGGTAACATCTTCGTAAATCCATTTTTCATGGGGATTCAGTCGAGCTTGCCGTTTGCCCGACGCAGGATCTTTAATAAAACGTTGCCGATTCCAAACGAGCTTGCCAACGTAGAGCTCATTATTGAGCACCCCTGTTCCGCGTCGCCAGTTTCCGTTAATTGTTGAGGGGCTCCATTTTCCCCCGTTTGGGCCACTAACACCCTCTCTGTTCAGGCGATGCGCTATTGCTCTCGCAGATGCTCCATTGCTGTACTGGGTAAAGATCTGGCGAACTATCTCGGCTTCTTTTGTATTGATCGTCCTATCGCCGCGAATAGGAGTGCCGTCCGCACCCCTTTTTTCAACTATGTCATACCCGTAAGCTATCCCACCTCCGGATTTGCCCTTACGAATACGTCCCTCAAGACCTCGACGCGTTTTATCGGCCAAGTCTTTCAAGTACAAGGCCGATATTGTGCCCTTGAGGCCGATGTGGAGCTCGTTGATCTCACCTTCAGAAGACGTGAAAATGGTAACACCGGCGAAAGACATCGCCTTGTGAAAACCGGCAATGTGTTCTTGGTCGCGGCTTAACCGGTCAATACTCTCTGCAACAACAACGTCAAAGGCTCCGGCTCTGGCATCGTTGAATAATTGTTGGTAACCCGGGCGTAGCAGAGATGCACCACTTACTCCATGGTCCGTGTACTTTTGGGTAAGCTTCCATCCCTTATCCATAATGAGTCGTTCTGCGAGCCTTATCTGGTCCTCTATCGAAGTATCGCTCTGCAGATCACTTGAATATCTGGCGTAGATGACGGCTCGCTTGTGCATTACATGACGTCCTTAAAGTGATGGAATGGCAACCTGTCTGTTTCAGATTTCTCTGCAATTGGTTCGATAGTTTGAATTTCGTGGATGGTTGTCATGAGATTAGCGCCTGCAGCGAGCATTGATGATTGCTCGTAGTGGCTCAGTGTTGTTGTTAAGTTGCTGTGACCTAAGATGCGACTTGCTGCCAGAATGTTTTCAGGTGCTTCGCTGGAGATTGCGCTCGCTGCGCAATCGCGAAGAAGGTGTGGATTAATGGGAGCGCCCAACAATTCGGTCGAAATCCTTACAATGGCGTAATAGAAACCATGGCCAGACATGATTTTGCTCCGATTGGTCAGCCAGAGCGGTCCTCGTAGCGAGGGCACCGCTTCTAAATTTAGAAGCGGCTGCTTAAGCAGAGCTTGACGCTCAGTTGTCAGGTAACGATTAAAAACGTGCATAAAAGCTTGGTTTTGGGGCAGTGTAAAAGCGATCGCCTCGCCATCTTTAGTTTCTTCGCCCGGAATAACGCAGTGCCAAATACCGTGTCCCACAAGTCTTCTACTTCGCCAAGCATCAACCGGCTAATGTCTCCGAAAAAGATCGCTTTGCCACCTACCTTTTCTATGTGAGCTTGAACTTCCTTGCTGTATACGCCATAAGCCTCTGCGCCTGTCATGAGAGTATCGCGACCATCTGCGTACTCAGCTTTTTCCTTAAACTTGAGCAAGTTCAGCATATAAATAGGTGTATCTGTGTCGCCTTCTTGAAAGCCGGTTATTTGTTCGTCGCTAGGGTGAACTCGGTTTTCTACTTTCATATCATTTTCTCAAATTTTCGAAATAATAGAGTATTGATTGAACACGCTCTACCCTATATTCGCGTTAGCTAAATAGCGGTCTTGGTGTTGCTCGAGTTGTGCTACTGATTCTTGAACCCTCGCATCGCGACCACGGCGATAATAAACGCAATAAGTGCGAAGTCTATGGCAGTGTAATCACGTCCGGCTAACTCGGTATTCAAAACCATCAGTAATAGCAGGCCGAATCCGTAATAGACGATGGGCTTCATAAAGATTTATTCATCATCGCTTCGATATTTGCCCCTGCTTTCCTTCAGCTTATTTAGGCTCATCTTATCTTTGAAACTTAATACGATTGCGCTTAAGGCGAGAAATAAAATTCCAAGGCTTTCATAAACAATATGGATGGGGTCGCTGCCTTTA
>Ga0209119_1003719_pt1 | contig 12962 bp, 4 predicted proteins | sample COG_03_FD_184747 | JGI IMG/M metagenome (GOLD analysis project Ga0209119, IMG submission 184747) | Pelagic Microbial community sample from North Sea - COGITO 998_met_03 (SPAdes) (version 2) | ecosystem: Environmental > Aquatic > Marine > Neritic zone/Coastal water | place: Helgoland, sampling... | reverse complement strand
GTGGGCACAAAGACGACATTATTCGTGCGTTAAAAAAGCTCGAGTCCATGCGCGAAGATATGGGCAGCGTTAACCCCGTTATTGCCCCACAAATGTCAGGGCTGATTGAGGGTAGTAAAAAACAGCTGGATACCCGAGAGGTAGAGGCCAGATCACAACAAGCTAAAAAGTATGTTAAAGCCGACCGTCAGCTTAAAGAACAAATCAACAAGCTCCACCAGAAATTGTTAGAAACCCAACAAGAATTTCACTTAACCCCCCAGCATGTCTTAGCGGCAGTGCAAACAGGACTGGCAGTTGCTGAAAAACCCCCACTAAAACCCATTGAGTTCAACGGCGCCCCTATCAGAAGCGTCTTTCTTATGCCAGAACTAGCGGGTACATGGGCAGACTGTACTCGAGGGCTTCGCCATCCCCATACTAAAAAAATTCGCCCAATCACCTTTGATCATGCTGTTGCTAAAGATCGTGACGATGTCGTGCTGGTGCATTTAAATCATCGCCTGGTGCAAATGTGCCTGCGTTTGTTACGAGCACAGGTATGGGCACAAGAAGGTGATCCCAACAAAAAAATGTACCGTGTAGCGTTACGTACATTACCTAATAATCAAATCAATGGCGTGGTAGCACTTGTAGTTTCAAGGCTAGTGATTACTGGTGGCAACCATCACCGCCTGCATGAAGAAATCACTTATTCAGGAGGTTACCTCAAAGATAAAACCTATAATCGTGAGCGCGGCGTAACAAAAATCAATGATTGGTTGGAGCAATCAGCCGCAGGAAAAGTGTCAGCCCATCTTCAGGGTGATTTAGCCACGCGCTTTGATCACAACCATGCAGCCATTCAAAACACCATTGAAGCCCGTTCTAAAGAGCGACTAAAAGATTTGCAAAACACCCTGAAAAAACAAAAAGAAAAAGAAGTGAACGATATCACTACCGTATTAGATGAGCTTCAAACGTCAATCCAGTCAGAGCTTAAAAAAGCAGATCAACCTGAGCAGTTGGTACTAAAAGGATTCGATGAAGATGAGCGCACCCAAGTAAGACGAGATATAGATGCCCTTAACGCCCGCCTCAGTCGCATACCTAAAGAACGAGAGCATGAGGTGAATACCATTGAACATCGATACGCCGACTATGTCGCCCACACCTTCCCTGTGGCAGTGATATTTCTCGTACCACAATCCATGATGGGGGGCGCACGATGAGTATGCATGCCGAATGGCTCTCATTAATTGAAATTTCTGGCGCTTTCCTAGCGGAACCCGTCCTGGATCAAGCTTTTCCGCAGGGCTTAGAGGGTTTAGAAACGTCAAAAAAACAAGCCTTTCGCCAAACCTATGAAGAATGGCGTGAAGCGCTGGATACTGCGGATGAGCTACAGGCCAAGCTGCACCAGGAATGGATTAACTGGGTGCTGAAAACTGGCCTGGAGTGGGATGAGGATGACGAAGGCGATGTGCTAAAAGCTGGGGCTAATGTGCCTGCTGATTTAAAGCTTGAGCTGCTAGAACATAACCTCACTCTAAAACCTGACTATGCCTTATTTGCTAATGATGTGAGTAAACCCTATTTGTTAGTGGCGAGTTACCCTGCAGATATTGAGTTAACGGAAGTGGTTGCTGGTGATGACTGGTCCCCTACTCCGGCTGAACGGATGAGCCACCTCTGCCGGGAAACTGGCACACGGCTCGGTTTAGTTACCAATGGAGAGCAGTGGATGGTTGTTGATGCGCCTGAGGGTGGTATTACCAGTTACGCCAGCTGGTATGCGCGCTTATGGAGCCAAGAACCCGTTACGCTTAAAGCCTTCTTTAGTTTATTGAATATTAGCACGGTGTTTAATGGTGTTGGTTCAAAGGCTAAAAAGCTCACAGAATTATTGGATGAGTCGCTACAGCATCAAGATGAAGTGACTGAAACACTTGGTTTACAAGTACAACGTGCGGTTGAAGTACTCATTCAATCCATAGACCGTATCAATAATGATTCTAATGGGGAGTTGTTGAAGGGAGTGGAGCCGACGGAATTATACGAAGCAGGCTTAACCTATATGATGCGCCTTGTCTTTCTGCTCTGCGCAGAAGAACGTGGCTTGCTCTTATTGGGTGATGAAACCTACGAGGCTAATTACGCAGTTTCAACCCTAAGAATAAAACTGCGTGATGAGGCTGGCTTGCATGGTGAAGAGGTGCTGTCATACCGCAATAATGCCTGGGCAAGATTGTTGGCGGTTTTTCGAGCGGTGTATGGTGGGGTAGAGCATGAAGATATGCGAATGCCTGCATTAGGTGGCTCACTGTTTGACCCTGATCGTTTTCCGTTTTTAGAAGGGCGACCAAAAGACTCAAATTGGAAGATTGACGAAGCACGCCCACTGCCCATAGATAACCGAACCGTCTTACTGTTTCTTGATGCGATTCAGCTTTTCCAGGGCAGGACGCTTTCTTATCGTGCATTAGATGTTGAACAAATTGGTTATGTATATGAAGGATTATTAGAGCGAACCGTTATTAGGTCTCCCGATGTGACTCTGGAATTAGATGCCACTAAAAGTGCTAAAAAGCCGTGGTTACTGTTAGGTGAGTTGGAGTCAGCTAAGTTAGAGGGGTTGACTGCCGTTAAAAAGTTGTTAATGGAACGCACGGGCAGCTCGGCGTCTAGAGTCACAAATGATTTGGCAAGAGAGGTGTCAGAACCGGAATCAGAAAAACTGTTATTAGCCTGCCAAAACGTTGCTGAGCTGAGAGATCTTATTAAACCCTACTACCATTTTCTGCGCGTAGATGCCTGGGCCAATCCGCTGCTATATCCTAAAGATGCTTTTATGGTGGCAACAGGCACTGAGAGGCGTGAAACTGGAACCCATTACACACCTAAATCCTTAACGGAAGCAATCGTTCTAGAAACACTTGAGCCCGTTGTCTACATCGGCCCATCTGAAGGTAAGGACAGATCTGATTGGAAGTTGAAATCCCCTGCTGCATTGTTAGCGTTAAAGATTTGTGATCCTGCGGTGGGCTCGGGGGCATTTTTAGTGCAAGTCTGCCGCTATCTTTCTGAGCGACTATTAGAAGCTTGGAGTTTGGCGGAGGAGACAAACCAAAGTATCACGATTGAGGGGCAAGTGGTGGATACGCTTTCCCTTCAAGATGCCTTGTCTAAAGATCCAGAAGAGCGATTGGTTGTTGCTAGACGCTTAATCGCCGAGCATTGTTTATACGGTGTTGATGTTAATCCTTTGGCTGTTGAGCTTGCCAAACTTGCAATATGGTTAGTTACCTTATCTAAAGGACGACCCTTTGGTTTTTTAGATCACAACCTTAAGGCTGGTAATAGCCTGCTTGGCATTCATGATTTAGATCAACTGTATTACTTAAATATGCAACCAGAAGGGATGGCTGCTGGGGGTGGTGCTGGCAAACAATTGTTTGCTCAAAATATTGAAACGGCAGTAAAAGAGGCGTTAGCGCTGCGCGAGGAGATACGAAATCGTCCAGTGCGTGATATTCGCGATATTGAAACGATAGTGCATTTAAATAATCAGGCACAAGCCTTATTAGTTATGCCTGAGTTAATTGCGGATGCCCTAATCGGTGAAGCTCTGGTCGCGGCAGATAAGCCAGGCAACCTTAAGCTAGCCTTAACACGTTTATCAGTGGTGGCAGGAGATGTATTGAGTAATCCTATCAATGCCCAAGCCCTTAAACGCAAAACAGCTGATCTTTTAGCAACGGACGTTGCTACGGGTATTCCGCGTTCGCCATTTCATTGGCCGTTGGCGTTTCCGGAGGTGTTTACCTATGAAGGTGGCGGCTTTGATGCGGTTGTGGGGAATCCACCTTATTTAGGTGCTAAATATTTAAATGGAGCTATCGGCTCAGTACTGCGAAGTTATCTCGCTCTTTTCTTTGCAGGTGGAAAGGGCGGCAGAGCCGATTTGGTGGCTTACTTTCTTCTTCGTTGCCATCAGATTATGCGAAAGTTAGGTTGCTTTGGATTGATTGCGACACAAGAAATTTCAAACGGGGATACTCGTGCGGTGGGCCTCAATAAGCTTTTACTAAAAAACGGCTGTACAGTCTATTCTGCTAATACGAAAGAGGTTTGGCCTGGAAAGGCAAACACAGTAACAAGCAGGGTACATTTAAAAAATGGTAAATGGCTTGGAAGAATTCAGCTTGACGGAAAGGTAGTTCCAGCAATTTCTGCATTTCTTTCTGAAAGAGAGGAAGGGGCACTGGAACTGCTAAGGCAGAATGCCAAACAAGCGTTTGTTGGTAGTTCTATTCTTGGGCTTGGTTTCGTGTTGAGCGAGGAAGAGGCTGTCGCTTTGATTTCTGCTGACCCAAAGAATAGAGATTGCTTGATGCCTCTGCTTAATGGTAGAGAACTCAATGAAGAGCCATTACAGACGTCGAATCGATGGGTGATTAACTTTTATGATTGGCCAGAAGAAAAAGCAAAAGAATATCCGGAGGCATACCGTCGTCTTTTTGATAAGGTAAAAAACGAGAGGTCAACCAATAATAGAAAATTATACAGGGAGCTATGGTGGCAGTATGCGGAAAAAAGGCCTGGCTTATATCACGCAATTGGTAGGGGAGGTTTTTTTGTAAAGCATCCAAATAACTGGACTGTTGATAACACGATAACAAAAAAAGTTGTGATATTAACCTCGATTGTTACTAAATATTTCAATCCTTCGCTAGTGGCTAACAATGTTGTATTTTCAAATAAACTGGTTGTATTCGCTTCAAATTCTTATGCTGATTATGCAGTGTTAAATTCAACAATATTCCAGGAATTTGTATGGAAGCATTCCGGGCGAATGGGTGCTGGGACATTAGCTTTTACACCAAAACAAGCATTCGACACATTTCCCTTCCCTCTGGAGACTATACAAACCTCCCTTTCTAAACTTGGAGAAAAATATAACGGATTAAGGGCTCATATTATGAGTGATTTACAAATAGGGCATACGCAGCTTTATAATCGCTTTCATGATCCGGAGGATAGCACCCTTGCAATAAAAGAGATGCGCATCATTCACAAAGATATTGATGAAGTGATCGCTTCAGTCTATGGGTGGGACAATTTAGATTTAGAGCATGATTTTCATGAAGTTGATTATCTGCCAAAAAATGATCGGGTGCGGTTTACGATTTCAGAAAAAGCGCGCAATGAAGTACTTGATCGCTTAACGATATTAAACAAAGAGCGTCATGCGCAAGAGCAAGCCAGCGTGCCCACCAAACCAAAAGCTAAAGCATCCACCAAGAAACCAAAGCCTGAGAGGCCCATGCCGCAAATGGCTTTGTTTGATGAGCCGGTTTCTGAGACACATGTATCATCAATTGCAAAGGTTAAAAAAGGAAACCAATGGGGCGCCGAAAGTATTGACCAAATTTTCGCATGGCTAGAAGACAAGGCGCCCAATTGGTATACCAAAGAAGCCATATTGACAGCATGTGGAGCTTCTGTATCTGACTGGCAACCTGCTATTGACGAATTACTAAACGACGGTGATATTGAATCTAAAATAGTTGACTCAATTTCGCGCTATCGTGCAGCTGAGTAGAGGGGTATGTAAACAATGAAAATAATTCCCTTTGAGCAGCTTGCACAATCTGATTTAGTTGTCGATGCAATCTACGAAAGTACACATAATGGCTTGTTGTCAGGTGAGCCATTATCTAAACTTTTACCAGGCCTTGGCAACATGGGCGGCTTTCGTCCGTCAGGCCGTGGCGAGGATAAAAACCTGGTTGTCCTTTTTAGCACCGGCGAAGACAAAGATTGGCCTGATACCTTAGATTTAAATACTGGTCAGTTTATCTACTATGGTGATAATAAAACTCCAGGACATGAGCTGCACGAAACCCAAAGGGGTGGCAACAAAATTCTACGTAGGGTTTTTGAGTTACTGCATGCAACCAAAGCTAACCGGACAAATATCCCACCTTTCTTTATCTTCAAAAAACTAGCAACAGATAACGGTTCTCGCTCTGTCCAGTTCAAAGGCATCGCTGTGCCGGGTTACCCCGGAGTTTCAACAACAGAAGATTTAGTGGCTGTATGGAAAACGACGGAGAGACAGCGCTTTCAGAACTATAAGTCGCTCTTCACAGTATTGGATATTGCAACGTTACCTCGAGATTGGATCAGTGATATCTTGGCCGGCAATGCTAACTCAGACCAAGCCCCTCAAGTGTGGCGTGATTGGATTAACAAAGGTCTTTACAAGCCGCTTAAAAGTGAGCCTACTACGATTATCCGCTCTGAGTCGGAACAGCAACCTAATACACCGCTTAAGAAAAGCATCTTGAAAGCGGTGTGGTCGCATTTCGATCACCAAGAAGATGCGGAGAAAAAACGTCGAGCCTTTATATTTGAACGCTTTGCTGCACGAATTTTTCAAATGCACGACCATCGAGTACTGGTTGATGAAATAACACGTGGTGTCGTTGATGGTGGCCGTGACGCGGTGGGCCGTTATTTGCTCGGTTTATCTGATGACCCTGTTTATGCAGAATTCTCTTTGGAGGCTAAGTGCTACCAGCCTGGTTTTAATGGCAAGTCTGTTAACCGAATTGGCGTTAAAGAGGTGTCTCCGCTGATATCCCGGATTCGTCACCGTCAGTTTGGCGTATTGGTCACGACTTCTGTAGTACACAAGCAAGCGTACCAAGAGGTCAGGGAAGATCGACACCCCATTGTTTTTATTACTGGCCGCGATATTGCTGAAGTAATGATTAATGCTGGTTATAACACCGTAGAAACCGTCACCCATTTTTTAAACACTGAATTCACACTGTAGGTAATCAATGACTGATTTTCAAACCAAGACACCACAGGGCGCTTATATTGTTTACCAATCAGATGTTGTTGAAACAGCGCCCTATAGCTTGACACTACGAGTTCAAAAAGAACAGTATAAAAGTGGGTGGATACTGCTTGCCAATGAAGCCTTACAAGCCATTAGTGTAGGGAGAGTGTATTGCCAACGTAGCACAATAGAGCACACCAAGGTCTTTTTTGATAAGCACTGTATCGCCGAAGTACCAACATTATTGAGCACGGCAGAGCTTAGCTCGCCAAAATCAGGGAAGGTATCCCGCTTAGAGTGGATTGTGTTCATTGAAGCTTTACCTAAGCTATTCCATAAAACCATTGCTGAAATACCTCTGATACAGGATGCGGTCTATGTGCGTGAACTTTTGCAATATGCTCTCATAGATGACCTGTTAGGCCCAGCTGACGGTCCACGTGAAAAAATTATAGATATGAGTGTACGTGAACGCTATTTAGTCGGGCGTTTGGCACCATTAAATTCTAGCGAGAGGGGTAGCGACTTTGGTGTTGATGTTGATGTTGATGTTGATGAAGAACCCGACAGTGTGATTGTTCAGACTCCTGCAGTTGAACCTGATTCAACTCAAAGTGGTGCCTCCGCTGAACCTGAATCAACTGAAGAGGTAGATACAGCCAGTAATCAATCCTTAATACCCTCAAGTCTAGGAATGACCTTTTGTGTCGCTGGAGAAATCGATATTATCGGAGTCGAGGTGCTGTGGGGTCGGTATGAACCACTTTATGAACATGAAATGTATAATACGTTCAAAGATCCGGTTACAGGTGAAGAAAAACGAGGAAAAAAATACAAAGTCTGGCAACGTATTCCCTGTGGTAAAACCATCCCAATATCATTAATCGCCGGTGTTATCAATCCGGTCAGTCCTGATAAAGAACATCCCGAAGTTGTGATCCAGGGTACAGTTCGGGAGCCCAATAAAAATGGAGATCGCTTGGTGACTTTGTTTTTAGTAAATGCCCAAACTGAACTTGAGGGTGATACGAACAAAGATACCAAATGGTTATTTCAGCCTGAAATAATCGTACGATCTGTTGATGAAAAAGTGGATGCTATTTTCCGACGTAGACCGGTAATGAATCCTGACGGAAGTGATTGGGAACGAGCATCACTTGAAATGATATACCGGAAACAAATAGAGTTTGGTGTGGGGCATGGGGTGGCCGTGCATGCTTCAGTTGATCCTGGCAATGTTGAGTTAGCGACTGAGGTCAAAACGGTCATTATGCCTGAGTACGAAGTGCCGATTACGGAAGTACCTGGTTTACGTGATCAGGATAGGCCTGTGTTAAAAACGATAGTCGATGATGGCTACTTGGACATGACTAGTTTAGCTGAAATGACGCAGGATGAGTTAGTTAGCGCCCTTAGATTAATGACTGATGACTATGCAGCCTGGATTGGTGAGCAACTCGCAAGAGTGGGCGTAGATGTTAATGGCCATGACGATTCGGCCAAACGCGCAATGGCAAGTTGTGAACAAATCAACTTACGGTTACAAGAAGGTATTGCGGTTTTAGCTAGCGAGAGCAACGAAGATGCTTTGAGGGCCTTCCGCTTTGCTAACGAAGCGATGGCCAAGCAGCGCATACAAAGTATTTATGCACTAAAACGTCGGCAAGGTATGAAAGTAACCCTGGACGAATTGAATATTCCTATGAACCGATCTTGGCGTTCATTTCAGTTAGCCTTCTTATTATTATCAATTCCAGCCTTGTCTAATCCTGAGCATACAGACAGGATTGACAACTCAGAAGCGCTCGCTGATTTACTCTGGTTCCCTACGGGTGGTGGTAAGACTGAAGCTTATTTAGGTGTTGCAGCATTTACTATGGCCATCCGTCGCTTTCAGGGTGATCTTGGGGGTTATGATGCTAGCCGTGGACTTGCTGTTATTATGCGTTATACCCTGCGTTTGTTAACTTTGCAGCAGTTTCAACGGGCAAGCACGTTAATCTGTGCAATGGAGGTTATACGTCGCGATAGTTTATTTGCTGGCGATATCAGTTTAGGTGAGCAGCCTTTTACTATTGGTCTATGGGTGGGCAACACAGTCACTCCCGGTACAACAAAAAAAAGCCATGAAGCTATTACAAAAATTCGTAACCCAGGTAAATCTAATGCAGGCAGTGCGTCACCAGCTCAGCTTACCAGTTGCCCATGGTGTGGCACGGAGATTGACCCTAGTAAGCATATTGAGGTTAATACTCATAAATTGCAGACATCGATTTACTGTGGTGATAAGAAAGCCCGTTGTGAATTTTCAAAGGCGAAAACAGCCCATCTACCTCACCCCGGATTACCCGCTGTAGTTGTGGATGAGGAGCTCTATCACCGACCACCATCGATGATGATCGCCACAGTTGATAAGTTTGCCATGATGGCTTGGCGAGGTGAGACACGAACGCTATTTGGTAAAGCTACCGTTGAGTGTGATCGCCACGGTTTGTTATGGCCTGATGCAGAATGCACAGGTAATCATCCCAAAAACTCTACATTACCTACCTCTAAGGCTAGAGTTATTATTCCAATTCGCCCACCTGATTTAATTATCCAGGATGAGTTTCACTTAATTAGTGGTCCACTTGGAACAATGGTAGGTTTGTATGAAACTGCTGTTGATGAACTGGCAGGTTGGAAGCTAGATGGCAAAAAAGTTAAGCCTAAAATTATAATGTCAACAGCGACTGTTAGAAAAGCAAAAGAGCAAGTTAGTGGCGTTTTTAATCGTCGTGTCGCAATTTTTCCACCCCATGGTTTAGATGTTGAAGATAACTTTTTTTCCGTTCAGAGACCTATTGAGCAACAATATGGACGACGTTTCTTAGGAGTGTGTTCGCCAGGAAGTGCACGGCCAGCTGTGTTGATTCGAGTATATACTGCCTTTTTAACAGCGTCCCAAGCTTTGTTTAATCAGTTTGGCAAAGTGGCTGATCCCTATATGACTAGTGTTGGCTATTTTAATTCTTTGCGTGAATTAGGTGGAATGGAGCGCTTGGCTAGAGACGATGTGAATAGGCGCTCATACCAAGTACAGACGAGTCATACTGCCAGGCCTGGTTTAGCTCAGCGTAACGTTAACAATATCAAGGAATTAACTTCAAGAGTATCCAGTCAGGATATTCCTAAGTATCTCGAGCAATTAGATGTACCTTTTTCTGCTACATTTGACGATGAAAAGAAAAAGTTTGTTACAAGGTGGAAGGAGGGTGAAAGCCATGCAATTGATGTGGTTCTGGCGACTAATATGTTATCCGTGGGTGTGGATGTTAATCGCTTGGGTGTGATGGTCGTAAATGGGCAGCCTAAAAGCACAGCGGAATATATTCAAGCAACCAGCCGTGTTGGACGAAGTTTTCCAGGCTTAGTTTGCACTGTATTAACCTGGGCAAGGCCCCGAGATCTATCGCATTATGAAACCTTTGAGCACTACCACGCAACCTTTTACAAGCATGTAGAAGCACAGTCTGTTACACCTTTTTCTCCTCGAGCTATGGATAGGGGGTTGACGGGTACGATGTTAAGCCTGATGCGTTTGGGGGATGACAGCTTAAATTCTAACGATGGAGCCTCATCGTTGAAAAGTACCACGGCCCAAGTAGTTATTGATGTTACAAAGTCGATCACTGAGCGTGTATCAATGGTGGCGGAGAGTGCTGATTTGCAACAACTTGCCAAAGCCTCAATAAAACAACGTGTGGATAATTGGGTGAATGAAAATAGTGTTGCAGGAAGAACTGTCGCTTATGAAAAAAAAGGTAAGGATATTGATCTAAAATGGCCACTCATAGAACGCCCAGGGATTAAAGAATGGGGTCGTCTAACGGTACCTCAGTCGATGCGCGAAGTTGAACCTGGGGTTAAACTGCAAATGAATAAAAATAAGCTTGATCCTGGCCCACCTTGGAAAGCAAAGGCTAAAAGAACTAAGGATTTGGGGGGTGCAGTATGAGTGGTAAGTCTAAAGACACCTCTTATTTAACGCCCGTTGGTGAAGTACGCCCTACGCAGCTACTTTGGACATATGGCCCTGGTGCATTAATTGATACACCTAACCTATCGGTACTGACTATGGGTATTGACCACTGGGAAAAAGATCATTGCACGCCTATTTTGGAAGCAAGATTGCTTGCCGCTGTTCAGAAAGTACTAGGACCTCAAGTGGTCAGTATGCGAATGCCCCCCTATGTGGAAATTAATAAGGAAGACTTTTTTTCACCCGATTCACTAGTGGGTGTGCCTGTCAGTCCTTTCCCTCGATGGCTACGTTGTGTTAAGTGCCAAATGTTAGGTGAATTAGAATCAGGCTTGTTCCAAGTTAAAGGAGATCGATTCCGCGCAGAAAATACACGGATCGTTCATGAATCTTGCCGTGGATCGCGAGGTGATATGCCTGCCAGAGATGCAGATGCGGTTCCAGCCAGATTTTTATTGGCTTGCCGTAATGGGCATTTAGATGATTTTCCGTGGCGATATTATGTACACGGTGGTAAATCTGATTGTACTGGTGGGCTGAGATTTAAAGAACAAGAAGGTTCGTTACAAACTGAAAATCTTTGGATTACTTGTGATGAATGTCCCGCTAAACGCAATATGGCACAGGCCTTTGGGAAGTCAGGTAAGGAAAACCTACCAGCCTGCAGGGGGCGTCATCCTCATCTCAATCAATACGATACTGACTGTGATGAAGAGCCGAGAGGTGTTTTATTGGGTGCTACTAATAGTTGGTTTCCCATTACCCGATCGGCGTTAGCAATTCCGTTAACCCGTGATCCAATTATTCAGTTAGTTCAGGATGGTTGGGCAAACTTTGTTGATGCAGAATCAATAGATGAACTTAAAGGTACGGTTAAAGCACTTGTTCGTAATGCAAACTTACTGGGTATTGATCAATATTCGATTGAAGAGATTTGGGACGTTATCGTGGGTATCCGAGCGGGAACGCTAGGCACTTCGGTCACACAAGATGACATTAAAGGACCTGAATGGAATGCGTTTATTGAACCCAATCCACCTATTGATTGGCCCCATTTTAGAAGTGAAAGAACAGATGTACCGTCTAGTTATAAACAACAAATTGCGAATGTTCTATTATTAACACGCTTACGTGAAGTTAATGCATTAATTGGGTTTACACGAGTAGAGGCGCCTGAAGAAAGTGAAAATCCCGATGATCAGGCACCAATGGCTGCATTGTGCAGTGGTACACCTGATTGGATACCTGCTAGTCAGGTTCACGGAGAGGGTATTTTCATTCGCTTTGATGAGCATGCTCTAAATATTTGGGAAGAAAAGGCTGCTGTCAGAGTATTAAGCGAACAACTCTTTGAAGGCCATAAAGGCTGGCGTAACTCAAGAAAACTCGATCCTAACGAGGGTTACCCAGGAATACGATATGTCTTGCTACATACGCTATCACATCTGTTGATTCGGGAGCTGGCATTAGAGTGTGGTTACAACGCTGCCAGTATTAGGGAGCGCATATATGCAGATACAAGTGACGGTAAGTCTCAGGCTGGTATTATAATTTACACTGCAGCAGCAGATTCCGACGGCACACTTGGTGGATTGGTTGAGCTGGGTAAGCCTGACAACCTAGGACGCCTTTTAGATCAAGCCATTAACCGTGCAAAAATTTGTTCGTCGGATCCGCTGTGCTCGGAGCATAAGCCTGAGAAAGATCGAACACTGCATGCCGCAGCTTGCCACGCTTGCACCTTTGCCGCAGAAACTTCCTGTGAGCGGGGTAACCGCTACCTGGACAGAGCCTTAGTCGTTGCAACCCTTGATAATGCCAATGCAGCTTTCTTTGGAGACTCAGCAAATGGATAAACTTATAGAGGCTGCTTATAAATTAGTGCTTGATCAGAATGCCCTTAAAATTAATGCGCTTTCGTCACGGATTAAAAAACATTCTATAGAAGATGCGGTCATGCTAAATAATCATTTTGCGACAGAATCGGCAAATAGGGCCCTGAAAGAAATGCTTGATGAGTGGCATCGTGTTGGTTGTTCTTCAGATGAAATGGCGGGTATTGTGAGGGGTGTTTCGCATGGTTATTTGGCAGAACAGCAGCGGGAAAAG
>Ga0209119_1003716_pt1 | contig 12965 bp, 12 predicted proteins | sample COG_03_FD_184747 | JGI IMG/M metagenome (GOLD analysis project Ga0209119, IMG submission 184747) | Pelagic Microbial community sample from North Sea - COGITO 998_met_03 (SPAdes) (version 2) | ecosystem: Environmental > Aquatic > Marine > Neritic zone/Coastal water | place: Helgoland, sampling... | reverse complement strand
AATAAGTTTTTCATGGATATTTCTATTTTATTAATAAATTCATCCATTGATAATGCGTCTTTACATTTTTCATTTAAAAATACATTAATATTAAATTTGTTTTTATTTATATTATTATTATTATTACCTATCTTAGGTATTAATTCACTAATTTGTTCTTGTTGTTTTAATAACATATTGCGCATTTCTTTATTTTCATTAATTAACTCTAAAAACATACATTTATAATCTATAGCCTTATCACTATTATCTATATGAGTATTATTTATAATACATTTTTTTTCATGTTTCCATAATCCTGAATTATGTTTATAAATTTTATTACAATTACTACATTTAAATAATGCGTTTTTTTCAGTTTTTTTATTTCCATTCATTTCCATTAGCTTATTTTTATGCTTTATGGTATTATTATGTCTAGTATAATCTGTTTTATTGTTACTATTATAGTTACAAAAAATACATTTATATTTATAATCAGTTTTTTCAGTTTTTTTTATTTCCATTTATTTCTATAATTGGAAAAGAAAAAAACGTCTAAATCTTTTTCAAAAAATAAAAATAAAAGGTTCAGTAACACTTTTTATTTTTCAAAAATATAATTAAGAGCATTATGCTGTAAAGTCATTTTTGCGTTTTTTTTTACAATTCTCAAATCGAAAAATTAAATTTGGACATTTTTTTATGTCCATTTTTTAAAAATGGAATGAAGAATTGAAAATAAAAAAAACGTTATTTGTTACTAACCAAATCATAAAATCATTATTTTAATAAATATATATATAATTTTATATTGTATTTGATTTGGTATATAAAATCACAATAATTATTTTAAAAATATTAAAATAAGTTAATACATATTAAATATATTATTTTTATTAATAAAATGAATAAAGATAATAATAATGAAATTATTTTAAAAAAGTTAGATACAAATCACTTTTCTATAAAATTAGAATTAATGAATAAAAATAATTTAGACATATCAAAATTAATAAATACCAATTTATTTAAATTAATTGGCACAATAAATAAAGATGTAATAGAGGGAGTTGAAATTATCAATAATATTTCTGAAAGTGAAGTAGATTTACTATATGTATTTAAACGATTTGGAAAAGAATTAGGATTATCTCAAAAATATATGTATATTAAAAGCTTATTAATAAGAGAGAAGAATAATTTCTATATTAAAAATTATAGTATTCCATATAATTCTCAAATAGGCTTTGACTGTATAAAAAATGATTTTGGTTATTTAAAAATAGAAGAAAAGGAAAATAATGTATATGAAGTTTCATATGAATTTAAAATGACTATAGAAGAAGATTTACCTAGTTATATGGAAAATATTATAGGTAATTTAATGAAAAATATATTTATTAATTTTAAAACATTTATAGAAAAAACTTATAATAATATTAATGAGTAAAATAGTTTTTTCACTATTTAAAGCATTAAATAATGCTGTCTACAACTTTATTTTTACTTTTGATAAAAATAAATTTTTTATAGATTTTGTAGAATCTTTATCGAGAGATAATATTTTTTATATTAAAATTTTTCAAGGTATATGCAATAATACAAATATTTTTAATAAAATACAAAGCGAATATCTTAAAAAATTTCTTGATAATGTTCCATTCAATAATAGTGAACTATATCATGATTTGAAACCAGAATTAGAAAAAGTAGGCAAAAAAAATGAAGAATTAATAATAGATTTAGATACATTAGAAATAATTAATTCGGGTGTAATAGGTGTTGTATATAAAGCCAAAATGAGAGAAAAAACAGTTGTAGTCAAAGTAATAAAAAATAATATTAAAAATAAAATTTTTCAAGCTTTAAATGAATATGAAAAAATTATTAAAATATTAACATATATTTCACTATTTAAATTTTATTACATAGATGATATTTATTACTCAAATAAGAATTTACTATTACAACAATTAGATTTTAATTTTGAAGTTGATAATATTAAAAAATTCTATAAAAATAATAAAAATACCGATTATGTAGAAATACCATTTGTTTATGAAGAATTTACAAGAAGTAATAATAAAATTATTGTAATGGATTATTTAGATGGTAGAAAATTAGATAATCTCGAAGATGAAGAAAAAAATGAGTATTTAGAACAATTAGTAAATTTTTCATTTAAATCTATATTATTTAATAGAATATTTCATTGTGATTTACATCCTGGTAATATAATATTTTTAGATAAACCTAAAAGATTAGGTATTATAGATTATGGAATTATTGGAGAAATTACAAAAGAAGAACAAGAAAATATTTACAACTTTTTCAATGAAATATTTAAAAATAAAAATTATCATGAAGGTTCTAAAATATTAATAAATAATTGTAGTAAACTAGTTAATAAAGATAAAATAATAATTTCAAATACAGATACAATAGATAAAATTTCTTCATTAACAAATGATTTAGTAGATGATAAATTTAATTTAGATGCTGACTTTATTTATCAAGTTAATAAAGTTTTATATAAAGAAAATTTAAAATTAGCTGAATTTTTCTGTAAAATAGAGCTTTCTTTTGGTATTTCCGATAGTGTATGTAAGCAATTATTAAATAATTCAAATTTAATACATATAGCAATAAAAATGTTTGAAAATTTTAATATATAATAAAAATTGATATAAAATTTACTTTATTTTATATCAATAACTAAGAACCAATGAATATTATTCTAATTGATATTAGCTATTACATCTTCTATAGGTATTATGCTCTTCATTCATGGTGGAAATTAGCAAAACCAGATGAAGAACTAACAATCCCAATTGAAAATGAAGAATTTGTTGAAAAATTCAAGAAGACATTTGTAGAAAAAATAAATGAAATACCAAAAAAATTAAAAATTCATAAAGAAGCCTTTAAAATCTTAGCTGGAAAAGATTGTCCAAGAAATACAATTTGGCGTCATAATTTAATAAAAAAAGATTCTGAAATGAAAGAATACAAAGAAAATCGAATTTATGATGATACATTTATGGGAGGACCATTCTTCAAGTTAGGTTTAGAATTAGTTCAAACAATGAAAATACCTATTCTCTCACATGAAACATTTGAAGCAGATGATTGTATTGCTATTTCGACAAAATATTTAAAGCAAAATCCAGAACATAATATTTATATTATAGCTAATGATATGGATTATTTACAATTACATGATGACAATGTAAAGATTTATGATTTAAAATATAAAAATTTGGCTGAAAATAAGAAATGGAGTGGGGATCCAAAAAAGGATTTATTTTGTAAAATTGTAATGGGTGATAAGAGTGATAATATTAATAGTGTATTCAAAAAATGTGGAATAAAAACAGCCTTGAAATATTACGAAGATGAAAAATTATTTCAGGAAAAATTAGCCCAAGATAATAGTAGAGAATTATATGAAATTAATAAAAAATTAATTGATTTCAATGAAATCCCACAAGAATTACAAGAAAAATTTTTATCAAAGGTTCAAACTATTTTAGAGTTTAAATCATAAACATTACATAAATTATCTTCTTCTTATAGGTTTTCTTTTAGTTCTCTTTTTTATTTTTCTACCACCTTTTTTTGTTTTAAAATTAGTGATATATCTTCCAGGCGTTTTCTCTATTTTGAAAATTTTTCTTGAAACCGCATTATTTAACATTCCTTTTATCTTATTTCTTCTATTTTTACATGATAATTTAACATTTTCTTTAACTCTTTCTAATGCGTCTTTACCAGTTTTGATTTGACGATATATTCTTACTTCTAATGTAATAGATACTTTTATACTGGTTCCTTTTTTTAAGTCAACTACAGGTGTTAATAAATTATCTTTTTCTTTAAAATTAATACTAGGTTCTTCCTTTTCTTTTTGTAACATGTTTATTTTTTCTTCAATTTCTTGTTTTAAATTGCTGTCTGTTTCTTTTTCTTTTTGCTCAGTAAGTTTTTTAATTTGTTCTATTTTATCACGTTTGAGAGTTAACTCATAATTTTCTATTAATTTTTGTTTTTCTTTTTCAATAAGTTTACTTTTATCTTTATTGAATTTTTCAAAAGCTTCTTTATTTAATTGTGATTTTAAATCTCTGTATTCTTTTGTATTTTCCATTTCTTTAGTAATTGTGAAATTAGGTGATACTTTAGAACTGCCAATTAATATTAGCTTCTCTCTATATAATTTTTTAATATTATCAGCTATATATTTACTTATAAATTCATTCTGTAATTTTTCAATATTTATAGATGGTAATTCTGTTGGTTGAATAATACGAATATTGAAATTTTTTTCATTGGATGGTTCATTTATAATTTTCAATTGATTAGAATTTAAATAATAGAGAGAATTCCGCGGGAAAACTTCAGTTATTAAAATTTTTATATTATGTTGAAGTATTGCCTTATTTTTCTCTCTTATTAACTTATTTAAAGAATCATTTTGGCTATCTAATTCTTTTATTATTTTTAATATTTCTTCTTTATTTTTAATATATTCTTGTAATAATTTATTTAAATTATCTAATTCACTTGTTTTATTCTCTTTTTCAACCTTATTTTCTAATGTTTTAATTTTTTTTTCTATAGATGTAATATTTGTATCATCTTCTTTTATCGCTTGTTTAGTTGTTTCTATTTTACTATTTAATTTAACTAATTCACTTCTTTTTTTTTTATCATCTTTCGTGGTTTCACGCATATCAATGCTTTTTGTTAATTCACTGAGAAGAACCTCTTTATTTTTTTTAACTTTATCTAAATCTTTTAATAAATTTTTCCGTGTATTTTCAATCTCATTTTTCTTTCTAGAATCATCATATTGTCTTTTTTTTTCAATTGATGTTTTTTTACTTTCTAAACGAAGAATATCTTCATTAATTGGTTTTAATATTTCATATTGTTTAGTAATTTTCTTTTCATTATCTTGAATACTTTTTATACTTGTTTCTATAGTAGGTTCTATAACTAAAATTGTATTATTTTTATCATTTAAAATTTTATTTAATACAAATTTGTTAGTAAATAACTGTAATAAATATTTTTTTCTTAGATCTTTATTTAATAGTTCTTTATCATAATTAGTGTATTTTAAATATAATGAAAAATTAGATTTAATTTTTTGAATATCTATTTTAGCAATATTAGTAACACAAAATTCTTGATATTGACTAGATTTATTAGTATTTATATTATATTTATAATCATAATCAGTTCCATAGACATCTCCCTTTAAAATAATATCAGGTTGAAATTTAAATATACTATTTTCAATATAATTATTTTTTTTACTAATATCAGTAGGTGATGACATATTATTATATATTCTTGATATAATAATATTAATTAAATAATATATTTTTATCTGTAAAAATCAAACTTTCACCTGTCATATTTTCAATATTTTTTTGCCTAACATTATTTAATATTTCATAAGCTTTATTTACTTCATCATCACTAATTATATTATCATTATTTTTATCAATTAACTTTTTAATTTTCTTGTATTTTTCAGGTAATATACAATAATTGCTCTCTTCATGAAAAATTGTATTTGCTAAAACAATAAAAGATGCGGTTACTATTATGGAGAGAATAATATCTTTTGTTCCAACAAAAACCATGGCAAATATTAATATTTCTCTTCCAATTTCATTACGCATATATTCAGCTTGAGAATCGCTAATTTTTAATTCAATATATTTAGAACCTATATTAAGAAGTAACATAGAGAATGCTGCTAATAATTTACTCTCATTGATATTATGTAAATATTTATTAATAGATCTAAACATAGTATATATTAAGAAGACATAAATATTTATTAAAATTTAATAATGATAATTAAACTTTTTAATATGATGTTCTATATTATTATATAAATTGTTATAGTGTATCCTAAAACTTCTTTTTATTGGATTAAAAATATTATTAAAGCTTTCTTTTATAGATGAAAATATTTCATTATCGCTTATAGAAAATCCTTCTTTGTTTTTATAAAAATAAGATAATAAAAAGAATAAAAAAAATAAAAAAAATAAAATTAATAAAAATATTGTAAATAAATTAATAATATTTGTATATTGAATTTTTCGCTTCATTTATATAGTTTATTATTATTAAAATATTACCATATATATTTTTTTCCATAATATTTTTGACTAGGTCCAGTCTTACTTAGAATGCCATCTAATAATTCTATATATTCGACTTGTAAATTTTCACGAGTTTTAGATAAATAATAAAACAATAAACCAATAAAAATTAAAAATAGTAAGAAATATAGTTTAGGTATTTTCATTATATAATTTAATAATATTTTTTGAGTATATTAAAAAAATATTATTATCTCTTTTTTTTATAAGTATGAATCCTCATTTATTAAATGCAGCACCTTTTAATAGTGATGAAGAAGAAAATAAAAATATAAGAGAGGAAAATAATAAAAGATTATCATCATCATTAAATAGAACTATTAAAAATAGAAATAATAGCGAAAATAATGATAATAAAAATAGAGAGAGAAATAGAAGAATTCAAAAATTATTAAATGACAATAATATGAATAATAATTTAACCAATAATGAAAGTGATGACTTAGAAGATTTTAACCCACCATCACATCCATCTATTCAAGAACCAAAAAAAATAGTAAAAGAAAACTTCACTTTTGATAATATGAAAAGTGAATTATTACACAATTCTGATCAAGAAGAAGAATCTCAAAAACAACAAAATGATAATCCAGTGAATAAAGAAAATTTTCAACAATTACCAGCGAATAATTTACAACAATATTATGAAAAATATAATGCTTATTTAAATAGTGAAAATAATTATAATAAGCAATATATAAGTGTTTCAAATGAAGAATTGTTAAAAAAAGTAGATAATATTTTATTTTTATTAGAAGAACAGAGAGAAACTAGAACTAATTATGTAACAGAAGAATTAATATTATATGTATTTTTAGGAATTTTTGTCATATATTTAGTAGATTCTTTTGTAAAAGTAGGTAAATATATAAGATAATTAAAAAAATGTTATAATATTATTATCATTAATAGTATCAAAATTATAATTATATATGTAGTAATGTATATTATTATGAAAATTTAAAACATTTTTCTTAGAGAGAAATGTTCTTATAATATTGTTATAATAAAGATCATACATATAAATATCTACATTATTGTTATTAATATTTTTTTGTATATTTTCTAATGATTTTAAAAATCCATAATAAAATATATTATTTTCACAATTATTATAACTACTTATTAGATAATAATCTGTTTTTTCCTTTTTGAAAATATATAAACTTTTTATTGAATTATTAAAATATAATGTAAATATCAATAACTCTTTTCTCTCTATTAAATGTAATATATCGTGTAAATTTAATATAAATAAAGCTGATATGTTATTTTTATTTTCATTAATAAAAGAGATTAATAAATTAATATTTTGCTTATTAATTTCTAGTAAATTATAGAATAATTTAATATTTTTATCTTTTATCCTGTTGTTTAATTTGAATTTGTAGAGAGAAATAGTAATTAAATTTTGTAAAACATCTATTTTTCTATATGTTTTAAATATAAATATATTATGTATTTTTCTCTCATGAGATATGTTATATATGTGTGTTTTGAATAATTTATAATTTGTTTTATCAAAATTAATAGTTATAGTATCGCTTTCATCAGAAATAACATAAGATTTATATGTATTATTATTAATAGTAATATTAATTGGTATACTAATGAGAATATTTTTTATTTTATTACTATTTTCAAAAATATTAGTTTCATTATTAAATACTTTTTCTTTTGAATATTCTAGAGAAATATATGAATTATTGGGACTTATATCAAAATAATATTTTTCAATTATATCTTCATTAATAATATTTTTATCTATAGAGAAGAAAGTATTCGTTTTTATATTAAGAAAATCGCACCAAATATCAATTATAGGTAATTCTTTATTTATTACACTATTTTTTTCCTTTATAAAATAACCTCTAGTATATTTATTCTTTATAGGTATATTATTCCAAAAACCTAATTTTATTTTTATAAAAACAATTGTAGATAAAAGCAATAATATAGTAATTATTATAAAATAATAAAATATATTATATTTATTATTATAGTAACTTATATAATAAATTAGATAAGCTCCACTTGTATTTATAATATAAAAAGTCCAATAATATACTTTGTTTAAAGTTTGATATAATATATTAGTAAAATTATTACTAGAAATATTAGTGAATAAATTCATATAAATTAATTATGAATTTATTCTGGCTTATATAACCAATATAAATAATTATTTTTATAATTAACATTATCCATTTCAGCATAGCCTTGTTGAATAAAACCAACATCTTTCGCTATTGACATAATAGCCTTTTGACTATTCATATAATATTCATGCTCATTTATTCTAACATTATCATTATTAAAAATAAATTTCTCTCTAAAAAAAGCATTTGGTTTATTTATTTTTTTTTCTGAACAATTATCACAATTAATATCAAAATTAGATTTGTAGTCAAAATCTTTGAACTGTATATTGCTTTGTGTTAATCTATTATCGTTTTTCAATTGTAAAGATAATAATTCAACAACATCAGCTGATGGTAATACCGGATTGAAATTATAAATATCAACTAAATGAAGTATTAAAACTCCTCCTGGTATTAACCATTTAAAACAATTTTCAAAGAATTGTTCTTTATCTTTTATAGAATATATTGTATAATTTAAACAAGAAATATGAGTAAATTCATTATCTTGAAATATCATATTATCAAGAGCATCAGCTAATTTGAAATTAAGTTGAGGATAATTTTGTTTAGCTATATTAATCATTTCTTGAGAAATATCAATACCAATACAATCAATATTATTCTTATTTAATAAATTAACATGATGACCAGTTCCACATCCAATATCTAATACTTTTATTATATTTGTTGGAACTTTTTTATTTATAATTTCTCCAACTTCATATGTATTTTTTACATCATCTTGTGTTAATTGGTCATATATTGAAACGTAAAAATTATCATAAATATGATTTCCATAGTATTTTATAAATTTTTCACTTTTATCTATGAAATTCTCTCTTTTAACTAAATCTATTTTGTTGACAATTGTAATTATTAATATTAATATTAATCCAAATAATATTTTTTCTATTAATGAACTTTTAGTTATAAATTTGAAATTCATCTTCTTATATGTATTAAATATTTATTTTTTTTATATTAAATCTATAATATGAATAATGATGAAATTAATGATAAACGAACTATAGAAGAATTTAGATCAGTTACATTTTCAGAATATTCTAGAAGTAAAGTAAAAAAAATATTATTAGAATCATTAATAAAAGGAGAAATTGAACCGGCATGTTATTGGTCTGCCGAGTTAATTTGCTCAGGCTTATATCAAGATATATGGGAAATAATAATATTATATACAAGTAGATATATTTATGTAAGCAATCCAAGATTACCTTTATATATAGAATTACGGTTAGAAAATTTTAGAGAAATAATAAATAATGGATTTAGTGATAATATATTAAAACTTAGAAATAATGAAAAAACAAGAAAATTATTTGCCGAATTAATTTCTATGTTATGTTTTTCTAAAAAGCGACATGCTTTTGAAAGTTTAAATATAAAAGATAAAGAAGAATTTAATATAGCGAAGTTAACAACAAAACTTAAGGCCCCAAATGTTGATTATGCTAAAAACAGCTTTAAAAAAGATGATCCTAGAGAATTATTAATATGTATAAATGAATTCGCATATCATTTATCAAAAGATTCAAAAGATATAATTCAAGCATGTTACTGGATAGAATGGTTGATTGAATATGAAAATATATGTAAAAGTAAAAAAATAAAATGTCAATGTGAAAGAAGATTATTTGCTAGTGTCGATGATAAATTTCAAATGGAAATTATTTGGATCATATGGGACGCTATATTATCTGAAAGTGAAAAGAGAGATAAAAATATAAATAAAATAATAAAATCACTATTAAATTTATTTTGTATTAAATATAGTTCTGGATGTAAAAAACGGCGAAAATATATTTTATATTTTGCATGTAATCTTTTAACTGAAAAAATTGATATAAGTATTCCAATTATTAAAGAAAAACATAAAATAGAAATAATAGTTAATAAAATAAATATTATTTATAGAGAAATTAAAAAATGTGAAATTAAACCAGATACTGATTATTTATTTAATGGTCTTGAGAAAAATAATATAGAAAAAACTATTGAAAAAATTGATAAAATGAATGAAATGATGAATATTTAATCTTCATATTTAAAAATTAACATCGAATGTTTTCCACTACCTACTTTATTTGGACGAACACGATTTAAATTAGACGATGATAATGCATAATAAATAACATCCTTTCCTCGCATATTTAGTCTTTTAGACATAGTTTTACAACTATAAGTAACATTTTTATTATTAGATAAAAATTCTTCTACGGGATTCATAATAATATTATATGAATACATATTTTTAAATAGTATTAACTTATTTTTAAAGTTATTTCTATAAAAAATAATAATTTAATTAATATAATACTATTATGACTAATTCAACAATTTCAGAATTATTAGGTAATAAAAATAATAGAATGTATAATATTGGAGATAATAGTAATTTAAATAAAGTAACAACAAAAACTATAACTACTGGTAATTTAAATATAGGAATTAATGGAAATACTATAAAATTTACTTACCCTAATGATTTAGTCGGTAATGGGTATTCTTTAGTATTACCGAATACATTAGGTCTTTCAGGAGAGTTTTTGGGAATAGATGATAACAATAAATTATTGTGGCGTAATCCAAATATTATGAAAAATGTTTATTTTAAATACGGATATAGTCTAAATACATCTGTAATTAATGAAACTTATACAAAAGGACAAATTATTTTTCCCGATAATTATAATATTACTATAAAACCATCATCGACTACTTGTAAATTATTTTTTCAATTTAGATGTACATTTATCGCATCTTTTAGTGCTGATACTGCTATCACATTTTATATATTTAAGATCATTAATGGTATAGAAACACAAATACAAAGTGAAGAAAATTTAGGTCCCACTAACGCGGCTGGTACAAATAGATCACAATACATTGCACATACAATTATTGAACCAGAAACTTTAGATGATATTGAAATAAAAATTGGTTATTCTTTTAATAATGTAAATGTTAGGGGTCCGTCATTTTCAAGTTTAGTAAACAGAGTTGGAATCCTTGGTAAAAATGATATTGACCCAGATAATCAACGAATTGGTTATTATAACTATAATAACTCTATATTTGTAACCGATTATGACGGAGCCGGAGGAGCACATAGTACATTATTTTCTAAATCTCAAGATAATGAAAGTATATATTATAATTCAGGGACAATATTTGTAGGGAATAATTTTAATAGTTATAATACAATTGATATTCCTGGAATATCTTTAAAAACATCTGAGGGTATAAGCGCTCCATTATTTATTGGCAATATAAATGGGAATACTATTTCTACAGATAATATTACATGTTATAACTTAAATTCAAACGTAATATCAACAAATGTATTAAATGCCAACGTATTTAATTCAAATTTTTTAACAGGTAATAATATTATTACAACTAATATAGGATGTAATTATTTAGATTCCAATATAATTTTTGCTTATGATATTTCAGTTAATAATAGTTTAAAAACCAAAGATTTAGATGTTTTTGGTAATTTACACGTTCATGGAACACAAACAATTGTTAATTCCGAAGTTTTAAATATTGCTGATAATATTATTATTGTTAATGCAGATGGTAATATAGAAAAACAAGCTGGAATACAAGCAAATATACAAGGAAATTATTATAATTTATTTTATGATAATTCTTTAAATGGTTGGTCTATTTACAACGCAAATCTATATTTAAATAAACTATTTGGGAATAGTATTTCATTATCGGAAAATATTAGAGCGCCTTTATTCAATGGTAACTTATCGGGTGATTATGCTAATTTAACAAATAATGTTAGAGCGCCTTTATTCAATGGTAATCTAATTGGTGATTATGCTACTTTATCTGATAATGTAAGCGCGCCTTTATTCAATGGTAATTTATTAGGAACAAATGCTACTTTAACAGATAATGTAAAAGCGCCATTATTCAATGGTAATTTATTAGGAACAAATGCTACTTTAACAAATAATGTGAAAGCGCCATTATTCAATGGTAACTTATCGGGTGATTATGCTACTTTAACAAATAATGTGAAAGCGCCATTATTTATTGGCAACTTAAATGGTGATATAATTAAAAATAATTTATTATTAGATGTAAGTTACATAAATATAAATAATATTTTAACGGGAAATAAGAGTATTTTAAATATTATTTCAAATTCTTTAAAAATAAATAACAGAACAACAATAAATAATACTTTGGATGTATCAGGAGCAACAACGCTTAAAAACACATTATATGTTAAAGATACTACCTTATTGAATAATACATTATATGTTTCTGGAGCAAGTTCATTAAGTGATAGTTTAGATGTATCAGGCGCAACAACAATAAATAATACATTATATGTAAAAGAAAATGCTTTTTTCAATAAAGATATAACAGTAACTGGTAATCTTAAAGTTACTGGTCATAAAACAGAATTTCTTTCTGTAGAACATTATACTTATGATAATATAATTACATTAAATGCTGGTGGTAATATAAAAAATTTTGGCATTAAAGGAAATATTAATGGCGTAAAAGAATATTTTTTATATGACTCAAGCTATGAATATTGGAGTACTTATGGAAGATTACTAAAATCAAATATAATAGGTGATTATGCGACTTTAACAAATAACATAAC
>Ga0209119_1003715_pt1 | contig 12970 bp, 8 predicted proteins | sample COG_03_FD_184747 | JGI IMG/M metagenome (GOLD analysis project Ga0209119, IMG submission 184747) | Pelagic Microbial community sample from North Sea - COGITO 998_met_03 (SPAdes) (version 2) | ecosystem: Environmental > Aquatic > Marine > Neritic zone/Coastal water | place: Helgoland, sampling... | reverse complement strand
CCGCCGTGGGAACGCCCCAAGGCCCTTGCCCCTTGTGGGCTAGGTTCGTAGAAGGCCTCGTAGCGAAGCGGAGTGGCGTTCTTTCCATCCCGCGTGGTGCACCACGACGGGCACCTCGGCTTCTTCGTGCCTTCAGGTCAAATCAAAGACTTTCTTGGTAGCCTATTGGGTGCAGAGCTATGCATTCGTCAACCGTAGATCCAAAGAGCTTCGTGCGATGACGCCACGCGCCGAAGCGCTCCGGGCCGGATGTCGCAATCACTCGCAAACTGTAGCAGGCTCTGATTGTTGCCTTGGGCCTCGAGAGAAAGGGACCGCAGGGATGGCGCGTCAACCGCATGTCCTCGTGCGAACTTCTACAATGCGTGCAAGGATGGGAGCCAGTTCCCGTTGCTCTGCAGCAAGCACAGGCAGGCGAATGCGACTATCTCTGCATCCGTAGCATTACGCTGGGCATCACTGAATTCCGCCTCCCACCTGTGCCCCACTAGCGTTGTCCGTGACGATACAGCCGGGTAAAAGACGGCGGCGCCAAACCGCCCAGACACTGATAGCAGGGCAGCCAAGCGCTGGGGAATAATTGCAGACAGGGTCCTCACGGCGGATAGTTTCGGCTGGCTCTGGCGGACTATCAAAGCCCGCGCGACGCGAGGGCTGCGCCGCTTAAAACCGCCACTTGAAAGAAAAACGACCTTTGGCATCAACGCTTGACCTTTCGCCCGTGCTTGACAAGGTTAGCAACTATTGCAATCACTGGGGCCGTGCCCCGATCCACTGCGAGGCTGCTTGATGGTGAAGACGTGTTTAATTCTGAGTCTGCTGATTGCTCCGCTGACCGGGTTCGGCGACATAAGTGGTCTCCTAGCAGACTTGCGCTCGAACGAGCCGGCCAAAACTCGCGTGGCTCTGCTGAAACTCAAGCGACTTTCGGTGGTGGCTGAGAGCCGCAAGGAAGTGTCCGCAGTATTGGTGCGCCTCCTAACGGAAGGCGATCCTATGATCCAACGCGGCGCAGCGGATGCCCTCGGTGCTTGGCAAACCGCCGCCGCCGTCACACCGCTCTGCGAATTTGCGAAGTCCGCAAAGACGCATGCCCGCGGGGCCGCACTCTCAGCGCTTGCCAGGAACGGGACGGAGCTCGCGTTGGAATGCTTGGTGACCGAGCTGAAAGCGTCGTGCGATTCCCATGCAATCCAAGCGCTACACCAGCTATCACCAGAGCAGCAAAGCGCCGTTGTTGAGCAGCTCATACCAGTCCTGGATGCAGCGGCACAGTCCCGCCTGACTAGGGCGCTCGACAGAGGAAAGCGCACCGCGAGCGCGCAAGTCACGATTCGGACGAAGCCGGACCTGGCAGAATTACGGGCGCTGGCTGAACAGATTGACCTCGACCCGCTTGCGGTGTTGCATGCCTTGCGGGCCGCGGGACTGGCAGGGGAAGCGGAGGCAATTCGTTTGCTCCAAGAGGGGCACTACGACATTGCCTGCCAGGCCCTTGCGGACATCGGCACGGCCGCTGCACTTCCACATCTCGCTACCCTCGCCAAAAGTGACAAGGCAGTGGTGCGCCGCATGGCCCAAACTGCTACGGCCGGCATTCAGAAACGGGCCGCTGCCAGCAACGATTAATACCACCTAATGCGGATGTGTATCTTATTTCTCGCTGGAACCGGGCTGGCAGCATGCCTGTACTACGCGATCCGCGCGCTCCGAATGAGAAGGCTGATGACCGGAACCCCGACCACGAAGATTGAGGATATCACTGGGGGGCTCACAGAGCTTTCAGGCCGGGTCCCAGATAACGCGGACATCCTAGAAGCCCCGATTAGCGGCCAAGAATGCGCATACTACCGCATTAAGATCGAACAATATCGATCCCAGAAAGATTCTGGCGGCTGGCACCAAGTCCTGGAAGCTAGCGCGCCGGACTGGATGACTATCGATGACGGGACCGGTATTGCCGCCATCTGCCTAGCAGACGCGACCTTCGAGTTGGGACGTGATATTCGCAGCGAGAGTGGTGGGTACAGCGGAGCTCCCGAGAAGATCCGAGAGCGCCTCTCCAGCAAGTATGGCTTCGACACCAAGGGCTGGGTCTTCAATAAGCGTCTCCGGTATACTGAATTTCGGCTCTCGTCAGGCGATATGCTCTACGCGATTGGGGAAGCCACTGCAGGCGAGCCACCGACGTTGAAGGCAGGGCCCAAGGGCTTGCTGCTCTCCGACAGGCCGGAGGCCATCCTGGCCGCGGAGTTACAGTTTCGTTTCGTTGGCTTTGCCGCCGGTGCCATTGGCAGCCTCATTGTGCTGATTTTGGCATTGTCCAAGTAGGCAATCCGATGGAAATGCCTCAAGTCTCGCTGCCTGAACAGCTGGAGCTGTACCGCGTGGCCCGGCGCCGCCGGGACCTAGTGCAACAGGCGGCGCGCTTGTTGCTGATGGCAGGCAGTGGTTTGCTCCTCTTCTGCGCCTTCGACTACTGGCTCCAACCGAGTTGGGTGGTGCGCTTCGCCTTGGCTGCGGTCTGGTACACCGCAGTCGGCATCAAGGCCGTCCGGCTCTTGCGGCGCTATGCGATACGCGCGTCGGACCTTGACATGGCCTGGGAGCTTGAAGCACGATTACCGCTGGGCGAGTGCCTCATTTCCGCGGTCGAGTTCTATCAGTCACCACAGCTGGGCACCTCGCCGGAGATGCTGGATTGGACGCAGCTGGACGCGCAGGTAGAGCTGAGCCAAGCCACCCCCGAAGAACTCTTTCCAGTGCAACGGGCCTGGCCGGTCTGTGGCGGGATCCTCATCGCGATCTTGTTGATTGGCTGCTTGTTGCTGCCGGATGGCATCGGCCGCTCAGCCCGCCGCCTGCTGGTACCTACGCCCCATGATGCCACGGCCGGTAGCTTCAGCCTGGGCATCATTTCTCCCGGAACCGGCAATGTGCTAGAGGGGAAAACCGTAGCCGTACGAATGCACTGCGAGGAATCGTCGCTGACGAACGTCTACCTCGTCGCCGACAATGAGTATGCCCAACACCGGATCCGAGCCGAGCTTGAGCCCACCACGGGGCACTATCTGGCAGAACTGCGCGCAGTGCGAGAAGACACGCTGTATTGGGCAGCTGCCGGGCGCGTCCGTTCGCGCGCTTACCAGCTAACTGTCCTGGCAAAGCCACGCCTGCGCGCGCTCAACTATCGCATTGTGCCGCCGGACTATCTCGACGCCGCGATCGTCGAAGGCGAGGATCTGAATGGCCAGATCGAGGGCCTGATCGGGGCTACCGTGGAGCTGAACATCGAGCTATCCTCGCCCATCACCTGGCTGCAAATCAAGCGGGGCACCGAGACCATCCGGGCCATCATAGACGGATCGCGCGCCTCGCTGCGCTTCCACTTACGTCGCACCGAGCACTTCACGATTGAGTATGCGGACGACTCCAGCGGCCATGCCGGCCAGTTTAGTGGGCTGATTCGCGGGGTGGAGGACGAGCCACCATGGGTACAGTTTCTGACCCCGGCGGGAGACATTTATTGCGAACCGGGCGACACGGTGCCCCTTTCCTGGCGCGACTGGGACGATCATGGCCTAGAATCCGTGGCCTTGCAGATCAGCAAGAACGGCGAGCCGCTTCCGGACCGGGTGCAGGACTTGAGCGCCTCTACCGCGCAGCTCGAGCTCGACCGCCTTGGCGCACGGAGCGGCGACCGCATCGACCTGCGCCTGCTGGTCCGCGACAAAGCCGGCCGCCAAGCCACAAGCAAGACCCGCAGTTTGCATGTTTCGCGCGCCACCTTTCTGCGAGACCTACCGGCCTTCGAATCGCTGATGACGCAGCTTGCTAAGTCCGCAACGACTCTGCACGAGCAACTCAAGGCGCTCAAGACCAGCACCGACTTAATGCGGTCCATGTCGGTCTCTGTGGGGGATGAAGCGCACCATCGCCACACCGCGGCCACTCTGCGCGAAAGCGTGGAGAACGAGCTGAGCACTGCGCTGGACCGAATCGCAGCAGGGAAGCGGATGCATCTTTTTCCGGGAAGCAGGCTGGGGCTCGCGCAGCTCGACGCCGCCCTGTCGGACATCTACCTCTTCAGCCTGGCTGGCAGCACGACAGCGTTGAACAGCGACCACCTACATCAGGCGATCGACTCAGTCGCGCTGATCTCTCCGGTGCTCAGCGACCTCCGCGAACGCCTGCAGCAGCACAAGCGCCTGTGGACACGCGATACGCTCTATCGTCGCCTCCAGCAAGACCCGAGTCCGCAGCTGCTGATCCTGGCCGCAGCGGAGCTTGCCTCGAAAGCTAAGCCAGCGGAGATCATGCCGCAGCTTGCCGCGGCAATTGCGGAGTCCGCAGCAGCGCTAGCGAAGATTGGGAGCCTGTTGCGCAGCTGCGAGGCACTGGCCCAAAGCCACCCGCTCCCTGGGGCGCGCTTCAAAGCGCTCGCCAGTCCCGAACTGACCGATGCGGAGCGGCTGCAACTTCTCGGCCAAGTGATCCGCCGGCTCAAATCACGCACCTTTCCCGACGCAGAGGAGGACACGACGCGGTACCTCGTGATTCGCGCACTTGAGGACGCGGCCAGCCACCAACGAATCGGCAGCATTGAGCTGCTCGCGCGCACCGTTCACCTGCTCCAATCGGGAATTGATGCCCACGCGCTGAGGACTGATTGGGAACAACGACACCACAATCACCTAGATGAGCAACTCTATGCCCTCCAAATACTCCACCACGCCCCCCTCCAGTCGCAGCCCCTCTCAAAAGTGCCTGCGGCCGAGAGGCTCACGTCCGAGATTCGGATTGCCCTCAAGCGACGCAACCCAGAGTACAAAAAGCTTGCCCCAGCGTTTCATGCGCTGATGCGCGAGACTGAAACGGCCGTAGCTCGCGCCAGAACGCAACTAGCGCAATACTCTGAGCCTGCTTCGCAGAGCCTGCGCTTTGCGGCGGACCAATTGCTGGCGGCACTGGCGGGGCTCGAGCAGGACCGGGCGGACGTGGTCGATCTGCACGCCATCCTGCTCGCGGAAACCGTCGCCGAATTGGAACGTCTGGCGCGAGATGAAATCCGGGCCGCCGAGGGCTCCATTCTGGCGGCAGCGGACGCCACAGTCTTGGCCCGAGTGACCGCAGGCCATGTCGAGGAACTGAGAGAGCAGGGCAACTCTGCAGACATCTTGGAAGCCGTCGCCGACGCACTAACGCAGCTTGCGGAGTTCGCAGAACTCTTTGAGGCAGCACTGGCTGGAGAGATCAAGCCTGCTGAGGCAGTTGCGAACTCTGCAGCTTTGCAACAGGCCTACGCGCTGCTTCGTCCGGAGGAACTGTCCGTCCTAGCCCCTTTGCGCCGTGAGCGCCGGGGGCTGGACGCGTTGCGCGACGCGGATCAGTCGGATTTCGCCGATGACCTTCAACGCCGTGGCGCCCGGCTGGCCTCACTCCTCGGCAGCAAAGGCAGCCGAGAGCTCCGCTCACGCGTCGAGCTGGGCTTGGCCACAGCGCAGAAAGCGGTGCTGAGTTGGCTCCTAGAGTCTGCCCAGCACGGGCATGTCCCGGCGCCGCTGGACCGCGAACTAGCCCGTGCTTGCCATGACGTCACCGCGCTCCTCCACGCATTCGCGGTCTTCAGTGATGTTGAGCTGGGGCTCCGGGCCGAACTGGCCCTCGCCGATGGCGAAGACGAGGTGTTTCAGCTGCTCGAAGCGCTGAGCGACGTGCTCGACGCGCTCCCCGCGCGGAAGCTTGAGCCCGTGGCCTATGCTTCGTCTCCACCGGACGAGGATGCGCTCTGGGCGGCACTCGCGTTTAACGATCGCGAGACAGTACTCGCGATCCTGGCAGGCCAGCCGACACAGATTGCGGAGTTCGCAACGCTCGGATTGCGCCATGGCCAAATGGCTGGTGTTACCATCGACGAGCTGGATGTGCGCCAGGGACCGCACGGCTTTCTCTCTGAGCTGCCGCTGGTGCCTACTCCGGGCGTGCCGCTGGTAGACCTCCAACTGCCGAGCCTGCAGCGCCTCGCGATCGCCCGTGAGGCCGCCACCGGGGGCAACGTGATTCAGTTGCAGACTTCGCTAGCGCGCAATGACTGGCGCCGCATATCCCGCATGTCACTGGGCTCGAGCGCGGCGTATCTGGACTTTGGGGCGAAGCTCTGGCAGGTGGCCACCGAGGCTGGCCGGACCGCGGTGCAGGTCATCCCGGCCGAAGAAGATGCGGAGTTCGCACAAGCGCAGGCTCCAAGCATGCTGAACCGGTGGGAGTTTCTGGCGCTGTGCATCGCGGAGCAGTTTGACCTCCCCCAGGCCGTGCAGGCTGTTCGCTACGGCGAACCCGAGCGCGCCATCGCCGCGTTTGCGGAGTTCGCAAAACTGCGCCCCAGCACCGCCGAGCTTTCGCTGCTTGCAGGCCGGCTGCTATGCGTCCCCGTTCCTTGGCGAGGACCACCGGAGGGGAGTGTCGAAGCCTGGCTGATGGCTACGATGTGGGATCGGGATCCGGTGCAGCAATTGCTGCGCTGGGAGGTACTGGAAGCGCTGGCCACCGGCCACGATGACCGTGCGCGGGTCCACCTGCTGGCGTATGACCGGCTCGAAACCCACCCGCAGACCCATGTCCTGTTGGCGACCCTGCCGCCTCCGGCCTTACGCCCCGAGCGCAGGCCAGAGGTCGGCCTGGCCGAGCACACCTGGGCCCCCGGATGTCCGTGGCAGCCGCATCAGGCGTTGCTGAGTGGCGAGACCGAGCTGGTGGATGCGATCGTCCAGCTCTGGCGCGCCGCCTACTACGCTCAATTGCCGGAGTCGGCAGCCTACCTGCGGCTCCCGGATCAGGACCAGCTCCTCGGGCAGGCACGCGATCTGTTGGGGATCGCCGAGCAGCGGTTTGTGATGCACGCCTTCGATGCAGCCCGCCCGCTGATGTTGGCGCCGACCGGTGCCACAGATGGCTTCACAGACCCGTTTCAATCCGCCACAACCGGCCCCGATCAGGACGACTCGCTGTTCCACAGTTTCGAACGTGCGAACTCCGCAGCAGCATTCTCGCTGCACTTTCGCCGGGCCAATCGACGCTACCTGGAGCGGTTAACGCATCTTCTGGATTGAAGGAGGCAAGAATATCCGCCTGCCTTCCGGGGGCAACAGTCGTTAGATTGTATTGTTATTTGTCGCCGCATCAATAGGTTGCGGCATGACCATTGCGTACGTAATTACTGAACTGCACGAGGGCGGCGCTGAGAATGCGCTGTGGCAGCTGTGTCGCCAGCTCGTCTCGCGTCACTCGCTCGCGATCTGCTGCTTGCACGGGGCCGACGGCCCCGTGGCGGCGCGTGTGCGCGAGCTGGGAATCCCCGTAGACGAGGTCGGAATTTCATCTGCACGCGACCTGGCGGGCATCGGCCGGCTTCGCGAGTGGTTGCGGAGTTCGCAAGCCGATGTGATTCATAGCTGGCTGTTTCATGCGAACTTCGCGACGCGCCTGGCCAATCCGGGGCCCACGCCGCTGGTTTGCGGACTCCGCGTCAACGAGCCGCGGCGTTCGCATGTGCTGCCGGACCGTTGGACGCGAGGCAAGGTCACCCGCTATGCCTGTGTGTCGCAGCAGGTGAAGGCCTTTGCGGTAGATGAGTTGCGGGCGGACCCAGCGCGCTGCACGGTGATCGAGAATGGTGTGGACTTTGGGGCATTCGAGAGCGCACGCACGGGCAAGCGGCCGAGCGATTGCGTGCTGGGCCTAACGGTCGCGCGCATTGCCCGCCAGAAGGCGCATCACCGACTGCTCCGCGGGCTGGCGACGCTCCCGCCCACGCTGGACTGGAGTTGGCGCTTTGTGGGCGCTGTGGCAGAGCCAGACTACCAGGCCGAGCTTACCGCGCTGGCGAGCGAGCTCGGCATTCACGAGCGCATTGAGTGGGTGGGCCCGGTGACGAAGCAGCAGGTGTTTGCGGAGTACGCAAACGCCACGGCGTTTGCCCTGGCCAGTTCGTGGGAAGGCCAGCCGAATGTGGTGCTGGAAGCGATGGCTGCAGGCTTGCCGGTGATCTGCACCCGCACCGATGGGATTCCGCAGTTGCTGGATGCGGTCCCTGGCTGCGTGCGAGCAGTGCAGGGCGAGCCGAACGATTGGTCCGTGATACCGGAATTAGTGGCAGACCAAGCCTTGATCGCCGCGGGACTGCAAGCGGCGCAAGCGCGCGGCTGGGAGGATGTGGCACGGCAATACGAGAGTCTGTATCAGGAGGTGGCGCCATGTGCGGGATAGCAGGCCTAATCGACCCCAATACGCCGCCGGATGAGGCGACGCTGGCGCGGATGGCCGAGACGATGGTGACGCGGGGTCCCGATGCGGTCGGCTATTGGACGCATCACGCCGCCGGACTTGCGCATCGACGCTTGTCGATTATCGACCTGAGCGAGGCTGGGCGCCAGCCGTTGTTCAACGAGGACCGAAGCCTGGCCTTGGTCGCCAACGGCGAGATTTACGGGCATTGCGAACTCCGCAAAGACTTGGAGGCTAAGGGCCACCGGTTTGCGTCAGGAAGCGATAGCGAGTGCTTGTTGCACCTCTATGAGGAGTATGGCGAGAAAATGGTGGAACGCCTGAATGGGATGTTCGCTTTTGCGATCGTGGAGGTGCAGACCGGACGGCTGTTTCTGGCGCGAGACCGGCTGGGCCAGAAGCCACTCTTTTACGCGGTGAAGGGCGATCGCATTGCCTTTGCCAGCGGCCCACGGGCACTGGCGACGCTGCCGTGGGTGGATCGCACCTTGGATCCGCAGGCCATCTACGACTACCTGGAGATGCAGTATGTCCCGGGCCCAAGGACCATTTATTGCGGAGTTCGCAAACTGCTGCCGGGGCATTCGGCGCTGTGGCAGGGGCAAGAGCTGACGCTGCGCAGCTACTGGGATCCGGGTGCTGCGCGGGCGCCGTTTCAGGGCAGCTTCGCCGATGGCAAGGCTGCGTTGCGCGAGACGATGGGCCGGGCTGTCGAACGACGCATGGTGGCGGATGTTCCGCTGGGAATGTTCCTGAGCGGCGGCGTGGATTCGAGCGTGATCTGCGCGCTGGGCCAAGAAGCCTCGGTGCGGCCGGTGCAGACCTTCTCGCTTGGGTTCCCCGAGCGCAAGTATGATGAGCGCGAGTACGCGGCGCAGGTGGCGCAACATCTTGGGACCGACCATCATTTTCTGGAGGTGTCGCCGGATGATTTCTCGCGACTCCCTACGATCTGCGCAGACTTTGAGGAGCCGTTCGCCGATGCCAGCATGCTGCCCACCTGGCTGCTGAGCCAGTTTACGCGCCAACACGTGACCGTGGCGCTAAGCGGTGACGCGGCTGATGAATTGTTTGCCGGGTACTATCGCTACGCGGTAATGAAGATGGCGCAGAACTTCAATCTGGTCCCGGGCTCGCTGCGCGGGCCGCTGACCGCTGCGGGACTCGCAATCCTGCCGCCTAAGCGAGAGGAGCGCACGTTCTTTGGCCGGCTGCGCCGGATTGTGGAGATCGCGGGCCCGACGGATGCGGCGCGCTACTTGCAGTTGATCTCGCGGTTTCGCGATGCGCAAAAGGGTGCAATTCTGGGTGCAAACTTCGCGGATGCGGGCCTGCGGCCTACGGGCGAGTGGCTGGGCAGCAGCTGGAATGGTGCGGATGGCGATGGCCTGGCCGCGATGGCGCTCGATATGCACACGTACTTACCAAATGACATTCTGGTAAAGGTGGACCGGGCCTCAATGGCCCATGGGCTGGAGGTACGCAGCCCGTTTCTGGATCCAGAAGTGGTCGAACTGGCGCTGTCGATGCCGTTCGACTGGAAACTGAACGGGCGCACGCGCAAGCACATCTTGGTGGAGTCGTTTCGGGATAAGCTGCCCGCGGCAATCTTTGCGCGGGGCAAGATGGGCTTTGGTGTGCCGGTGGCGCGCTGGTTCCGCGGCGCCTGGGAAAAACCGCTCCGCGATCATTTACTGGGCGGCCAGTTGATTCGTGAGGGCTGGCTGGATGAGGCAGGCGTGCAGGCGCTCATTGACCAGCATGTCGGGATGAAGGCGGATACGAGCTATTCGCTGTTCGCGCTGCTGATGCTGGAGCTGTGGCTCGCAGGCTCTGAGGCGGTTTAGCGGGCCGGTTACAGGCTCACGCGAGCTCAAGCCACGTTGGGGCTGAGAAAATTCGGACTAATAAGTCCAACCTACATCAAGCGGGGACAATGGTCAGCGATGGGCTAACTACCGAGACTCGAGCCAAGATTTGAGTTGGGCGAGTTCAGCCTCCGTGAGGACGGAGGCCTGGTAGGCTTCTTTGGATAGGCCAAGCTTCTCGAGGTACTTTTCCTTGTACTTGCCAGGTGGCATGTATTCGTCTTCGACGACTTCGACAAGGACGTCTTCGAGGTCGGCAAGTATGGACTCTAGGTCCGGATAGGCGACTTCTGCGGTCTTGCTCTCGCCATGCTGGCCGTGGCAGGGGAAGCAGCCCTTCCTGATGATCCGCTCGATCTCCACCTCAGCGGCGCACACCCAAAGGGTGGCGAACAAGAAGACGAGAAAAATCCGGGTCATCACAACCTCGCAGGGGGAGAGTGGTGTGGCAAGGGTCGGAGTCGAACCGACGACACAGGGATTTTCAGTCCCCTGCTCTACCAACTGAGCTACCCCGCCATGTGGTACACCCGGGAGGACTCGAACCTCCAACCTTCTGGTTCGTAGCCAGACACTCTATCCAATTGAGCTACGGGTGCACAGTTGTGAGCCGCATAACCTAGGCGCGGTCCAAGAAGGGTCAAACCGTTCTCTTTCACTCTCTCGAAAAATGTTGATCGCTGCCCTGCCGAAAGGGCGCCGGAATTCCAGCATTGCAGGGCCATCGCTGCCCGGTACTGTACGCGTTTGCCTTATTTCCCCTTATAACGTGTAGACCCGCAATGCCTGAAGAAAGTATTACAGCTTCAGAATCCACTCGCTCTTATCATATCTGGACCATGGGGTGCCAGATGAATGAGGCGGACTCGCGACGCGTGGCGTCGGAGTTGGAACATCTGGGCTATCAGCCGAGCGATGCGCCGGAAGAGTCGGATCTGGTGATTCTCAATACCTGCGTGGTCAAACAGCAGGCAGAAGACCGAATCTATGGCCGGCTGGGGTCGCTCAAGACAGCCAAGGAGCGGCGTCCAGATATGACGCTGGCGTTGATGGGCTGCTTCGTGGGCGTGAAGGAAGCGCCGCGGCTGCAAAAGACTTTTCCGTTTGTCGATGTGTTCATGCCGCCCTCGGACTCCGGGCCGCTGCTGGACTATTTGCAGCAGACGAAGCTGTATGACGGAGCGTTGGAAGCGGAGGCGCAGGATCGCAACTTGCGGGACTTGGTGCAGGACGCGGACTTGCTGCTGCCGATCGAGCAGCGCAAGGCCAATGCAATCTCGGCCCATGTTCCGATCGTGCTGGGTTGCTCGCACGCATGCTCTTTCTGTATCATCCCGTATCGTCGGGGCCGCGAGCGCAGTCGCGAACGCCAAGACGTGCTACAGGAAGTGCGGCTGTTGGTCGACCAGGGCGTCAAAGAGATCACGCTGCTCGGGCAGATTGTGGATCGCTACGGCCTAGAGCTTGATGCGCCGACGACATTGGCGCGGTTGCTGCGAGATGTCCACGAGATTGAGGGCCTGGAGCGGATTCGCTTTCTCACCAGCCACCCAAACTGGATGACCGATGAATTGCTCGACGCGGTGGCAGAGCTGCCACGCGCTATGCCGCATCTGGAAGTGCCGATTCAGGCCGGGAATGACGAAGTGCTCGAAGGCATGCGTCGCGGCTATACGGTAGATGATTTTCGCCGATTGACGGACCGGATCCGCAGTCGGATTCCGGATGCGGCGATCAATACCGACATCATCGTCGGCTTTCCCGGAGAAACCGACGCGCAGTTCGAGGACACATGCAATGTCTGCCAAGAGATTGGGTTCGACAAGATTCATCTCTCGAAGTACTCCGAGCGTCCCAAGACCGTCGCGGCGCGATTCCATCCTGACACAGTTAGTGAGAAGGACAAGACCCGGCGCTGGCATCAGCTGGACGGGATCCAACGGGAACTGCTTGCAGTCAAGCAACAGCAGACTGTGGGCGAGACCGTGGAGGTGTTGATCGACCGACACGCCAAGGGCCGACCTGGCGGGCGTACGCCACACAATAAGCTAGTTTATATCGATGCCGAGCCGCATGAATCACTGCTCGGCCAAACGCGTGCGGTGACCATTCATCACGCCACGCCCTACTCCATGATCGGTTCTTTGGCAGGAGCACACGCCTGATTTTATGTATACGTTTCTTGTAGCAATCGCCGCCGCAACTGCGGCATACGCAATTGGTCACTCGATCGAGTGGGGGCCCACCTTTGCAGTTCTAACCTTTATTGGCGTGCTGATTTACTGTTTCCGCAAGTTCGGCAAGAAACTCCAGGCTGTGGTCGAAGAGGCGCAGCAGATTGTGTTGGGAGGGCGCGCCGAAGTTGAGAAGCTGATTCAGCGCGCGCAATCCAAGCCGATGGGCTCGCAGAAGATGTTGGAAGAGAAGGCCGAGAAGATGATCGCCGACTCGGTCCGCACGGCGCTCATTTCGCTTGACACCGCCGAGCCACTATTCAAGTGGGTCGCAATGGGCAAACGCCAGATTAGCACGGTCAAGATGCAGTGGCTCTATCAAATCAAGGCCTTTGACGAGGCGGACCCCTTGATGGCGAAGGCATTTGAAATGGATCCATTGGTGATCGCCATGAAGATGGCCCGCGCCTACATGAAGGATGCGGACGCAGATCTGGAGCCGCTGTTCAAGCGTGGCACTCGCAAGTTCAAGGGGGACAAGGGGCTGATCCTGTACTCTCTGATGGCCTGGGTAAACCTCAAGCGTAAGAACAATGAGCGGGCGCTGGAGATTCTGGTCCAAGCCAAGGAACGAACGGAGAGTAC
>Ga0209119_1003704_pt1 | contig 12996 bp, 11 predicted proteins | sample COG_03_FD_184747 | JGI IMG/M metagenome (GOLD analysis project Ga0209119, IMG submission 184747) | Pelagic Microbial community sample from North Sea - COGITO 998_met_03 (SPAdes) (version 2) | ecosystem: Environmental > Aquatic > Marine > Neritic zone/Coastal water | place: Helgoland, sampling... | reverse complement strand
TTTTATCTGGTAGTTCCAAAGAAACTTCATGTTGTTCACCATTGTAGGCTTTCTCATTTTAGCTTCTTCCAGCTTCTGACGGAGGTCTTGATCTTGCGGATTATTTCTTACTTGCTGTTCTAGCATATGAATTCCCTTATACATATCTTCCATACCACTCCAGATAGGGTAGTATTGAGACTTATCACTCATATCTCCCATACGAGGAAACATAGTAGAATATTTGTCATCATATATAGGGATTTGCTTCGTTCCTGTCTTTTCGTATCCTTCTTCGCCTCTTCTGTATGTAGCTCCACCTTGTTCTACTTTGGTAAGCCTAGCATTCCAGTATGGACCTTTCACTAATGGTCTAGAGCCATATTGTTCCCGGTTAATATAGCTAAGTAAACTTTCAGCATCCTTAGGTGCATTCATGTTCACCGCAGGTTCTGCTATAGATCGTATTACCACCATAGCGTATGATGAGAACCCAAGCATAATAAATGCATAACACAGTATTACCAAATTTAAGATTGGCTTATTTAGCTTGACAGTATATTTTAAACCAAAGTATATTCCGATACCAATAAGAAGTAGAAAAAATAACACTCCCGAGTTGTATGGCAAACCAAATGAGTTTACAAATATTTTATCAAAAAAAGCTGCTACGGCTGGAGTTTTAGGAATAATTATCCATTGCAAAAGGGCAATAGAACCAAGTCCGACTACTGCTGCTTTGAGCACATTAGAAGTTGTAGATCCGTATTTATTTACGAAGTAGTAGAAAATTACCGCTGGCACTACAAGTATGTTCAGCAAGTGAAGTCCTATACCTAGGCCTATTACATAGGCTATAAAAACTATCCATCTGTCAGAAGTAGGTTCGTCTTTTACTCTCTCCCACCTAAGTATAGCCCAAAATGCAAGAGCAGTAAAGCAAGAAGATCCTGCATATACCTCGGCTTCCACAGCACTAAACCAAAATGTGTCCATAAACGTAACCGACAGTGCAGCCACTAGTCCAGAGCCTATTATAGCAATTGCATTACTAAGCCCAATTTGAGTAGCATTGATATCTTCTTTTAGTATTTTTTTAGCAAAATGTGCCGTAATCCAATAGGTAAACATAACAGCAGCAGCACTAGATACAGCACTTAACATATTTACGGCTATAGCTACCTCATTGGTGCCAGGAGTAGCGAATATTGAGAAAATTCTACCCAACATCAAGAACAATGGTGCCCCAGGAGGATGCACAACTTGAAGTCTATATGATGCAGATATAAACTCACCACAATCCCATAAACTTACAGAAGGCTCTAGTGTAAGTGTATAAACTACTAAAGCTATTACGAAACTTGCCCAGCCTAAGATGGTATTTACTCTTTTAAAATTATTCATTTTACAGATAGAAATATTATGTTTTGCTTAAACGGCGAAAATACAGATTTTAGGCATTTTCACTCATTAAAAAATTAAAATGGTAAGAATATGCACTCAAATAAGCCCAAATAGTATACAATCAATTTTAAAAAATTGATTTAAAGTCAGTATTAGTCCACCAATAGTAGATGCCTAGCTAGGATAAAAAGTTGCCTACAGCACCAAGAAGTTCTTTGTAACAGCCATATCTCCGTTTACAATCTTCAGGTGATACGCCCCTTTTGGTAAGTTAGATACGTCTATTCGCCTCGCAAAAGGTACGCTCATCAATTCTGCTCCTAGTTTATTAAACACAGAAAGAGAAGCATTCGAGTTTCCATATCCTGATATATTGATAAAGTTTGAAGCTGGATTTGGATATAATTCTATAGCTATTTGAGTAAGATCTCCAATAGAAGCTGTGGCATTCTCCGAAACAAAAAGTGTGTCTATGACTACATCGTCTCCACCGGTATTACCATTACCATTACCTGCCAAGGACGCCACATAGAAACGAATATCCCCCATGCCCGTAGCAGGTGCCGTCCATTGCATAGACCACGTTTGTTCATCTGTACTAGCAGTACTAGCAAATTTATGTGTGGCTCTTAAGCCATTATCTTTAGTATTAACGTCCGTTCCATTGGCAAATGAACCTACACCAGTTCCCGCTGCATCTTCTGCCATCATTTCAAAACCCCATACTGAAGTGCCGGCTTTTTTAGGGTTAACAGTAAGCGTGTAAGTAGCCCCCGCTGCATACCCCGTTTCTGGTATGTCAGATGATATCATATCTTGAGGTATTACTTGGGTATTAACATTATTATGGCAACCAGATCCTGTGCCGCATGTACTGCCATCTGTTGTAGATCCTGTTCTGCCACCAGGACTTCCTCCTCTATTAGACATAAAAAGCACAGCTCCAATAGTAAAAGCAAAAAGGGTCAATTTTGAGTATTTTTTGTTCATTTTTTGATAATTATTGTTCAAATTTATTGATTAGATTCAAATGTCTAGTCCATTAGACTTTGAGATATTAACAAATGAGTTAAATTTGCAGTAAATATACAAGAATGTGAAAGGGGTCAGCACCCCTTTTTTCTTACAACAAATTTTGAGCGTAAAGCAGCTAATATCGAAAATAATAGAAGAAGAGTTGGTAGGCACCGACTGGTTTTTAGTAGGAGTAGACACCAATACCGCAGAGACCAATCTGAAGTACTTTATAGATGGTACTGAAGGAGTTAGCGTACAAATTTGCACCAAATTGAGTCGTAAGATTTCTGGAATATTAGACGAGGAGTATTTAGAAGAAACACCAATTCGTTATGAGATTTCTTCTCCTGGAATAGACCAGCCACTAATAGACAAAAGACAATATGTACAGCATATTGGAAGAGAATTAGCCATTATAAAAAATGACAATAGTGAGATAGAAGGTGAGCTACTGAGTGTAGATGAAACCACTTTTGACCTAAATGTCCTGCTAACTAAAAATAAAAAAGAGACTCAAACCCTAGCGTTTGACGATATTAATAAATGTACAGTAAAAGTATCCTTTAAAAAGAAAAAGAAATGAGCTTACAACTAGTAGAAAGTTTTTCTGAATTCAAAGAATTTAAGAACATAGATAGAGCCACGATGATGCGTGTGCTAGAGGATGTGTTTAGAACCATGATTAGAAGAAAATATGGTTCTGATGATAACTTTGATGTAATTGTAAATACGGACAATGGAGACTTAGAGATATATCGAAATAGAGAGATAGTAGACAATGGTGAAGTAGAAGACGAGAACCAAGAAATCTCTATAGATGACGCTAAGAAACTAGAAGAGGATTACGAAATAGGCGAAGAGGCTATTGAAGATATCGATATGGCTACGTTTGGCAGAAGAACTATTCTTACTGCTAGACAAACATTACTATCTAAAGTACTAGAGCTAGAGAAAGACGAATTCTACAAAAAATACAAGGATAGAGTAAGTGAAATCGTAACAGGTGAAGTATATCAAATCTGGAAGAATGAAATAATGATTCTAGACGACGAAGGAAATGAGCTTATACTACCTAAGCGTGAAATGATAGAACGTGATTTCTTCAAAAAAGGAGATTCTGTACGTGCTGTAGTATTGCGTGTAGAGATGTATAATTCTAATCCTAAGGTAATCTTATCTAGAACTGCTCCTGAATTCTTAGAAAGATTATTTGAACTTGAGGTTCCAGAGATACTAGACGGCCTTATTACCATTAAAAAAATAGTAAGAGAGCCAGGAGAAAGAGCCAAAGTAGCAGTAGAGAGCTATGATGACAGAGTAGATCCAGTAGGTGCTTGTGTGGGGATGAAGGGAAGTAGAATACACGGTATAGTAAGAGAGTTGAAAAACGAAAACATTGACGTTATTAACTATACTTCCAATATACAACTACTTATACAAAGAAGTTTGAGTCCTGCTAAAGTATCTAGTATCACACTAAATGATACCGATATGAAAGCAGACGTATTTTTACCTGCAGACCAAGTGTCATTGGCTATAGGTAAAGGTGGCCACAATATTAAACTGGCTGGCAAACTGGTAGGTTACAACATAGATGTCTATCGTGAGAATAACGAAGACGAAGATATGGACGTGGACTTGAATGAGTTCTCGGATGAGATAGATAGCTGGATACTTGATGAACTAAAAGGGATAGGACTAGACACCGCAAAAAGTGTTTTAGACATGTCAAATGAGGATCTTATATCAAGAACAGAGTTAGAACAAGAAACAATAGAGGAAATTAAGAAAATATTAGCAGCGGAATTTGAATAATAATACTTTAAAAGTTAAAGTATTATTTTCGAACGCTGCCAAGGCAATACATGGCTGATAACAAAAAGACATATCGAATAAATAAGGTTGCAACAGAGTTTAACGTAAGTTGGAAAACCATAGTTGAACATTTGAACCAAAAAGGTTTTGAGGTAGAGGCAAAAATCACCGCAAAACTGGATGATGCCATGTACCAAGATTTGCGTAGTTTTTATAAAAAAGACAAGCAAGCTAAGGAAGAATCGCAACAACTGGAAATTAACATCCGTAAGGACGCTAAAACTCAGGAAATACAGGAAATTAAAAAGCCTGAACCTCCAAAAAAAGAGTTTACAGAAGAGAGTACGGTTTATATAAAAGACAACTCAGCCAGTAAGCCTAATGTTCCTACCCCAGTAGTAAAAACTCCAGAGGCAACAGCACCAATAGCAACTCCGACAGCACCAACCACAAAGGTGGAAGCTCCTGAAGTGAAAACTCCGGAGGTAAAAGCACCAGAAGTGAAAGCTCCAGAAGTACCTAAGGTAGAAGCAAAACCTAAAGAGGTTGAAAAGGTTAAAGAGGTTGAAAAACCAAAGGTGGCGAAAGTACCAGAAGTTAAACCTGTAGAGTCTGATAGTTTTTCTAACCTGAAAGTTCTAGGTACTATAGACCTCAGTTCTTCTAAAGCTCCAAAGAGCAGAAAAGACAAGCCGAAACCAGTCATCAAAGAGAAAGCTATAGTAAAACCTGCTGCAGAGAAGAAACCTAAAGTAGAAGCAGAACCTGAAGACAAAGTTGTAGAAACCGAATACAAAAGACTTGAGGGTACTAAAGTCTTAGGAAAGGTAGAAATAAAGAAGCCGGTTAAGAAAACACGTGCTAAGAAAGACGACGAACCAAAGAAAAAACGTAAGAGAATACGTGGCGAAAAGGTAACCGCAGATAAGCTTCGAACCGAACGAAACACCGGCAGACCAACTGGAAAACCAGGAGAGAAACCCGTTGTATCTCAAAAAGACATACAAGACAAAATTAAGAAAACGCTGTCTAGAATGTCAGCTGGTAAGCAAACTCCAGCTCACGGTGGCAAGGTAAGAAAGAAAGCTAGAAAATTCCGTAGACAAGAGCACAAGAAAAAGTGGGAAGAAAAACAATTACAGGATATCGAAGAAAGTAAGATACTTGACGTTACAGAATTTGTAACCGCTAATGATCTTGCCAATATGATGGATGTAAATGTAAACGAGATTATTGGGGCTTGTTTCTCTCTTGGTCTTATGGTTTCCATAAATCAACGTCTAGATGCTGAAACTATACAAATAGTAGCTGAAGAGTTTGACTATGAAGTAAACTTTGTAGATGCCGATGAAACAATAGAGATAGAAGAGGAAGGCGATAAAGAAGAAGATTTACTACCACGCCACCCTATTGTTACGGTAATGGGTCACGTGGATCACGGTAAGACTTCGTTACTAGATCATATACGAAATGCAAACGTAATCGCTGGTGAAGCTGGTGGTATAACACAACACGTTGCATCATACGAGGTACAACTGAAGGACGGTAGCAAAATGACATTCATAGATACTCCGGGTCACGAAGCGTTTACCGCTATGCGTGCTAGGGGTGCTCAGGTTACAGATATTGCCATTATAGTAATAGCTGCAGATGATGTTGTGATGCCTCAAACTAAGGAGGCAATAAGTCACGCTCAAGCTGCCAATGTACCTATAGTTTTTGCTATCAACAAGATAGACAAAGATGGTGCTAACCCAGATAGAGTGAGAGAGTCACTTTCTGCTATGAATATACTCGTAGAAGAATGGGGTGGCAAGTACCAGTGTCAAGAGATTTCTGCTAAGAACGGAATCAACATAGAAGAACTACTTGTAAAAGTAAGTTTGGAAGCTGAGCTACTTGAGCTAAAAGCCAACCCAAATAAAAATGCTAAAGGAGCAGTATTAGAGGCCAAAATAGAAAAAGGTAGAGGTGTAGTAGCTTCTATGCTTGTGAGTGAAGGTACCCTAAAAATAGGTGACGCATTAATAGCTGGACAGCACTACGCTAGAGTTAAAGCTATGTTCAATGAGCGTGGTAACGCAATGAAAGAAGCAGGTCCTGGTTCGCCAGTATCTATCCTTGGTTTCTCTGCAGCACCAGCAGCTGGTGAAACATTCCAAGTACTCACCGATGAGTCGCAAGCTAAAGAAATAGCAAATAAGAGAGAGCAACTACAAAGAGAGCAATCTATACGTAGTACTTCTATGCTTACACTCGATACTATTGGTAAACGATTAGCTATTGGAAACTTCCAAGAGTTGAAACTTATCATAAAAGCGGATGTAGATGGTAGTAGTGAAGCACTTTCTGATTCATTACTAAGACTTTCTACTGAAGAGATAGAAGTTAAAATCATACAAAAATCTGTTGGTCCTATTACCGATAACGATGTACTACTAGCCAAGGCATCTGATGCTATAGTAATTGGTTTCCAAGTAAGACCTATGCCAAGTGCTAAGAAACTAGCAGAAAGTGAAGGCGTAGAGATAAAACAATACAGTATTATATACCAAGCTATAGAGGAAATAAAAGCCGCTATGGAGGGTATGCTTACTCCAGACCTAAAAGAAGAAATAACAGGTACTGCAGAAGTACGTGAAGTCTTCAAAATAACTAAAGTAGGTACTGTAGCAGGTTGCATGCAGACTGAAGGTAAAATGTACCGCGATTGCAAGGTACGTATAATACGCGAAGGCGTAGTAGTCTACACAGGAGCAATCGACACTCTTAAACGTTTTAAAGACGACGTGAAAGAAGTGGGTAAAGGATTCGAATGTGGTATTCAAATTAAAAACTACAACGATTTGGAAGAACTTGACTTAATAGAAGGTTACCGTGAAGTAGAGGTAGCTAGAAAGCTTAAGTAAGCTTTAGTTCCATTTTTATAATATAAAATCCTCATCACTTTAACGTGCTGAGGATTTTTTTTGAAATCTTTTATCCCTAAATTTATCGAATCCCCTACGTTTTAATTTCCATTTTCTTGCTAAATTGCACCTATGAATAGTGCAATTATAAAAGGTATGGGATACTACGTACCAGATAACGTAGTAACTAATGAAGACCTTTCTAAAATAATGGAAACCACTGACGAATGGATTACAGAGCGGACAGGCATAAAAGAACGTAGATGGATAAATAATGATGAAAGCACATCTTCGATGGCCTTAGAAGCTTCTAAAAATGCCATAGCTGATGCCGGAATAGACAAGTCCGATATAGATTTTATAGTGTTTGCTACGCTTAGTCCAGATTATTACTTCCCTGGCCCTGGAGTCACCTTACAAAAAGATTTAGGTATAGATACCATAGGTGCCTTAGATGCGAGGAATCAATGTAGTGGTTTTATATATGCTCTCTCAGTAGCCGATCAATATATCAAGACGGGTATGTATGAAAATATACTTGTAGTAGGGTCCGAATACCATAGTGGCGGATTAGATAAAACTACGAAAGGTCGAGGTGTTTCAGTAATCTTCGGAGACGGTGCCGGAGCGGCTATAGTATCTAAAAGTCCAAGTGCAGATAGAGGTATACTATCTACTCACCTACACTCACAAGGGGAACATGCAGAAGAATTAACACTAATAGGCCCAAGTACACGCAGATGGGTGCCAGAAATTATTGCTGGAAAAGGAAAAGAGGATGAAGCTATATACCCCTACATGAATGGAACTTTTGTTTTCAAACATGCGGTTACACGATTCCCTGAGGTAATAGGAGAAGCTCTTAACCAAAACAATTTAAAATCTACTGACATTAGCCTTTTAATTCCACATCAAGCCAATCTCCGCATATCACAATTTGTACAGAAGAAAATGCAATTAAGAGATGACCAAGTATTTAATAACATACAGAAATATGGCAATACTACAGCCGCGAGTATTCCCATAGCACTAGCAGAAGCCAAGCAAGCCGGCAGAGTAAAAGAAGGTGACCTTATATGTCTAGCTGCTTTTGGCAGTGGATTCACTTGGGCTAGTGCTCTTATAAGATGGTAGCAGGGATAGGCCAAAAGGAGCTATTTCAGATAGGAATAATAGTCGTTAGTTCCTACATTCTAGTGCAGATAGGAAAGGCAACTATACGCCGAAGTATCCGTAAGACGTACAAAGACCCATCAGACGCTGACACTAAAGTAACTGGTCTCAAATTTCTTTACAATACCTTATCTTTTCTCATATACACTATTGCTATTATTGCTATTATTTATTCTATTCCTTCGGTAAACCATATAGGGAAAACCCTATTTGCCCGTGCTGGAATATTTGCTGCCATCTTAGGATTTGCTTCTCAACAGGCATTTAGCAATAATAAAAGAACAAGCAATAGCACATAAACTTAGTAAAGACTATCGATCAGCTTCTGATATAAAAGATCAACATTCTCAGGTAGATGTGCGAGTAGTAGCGTGGGCAGACTCTGCTATAACATTACGAGCTTATATATGGACCGACTCACAGGAAGATGGTTTTTTGTTAAAGACAGATTTATACTACTCGGTAAAAAAAGAGTTTGAGGCAAATGGTATAGAAATACCTTATCCACACCGAACCATAGTGTACAAAAACAATGAGCAAAAATAAACGGAATAAAAAACTGTTTCATAGTCCTATAACCCTAAACCTACAAAAAGAAGATGGCTCTAGGCTATGACTAACCACACACTTGAAATTATAGGGATGCATGAGCCTATCAACTTTTCTGAACAGGGAATAGTAGACTTGCCTACTAAGACAGATACGGGTGCTTATAATAGTGCAATAGACTGCTGCTATACAGAAGAAAAGGAAAATGAAGAGGGAGGAAAAGTACTATATTTTACGCTGCTAAACTCTACTAATGAACACTACACTGGCCAAAAGCATAGCACCTCAGACTACAAGGTAAAAAAGGTACGCAGTAGCAATGGTATAGAAACGTATAGATACCAAGTAAAGCTTTCGGTAGGCATAAAAGGTAGACGTTTCCACACTACTTTTAACCTTAGCCATAGATCCAAAATGCGATACCCTGTGCTTTTATGCTTGCTGATAGATTTTTAGTGGATGTAAGCAAGCATAGAAAAACTAAAAAAGGAGTAACTTTTCTGTGACTATTTCTGGATGAGTGAAGGGTATAAAATGATTTTCTTCTGGGAGTCTATACACTCGAACTGACTTCGCATTTACAAGCATTTTCTCTGCATAATCTTCATTGCCTGCGGGCACCAATTTATCTCGGCCTCCTTGTATAATCTGCACATCACATGTGATTTTTGGCCATAGATGGGCCATATTTATCAGTTCCTGTTTAGCGGGTAATATCTCATCATTACTCACTCTAAAGCTGCGAGGTAATAACCATCGAATCGCCTTTCTACTTAATGGCTTACGCCATTTTTCTTGCGGCTCTAAATCCGGAGACACAGACCCCGCTATAATAAGCAGCCCTGCAGGCAAACTGGGCTCGTCCATGGCCATGCGACACACAATAGGCCCTCCAAGAGAATGACCCACTAGATACTTTTTGGCATACGGAAATTGACTTACAACTTCACGCAATATTTTAGATTGCCGTTCTAAACTCTTTTCAGCAATACCAAAACTTGAGTAGCCATATCCTGGTCTATCTACAAGCAACACATTATACCTTGCCAGTAATGTAGTATCTTGAGCAAACTGCATAAAATTACTAGAAGATCCTGGCGAACCGTGTATGAAAATTGCTAATGGCAAGGTACTGTCACTATGCACCAAAGTATAATGTATACTGCGACCCGCCCCTACCTTTACGCCAAGTTGTACGTTGTAAATTTCAGATATCTCAGCCAGTTCATTCCTTTGCTTTTTATCTGACATGCGAAACTGAAAGCAACTCTGTAGAGTACCACAAAGCAGCACCATAGAGACACTTAAAACGTGTTTATTAAAGGCTAACAAGTTTCTTGTTCTCTAATGAATAAACACGATCACATAGTTTTAGTTCATCCTCTTTATGAGTTATAAAAATAGCAGTTTTACCTGCGTCTTTTAGTAAGCTTATCGCTTTTAAAGTTTGCTCTCTAGAGTAAGAGTCTAGATTATTTGTCACCTCGTCAAAGATAAAAATGCTTGCATCCTTATATAGAGCTCTCGCAATTGCAATACGTTGTCGTTGGCCACCGCTAATTTGCCCACCTAGCTCGCCCACATTCGTATCTATACCTTGAGTCAAAGTACCTACCCAGTCTTCCAGATTAACCTTAGCTATGCATTCTTTCACCTTTTCTATATCTGGTTCCTCATCCAGAAACGCAATGTTCTTTACGATAGACGCATTGAGCATAAAGACATCTTGTTTTACATAGGAGAATAAAAACCTATATGAACTGCAATTTTCCCTATCTATCACCTTGTCATCTAGCTTCAATTTACCCGATGTAGGTTCAATAAGCGAGGCTATAGTATTAACTAAGGTAGACTTACCAGACCCACTCAACCCTACTATGCCTATAAACTGCCCTTTATCTATTTTCAGACTGACATCTTGGAAAACATTCATATTTGGGGAATATCCAAAACTCGCTTTGTCTAATGCTATATTATCGGTAAAGTAAAGGGGCCTTAATTTCTTAGCTTTAGGTTTTTCAACTATGTTACTCTCCAAATAACTTAACATATAATCATTGGTAGAAAGAGAGTTAGAAGAGGTTATAATTCTATTGACACTAGGTAAAAGTCTGAACGAAACTCCAGCATAAATGGATATATAGGATATAATACCAGAGGTAGGCTGATCACCTAAAATACCAAATAACACTACGCATAGAATTCCCGTAATAGCAATAACCTCATATATCCGAATAGGAACAAACTGAGAGTTTACATAAATATTTTCCTTTAGAGCATAGGACTCTTTCTTAAACTTCGAATATCTTTTATAAAAATAGTCGGCTCCATTCCAAAGCTTTATATTGGATATACCGTTAGTCAACTCTGTTATATTCTCATATATCAGCGGTATTATAGTGTGTAATCTTAATCCTTTTTTACTGAGCCTTTTCCTATTTATATAAATTAAAAGAGCTGCAGTAGGAAACACAGTGACAAACGTAAAAAGGAATAGATACGGATTGTAGATAAGAATAGCCCCTAGCATAAGGAGTATTACACAAAGTTCCGAAATAAGCATAATGCTAGACAGTAGTATAGTCTCCGGAAAGGAGAGCGTAGTTGTAATCAACTCATTGATAATTTCTGCTGATTTTTTAGTTTTAAAATATAATAATTCCTGCTCAGCTATTCGCTTGTAGTGCTTCCCAGAAAGTTTATCTGTTATCTTAAATGCATAGCGAACTTGCAGTTTATTTAGCTGCACCAAGATCACATTCTTTATAGTATACAGCACAAATAGTAATGAGGTAATTACTAAAATAAACGACCGCGTATTCTCAAGTTTTAGAGCATTATACAAGTAAGAAGTTAGCAGATTGTGTTGAATAAACTCTGGTTTGAGAATAGATAAAACCGTGTGTAGCAGTAATGCAACTCCTAGTATTTCTAAAACCGCACTAAAAATACTTATGCCCACCATTAAGGCATATAATTTTTTATGCTTCTTATCTAAAATGGTGCGGAGCGAAGACCAGGTCCCAAATATTTTATTGACCCTACTCATTCTATCTTTTCTACCACTTCTATTTCTATGATCACTGGCATATAACCAGGTACTTTCTCATTTCCGTTTTCTCCATAGGCAAGTGCAGAGGGCACTAGTACACGGCCGCTTTCTCCTACTGCTAGCCTATCTACCAAGTAACTTATTCCCGTTATTACCTCTTTGTCATTCTTATCATACACGAATAGATTCCCTATTTTACTATTGGCTATCGATCTATCATTTAGAGATGAGATCTCATACTTAATCTTCACCTTATTAAAATCACCGCGAGCTGATTCATTCTTTTTCAAACGTTCGATATACACATCCATCGCAGTATCGTAAACTGCATTCCATTTATTCTCTTTCACATACGCATTTGCTGCCTTAGCTTCAAAAATCTTCTTGTACGCAATGTGCTCTACATCTGATAGTTTGTCTCGCATCCATACCTTCACAGTAATGTTTTCTTCTCCCTTCAAGTTCAAGGGAACGCTGCCATTAAGCGAAGTATAAAAAGCCGTAGCATCTAGCTTTAGCTCTATACTATCTCCTGCACAAGTAGTAGATAATAGCTTATACAGATCTGAAGCGGTATCTATTTGCGGAGTATGAATTTCTATTTTCCTGCCTAGAGAGAATGTATTGAGATATGTAGAATCTGCCGCATTTTTAGCTCTTAGATCCATTAGCCAATGATTCTTATTGGCCCCTGCACAAGCACTATCCCCACGCTTGTACTGAATATTCCCTAGTTGCTCGTAAGGTGATTCCCCACAAGAAGTTAGTACCGCAAGCGATATTATACAGAAGTAATAGGCGATTCTCATAAATGTGATTTGTATGTTTTTATGCTTTCTTTAAACTTATTGAGTGTGTTATCCAATGTGTCTTTGCTAGCTCCACCTGCGGCATTCTTATGTCCTCCTCCATTAAAAAACTCCGCACTAAACTCATTGCACGGAAACTTATCTATACTTCTAAAACTCATTTTCACCAAATACTCTCTATCTATGATAAGAGCACTCATTTGCACCCCTTGTATACTAAGTCCGTAGTTTACAAAACCCTCTGTATCGCCAGTTATTACATTAAATCTCTTAACCTCTTCTGCGGTGA
>Ga0209119_1003697_pt1 | contig 13015 bp, 10 predicted proteins | sample COG_03_FD_184747 | JGI IMG/M metagenome (GOLD analysis project Ga0209119, IMG submission 184747) | Pelagic Microbial community sample from North Sea - COGITO 998_met_03 (SPAdes) (version 2) | ecosystem: Environmental > Aquatic > Marine > Neritic zone/Coastal water | place: Helgoland, sampling... | reverse complement strand
GCATCTACTTCTTTTACCTCTTCTATCGTGAAATAAATCAACAAATCTGAAGGTAATATATGACCCCAAATATCCTCCTTTTGCATCCGCCAAAAATAACCTACTCCCCAACTATTTCATGTGTGCCTAAATGACGTAAAATGGAATTACGAGAGGTTCTACTTGTTGCCTCAAGTGTATCCTCTCGTGATTTATAAGTATAGGGTCAGTCGTGTCTTTCTTATGCTTACACACTATAAATGGCCACAGAGTAATGGCAGAAACATGCTGAGGCAGCAGAAACCTTAGAAAAGAGATGAGGTGAATAATCATTGAGCGTTTAGCTTCTTTTGCCACGCGACCAAACCATATATTGACATGATGGTATATAAGATGCTCTGAGCAGCATAAAAAAACAAATCAGAACTAATATAGAGTCCGATGGAGTATATATTAATGGAGATCCAAAAGCTCCAAGCAATATGGTATTTATAGATTTCTAAAAAAGTAGCTATCACACCAAAAATGGTGCTCAAAGCATCTACGTATGGCTTATCGGCATCCGTATTAGACATAGCAAACCCTAAACCTAGAGCAAGGAGAATTCCCGTCACTACTACCCCAAGAACAGACTTAGGTTTCATGCTTTTTATTAGAAAAGTATCCGTGGATTTAGTATGCCATATTACAAGGGCAAAACCGCCCATAAGAGCATAAAAAAGGTATAATAGAGTTTCGGAATATAGATTAGAAGAGTAAACAACAAAGGCTCCAGTGAGGGAGCCTAGTATTCCATATATCCAACAGCTTTTTTTCTCTAGTATGTACAAGTAGAGAAAAAGCAGATTGAATAGTACGCTGACCAATTCTATAATCAGCAAATAGTTCATTTGTTATGCGGTTTTTTCGGTGCCTTTTGTAGCATCTTTTTCTGTGTCTACCTTTTCACCAGTGGCATCCTCAGCAGTATCTGCGGCATTGTCCACTACGTCACTTGCTTCATCTTTAGCAGTTTGCGTTGCATCTTTTGCATCCTCTTTTATGTGGCTCGTTTTTTCCTTCACTTTGTTGATAGCATCACTTGCCATATGTTCAGCTTTGTCTACCGCATCCTCAGCGGCATCTTTTACCTTTTCAAAAGCATCTTCTGCACTTTCCATTACATCTTCTGCCACATGTTTTATTTTTTCTACTGCGTCTTCTGACAAATCTTTAGCTTGCTCTATTGCATCATCTGCCATATTTTTTGCTTTGTCAGAAAACTCTTCTGCCTTGTCTGCCAAGGCACTTCCTGCGTGTTTAGCTTTTTCAGTAGCCTCTTCTGCAAATTTGCTAGTGCTTTCTGCAGCGAGGTCTGTTGCTTCTTTAGCCTTACCAAATAGGTTTTTAAAAAAATTGCTGATTCCCATTGTTCTGCTTTTTATATTTAGTTTCGCAAAACTAATGAATATCCTGATAAAAATGAGAGTGTGCGTACTTGTAGGGCTTCTATCTTTAAGCTCTTTTAGCTATGCTCAAAATAGAGAGACAGCACAGCTTATAATGGAGGATCTATGTTCAGATGAGTTTTCTGGACGTGGATATATAAACAAGGGCGATTCGCTGGCCGCGGCATACATTTCAGATAAGTTTTCTGAGATGGGATTGAGTAAAATTGGAGCTAGCTACAACTTGCCCTTTCAACTTGATGTAAATACAATACTCAAATCAGTAATCTCATTTGGCGACAAGCCACTGAAACCAGGGTATGACTATTTGGTGTCACCAGGCAGCCCTACAATTAAAGGAACATATAAAGTGTTTTATGTCTCACCTCGTTTATTAGCATCTCCCAAGGTGGCCAAAAAAGTAAAGAAAGCCATTAAAAAGGGCTACTTGCCGGTTATTAGCGTTTATGATGGCAAGAATGAATTGGTAGCCAATAACGTGGCTAATATTAAGAAATGCAATGAAGGATCTATGCTCGTATTTCTTAAAAAAAATCTGACTTGGAGCGTAGCTACTAAGCAAGACAAAGCCGCAGAAATTTGGCTCTTGGAATCGGCCTTTAGCCCATACGAGCCAGAAATATCGGTAGACGTAGAAGCAGAATTAATAAAAAACTACCAGTCTCAAAATGTACTCGGCTTTGTGCCGGGAACCACGCACCCAGATAGTTTTATCATTTTTTGTGGTCACTATGATCATTTGGGAAAAATGGGAGAAGCCATTTTTTATGGTGCCAATGATAATGCTAGTGGTATAGCTATACTAATAGATATGGCCTCTTATTTCAAAAATAATCCGCAGCAATACAGCATCGCATTTATTGCTTTTGGGGGAGAAGAAGCTGGCTTGCTTGGTTCTCTTAATTATGTAAAAGGACCCGCAATATCATTGGCTAAAACAAAGTTTGTTTTTAACATGGACTTAATGGGCAGTGGCGAGAAAGGGGCGACCATAGTAAATGGAAGCGTGTTTAAAGATGATTTTGATAACTTAGTAAAAATAAATACGGAGAACGATTATTTGCCAGCTGTTTATAGTAGAGGCAAGGCCGCTAACTCCGATCATTATTTTTTTACAGAGGCCGGGATACCCTCATTTTTCATTTATCTCATGGGTGCATATAGCCACTACCACGTGCCCGCAGACAATATGGATAACTTGCAGCTTGGTCCATACTATGACAAGAGTTTTTTGCTGATAAGAGATTTCATTATATTGCTTAACGAATAAACCCATGCTATCATTTGTAAACTCCTTCATGTCTTGGTATCTCAAAAAGAGGATACCGACTATGGAGTATTTTTTTACAAATGGAATTGCAGTGCAAGAGCAAGTTTTTAATGACTTGTTAGTTGAGATAAAAAAAACATCCTTTGGTAGAGATTTTAAACTGAATGAGGTTCATAGTATTGATGAGTTTCGTAACAGTGTGCCTCTTTTTAGCTATGATGATATAAAGCCCTACATAGATAGGGTAATGCATGGAGAGCAAAAGGTGCTATGGCCAGGCGATATCAATTGGTTTGCAAAATCTAGCGGTACTACTTCTGACAGGAGTAAGTTTATTCCTGTGAGTTATGAAGCACTAGAAGAATGCCAGTTTAGGGGTAGCAGAGATGTACTCACGTGGTATTATTATCATACTCCTGAGGCTAAAGTTTTTCAAGGGAAAGGATTAATAATAGGAGGGAGTCACCAAGTGAACATGTTAACGGAGAACTCGTACTACGGAGACTTGAGTGCTGTAATGATGAATAACATGCCGTTTTTAGCAAACTATTTGGCCACACCAAGTATGGACATAGCACTCTTGCCAGATTGGGAAGAGAAGATGGTTAAAATGATTGACACAACATCTACTGAAAATGTAACTAGTATCTCGGGAGTACCCTCTTGGACTTTGCTACTATTACGTGGTATACTAAAAAAAACAGGGGCTTCTACAATTTTGGAAGTATGGCCAAATTTAGAAATTTACGTACACGGCGGCGTCAATTTTGAGCCGTATAAGCATCAGTTTGATGAAGTACTAGGAGGGCCAATAACCTATAGAGAAACATATAATGCGTCGGAGGGCTTTTTAGGAGTACAAGATGAGGAAGGAAAAGACATGCTCTTGGCGTTAGATTATGGCACATTCTATGAGTTTATTCCTATGAGTGAATACGGTTCTACTTCTGCAAAAACGAAGTGGCTTGCTGAGGTAGCAATGGGAGTGACTTATGCCGTAGTTATAAGTACCAATGCGGGCTTGTGGCGTTATCTGCTAGGGGATACTATAATCTTCACTAGCAAAGACCCATACCGTTTTAAGATAGTAGGCAGAACCAAGAGCTTTATTAATGCCTTTGGAGAAGAGATGATGGTACATAACGCAGAGCGGGCAATATCAGCTGCTCAAAAAGCATGTAACTGTGCGGTGTCAGAATTTACTGCGGCACCCGTATATCTAGAGGGAAATAGCAAAGGAAGACACCAGTGGCTTATTGAGTTTTACAAAATGCCAGATTCTATAGAGCAGTTTACCATTGAGTTAGACAAGGAGCTGCAAGCAGTAAACTCTGACTATGCTTCTAAAAGAAAAGGCAATATGGTGCTTGAGTTTCCGGAGATAGTGGTAAGTAAACCAAAGACTTTTTACACTTGGCTAAAGAATTGGGAAAAATTAGGCGGGCAACATAAGATTCCTAAACTTTGCAACGACAGAATAACAATAGAACAACTTTTAAAAATAAATAATGAATAAATTGAAACAAGGGTTTTTAGGTCTAGCCATTTTATCTATGGCTGCATGCGGATTGACTAGTAAAAACGAAAATGCAGCTCTTACAGTACAGGAGTTTAATGCAAAAATGAGTGCAACTAGCAACTATACTTTATTAGATGTGAGAACTCCAGAAGAGTACACTACAGGTTATCTCGCTGGTGCTCAAAACATGGATGTTAACAGTTCTGATTTTGCAAGTAATGCAGCAACATTGAACAAAGAAAATGCAGTATTAGTATACTGCAAATCTGGCGGCAGAAGTAAAACTGCTGCAGACCAACTAAGGGCTTTGGGATATGAGGTATTTGATCTTGCCGGAGGTATCGCTAGTTGGAGAGCAAGTGATTTGCCAATAGAACAAGTTAAAAAAGAAGATAAAGAAAGCTTCACGCTAGCTAGATATAAGAAGGAAACTACAGAGAATGCTTTTGTTTTGGTAGATTTTCATGCTACTTGGTGTGGTCCGTGTAAAATGATGGCTCCGCATATAGAAGCTATGAAAGAGAAATATGGCGATAAACTAACGGTACTTAAAGTAGATACAGACAAGAGTATGCAAGTGTCAAAGCATTTCAAGATCAATGCTATCCCTCTTGTAAAGTTATATAAGAACGGTAAAGAAGTGTATGATAAAACGGGTTATCACTCCGTAGAAGAGTTGGGTGCTCTTCTCGCTAAAAACATCTAGTCTTCGTTCTTTTTAAAATTTTCCCAACCTTGTGCCTCTATAGGTACGAGGTTTCCTGATTTAGTGATAAGCTCTATACCTTCGTGAGGTTCTGTAACGTAACCTATAATGCTTATATCCGCCGAGTTCTTTATTTTATCATAATGAGCCTGTGGTAGTGTGAAGAGTAACTCGTAGTCTTCTCCACCATTCATAGCAGCAGTAGTGGGTGGTATATTAAATTCTAATGCAGTATCATACGTTTGCTGGTCTATTGGCAGTTTCTCTTCGTATATTTTCATACCGACATTGGATTGGTTAGAGATATGAAACAACTCGCTAGACACACCATCGGACACATCAATTAGAGACGTAGGCACAATCTTAAGTTCATTAAATGCCTCTACTATATCTACCCTAGCTTCTGGTCTTAGCTGTCTACCAACCACATAATCTTTGCCTTCTAGGTCAGGCTGCATATCTTTTTGGTCTAAAAATACTTGCTTCTCTCTTTCGAGAAGTTGTAAACCCATATATGCCCCACCTAGATCTCCACTTACACAAACAAGATCTCCCGCCTTAGCTCCAGAGCGTTTCACTAGTGTGTTCTTTTCTGCATATCCTATAGCGGTCACGCTTATTACTAAGCCCGATACGGAACTGCTAGTGTCTCCGCCTAGTAATTCTATATTATAGTTATTACAGGCTGTCTGTATACCTGTGTATAGCTCTTCTACTGCTTCCAGTGTATATCGGCTAGATAGGGCTATAGAAACTAGCACTTGTGCTGGTTTCGCATTCATAGCACAGATATCACTTATGCTCGCGGTAATACACTTGTATCCTACATGCATTAGAGGTGAGTACATTATGTCAAAGTGTATATTTTCTATAAATAGATCCGTGCTTACTACTTGTGTCTTATCGGCACAGTCTATAGCCGCCGCATCATCGCCTAGACCTATTGTAGTAGTCTCATGTTGTATGTCAAACTTTTTAGTAAGGTGCTCTATTAGCCCAAACTCACCAAGTTTGCTTATATCTGTTTTTTCTGTATTTTCGAACATACTAATTGCAAAGGTCTTGCATTTCAATGAAATTGACTCCCTAAATGAAAAAATTATTAGCCTCTATAGGTCAGATGCTCTTTCCAAATCTATGTGTTTGTTGCGATGGTTATCTAAGTTTTCAAGAAGATAAGGTGTGCGACTTGTGTCTGTATACGCTTCCTAAGTTTGAGCAGTTAGCTTATAAGGATAACGCGGTTGCAAAGAAGTTTTGGGGAAGACTCAATGCTGAAGCTGCTACTGCCGTGCTAAATTTTAATGGCTCTGGTGATGTAAGAAAAATACTACATCAGATAAAGTACAAAGGCAATATAGATTTGGGCAAAGAAATGGGGGTTTTAATGGGTTCTAAAATTGTTAAAATGGAAACGCTTGCTACAGTTGATTTTATAATCCCGGTTCCGTTACATGCGAAAAGACAAAATTTCAGAGGATATAACCAGTGCGATTTATTAGCAGATGGCATATCCGAAGTGACACGGCTCAGAGTAAGAAAAGACGTACTAGTGCGTCGAAAGCATAACGGTACACAAACGAAGAAGAAGAGATATGAGCGGTTTATCAATGCCAAAGAAATTTTTAGGGTCGCAAAACCAGAAGAGCTAAAAAATAAGCACGTCTTGCTTTTAGATGATGTGATAACTACGGGAGCTACTTTAGAGGCGTGCGGATCTGCATTGCTAGAAGTAGAAGGTTTAAAATTAAGTATAATATGCTTAGCTGCGGCTACCTAGTGTAGCACAATTTTCTGAGCAAACACTCCGTCTGTATAGATAAAGTATACTCCAGATTCCAATGCTCTTACATCTAATTTACTCTCATTGAAAGGAGCAATATTGATATCTGAAACCGATTGGCCTAAGGTGTTAACGATATTGATTGAATATTTTTTATTACTTTGGTTTTTAAAGTAGATAAAATTGAAAACGGGATTAGGTCCTATTGTCAGGTCCTTGTTATAGCTAGGCAAGCCAGGGTTGTCACTATTGGTTATACCTGCTGTCACTCCCACGTTACTACATACAGTATTAGTAATGATAGGTTCATTAAAAGAGCCAGCCTTATAGCTAAAGTAAATTTTAGCCGTATTACACATTTCTACTCCTGTCACAAGATCGTTAGGGTCTATAAGTATGTCATAGTCTATGAAACCCTCACAGTTATCCTTATCCTGCTCTGCAGAAGCTAGATATAGGTCATCGAAGTGAGTGATAACTTTAATAGTTCTCTGCCCGTCTGGCAAATAAACTAGATCAAAAGAAGAGTACGGCTCGTTGTCAAGATGACTAGTAATAGCGTGTATCTTTCTATTAATCATATAAGCTAATGTAGGGTCCAGTTCGTCTACTACTTTAAGTGAGTGAGCTGTAGTATTCCCATTATTTTTGAAGGATACTTTGTACTTAATACTTTCTGTTCCTAGATTTATAGTCTTACCGTTGAAACAGTATTTACTATTACCTTCAGTATCTCCCTTTTTATATTTAATGCTTGAGTTATTGTTTCTTAAATCACTGTCTTTTACTCCAGCTTTCAGAGAAACACTGCCGGCTAGTTCTACATCTTCAGCATTCTTTATAATATAGGATATAGCAAAGCACGTAGAAGCATTTCCGCTTACATCTACTTTCCAAATAACCTCATTATTAGTAAACGATTCATAGGCTACTTCAGATGTAAAATCTGAAATATCGCCCTTAAATTGCACTTTTACTATCGCATCATTAATAGGCTGACCACCTGTGTTTTCTATGCATACTTGAGCTTTTTTCATCTCATTTAGTTGAGCCTTATTACTCTGTAGGTCAGATATGTGTATAGCTGCATCTGAAATTCCTACAAGCTGTCTTACACCAAGGGCTGTGCCGTAGTATGTTCTATATTCAACGGCGTCTATCTCTACATCGGGACATGTTGGGACGTAGTAATTGTATGTCTCAGCATTTAACGTGTGTTTATCTTTATCTACTTGTAGATATACTTGCCCACTTCTGTCTGTTGGCAGACCCATAGCTTCACCTTTTAGAGCTATAGGATAGTTTGCAAGCCACTCCTCATCGTTGTCTTTAAGACAGTTCGAATTCTTATCATTATAGACACGAGCGGTAATTTGTGCTCTGTCATTGAATACTTGACCTATACCATTAAGGCGAGCGTTATCAGAAAATTGGCCAGAGACCATCACTTTATTTCCGCTAGAATGTAATTGCTCTATATCGCTGAGATACAACTTGGTGTCTGTCCACATCTCACCGTCGTACATCATTATATTTACTGATTCACTAGTTAGTTTGTTAGTGAAACTTCCTACTGCAAACAGGTTATCATTTACCTCAGCAAACTGAGTAATATCTTCTACGTCATATGCCTCTAAGCCTGCCGACATATCTTGCCAAACACCACCAAAGCTGGCTCTTATAGGAACTGTTTTAAAGTTTGACTTACCGTATACCACTATTCTATCTTGGTAGTTGCCTATTGCTATATTAGCTGCTAGGAATGGTGGATTTTTTGCTACTGCCCATTGACTACCGTCCCATACTGCAAGAGATAGATTAGGATCCGCAGGGCTAGTAAATTTACCTACAGCATATAGCTTGTTTCCGTTTTTGGCGATATTGTTAAAATGGTCATTAACTATATTGGTAGTTATTAAGTTACCTTCTGCTTGCCAAGTTCCGTCAAGCTTCACAATATTATAGTTTTCTTCACCAGTAGTAAATTTACCTACACATTTCAAATAGCCACCTTCTACAAATAGCTTATCTATACTAGTGCTGGATGCAAGCAGAGGACTTTCATAAGTGGTCCAATTGGAGCCATCCCATCTAGAGATTTGATTTGTTTTAGAAGAAGTAGAATTGGCCTTACCCGTGGCTAGGTATACATCACCGTTGTGGCTTATGAGATCTATTATTTTATAAGACTCAGAAATTTTTTCTAGATTAGGACGTTGTAGTTTATACCAAAAATCGCCATTCCAAATCTGTAAATCAATAGCGTCAAATGAGGTAGAATAAGCTACCACTACTCCATCATTATAGGAAGCAATTTTCTTAGGTGCTGCAGGAAGACCCTGGCCCATAGGAGCTAAAATCTGTGCGTAGCTAAAACTAACAACTAGCAATGCTGCGATATGTAATATAAATCGTTTCATCGTTTAATAAGCTTGATGTTAGTGGTTAGATTTATACCGTAGCTATACGGCTTAGTTTTGATAGCGGAAGTAGCCTCATTATTCAATGAGTTAAGATTCATCCCAAACATAGGTTCTAAACCAATAGCTAAGCGTGGAGTATTGTAGTACAATCCACTCTTAATATTCGCTGCTATGTTTCTCGTGTTTAAATCCAATTTTGTAAGATCTTTAAGCTCTAGAGTTGTAAAGTTTCCTTTTTTACCATTTCGTTTTTGAAGTGCCAAATAAGAAACGCCTACTTGTGAGCGTATCTCAAATTTAGGTGAAATTGGCTGTTTAAACCCGACATTAAGTGGAATTTCAATAAAATGATAAGAATTTGACCCTTGGTAGTTAACCGTAATATGATTTTCTGGGTCAAGGATTGGAACATATCCATTTATTTTTGTGTTAGTTATTAAGGGAAATTCTGTTATTATATAGTTGTAATCTAGGGATTCGGATCGTTGCGAGAAAAATAAGCCTGAAGCTATATACCACCTTTGGTTTGTATGATATTGGAAATTAAATCCTAGACTACTACTAAATGAAGACTTTTCTCCGTCAGCAACAAATTTGTAATAGTTTCTATTGATCAAGCCCGCCAGAGCTTCATTTTCTGATTCTAGTTTGTTAGATATACTAGGTGTAAATGCAAAGCCCACTTCCCAGTATCCTTTGGTAGGAGGAGTAGGTTTAATTTGTGATTTAGCTTTTGTATTAGATACAAACGCAAGGTCTTCTGTAGGGTGTATGATATCCCAATTAAGATTAGAAAAGTTTTTAGGGTCTAGAATATTTTTAGTAGTAAAGCTGAAATTTCTTGGTATTGAAATAGAAACCAAATTGCTTACTACAGTTGGTGTAATAGCAACTCTAGGTGGCGAAGCAATATCTTCTAGTGTTTCGATGATTATTGGATCTAACGAACTGGCTGGTAAAACAGGAGTGGTTTGTATAGATTTTGCTTGACTTATATTTGAGAGATTTGATTTTGGTTCAGATTGTATGTCTATATCGTCTGCGATTGTTGATTTAGAAATGTCTTTATGTGTTTCGGTAGACTGATATTGATTTGAAAGGTCAATATTTTTGTCGGTCGTTTCTTTAACAAGAGGTAGTGGTGTTGCTTGGTTATAGTAAAGTAGGGATCCAACACCTACACTAGTAGAAACCAAAGCTAGAAAGAACCACATAAAAAATATGCGATTCTTTCGTTGCTTCAATCTTTTCTCAACTACTGTCCAATCAGAATCATTCACCAAGGCATTGGCTGGCACTTGGGATGCTCTTTTCAGCAGGTTGTCGATATGTTGTAAATTATCCAATCTAAAGCCTCTATTTACGTTGTAACAAAGCGTTTAGTAACACACGCCCTCTAGAAAGTCTGCTTTTAGATGATCCTACAGATATACCCAATTGCTTGGCTATATCCTTGTGAGACAAATTGTCTACGGCATACATGTTGAGCACTATTTTGTAAATTTCTGGAAGCTGGTTCATTGCTTCCAACACTTGGTGTGCTTCAATATCTGCGTAGGGTTTTTCTTCTACTTCCACTTCAGCTTGTTCAAATTTTGTATCAAACTCATAGTGGTCGTATTTGTTCCTACCCAATCTTTTTTTGTTGAGAGCAAGATTTATAATAACACGTGTCATCCACGTGTCTATCCTACTATCTCCTTTAAAAGACTTGATATTGGTAAATATCTTATAAAAGCCATCGTGAAGCAAATCTCTTGCATCTTCCTGGTTCTTACAGTATCTCATACATGTAGCCATCATCTTGTTGGCATACTTTTCAAAGAGCATTTTTTGAGCAGATTGATCTTTGCCGCGGCACCGTATTATCAGTTCTTCGTCGCTAATCAATTTGCTTTACTATTATGTTAGACACCATTCGTTGCAAAAGGTTGCAAAATAAAACAAAAAAAAGGGGCTCCGTATTCCGGAGCCCCTTTAAAACTGAACAAGTCAGCTAAATAATTATTTATTAAGTATTACTTTTTTAGTAATAATAGCACCTTTCAGGCTCATTCTTACATAGTATATACCGTTAGTTTGGTTATCTAAGCTTACAGTAAATGTACCGTTGCTTATTTTACCGTTTTTCACGTTTACGACTTCTTGTCCCATTGTGTTGTATATCGCTATGTTGATTACTTCGTTTTCAGGAAGATTAACATTGATATTTACAAGACCAGTAGTCGGGTTAGGAGCTACACTTAGCATATCTTCTAATGATAAGTCTTCTATACTGTTGGTTTTAACAGCATAATCATGACTCACTTCTACGATCTGTCTAAAATCATTAGAATTATTACCAGAGTTGTCCGTAGTTCTAAATACTACAGCATATAAACCAGCTTCTTGCAGATTAACACTATTGTAGATTAAAGAATGATTGTTACGCAAGTCAGTTGGAGAATCGTAGTTATCAGAGAAGTTGATGTAGTTAATTACATCTACTTGAGAACCAACACCAAGCTTAACAACACCACCGCTTTTACCTGTGATCTTAGGATTAAGGTCATCTATTACGTTTACGGTTCTTACTTTAGTAGAAACATTACCAGCTGCATCAGTAGCTGTGTATGTATCTTGGTATACACCAAGAACAAATGCATCTACATTAGAAGTAGTGGTTAAACTAATTTGTGAGCTAGAATACAAGTTATCACTAGCAGTAGCTGTTACTGGAGTGTATGGAGTATTTACTCTATGGTTTACTACATCTAAAGTACGTAGGTCTATATCTGGAGCTATGTAGTCTCTTACTACGTAGTCTATACACTGTGTAGTTACGTTACCACTTTCGTCTGTAGCCGTATAGATTACAGAAGTAGTACCTTGGAAACGTGTATCAACAGCAGCACCACCTTGAGGTGAAGCCGGGTTAGCAGTAAACATAAGACCATTAGTTAGGTCGTTGTAGTTATCTGTAGCAGAAGTGATATCGGCAAAGATATTTTTCAGTTGCACATCAACTTCCCAACAAGCATTAGACTTGTCAGCAGAAGGATTTTCTATTACAGGTAGTTCTGTATCTACTACGTGTACTGTACGTATAGCACTACTTGCATTACCTTGGTTATCTTGAGCAGCATATGTAATGATGTAATCACCTAATACATTGAAGTCAACAATACCCGTAGTTACAATTGCGTTAGTAAGATCACCTTCTTTATTATCTAAAGCAGAAGCCCCTAGATCTAACCAAGGAGTACCTACTTCTATAGTAGTATCAGCAGAACCATTCACAGTGATAACTGGAGCAGTTTGGTCAGACACCACGTAGATTACACGAGTAACTTCAGCTGCAGGATTACCCGAAGCGTCAGCCACATTGTATACTTCATAGTAAATACCAGGAAGAGTTTGATCTAAATCTGAAGTCATAACAAGGTCAGCTGTAATGTCTCCTTGAGAAGGGTCATTGGCAGTAGCACTTTGAGTAGAGTATGCAGGAGTAGCATTTTGCTCTACATATACCGTATCTGCACCAATAAGTGTTATTGTAGGTAAGTCTCCATCGTTTACTACTTGAATTGAGTAATCTTCGAATTCACCAACACGATTTGCATTCGGGTTACTATTCGCACCACAAGGCAGGTTAAGGTCATTATTATATGACACACCTACTCTCATAAGGGTAGTAGCCTGGAAAGCAGAAGCAGGCACAGGGAAAGTACCTGTCCATGTAATTGAGTTACCAGTAGATTCACTAGCTACCATTTCACCGGCATCTGTAAAATCACCGTCTACGTTCCAATCTATCCAGATTTTACGAGACATATTATTCACGTTAGAAGCTCTTTTCACTTCGAAGCTGTATGTACCACCATAGTTAAGATTCATAGTACCCAAAT
>Ga0209119_1003696_pt1 | contig 13017 bp, 9 predicted proteins | sample COG_03_FD_184747 | JGI IMG/M metagenome (GOLD analysis project Ga0209119, IMG submission 184747) | Pelagic Microbial community sample from North Sea - COGITO 998_met_03 (SPAdes) (version 2) | ecosystem: Environmental > Aquatic > Marine > Neritic zone/Coastal water | place: Helgoland, sampling... | reverse complement strand
AGCTTATCGGCATCCCCCATCGCATCGTGATCGGTGATCGCGGTCTTGAAGGCGGCACTGTCGAATATCGCAATCGTCGCGAATCGGAAAACCAACATATAGCTATGGATAAGCTGGATGCCTTTATTAGCGAGAACATCTCTAAATAACTATCTGATCAGCGCACTTATGCTGATACTGTCTGCGCTGGGGCACTTTGCTTCAGCGGAGCCAGTTGCCGTCCCTGAGCCTTCACTGGTTCAAGCACTAAAAACCGCCGCCTCAGCCGCCCAGAGTTTCGACAATGCCTACGATGCAGAAGTCTGGCTGGTCGCCAAAGATCGCCCACTGGCAAAGATAATCAAAGATCCGCAACAGCGCCTCAACCTGCTTAAACTGATTCATGCCGAAGCTTCCCTTGCCCAGCTGCAACCAGAGATTGTTCTGGCTCTTATTGAAGTAGAGAGCCGCTTTGATAGTTACGCAGTTTCCAGTGCCGGTGCCATGGGTATGATGCAGATAATGCCATTCTGGAAAAAAGAGATTGGCCGTCCAAATGATAATCTGATCGATACCCAGACCAACCTGCGTTACGGCTGCACCATTCTTAGATATTATCTCGATAAGGAAAAGGGTCGCCTTGCTGATGCTCTGGCTAGGTACAATGGCAGCTATGGTCAATACTGGTATGCCGAGCGGGTATTGGATGCCTGGGCTAAAAACTGGCGGTAATTTCCCTGTCACCCTGAGCAAAGCCGAAGAATCTCCTCCAGAATACCCCAAAGTCAACCAACAGAACCCCCCAACCTGTCGCCACAAAAGAACCCCCCAACTCTGTCATCCCGACAGAGCCCAGCAACGAGGGATCTAACCCATTACTCCTAGCAAATAGACCCTGCCTAAAGGGCGTATCAAGAAAACCATCTAATTACGGGTTGTAAAACTGCCCATCCTTACGCAGGTAGAACCACCAGTTAATAAATACACATAAGGCATAGAAACTGGCAAAACCAAATAGAGCAACCTCCGGTGTTGCTGCCTTAATCTGCTCACCGAGAACCTTGGGGATATAAAATGCACCGTAAGCAGCAATCGCTGAGGTCCAACCCAATACCGGACCAGCCTGCTCTTTGGGGAAGACCATCGCAATAGTTCGAAAGGTAGAACCATTACCAATGCCCGTAGCCGCAAACAGCAACAGAAAGAGAATAAAGAATGGGACAAAAAACTCTTCCGGAGTTTCAGAACTATAGGCTGCCTTCATGTAATAGGCGACACCCAGCGCACAGGCGATCATTACCACCGAACAGATCTGTGTTACCAGAGCACCACCAATCTTATCCGATACCCAACCGCCCAGTGGACGAATCAAGGCCCCAATAAACGGCCCCATCCAAGCATACATTAGCGCGCTAGGACCATTGGAATTGACCGCATCATGGGTTAACACACCATCAACCACTAGATGCTGATAGCCAAAAATAACCTTGATTGCCAGTGGGAAAGAAGCGGCAAAACCGATAAAAGAACCGAACGTCATGGTATAAATAACACTCATTACCCAGGTATGTTTATTGTTAAAGATTTCGTACTGACGACTGAGATTGGATTTGATCTGCCCAGGAATGTATTTTAATAAAAACACCGTTGAAGCAACCACCAGTAACAGTACCAGCTCCTTGGGTACGCCAAATCCGGAACCATTAGCCGCCTCGGGCAACAGTAGCCAGAGGCCAAAAATCGCAGTTACAAAGCCGATCAGGAGCATAAAGGTAATCGTGCCAAAGCTGCCTAAAGCTCCGGGGATCTTCGGTGAAACATCCGCCGAGCGAAGGTTATTGAGTCCAAACCAGCCGAAAAACGCAAGTGGCACCAGCGCCAACAGCCAGACAAAACCGGCATTCTGAATATAGGTTTCAGTTCCAGCAGGTATCTTGCCAATCAGTGTTCCCGAGGTATTTTGCAATAGCATAGAGTCTCCACCCATAGCGCCAAACAAACCAAAGGTCATGGCTAAGGGGACTAATATCTGCATAGTGGTAACACCAAAGTTACCCAGCCCGGCATTTAAACCCAGCGCCAGACCCTGCTGTTTTTTCGGATAAAAGAAACTGATATTGGACATCGAAGAGGCGAAATTACCGCCGCCCAGACCAGATAAAAGCGCCAATAGTTGGAACACCCACAGGGGTGTATCCTGATTTTGCAGCGCGATACCAGCACCAAAAGCCGGCACCATCAATAGCGCGGTGGTAAAGAAGATAGTATTGCGACCTCCGGCTAAACGAATAAAAAAGCTACTCGGAATTCGCAGTGTTGCACCGGTGAGACCGGCAATAGCCATCAGTGAAAACAGGTCAGATTTGGCAAATGGAAAACCGAGATTTAACATCTGCACGGTTATCACACCCCAGTACAACCAGACCGCAAAACCACAAAGCAGACTGGGAATCGAAATCCACAGATTGCGACTGGCGATCTTTTTACCCTCAGATTCCCAGAACTGATTATCCTCTGGATCCCAGCGCTCAATATCCGCACTGCCCAATTTTTTTATTTCTGTCATTGTGCTTCTCCTCAAAATATCTCCTGAAAAAATTATCTCTACAGCAAGCCACTTTGTAAGCTCTTAACAAGAAGCTCATCACAAGAAGCCCTGCACCCCATGCCTACCAACCTACTATGCAAACACCACAGAGCAGTCCGCAATAATCCAAAGGAGTAGCGGAAAAACTGAATCTACAGCTGCCGCTATTCCTATAGGGGTAAACCACGCCTAGACAGCAGACTGCAGCTATAGCGCAATCATTTTCCCCCTACCCAAAAAGGGTTAGCAGGTCAAAAACCCGGTCTTGCCGGAGCATGATTCAGGTCAACGATAGCCCTCTGTCAGGTTGTGATTTTGCTGCGAATTACTCAAAGTTAAAAATATAAACAGCCTTTCATTAAAACCCTCAATGGAAAACCTATGGCCGATCAAATCAGCTCCATTCCCGTATCCACTAGTGATAATTCAGCGCCAAAAAAAACACTGACCCAAGCGGCTAAACTGTTATTGGTGGACGACCACCCACTGCTGCGCAAAGGCCTGGCGCAACTTGTCGATCTCGAAGACAGCCTTGAGGTAGTCGCCGAAACCGACAGTGGTAAAGACGCCCTGGCACTGGCTCTAGAGCACGACCCGGATTTAATTTTGCTCGACCTAAATATGCAGGGAATGGATGGCCTTGAGACACTTAAAGCCCTGCGCGAAGCGCAGGTCAGCGCACGGATTATTATCCTTACTGTATCCGACAATGACGAGGATGTGGTCTGTGCCATCACCTATGGTGCCGATGGTTATCTACTCAAGGATATGGACCCTGAAGATATCCTAAAAAAGATTAAGCAGGCGGCGGCTGGGAAAATGGTTGTCAGTGAAAAAGTCACCCATATTCTCGCCGGCGCCATACGCAAAGGCGATAATAATCGCACCAGCATGCTCGCCAAACTCACCAGTCGTGAACACGATATTCTCAAGCAAATATCTAGGGGGCTGAGTAATAAATTGATCGCCAGAGAACTGGGCATTTCCGATGGCACGGTTAAGGTTCATGTAAAACATATACTAAAAAAACTCGAATTGCGCTCAAGAGTCGAAGCCGCGGTATGGATGATTAATCAAAATAATGCCTGATACTCTATCCACCACACCCGATTGGAACACGCAGCTTATTCACAGATACAATATTGTTGGCCCGCGCTACACCTCCTACCCCACCGCCCCACAGCTAAGTGATACATTTACCGAACTAAAATTGCGCGAGGCACTGCAGCAGAGTAACCGCAACCAGACGCCATTATCACTGTATTTCCATATTCCGTTTTGCGACACCGTCTGCTACTACTGCGCCTGCAATAAAATTATTACCGCCAATAAAAATCACGCTAGGACCTATTTACAGCGCCTTTATAAAGAGATGGCTATGCAATCCGCTATTGCCGATAGCATCTACAAAGAGACAGGAAGCGGTCGGCGCATCGTTGAGCAGTTGCACTGGGGAGGAGGCACGCCAACCTTTCTTAGCGACAATCAAAAGCGCGAGTTAATGGCGCAAATAAGCAACCATTTCCAACTTCTCTATGATGACAGTGGCGACTACTCCATTGAAGTGCACCCGGGACGTATGAACCTTGAAACCATCTCGGTACTGCGTGAGCTGGGATTTAATCGCTTGAGTATGGGTGTGCAGGATTTTGATCCGCAAGTACAGCAATCTGTCAATCGTTTTAACAGTATTGAACAGGTCGAAAAATTAATCACTGCTGCGCGCCGCGAGCAATTTCACTCAATCAGCATTGATATTATCTACGGCCTGCCCAAGCAGACTCTAAGCTCAATCAAAACCACTCTGGCGCAGATTATTGCTTTATCACCAGATCGACTATCGCTGTTTAATTATGCCCATATGCCCCACCTATTTAAGACCCAGCTGCAGATTGATCAAAGCGCCCTGCCTGCCCCTGAGGAAAAATTGCAAATGCTCCACTACGCCATAGAGACCCTCTGTCAGGCCGGTTATCGCTATATCGGCATGGATCACTTTGCCAAACCCAGTGACAGTCTGGTGCGAGCTCAGAAACAGGGTTTATTACAGCGCAACTTTCAGGGCTACTCGACCCATGGTAACTGCGACCTACTCGCCTTTGGGGTTTCGGCGATCAGCTCAGTGGGTAACAGTCTGGTGCAGAATCATAAGGCCATTGCTGACTACAATCGCGCTATTGATAAGGGGGAATTACCCCTGAGTCGCGGGCTATGCCTAAGTGATGATGACCTACTTAGAAAGCAGGTAATTATGCAGCTTATATGTCAGTTTCGGCTCGACATTAGTGCCCTTGAAGGACAGTATGGGGTTGGTTTTTCCGATTACTTTGCGACCGAAATTATGCAGCTACAGCAAATGGTGAAAGATGGACTGATCAAAATAGATCGGCGGGAAATTCAGGTTTTAGAACCCGGAAAGCTCTTGATACGCGCTATATGTATGGTCTTTGATGCCTATTTAGGCAGAGAGGTTAACCCGCAACCTAATAATATTAAAACAGCTAGTAAAAAAGAGACAAAAATCCGCTATTCACAGGTTATTTAAAAACGGCTAAACAGATAGATCACCAACAAAAAACTAACAAACCAAAACCCCGACAACAGCTTCCACAACGTTAGGCTACTGGCATTTTTTTCCACCACCGGATCAGCCTGTAAAAATGCCGGATTAGGCTGAGTAATATCGGTTATAAAAGTATCAATATTCACATAGCGCTGCTGCAGATCGAAAGCCACGCCCTTCTCCAGCGCCGCATCAAACCACATCGGTATCTGCGGATTAAATTGACTGGCACTTCTATAGCGCAGACGATCGTAGTCGATCGCTGTGCGGCATTCTTCGACCCCCTCACCATAGGGTAGATGACCGGTAAATAACTCATAGGTAATCGTTGCCAGTGCATAGACATCCCCCTGAATACCCGGATTGCGGCCCAACAGATACAGTGGGTCCGAGTAACTGGCCGTGCCCAGTGCGCCCTCATGGACTAATGGGCGCTGCAACTCGGCCAGTCCGGCCACATAGACCGAACCAAAATCGACAATCAACACCCGTGGATCAGCACCTAAAACACTCTGGTTACAGAGCATAATATTGGCCGGCTTTAAATCCTGATGAATTGCCTCATTGTTATGAAAAACTTTGAGCCCCTCGGCAATCTGTTTGACTATAGCGATGCTCTGCCGCGGGCTGGGTGGCTGATGTCCAGCGATCCATTTATCGAGACCGATGCCATCCACATATTCCATTAAATAATAGAGCGCCGTGCGCGCCCGCTGTTGATGAATAACCTTTACCACCTCGGGTGAATGGATGCGCCGCCCTATCCACTCCTCCTGAATAAAACGGTCAATGGCACTCAGGTCTTCCTCAATATTGCGCGACGGGGTTTTCATCGCGTAATAATGCTCTTCTCCGTCCTCACTCAGCTCGTCGCGAACCAGATACAGCTGACTGCGACTCGAGGCAAAAAGCTCGCGAATCACCCTATAGCCATCGAGTTTCATTCCCACCTGCAGATCCGGCGGAAATGGCAGCCGCGTTAGCTTGGCGCTGTAATCTTCCAAATTACTCTCGGGCAGGCTTTCGACAATAACCACCGCGGCACTTAAATTATCGTTGCTGTCAGCGGCCATCGCCGCTGCCTGAATATTTTCAGCTATCTGACTGGCACTGTTATCTGAGCCTAATAAGGCCTCTAGTTGAGCTGAATTGACAAAGTCATGGACACCATCAGTGGTTAACAGCAGTCGATCACCGACCCTGATATCACTGTGGCCGTAATCGAGATTAAGACTGTTATCCATTCCTATAGCGCGAGACAGGCAACTGCGATTATCGTCAATAATCGCCACATGATCGGTACTTAACTGTTTGATAGCGCCATCTCGCAACAGGTAGATACGGCTGTCACCGACATGGAAAAAATGCAGAGTGCGGCTCTTGATAACCACCGCACTAAAGGTGCAGAGATAGCCTTTGGTGGTGGTGGTAAATTTATGACTTTGACGAAACAGGCGCAGGTTTATAGTCGATAGAATTTTCTCGCCACTGCCGGAAACCGACCAGGCATCCGGCGTCTGGTAATACTCCTCAAGAAAGCGTTCAACAGCGGTATGGCTGGCTTCGCGGCCCGCCTCAGCAGTTGAAACCCCATCCGCAACAACAATGCTGACACCTTTATTTTCGAAGGCATAGGGCTCGGCCGGCTGTGTAAAGCCGACCGCATCTTCGTTAATCGGTTTAATGCCCGCTTCAGAAAAGCAGGCAATGTCCAACGCTTGATCCACCCCTAAAACCTCCCAGAGACAGGTTTAATGACCTAACCAACATCAATCATATGCACAGTGCCATCGGGCAGAACCTCGGAGATCTGCCCCTTGGGCTCTTCGAGCATCATTGCGATACCAAAAACAATTAAGGCCGAAGCACCAATCAACATAAAAAAGGTACTGTAGTCGACAAAGCTCAGTATGGTCAGGTAAGTCACCGCACCCACATTGCCATAGGCTCCAGTCATACCGGCAATCTGCCCGGTCATACGGCGTTTAATCAATGGCACTATGGCAAATACAGCGCCCTCACCGGCCTGAACAAAGAATGAGCAGATCATGGTTGATATCACCGCCAGGGGAATCCACCAGCCACTGTCGATCTGCGATAACAACCCATAGCCTAAGCCTAGCCCACCAATAAGAATAAGCATGGTTTTACGTCGGCCAAAATGATCCGAGAACCAACCGCCTGTGGGACGAGCCACAAGATTCATAAACGCAAACCCAGAGGCTAAAAATCCCGCCTTAACCGGACTCAAACTATCAAAGGTCTCAAGAAAAAATAGCGGCAGCATGGAGACCACCGCTAGCTCAGAGCCAAATGTTACAAAATAGGCCCAGTTAAGAATCGCCACCTGCTTAAACTTGTATTTGTCCTGCTCTGGGACACCATGGGTTAAATGTTCACAGTTAACATGCCAGATTTTCTGACACTGATAGACAAACAACACCGCCAATACCAACCAGATCCCGTACATAACATTGGTACTTAACAGCGCCACACCCGAGGGTGAAAGTTTCCATGAAAGCACCCCGAGCGCTATATACATGGGGATATTCATCAGCAGATAAAAACACAGATCTTTACGACTGGTGACCTCAAGTCCACCGGATTTTTTCGGTTTAAAATACGTTGAACCCTTCGGCGTATTACGAGCCGCCCGGTAGTAAAAAAATCCGTATAAACCGGCGATAACACCGGTGGTCGCTATTGCGTAGCGCCAACCGTCATCACCGCCATAGAGCAGTGCCAGAGTGGGCAGAAGCATTGCCGAAGCCGCAGAGCCGAAGTTGCCCCAACCGCCATAAATACCCTCGGCAATACCCACTGACTTATGGGGGAACCATTCACCAACCATGCGAATGCCGATGACAAAACCGGCACCGACAAAGCCCATTAAAAATCTCAATAGCGCCAACTGCTGATAGGTCTGGGCAAAGGCAAAGGCGATACAGATAATCCCCGAGGTTATCAACAGGCCACTGTAGACTTTGCGCGGCCCAATCTTGTCTACCAGAATGCCAATCAAAATCCGTGCGGGAATGGTTAGGGCGACATTTAAGATCATCAACGCCTTAACCTGCTGTGAAGTTAAATCAAAGGCCTCTTTGATAAACACTAATAGAGGTGCATGGTTAAACCACACCATAAAAGTTAAAAAGAACGCAAACCAAGTGATATGCAGGGTTTTGATTTTAGGGTCAGAGAGTTTAAACAGGTTAATGCCCTGTCCTGTAGAAGCCTGTCCTGTAGATGAGGGCTGATTCGAGAGTGATTCTGTAGACATAGGTGCCTCCGGCAAGTCATAACAAAATAAGGTCTGGCACAGTCTCGAACTATTCCCGCCCAAGGTTTTTGATATGCATCAACCGTCACTGGCTTTGCATTCCCTGAGACTAGCTATAAAGCCTATATAGCTACCTATATTGAAGCGGTAAGCAGCGCCGAAAAGCACTCTGGCTATGGCTGGCTACCCCTTTTTAAGTAGCGGTAAAAAGCCCGAAAAGTAAAGAGAGGTAGCCGATAGCCACCAAGGGGATGATTACTTAAAGTAGTGATTAACGATTGTTGGTGGGCAAAAGCTAATCTTAAAAAGCTACTTTAAAAAAGCTAAGAGGAGAAAAGCACAGTGAACAGGGACAGTTATATACCCGGTGCCAAGAGAGCACTGACTATGGCAACCATGGCATTTGCGGCTAACTTCTCAGTATGGATTCTCTACGCGGTTATCGGCCTTGATTTACAGCAGAGCCTGCCACTCAGCGCCACTCAGCTGGGGTTTTTCTTTGCCTCACCGATGCTCACCGGCGCACTGGCGCGTATTCCACTGGGTATTATGGCCGACCGCTACAACCCCAAACATATCTATACCCTGCAAATGCTAGCGGTCATCCCCGCCCTGCTAATTCTCCCCTATGTCCACAGCCTCAATCACTACCTGTGGCTGGGGCTGTGGATCGGTATTAGCGGCGCTTCTTTTGCTATAGGCATTCGCTATGTCTGTGACTGGTTTACCCGCAATACTCAGGGCACCGCAATGGGTATCTTTGGCGCGGGCAATGCCGGAGCAGCTATTACTCTGGCACTGGCGCCATTACTGATAGACCACTGGGGCTGGGCAAGTCTCGGGCCCAGTTATGCCGCTGGCTTATTAGTTGTTGCACTATTATTTGTCTGGTTGGCACCCTCGAGTTCATTCTCAGAGAATCTCAAATCTGAATCCATATCCAGCAACCTAAAAGAACTTGCTCATCTCCAAGTTTGGCGCTTTGGCCTCTATTACTTTTTTGTCTTTGGCAGCTTTCTAGCACTGATTATGTGGCTGCCCCAGTACTACGTGAACGCCTACAATTTAAACAATGAACAGGCGATGGCCTACACACTATTTTTTGTAGCAACCTCAAGTATGGTGCGCGCTCTTGGCGGCTGGTTTGCCGATCGTTACGGCGGGCGGGCGGTCAACTGGACGGTATTCTGGATCTGTCTGGTATGCCTGTTTTTCTTAAGCTATCCGCCCACCACCATGACCATTCACGGGATTAATAAAGATGTGCACCTGAGCATTGAAGTAAATCTCTGGGTGTTTACCGGCCTGATTTTTATTATCGGCATAGCTCAGGGTTTCGGTCGCGCCAGTGTCTATAAAACCATCCATGACTACTATCCCAATCAAATGGGCAGCGTCGGTGGTTTTGTCGCCGCGATTGGCGCCCTTGGCGGTTGCACACTGCCGATTGCCTTTGGTCTGGTAGAAGATATGATAGGTATTCACAGCGCCGCCTTTATGCTGCTTTACGGCGTTTTAGCCCTGTGTATGACGGCGATGTTTTTCGCCAACAAATCAGATCGTTTGCGCAAGCGAATTCACCACGCGCAGACCCATAATTTCCTCGAAGAAAGTTAGCAATAATGTGTCTGTTCCCTACCCTGAAAATAGTAGTCCCATCTCAGTGGTGGTAGTGAGCTTTACGGCTTGATAAAGATCAATATTCTGCTCGGCTAATGGTTCTAATCTAGAACACATGGAAAGCCAACAGAATTTAATTGAACAGTAAAAGGAAACCACCATGCGCCTACTGAAAAAACATTTACCTTCAACAATCACCGCACTGATATTGGGCGGATCATCGATTGCCAGCGTTAATGCTGCTGAGACTACCAAAGAAAATCAAAGCTTTAGCGAGGCAATCAAAAATGGCAGAGCGGCACTCAATTTCCGCCTGCGCTATGAGGATGTCGATATCAACAATCTGGCTAATGATGATGCCAATGCCCTAACCTTAAAAACTCGGCTCAATTACAAAACTGGACTCTACCAGGGGTTCTCAGCGTTTCTCGAAATGGACAATGTCACCGAACTGGACGGCAATGATTACCCTACCAGTAAAGGTTTAAAGAATAGTGGCAACTATCCCGGTAAAGCGATTATTGCCGACCCTACTGGCACTGAGATCAATCAGGCGTACCTCGGCTACACCCAAGGCGACACCACCACCAAATACGGCCGACAGCGAGTACTACTGGATAACCAGCGCTTTGTTGGTGGCGTTGGATTCCGTCAAAATGAGCAGACCTACGATGCATTTTCAATCAGTCATAAGGGCAAATGGGATACCAAAGTTTTCTACGCCCATATCAATAATGTCAATCGTATCTTTGGTGAAGACGACCACTTTGTCAGCGACACGGATAGCAGCAGCGATCTTTTAAACATTAACTACAGCGGATGGGATGCCGGTAGCCTGGTGTTCTACAGCTACCTGCTCGATGAGAATAAGAGCGACACCCAATTAGACACCCAACTCGACACCTATGGCCTGCGCTTTAACGGTAAAAAAGACAATCTAAGCTATCAATTGGAGTACGCCACTCAGGAAAAACAGCTGAGCAATGGCACAGAATTTGATGCCGATTATATGCTCGCAGAAGCTGGCCTTACAGTTGAGACTGTAACGGTCAAAGTGGGTTTTGAAAACCTTCAGAGCGACAATGGTAACTTTGCCTTTGCTACCCCACTGGCAACAGCCCATAAGTTTCAGGGCTGGGCTGACCAGTTCCTCGGCACACCCAATGAAGGTATTAAGGATATGTACTTTTCTGCGGCTGGCAAGTTGAGCGGTGTAAAACTCTTAGCGGTCTACCATGACTTCACCTCAGATACCGATAACCTGAGTGGCGATGATGATCTCGGCAGTGAATTTGGTTTTGTCGCCAGCAAGAAATTTGGCGATTACGGACTAAGCCTTAAATACGCCAATTATTCTGATGGTGATAGCACTTTCAATAAAGCTGATACTGAGAAATTATGGCTGACTGTTAACGCGGATTTTTAAAGACTCGTTGGTTTTTACAGCAAGGGAGATAGGCTCAGTTCTATCTCCCTTTTTTGTTATCCCGACAGGGCGAAGCGAAGAGGGGCTTTGCTAACTGGCTGTTTGGTGTGAGTGTCTAGCCCCTGTCTAGCCACTTGAGATCAATCAGGATCAGACTGGACCTGCCATACTTTGACGGACACTTTTAATAGGCAATAATACTGTCTAAGGAGTATCCACATGACTGGAACAAAAAGGTCAAGAAAGACCTACCCAAAGGCGTTTGAATTGGAGGCCGTTCGCTGAATGGAAAAATCTAACCGACCCTCGATGGAGATTGCTACAGAGCTCAGCATTAAGCGAAATCAACTCTATAAATGGAAACAATAGTTGGAGAGTAAAGGAGAAGATGCGTTGACGAGCAAGCTAGGAAGGCCGATCAAGAAAGATCAAAGTGAAGTAGCCGCATTGAGTCAAGAGAACGAGCGCCTTGGGTGAAAGTTCTTTTTTTTCGTTTCATAAAAAGTACTCATGCAAATTAGTCGTTTAGTCAAACTGTTTCAATAAACACTTGAATCTTCAGCAGCGTACTTCGCAAAACAACACCAGTGAAGTACCACATGGTTGAACGCTGTCGTGATGCATTTCCCGTCAATATGATGTGTCGGTTACTTAAGGTATCCACCAACGGTTATTACGACCGGCGTGATCGTAAACCCAATCGACTTCAACAGGATAATGCTCGGCTGATGTGAAAGATCGTTCAATGGCACCGCAGCAGTGATAGCGTGTTTGGCAGCCCTAGAGTGCGTGAAGAGCTTCGCTATAAAGGAGAGACATGTAGCCTAAATCGTGTTGCACGCTTGATGTGAGAGTGCAGGATTGTGGGTATTCCAGCCATTAAAAAATGGCGCAAGCGTAAATCTACGCGTGGTTATCCAAGCTGTGATGATGGCGGTGTAGCAAAAGAAAAACAGCGGTAAGGTCATTTTGTATTCTGACCGAGGATCCCAGTTTACCCGCCATGAGTATCAGATGTTTTTAACCGATCATAATGTGATTTCTAGCATGAGTGCGGTAGGTAGCTGTTACGATAATGCTGCTGAGAGCTTTTTTGGCGTGTTAAAATGCGACCGGGTTAATCGCCGACGATATGTCACGCGAACTGAAGTTCGGGCTGATATTTTTGATTATATTAAACGGTTTTATAACCAGAAAAAGAATCGTAAACTGAAAAATATGAGTCAACCCACACTTAACTAATAGCGGGGTAAAACCAGGACGTGCTGAACGGCGCGAGGTAACTAGAGATATTTCGCTGCGCTCAATATGACAGGAGGGAGGAGGAGAATATTACGGTAGGGATCAGGAAGGAATAACTAAGCCCGCTTAGCTTTCTGTATAACCAACAGATTCCGAACCGCCAACCGCGCAATCGGCGTAAGTCCAATATCAGTACACTCTGCCTGCTCAGTAATCAAATTTTTCATCGGCGGTGACCAAAACTTTTCCAGATGCTGAGCCACCTGATCAGCCACCATTTTATCAGCGCCATTGGCACTCATATTTAGTGCTATCTGATT
>Ga0209119_1003690_pt1 | contig 13026 bp, 12 predicted proteins | sample COG_03_FD_184747 | JGI IMG/M metagenome (GOLD analysis project Ga0209119, IMG submission 184747) | Pelagic Microbial community sample from North Sea - COGITO 998_met_03 (SPAdes) (version 2) | ecosystem: Environmental > Aquatic > Marine > Neritic zone/Coastal water | place: Helgoland, sampling... | reverse complement strand
CAATGGTTTGCGGGTCGACCGCGGTATTGGTAATGGTCTGCCAGCGATCGGTGGCAATCATCCAGCCGCCGTCAGTTTTTCGGCAGCTGAGATCCAGCACTAAATTGTTGGCGCCGACTTCAGCCACAATCGCCTCGAGCCGTGACCAGGAAAATTCGCCATTTTCAAACAGATAGGAGGTGACAATAATATGCGAGGCACCGGCCTCTAAATAGCTGCTGGCATTTTCCAGATTAACGCCGCCGCCAAATTGCATACCTTTTGGATAGGCGTTCAGTGCTTGAAGAACCTGCTGCTGATTATTGGGGCCGAGAGCAATAACATGGCCGCCGGTAAGCTTATGCTCTCTGTAGAGTTGCGCATAATAGGCGGCGTCGTGGGAGCTGACAAAGTTGGTATCGGCACCGCTGTCGGTAAGGCTACCGCCGACAATCTGTTTTACCTGACCCTGGTGAAGGTCGATGCAGGGGCGAAACGCGGTCAAGGTGCTAACTCCAAATAGTTGAAATCGTAAACAAAGCCGCAGTATAACTTAACTATGACTTACTGCAGCGCTATTCCGACCTTTGAACCATTGGTGCGATTGAGTTTTTGACTGATAAAGTGACCGGCGGCGATTAACTTCTTAAGATCAACGCCATGTTCGATCCCCAGGCCATTGAGCATATAGACCAGATCTTCTGTGGCGACATTGCCGGATGCGGCGCCGCCACTGGCAAGTTTGGCATAGGGACATCCGCCGAGACCGGCCACTGAACTATCGATAACTGAGATACCCATCTGCAGGGAGATCAGCACATTGGCCAGTGCCTGCCCATAGGTGTCGTGAAGATGGACGGCGAGTTTTTCTGCGGGGATATCCTGCAATAATCTGCCGAGTAGTTTTTCAATGGTAGCGGGGGTGCCGACACCGATAGTGTCGCCGAGAGAAATTTCATAACAGCCCATGGCCAGCAACTGTTTGGCCACGCTGGTAACGGTTTCGATATTTACACTGCCTTCGTAGGGGCAGCCGACTACGCAGGAGATATAACCGCGCAACCTAATCCCATTAGCCTGCGCCTGTTCGGCTAGTGGTTTAAAGCGCTCAAGGCTCTCAGCAATTGAGCAGTTAATATTTTTCTGGCTAAAGCTCTCCGAGGCCGCGGCAAAGACCGCCACCTCTTTTACGCCGCACTCCATCGCCCGCTCCAATCCACGCAGATTGGGGGCCAGTGCGGCATAGACTGTTTTTGAACTTTCAGGCAGTTGGTTGAAAACTTTATCACTGCCAGCCATCTGCGGTACCCATTTCAGGCTGACAAAACTGCCGGCTTCGATATAGCTGAGACCAGCCTCTGTCAGTTGATTGATCAACTCGACTTTGGTGGCTACATCCACAGCGATGGTTTCATTTTGTAAGCCATCGCGAGGGCCGACTTCGACAATTTTTACCGACTTTGGATAGTTCATTTCATTAAAACCTTGCATAACCAGAGAGCGGATAATAGGGACAACACCGAGTTAATGCCAATGAGGTTTTCTTTTTTCCAAAAAAGCATTTAAACCTTCCTGAGCTTCATCGGAGACTCGGATAGCGGAAATGGTTTTGCAGGTATGGTCGATAATATCCTGATCCATAGCTTTACCACTGATATCAAAAATTAACTGCTTGGCAGCTGCAATAGCCGCTGGCCCATTGGCCATAAGTGCATCAGTAATCTGCTTCACCTGAGTGTCGAGATGCTCAGTGTCTACCACTTCATTAATCAAGCCGATCTGCTTGGCTGTGTGGCCATCAAACGTTTCTGCAGTGATAAAATAGCGTCGCGCAGCACGTTCGCCAATTGCCGCTATAACGTAGGGGCTAATGGTTGCGGGCACCAGCCCAAGCTTAACTTCGCTAAGAGAGAAGTTAGCACTGGTGGTAGCTATGGCAATATCACAGCAGCTAATAAGCCCAATCCCACCGCCAAAGGCGGCGCCCTGAACTCTGGCAATGGTTGGCTGGGGCATTCGGTTGAGTGTCTGCAGCATCAGCGCAAGTGCATTAGCGTCGCGCAGGTTTTCCTCGTAAGAGTAATTCGCCATACGTTGCATCCAGCCTAAATCAGCGCCAGCGGAAAAGTTTTTGCCCTCAGAGCCCAACACCATGACTCGAACATCAGGGTTGCTGGCAATAGCTGTGAAGGCCTCAGTCAACTGTGCAATTATTTGGTCATCAAAAGCATTGCGTTTTTCGGGATTATTAATCGTTACCCGAGCTACGCCTCTAGAATCAATTTCAGTGTTAACCCTTCTCATAATATCTATTCCTTATATTCTCCAAGCTTCGATTTAGCACTAAGCCCAACTCTCTAGTTCGTTATGGGATCAATCAGGCTCCGCTTATGGTTGTCCGGTTTTCAGAAACAAGCGAGTAACTGTTTGAACGCAGTGAGTTTTGCGAGCGCTGAAAACCGGACAACCATGGAGCCGATCCCATAACGGACTAGAGAGTTGGGCGGTCTCTAATAGGGCCGCACTATTCGAAAACAGCCGCTCTTTCAAAAGGTGAGAAATCTTCTCGAGATCCCTCGTCGCTTTTCTCTGTCGGAATGACGGTTGGAGAGTTTAGGTAAGATCCTTCGGTTCGCTTCATCGTCTCAGGATTGGATCCTTCGGTTCGCACTGCGCTCTCAGGATGATTTAGGCTAGAGGCCTAAATCACATTCTAAACACCCCAAACTTGGTCTCACCAATTTCCATATTGTGACTTGCCGAAATCGCCTGTCCCAGCACCTTGCGCGTATCCACGGGGTCAATCACGCCATCATCCCAAAGCCTGGCCGAAGCGTAGTAGGGGTGCCCCTGATACTCATAGTTATCAATAATCGGCTGCTTAAAATTAGCTTCCTCTTCAGTACTCCACTGCTTGCCGTCGCGCTCGTACTTATCGCGAGTTACCTGCGCCAACACGCCAGCAGCCTGCTCACCACCCATCACCGAGATGCGCGCATTGGGCCACATAAACAGAAATCTTGGATCATAGGCACGACCACACATTCCATAGTTACCGGCCCCAAAAGAGCCTCCAATAAGAACGGTAAACTTGGGCACATTGGCCGTAGCCACCGCAGTGACCATCTTGGCACCGTGCTTTGCTATGCCTGAATGCTCAGCCTGTTTGCCAACCATAAAGCCGCTAATATTTTGCAGAAATACCAAGGGGATTTTGCGTTGCGCACAGAGTTCAATAAAGTGTGCTCCCTTCTGTGCGGACTCGCCAAAAAGAATTCCATTGTTGGCCACAATAGCGACCGGATAACCAAAGATTCTGGCAAAGCCACAGACCAGGGTTGTCCCGTATAAGGCCTTAAATTCATCGAAATCGGAAGCGTCGACAATACGCGCAATAATCTCTCGAACGTCGTATGCCATGCGCGGATCTGCCGGTACCACACCATATATTTCACTACTCTCGTATGCAGGCTCAATATTATCTGCAATATCTCTTCCACTAGGTTTTACGCGATTAAGTCTAGAGACTGCGTTGCGGACTGATTCAATGGCATGTTGATCATCCTTCGCGAAGTGGTCAGCGACACCGGAGATACGGCTGTGAACATCAGCCCCGCCCAGTTCTTGAGCGGTTACCGTTTCACCAATAGCCGCTTTAACCAGTGGTGGTCCAGCGAGGAAGATCGTCCCCTGATCTTTAACGATAATGGATTCGTCTGCCATTGCTGGCATATAGGCACCGCCAGCGGTGCAGGAACCCATTACTGCGGCGATTTGAGGAATATTCTCGGCAGACATATTGGCTTGGTTAAAAAAGATACGGCCGAAGTGGTCGCGATCGGGAAATACTTCATCCTGTCTTGGTAGATTGGCGCCGCCAGAATCCACAAGATAGATGCACGGCAAATTATTTTCTGCAGCGATTGCCTGTGCTCGCAGATGTTTTTTTACGGTCAGTGGGTAGTAACTGCCGCCTTTAACCGTTGCATCATTGGCCACGATCATGCAATCCAGACCCTTGATTTTACCTATGCCGGTTATTAAGCCTGCGGCTGGCACCTGTTCGTCGTAGACTTTATGGGCGGCAAGAGGGGAGAGTTCTAAAAATGGCGAGTCAGGATCAAGCAGTCTGTCAATTCGCTCGCGGGGCAATAATTTACCCCGACTTGTATGCCTTGCACAGGCCTTTTCACCGCCGCCCTCAGCTACAGTTGCCAGTATGTTATTGAGTTCATCGACAGCGGATTTCATGGCGGCAACATTGGTTGCAAAGTTTGTGCTCTCGGTGTTGATCTTGGTCTTAAAAATGCTCATTGGTATGGTCCTTTACAAAGTGCAGTCCTTTTTACATCTGAGGCGCTCGTTCTTAGGTGCTCGTTCTTAGGTGCTTTGATCAAATAGTTCGCGACCAATTAACATCCTTCTCACCTCCGAGGTACCGGCGCCAATTTCATAGAGCTTTGCGTCTCGCAACAGGCGTCCAGTGGGGTATTCGTTGGTATAGCCATTGCCACCCAGCGCCTGAATGGCTTGCAGTGCCATCTGGGTCGCTTTTTCTGCGGTAAATAAAATCACTGCAGCGGCATCTTTGCGAGAGTCCTGACCCAGGTCACAGGCGCGGGCTACTGCATAAAGATAGGCGCGAGAGGCATTTAGCTCGGTGTACATATCGGCAATCTTGCCCTGCATTATCTGAAATTGGCCGATCGCCTGACCGAATTGTTTGCGCTCATGAACGTAGGGCAGCACCACATCCAGACAGGCCTGCATAATGCCGACCGGACCGCCGGATAAAATGGTTCGCTCGGAGTCGAGGCCAGACATCAGTACCGCGACCCCACGTCCTTCGCCGCCGAGGATATTTTCTGCCGGCACTGGGCAATCCTGAAATACTAGCTCACAGGTGTTTGAGCCGCGCATCCCCAGTTTGTCGAGTTTTTGGTGGCGTGAAAATCCCGGGTAGTCACGCTCAACAATAAACGCAGTAATACCTTTAGAGTCGGCTTCGCTATCAGTTTTGGCATAGATAACATAGGTGTGAGCATCGGGACCATTGGTGATCCACATCTTATTGCCGTTGAGAATATAGTTATCACCCTGCTTTTTGGCGCTGAGTTTCATGCTGACTACATCGGACCCGGCATTAGGTTCTGACATAGCCAGAGCACCAATATGTTCTCCGCTACAAAGTTTTGGCAGATACTTTTGCTTTTGCTGTTCAGTGCCATTTTTATGCAATTGATTCACGCAGAGATTGGAGTGGGCTCCGTAGGAGAGGCCGACGGATGCCGAGGCGCGGGAGATTTCTTCCATGGCGACAACATGGGCCAGATAACCCATACCTGAACCGCCATACTGCTCATCGACAGTCATGCCCAGCACACCCATATTACCCATCTTGCGCCACAGGTCATTGGGAAATTCATTATCTTGGTCTATTTCAGCGGCGCGGGAGACTATCTCATTTTGGCAAAACTGAAAGAGACTGTCGCGAAGCATATCTATATCTTCGCCGAGGTTGAAATTCAGGGCAGGGTAAGCAGTATTCATAAATCACAGGTTCCATTGCAATTACTGGATGTATTTAAGTGCCTCAACACAGTCGGTTTCAGCTTTGTTAAGGTCCTTTAAAAGCTTGGTGATATCGTCCAGTTGGCTGTTGAGCTTGATACGTTGTTGCTGAATGGCATCAATCAACTTTTTTAACTGGTCGAGATTGGTTTTTCCCGGCTCGTACATATCGATAATTTCCCGACTGTCTTCGAGAGAAATTCCCAGCCGTTTGCCGCGCAGAATAAGTTTTAAGCGAGTGCGATCCGCCGGGCTGTAGATGCGTGTCTGGCCGCGGCGAGCAGGGGAGAGCAGGCCAATATCCTCGTAGTGGCGGATGCTGCGCGTAGTGATATCAAACTCTTTGGAGAGTTGGCTGATACTGTATTCGATTGGCATCTGCTTGGCGTTCTCTGTCATAGTGGCAGTGTAGAACAGGTATTACGTTTACGTCAACGTAAACTATCTGGGTATTTTGCTTGTCTCAGGCAAGATAAAGGATGCTTTGGGTAACTTCAGGTATTAGATGGCGCTGTATTGACCGCGGTAGAAGACCAGAGGTTTGTGGCCATTATCGACAAACTCAAGCACTTTGCCGACCAGAATTATATGGTCGCCACCTTCGTACTGATGCTCCAGATTGCACTGAAAGCAGGCGCTGTAATGGGGCAGAATTGGCACCCCGGATAGACCTTCGCTGCAATCAATACCGGCAAACTTATCTTCGCCGCTCTTGGCAAAACGGTTGGAGGTATCCTGCTGGTCTGCACTGAGTACGTGGATGGCATATGATTTGGCGGCGATAAAGTCATCGAAACAGTTGGCATCGCGGGCGATGCTCCACAGCACTAGGGCTGGGTCGAGAGAAACTGAATTAAAACTATTCGCAGTCATACCGATTTTTTGGCCATCTCTACCCAGTGCGGTGACGACGGTTACGCCGGTGGTGAAACTGCCGAGGGCATTGCGGAAATCTATCGATGGTTGCTTGTTGTCTGACATAGTTTTAAGAGTTTAGGGTACTTTTCAATGTTTAAAGTTAATGAGCTACAGCCATTACGCGCTCAATTCAGCGCGCATAATCGGTTGATTGACCATTGGTTGCAAGGGTTATTGCTGAAATGTTTATATTTCAGCGGCTAATCTGGTGCCTTGGTTAATAGCGCGCTTGGCATCCAGTTCGCTGGCGACATCGGCACCGCCAATCAAATGGCAGGGCATGGTTAACCCATCAGCCAGTTCGCGAAGTGGATCCTGACCGGCACAGATAATCACATTGTCGACCGGCAGTACTTTCGATTCATCACCGACAGTAATATGCAAACCTTGATCATCTATACGCTGGTAATCGACACCAGGCATCATACGTACGCCTTTCATAGTCAGACCTGCGCGGTGAATCCAGCCGGTGGTTTTACCAAGCCCGGAGCCGACTTTTGAAACTTTGCGCTGCAGTAAATAGACCTCGCGAGGGGAGGGCTCCGGTTGGGCTGTTACACCTTCAATACCTGAGCGCGATGCAAAGCTCATATCTATACCCCATTCTTTCATAAAGGCGGGAATATTCTGGCTGGTGGATTCACCACTGTGGGTAAGATATTCCGCCGTATCAAAGCCAATACCGCCGGCGCCGATAATGGCTACCTTTTGGCCGACTGGTTTTTTGTTGGCAATGACATCCACATAGTTCATCACTTTGGGGTGATCTATGCCGTCTATATCCGGTGAGCGCGGTGTGATTCCGGTGGCGATAATTACTTCGTCAAAACCACCGTTGTTAAGTTGTTCTGCACTGACGCGCTGGTTGAGTTGCAGGTCGACCCCGGTCAGCTCAATCTGTCTGCCGTAATAGCGCAGAGTTTCGTTGAACTCCTCTTTTCCGGGAATCTGCTTGGCAATATTGAACTGCCCACCGATCTTATCGGCGCTGTCGAAAAGGGTTACATGATGGCCTCGTGAAGCCGCAGTGGTGGCTGCAGAGAGCCCGGCAGGGCCTGCACCCACTACCGCTATATTCTTAAGTTTAGTGGCTGGTTCAATAAACAATTCAGTCTCATGGCAGGCGCGCGGGTTGACCAAGCAGCTAGTCATCTGACCGGCAAAGACATGGTCCAGACAAGCCTGGTTGCAGCCAATACAGGTGTTTATCTCATCTGCACGGTTTTCCTGTGCCTTGAGCACAAATTCGGGATCAGCCAGAAATGGACGCGCCATGGAGATCATATCCGCATCGCCGCGAGCCAGAACTTCTTCGGCAACCTCAGGTGTATTGATGCGGTTGGAGGTGATCACTGGCACCGAGAGTTCTTTTCTAAAGTGCGCGGTCACCCAGGTAAAAGCTGCGCGGGGAACCTTGGTAGCAATGGTTGGAATCTGTGCCTCATGCCAGCCGATACCTGTATTAATAATGGTGGCACCGGCCTTTTCAACCGCTTTACCTAACTCGACAACTTCCTCGGCGGTACTGCCGCCGACAACCAGATCGAGCATCGACAGGCGGAAGATGATAATAAAGTTTTCACCCACTGCTTCGCGCACACGACGCACAACTTCTATCGGCAGACGGATACGGTTTGCATAGCTGCCACCCCAGTCATCGTCGCGCTGGTTGGTGCGTGCGGCGATAAACTGGTTTAGGAAGTAGCCCTCGGAGCCCATAATCTCAACCCCGTCATAGCCGGCTTTTTGTGCCTGTATTGAGGTAAAGACAAAGTCATCGACCTGCTTATAGATCTCTTCTTCGTTAATAGCCTTTGGAGTAAAAGGATTGATTGGCGATTTGATGGCCGAGGGGGCTATCTGGTCTGGCGAGTATGCGTAGCGCCCGGTATGCAGAATCTGCATGCAGATTTTGCCTTCGTGCTGATGAACTGCATCGGTAATAAGTCGATGGTTGGCGACATCTGTATCGCTAACCAGATTTTTGGTGTTGGGGTGAGTGCTACCCTCTGTGTTGGGGCCGATACCGCCGGTCACTATAAGCCCAACGCCTCCTTTTGCGCGCTCGGCAAAATAGGCTGCCATGCGCACATGACCATTAGCTGCCTCTTCCAAGCCTGTATGCATGGAGCCCATAAGAACGCGGTTCTTTAGTTGGGTAAAGCCCAGATCCAGCGGGGCCAATAGGTTTGGGTAGCTATTCTGTGGCATGGTTTTCTCCATCGACGGTTATTTTTATAATTATGTTTAAAGCATTACGGTATTTTTAAAGCTTTTGGATGTCTGTTTTAAGGCAGATTAGAGTGCAATTTTGACAGTGTCAAGATGTGTTGTTACATTGCTGAGATGAAGTCATCAGTTAATACACAAACAAACCGGCCAACTTACCATCATGGCGACCTGCGCCAAACATTACTGGTGGCTGCCAAGTCGCTGATAGCTGAGGCGGGTATAGAGAGCCTATCGCTGCGCAAGCTGGCGGAGCGCGCCGGCGTATCACGCACTGCGCCCTATCATCATTTCTCGGATAAAAACGATCTGCTCTGTGCGATTGCCGCCGAGGGCTTTTGTCGCCGCCACAGAACCGCAGCGCAGGCTTTTGATAATCCAGAGCTAAGTCCCCGAGAAAAGTTTGAGGAGTTTATCTGCGGCTATATCAGGTTTGCCGCCGAAAACCCTGAAGAGTACGAATTGATGTTTGGGCGCAATATCTGGAAACAGAAAAATAGTACCCAGGAGTTGCGGGATGTTGCCTATCCCTGCTTTCAACACCAGCTTGAGATGATTCGCAGCTGGCAGCAGTGCGGCCTTATCAGTGGTACAAATGCGCTGCGAACCTCGCAGGTTATCTGGGGTACCGTACATGGCATCGCCAAACTGTGGATAGATGGTATTTATACTGATTCAGCCCAAATCGAAGAGGTTTCTCGCTGCGCAGTTAAACTGTTTGTTAATAAGGCTGGCTAACTAGTTGTTTTCTATAAGTTTTGCCTTTTAATAGTTCTTTCCTGCTTTTTGTTTAGTCGGTGTTCTCGGGCTAAGTGACTGATTCTGCGCATAAAAACTAGCCAATAAAACAGATTTATTTTTTGACATCCCCAAAAATGAGAACTACGTTTAATGAGCCTGTTAAGCAGTTATGTTTTTTAGTTTCAAAATATGGATTTGGTCGCACATGCTTAGATTCTAAGTATCCCTGCGAAATATTAGTTTCAGGAGTTTGAGGAGTTAGTTATGAATAGAAGTTTTGTAAAATTACTGCAATCATTTGCAGGCGTAGCACTATTATCAATGGCCAGTTTTTCGATGGCAGCAAGTTATGACTATGATTTTGATGCCGATGAAAATGAGCGTGGCGCACAGCCATTAAATTTTGGTGATCTCAATGTTTATGGTTATAAAGATGGCCGCAGTGCAAATGCTTATTTAGACAGTGGCAATCTTGCTGGATTGGGTGTTTGTGGAACTTTGCTAGATCAGCAGGACGGCACGAACTGGTGTAACCCAAGTAGTGATGACAACCTTCAGGTTGACGAAATGCTGGAGTTTGTTTTCGATGCATCTAAGAAGATCTCTGTAGTTGGTATTAATGGCGCTCACCAGCATGCAAATGGTGAATGGGTTAGTATTTGGACTGATACCGGAGGCTGGGATTATCTTCAAATTGTTGCAGATAAGATCACTCTAGGGTTTTATCTAACAACGTTGAAGGTTTTTGGGCAAGGTGATTTTGGCTTTAAAGGCGAAACAACAGCTGACCTTTATGTGGCCGGTATCAACGAAGTGCCAATTCCTGCTGCGGCTTGGTTGTTTGGTTCAGCTCTGCTGGGTCTTACAGGACTGCGACGCCGTAAAGTTGCCGCTTAAGCTTTCATTAAGCAAATAACTGCAAATAAAAAACCCCAGCAAAGCTGGGGTTTTTTTATGCTTGAAATAACTGTTTGTGTATAAGGTGCAGTTATTTGTTCATCATATTTTCAACTGACTCAGAGAGATCTTCCTCTGCGCTGTCAGACATATCTTCCATCATTTCATTCATGCTGTCAGATGCGTCATCAATAGCCTCTTCAATAGTTTCCATGGCATCTTCACTCGCCTCTTCAACACTATCCATCATGCTTGACTCTTCGGCGCTATCCATCATGCTCGACTCTTTGACGGCAGATGCGTCATCGGCTGGTGAATCGCCATTGTCACAGGCGCTTAACCCCAGAGTTGCCATAGCGGCAATAAGCAAAACGTGGTATTTGTTCATATCATTACTCCTAACCAGATTATTTGAATTATGTGAGAAAAATGCTGCTCCAGTAAAGCATAGCTCAAGGCCGTTGATAGTGAAGTGTTATCAGTGATTTTTTTTGTCGGCGGCTTGTGCGGGTAGTTATGTTTCAATTTAAACGAAAATGCTGCTTTATTAGGTTAATATTGTCTGGAATAGGTTGCCGATTCAAAGGTGCTGTGGCAAACTTCACGCCGCTTTAAACAGGGGCTCATGGGAAATGGGTGAGTCCAGTGTATTTCAAGGATTAAAAGCCCATATTTTTGCGAGTGTGGCGGAATTGGTAGACGCGCTAGATTTAGGTTCTAGTGTCTTAGGATGTGAGAGTTCGAGTCTCTCCACTCGCACCATTAATTATCTAGTTTGATCAAGAGGAAAATCCATGCAGGTTTCCATCGAATCGAGCACAGGTCTAGAGCGTCAGCTTAAGATTGGTGTTCCTGCCGACCGTATTGAAAAAGAAGTTACTGAGCGTCTTCAAAAAGCGACCAAGACAGTGAAGATCGCTGGCTTTCGTAAAGGCAAGGTACCTCTAAAAGTTGTTAAACAGCAATATGGCAAAGGTGTTCGCCAGGAAGTCGTTGGTGAAGTGGTAAATTCGAGCTTCTACGAAGCGATCAAACAGGAAGATTTACAGCCAGTAGGTCAGCCGCGTATCGATGATGTCACTGATATTGAAGGTCAGGATCTTGAATACCTTGCGGTTTTTGAAGTCTATCCCGAAGTTGCTCTGGCAGATATAAGCAAAGTCGCCATTGCTCGTCCGGTAACCGATCTAAATGACTCTGATGTCGAGACTATGATCGAAGTGCTGCGCAATCAGCAGGCCAGCTTTGATGTGGCAGAAAAAGCCGCTGAAAGTGGAGATCAGGTCAATATCGATTATGTTGGCACCCAAAAGAAAGTTGAATTTCCCGGCGGTAGCGCAGAGGGGCAGGATTTAATTCTTGGCTCCGACAGCATGATTCCTGGGTTCGAAGATGGACTTGTCGGCGTTAGTGCTGGTGATGAGACTGTTCTTAAATTGAAATTTCCGAAAGACTACCATGCTGAAGAGCTTAAAGGTAAGGCTGTACAGTTCGCTGTTAAGGTTAACTCTGTCGCTGCAAAGCAGATGCCTGAAATGAATGATGAGTTCTTTAAACTATATGGCGTTAGCGAAGGCGGCGAAGAAAAATTCCGCGAAGATGTTCGCAATAATATGGAACGTGAACTGCGCAATGCAATTCGCAACAAAGTAAAGAACCGCGTTATGGATCAGCTTTTTGATCTCAACAAGGTTGAGTTGCCCAAGGCTCTGGTTGCCAATGAGATTACCCAGCTTAAGCAGCAGATGATTCAACAGTTTGGCGGTGGCCAGCAGTTTGATCCAAGCATGCTGCCCGACGATATGTTCACTGCCAAGGCCGAGCGCCGTGCGGCACTGGGTGTGATCGTCTCTGAAGTGGTAAAAGTTGAAGAGCTCACACCAGATGAAGATCGTGTGCGTGAAAGAGTTAACGAAATTGCTTCAACTTATGATCAGCCAAAGGAAGTTGTCGACTACTATTATAGTCAGCAGGAACTGTTGAGTTCTGTGGAAGCTGTAGTGTTGGAAGATCAGGTAACAGAGCTGGTATTGTCGAAAGCTAAGGTTTCTGAAGAAGCGCTTTCCTATGAAGAGGCTATCAAACCAGATCCTGAAGCTGTTGCTTAGAGTCTAATCAGTTACTGAAAGTCTGTTATTGACAATCTCCTGCTGGAGTAGAAGAATTTATGATAGGGCGGTTGAATCCGGTGTTTGACTGCCCTGCGTATAAACCGATAATCTTGAATCGAAGAAAAATACAATAGCGAGGAAGCAATGAATTTTCAGCAGTCAAATGTCGGCAGTATCCCCAACGATGTTCAAGCCAGTGGATTGGTACCAATGGTTGTTGAGCAATCTTCTCGCGGTGAGAGAGCTTACGATATTTATTCGAGGCTTTTAAAGGAGCGAGTTATCTTTTTGGTTGGTCAGGTTGAAGACCATATGGCCAATCTTATTGTCGCCCAGATGCTATTTCTGGAATCTGAAAACCCAGATAAAGACATTCACCTCTATATCAACTCTCCCGGTGGTTCAGTAACTGCGGGTATGTCTATCTATGACACCATGCAGTTTATCAAACCGGATGTAAGCACCATGTGTATCGGCCAGGCCGCCAGCATGGGTGCCTTTCTGTTGGCCGCCGGTGCTGAGGGCAAGCGCTACTGCCTGCCAAATTCAAGAACTATGATTCACCAGCCAAGTGGCGGTG
>Ga0209119_1003687_pt1 | contig 13031 bp, 33 predicted proteins | sample COG_03_FD_184747 | JGI IMG/M metagenome (GOLD analysis project Ga0209119, IMG submission 184747) | Pelagic Microbial community sample from North Sea - COGITO 998_met_03 (SPAdes) (version 2) | ecosystem: Environmental > Aquatic > Marine > Neritic zone/Coastal water | place: Helgoland, sampling... | reverse complement strand
CGGGCAAATTAAGTCTAGTCTTGACAAACCCGTAGCGGGTGCGAGATAATTCGAGAAAATTTTAGACAATTGTAGCAAATAATTCTTGACACGCCGAGGTCGTGTGCGGCCCCCCGGAATTAAGTTGCGTTATTTGCACGAAGAGCTTAAAAAACATTTGACAAGGTACTCAACTCCACGTATAATACATCCATAAATTAAGAAAACAACCAAACATTTGAGGAAATTGACATGACAAACGTATACACAGTAACATTCGACATAGCAGACGGATCTTTTGAATTCTATAGCAAAGAAGCATGGAAAGTGCAGATTGCTGAGTGGCGTGAAGAGCTGGAAGAGACTGGCTGTGAAGATGTAGCAGACATGGATTACTATGAAGTAGTAGAGTTGCTGTGGGGCGAGGAGATGTTTATTGACTTCGTAACTCCAGCAAAGATCAAATAGTTGTTGACAAAGTGCTTAAACAAACGTATAATTACCTTATAAACTTAAAAAACAAATTTTTCGGGAGAAAAAATATGACTGAAGTAACACGTACCCCTAACTACACAGAAGAAATGGTCAACGCTATGGTAGCAGACTATCAAGATAACCCAACCAAAGACACAGTAGCAAAGCTGTCTGCTGAGTTCGGCAAGACTACTCGCTCTATTGTTGCTAAGCTGGTTCGAGAAGGAGTATATGTAGCTGCTCCACGCGTAACCAAGACTGGTGCTCCAGTAGTTCGTAAAGCAGAGATCGTAGCTCAGATTCAGGATGCACTTGGTATTGAGTTGCCTACTCTTGAGAAGGCTTCTAAAGCTGACCTAGAGTCACTACTCGCTAAGGTGGCGTAGTGTCGACTCGTCAGAGATATGAAGGTTTGGCGTGGTTCGTAGCCACGCTGTTCTTCTTCCCAATAGTATTAGTAGTAGCAGAACTTTTCACCAAGTAAAAAATATTTCTTGACGACTTGGTTAAATATTAGTATAATAATGTTTCAAAAGTGAGGAAAGCATCAGGTATCTTTGATACAGTTGTCTTTCTAGTAAGTCCAGTAACAATGCTTGAGTGTAGTATAACGTCCTTAATCGGAACGAGCGTCTAACTCGTGTGTACTTAGCTCGCGGTAGTACTGGCACAGCCTACTTCACAGGGCTGTATAAAGCGTATGGTGTGTTGGGTTTTTTTATCTTTGTACCGAACAAAGGGAGGTTTGACTGTTGTAGACTCTGTTATATCCTACCATAAAAAAGTCATGAGTCGAGGTGCTACACATAGTAGCTGATTGTAGAGCGAGGCGGTCTCTCTTTCACCCTAATTCCTAGTAAGAATACTGAGCCACCTTCGGGTGGCTTTTTTATGTCTACAGATTTTCGCCATTTTAGTGAAAAAGTGTAGACATAAAATTCACACCTCCATAAAAAATTTCTTGACATTTTTCTCAAGTGGGAGTATAATATCTATATTCAATGGGAGAATAACTATGAGATATGAATTAAGTCAATGCTGTAACACTGGTAACTGGTGGATTTGGCAAGTAGAGGAGTGTGGCTATCGCAGTATAGTACGTACTCTAAGTGCAGATCTTACGATTCGAGAAGCTAACGCATATATGGATGCGTATATTGAGGAGATGAGTAATGGGTAATGTTTTAGAGTTTCCGAGCAACACAGTAGCTGCTGATGCACTACGAAACAATTTAGTACGTCAAATTGATGATCTGGACGATCTGTATGATGTATTAGATGCACTTCACGCAAAGATGCACGACCTAGAGAAGATGTGTAACGAGATGGAGTATGAATTCGATAAAGATCTAGGAAGATACGCAGATAAAGTAGGCACTGAGAATGTAGAAGTACAGTTTCTAGGCTATACAAGTAGGCACATGGTATCAGTTGACGCAGATGGAAAGAACTTTACTTTAACTATTCAAGAGGATATGTTCAATGAAGATTAAAGATGACATACTAGAGAAGTGGGAGCAAGGCTGGACAATTTATGATATTGCGGAATATTGGAACACACCCGTAGAGAATATAATGAAAATACTAGGAATACAGGAGAATCCGTTTAGCTATGAACTACACTGAGGAACAAACAGGATATATCGTTGAAGAGTACAAAAAAGAACCAACGATGCAAACAGTGCTGTGTCTAGCTGAAGAACTAAACAAGACACATAAATCAATAATAGGCAAGTTATCGAGGGAGGGAGTATATGAAAGAGCAGTCTACAAGTCAAAAAGTGGGCAGTTACCTGTCACAAAAACTGAGATCGTGTGTAACATTGCTGAGAACTTGGGAGTTGAGATTGAGCATCTGGCGGGTCTCGAGAAAGCTCCAAAGGCAACTCTTAAAACGCTTGAACTCGCAACGGGTGCAGAGCAGGTTTGATAATGATAAGTAAATAACACTTGACCCCGCAACGGGTGCTCAACTAGCCTCACTTCTGGTGGGGCTTTTTTATACTTGCTAGAAAGAGCTTCGCTCTTAGTAGCTAGCGCTAACGTATGTAAGCCTAGTGAAATACTAACAGATAGGAACGACGAAAGGAGAATCTAGGACAAATTGTGGAAAAGGAATACGGATTTAAATGATCGCGAATCGTGCAAAATTATGGTAAGTGTTGGAAATAACAGACGAGTTTTTAGTTTTGATATTTATAAGTCGTATGACCTTTATAGACGATAGTAAATTATCGTGGTCATAGATAATTGATCAGATGATCGTTGATATTGACGTGAAGTCATTGTGGGGTTATTGCTAGTTTGAGACAACAACGTAATAATCTTATGGGTTTGGAGAATGCAATCTCCTTTAATTCCGATTGCACTCCAATCGCATAAATATCACTATGTCCCTCACTAGCAGTTAGTTGTGAAGAATTGTAATTGATCTTAGTATCTATCAATTTAGGATATATTTTATCACACTTTTTGAAATCTGTAAAGGTCTAATTTTTGGGTAGGTCATTGGGTATAAATGCTTTGAAAAAGTAGAAATATGAAGCTGGCATACAAAAACTATTTTTCTGAGGAGTAGAGATTCAGCAACTGTACTAGGTTTTCTCTCCCTTTTTGATATACTCTACGATCTGTAGTTGGTCTGTTACTCTTCCACCTCTTACGAAAACAAGGCATCGGACATTGTTCACAAAAGTCGAGAGGCGTAGTTCTACTTCTAAAAGTTTTTAGAGTGCTGTATGGTTGTACCTCTAGCTTTTCATTCATAGTAATAGGACAATAGTAGACACCTTCTTTCGTTAAGACAGAGCATTCATCCTTCATATAACAGTTTTTCCAGTTCTTCTCTCCACTATTGTTGTGGTCAAGAGGAGTAAAGTACTCTTCAAAGTAGGGTTGATCGTACTTCTTCGTTACAAAAGGTGGAAGTTTTGGAGTGTGTCCTAGCTCAGTATACTCAGAGTGAATCACTACATCAAACAGTTCAAAAACTTTAGCAGTTTCTGGTGTATAGTTTGTACCATTTGTAACAATACTCAGACGTTGGTAGAGGTTCGGAACAGACTTTAGATAGTGTACAATCTCTGCAAACTCAGGGTGAAGAGATGGTTCTCCTCCAACTAGCTGTAGCTGCTCTAGCTTTGTAGGTATCTTTTCTATAATTTGTTTTATCTCTGCGAGTGAGAGATGGGGAATGGTGACTCGACCTTTATAGTCGAGTACTATACAGTTCTTACAGTGTAGATTACAAACATTTGTAATATAAAGATCAAAGTTACCTCTGATCACCTATGTAACATCCAACTATCATCAGCAAAGTGGTAGGATGGTGTACCAAGTAATTCTTTGACTGCCGCTACAACTCCAGGATGCTCAGGTTGATAGTCATGTCCTGCTAGAATACCTCTTGGCTTGAGTAGAGGAAGTGCAAGTTCTATGTCCTGTTTCACACTGTCATAGTCGTGCGCTCCATCAATGTAGATGAAGTCGAATTTCTTCTCCAGATTGGGAAGTACATCGTAGGAGTAGCCATGATGATGCACTACGGGTGCATTGCGGGTGTTCAAACCAAACTCAGCTTTGATATTCCACCAATTAAGAGTTGGGGACATTTCTAAAAATTCTTCCTTTCCTTCAAAAGGTTCTACACAGTGTATCTCGTCAAAGATACCAAACATATGCATCATCAATGCAGTGTCCCCTGTGTAAGAACCTATCTCAAGTGCAGAACCTCTTATGCCCATACGAGTAAGTTTCATCATCATATCAGCAAAGCCATATGCGTAATGATTGTAACTACCCATCCACTTCTTTGGAGGATTAAATCTAGGGGTTAACATATTCTTTACCATTCCAGACTTTATTACCCATCTCTGTAATATAAAAATTATCTTTTAAGAACTGTGAATTCAATCGAATATACTCTTGCTTTGAGTAAATATCTTGTGACCAGTTATCTCTCTCAACGCAGTTCTTAATCCACATCTGGTGTACGTAAGTATCATATTCTTCAGCCATCTTGCACCACCTTTGTAAAGACTTCCTTCACTTGTTCGAGAGGCCAAGACTCAACATAACTTCCTTTCGTATGCTTGAGAATACCTGCGTCATCCACCTCTTCAAAACCTAGAATCTGCTCTCCTAAATAGTTTTGTACTAAGTCGTCAGCTTCTTCGCAAGTCACAGTATCCAGACAATACTCAGGCAAGTGATCATCTGGCTGTGCAATCAGGTATTTCATATGATAAGTAGCAACAGTCTCAACGACATAGTATTTCATTAGCCTCGATCCTTCTGGGCAAGTGTACCAATGGCAGAGAAAAAGTCAACATCTCCATCAAAGATGTAGCTTTTATTTAGCCAGTTGTCGTTATGTCCACGACCATTGACTCTCAGTATGAAACCATTTTCAACGATCTCAAACTCGTGTTTCTCGTCTACTGTATTAAATTCTTCAAACATCGTTCAGCTCCTTAAATTTGTTAAGTGTAAAGGTTTTGTTTAGTTGAGAACCTTTCGTTCTCTTAAAGTATTCTAGTAAGTATGGAAGTAGTATCTCTGTGGGAACATATGCGTCTTCAACTACACGCATACCTTTTCTATTTCCTACCCATGCTCCTTCAATATTATCCCAGTGCTTCTCGATTCTTGCCTTCGTTGCTTCCCAGGTAGGCTGTCGAGTACCATGATGAAAGTTGAAACAGTTCGTTTCCGAAGCCTTATACTCATAGAGTAGTCCCTCTTCATCGAAACCATCTGCTCCTTTATCTCCGTCTACAAGAGTGTGTCCTAGGTGGTGAGCCATTGCTAACTCCCCGACACCACCCTTTGCTAGGCTAACACCTTTCGGTAGTAGTCTGTACACTTCTTTGAGTGCTTCTACTACCTCATCGTATGAATTGGTCAAGGTCAGGTTCCTCGTAGTTCGGGCCTTTCATTACCTTGCCATCTTCTCGGTAGAGAGGACGTCCGTCATCTCCAAGTTTGGTCATGTTAGAGCGATGAACTTCATGGAAGCAATCGTCAAGATCAATGCCAAAGGCGTGACCAGCTCCGTATACAACGTAGAGTATGTCTGTAAGTGCATCTGCAACTTCAAGTAAACTGCTTCTTCCAAGTCCATCTCGTAACTCCTGTACTTCTTCTTCGATTAGGTCGAGGCGTAGTGCCGCGAGGTTAAAATCTGGCATGGTGGGTACATAGAGAACTTCTTGACCGAAGGCTTCCATGAAATCACCTACCTTTTCAAAATTTGATATATTGATACTGCTCATTGTTTTTCCTTTTCCGATTTATGTGTATATTATACGCTTAAATCACCTTAGTGTCAAGAACTTTTTGTATAGTTCCTTCGCTCTTTGCACGGGATATTCCTGAAGATCTATGAACTCCAGAAACTTTATGATCTCTTCCATTACTTCTCTTTCTTTTGCTTGCATCTCTAGTCGTTCTAAAAATGCTTTCTTTGAAGGAGTCACGCACTCTATGTTAATTTCTTCCACAGGTTCGTAGTCCTCGTCAGAGATGGTTTCTTTCAATGCAAAGATAGCATCCCAGCCAGTTCTAAAGCTTGTGTTGTTACTTCTATTGCGGTCTCCTTTACCGCCATGTGACGCGTTGCTCACTATAGTTCTCCTATTATTATATGCTCTGCCCTCTCAAGAGGATGTGATACTGTTTTAATTTTGAAGTTTGGCCCTACTGACCAGTGTTTCTCTCTTTCTAATATTGCCTCATTCAAAGGTGCTAGCCAAGACCAATCAACTTGATTCTGTGCTCGTCTCACGATTCCAGAGTTAAGTAGGTCATAAGTATATGTATGCTCTTGTCTGTCCAGTACTTTATGAAGTACAATATCTTTTCTGTATGCCATATTACGAACCTCATAGTTCAAAAGGCTATCTTCTCCGATAAGTAGATCTTCTCTGAATCTTACCATCTTTGCAAGTTTACGACTCCAGAAAATTAATCTAGCACAATCCATGAAGTGAGCAGTCTCTGCGGGGTAGTTCCACGCTTTATTCTGCTCCATGTGAATATTATACTCACGTTCCCAAACCTTTCTCTTCTGCCATGCACCTTCTAAAAGAGGTCTTAGGTGTTTGTATATGGAAGCTCTCATCTCTCCCCACCTTTTATACGTTTTGTGCCAAGGAGGGGGTGCAAAGAGGTCATTCTCTTTATGAGAACCTTTATAGGAGTCGCTATGAAGTATCTGTATACCATCAGGCGCATCGTTGTGCGCAACCCAAGTATACAAATTAACTCCATGCGGCTGCAGAAAATCATCTCCATCTATCTGTACCATGTAATCATAAGAAGAGTCAAGGAAATGATCTAGTACAGCATTCTTTCCCTTGCCTGGATAGCCATTGCTCTCAGTAGCAACACAATTTATTTTCTCCTGAAAACACCAACTCTGCACAAGGCTTTCATATTCCTTGTCCAGAGTATTGATGACTACAGTTGTGTGTTGTTTCGGCAGGCTTACGAACTGTCTCTTCAAGCATTTGAAATTGCGAGAAGTCAGTACATAGAATCTAAGGGTTGCGTCTTGCATGAATCTTTTCCTTTACTTTTCTTTTTTCTTCATTGGTCATTATAAACCAATCAGTGATTTCTTGAGGTGTACGCTTACACCCTAAACATAACCCGTCTGCGGGGTCGTAGAGACAAGTGCCAATACAAGGAGATTTCTCTAACTCCTTCGAGGGATCAGACATAGACATAATGCCCTGAGCGAACTTAACCATCGGGGGCACCCTTCTCTAGGAGGGATGCTGATAGCTGAGTCGCACCGTAGGCATCGTAGGCTATCTCGCGTACATTGTAGGTACCCATGGCTTTAAGAACGTCCTCTTCGATGTAGCTGAGGTCCGTAATGTTGCCTTCGGTAGTTGTAATGTAGCCAGCTTTGGTCCACTCGCGGTACTTGTTCCCGATGAATCCCGTAGCATTGCTAACAGTATCTTCGGGCAGGTAGTGCTGCACATAAGGGTATAGCTTCCCGTCCTCTACGAATATAAGAGCCATAGACGCGAAGTCAGACACACTAGCTAGGTCCAGACCTATGTAGCAGGCCTTACCAGCGAAGTGCTCTATAGGCGGCCTATCCCCTGCGGTAGCGTCCCAGTCCTGCGAGGTTATCCACGCGGCACTGCTAGACATCCACGCTAGTACTGGGTCGCCACCGTGGACGATAAGACCAGCCTTAACAGATTTCTCATCAGTCCCAGAGGTTTTCATAGTATTTCCCAAATAGTCTAAAGCCGTTGCTAATGCGTTCCTGATATACTTTCATACCTTCTATATCAATTTCAAGTGTATGGTTTGGCCCTTTTACCATCTTGGTAAAGTCTCCTTCCATATCTTCCATCTGCCAATCCGCCTCTCCAGAGTAAAACTGGTCTTGCCAGTCGTCCTCGAGCTTTGACTCGAATGCATGAATCATCTCAGTAAGTACCCACTGCCAAGCGTCATGATGAAACTCATCAATATCCCCCCGCTCACGCACAGGTACAGTTCCGATCAAGTGCTCGGGTCGATCTTCAAACTCTATAAAAGGAGAACCGTTCGTAGTGTCACGAAGCTGAACTAGCATCGGGTGCGCTATCATTGCAAGAGTATGATCCATTGAGTAAGTATCCCACTTATCAATTTTTACAGAAATATTCCTTTCACCTTCATCTTTATAATCACCAATTTTTACTTTCATAATAAATTCGCCCTGCCTTCTAAATAATTATCTTCTACTTCTACGTGTATAAGTGCAATAGAGAACTTACCTGTAAGCTCCTCGCTAGGATAGCCTGCTTTCACTAGCCATCGTTTCTTTTCTTCAGTTTCCCAAAAGCCCCAGTTTTGCGGTGCAGGCTGTGGAAAGCCGTACTCTGATCCTTTAGGTGGATCAACCATTAATACTGTTTTCTTTCCCATCATTACTCTCCGTCTAGGTCTCATGTTTTACCTTTTTGCACTCTAACAGTGCTAACATACTGTAGCGAACTCCGTATAAGTCATCATCTAACTTTACAGAGAAGGCTAACCAAATTAATAATAAAATTCGAAGATAGATCAATCTGCCCACCTTATCTCTGCTTTGTTGTAATACTGAAAGTGTTCTATTAGTTTATCGTAACTCCACAGCTCTTCAGTCTGCATTTCGTCTAACCAATAACTAAACGCATTCCAATCTTCGGTAAGCATTGGAGCAACACCATACTCAGATTTACCACCCCAATGCTCACCCTCGTCCAATCCATAGATGTCTATGCGTCCAGCAGAGTAGCTTTCTAAGTAATCTTTATACTCTACTGCAGGGAGTAATTTACCTGATGTTTTCTTCATTACAAAGGGTATGTCTCGTTCTTCGTACCAACGAGTAGATACAGGCCCCATCCAGTTAGTGCTGTATGTAATCATTTCACAAACAACTTGAGAGTACGGTTATCATCCTGTAGAGATACTGTAACACCTTCAGCGGTGTTAGTAATCCAAGCTCTTCCAATCTGGTCAATTACTTCAATACGAGTAACTTCATCATAGTCAGTCATACCATCATCTACTCTATCATCTAACAGTGTAGACCAGTCGGTATCTTCAGGCATCATACGAACAAGGTTCGGATACGCTGTAATCAGCTCTTCATAGATTCCTGCGTTGTTCATTCTGAGCTTGTACTGCTCTTTATCACACACATACTCGCTACCACTATTGCCAATAAAGACCCAAGAATCTGCCAGCTCACGAACTTTGACAATACCACTGTTCAGCTTCCAGCTGTCACCGTCTAAGTATCCACCGCTCCAGCCCGCCAATACTTTGTAGCTAGGGTTAGTATCGTCTACTGATGCCATTATTTCTAATACTACCCAGTTATCGGGACAGTCTGCAAACATATAGTCTGACCTTTGTTCATCAATCATGTTTCATATCCTCCCAGTCGCCAAATACTTCAGGAGCCGCTTTTCTTGCTTCTTCCATGTGGTACTCACCTGGATAGTGTTTAAGATTTCTCCATGCTTCTTTGCGTACCTCTTCGGGTAAGCTCTCGTTCGTGCCGATGTCTAGCAAAAACTGTTTAGTGTTGTTTATAGCCCATCGGCGCTCATACGGTAGTGTCATTTCTTGTCTCCAATTCTTTTGTCATACAGTTCTTGAGTACTTCAGTAGGGTAGCACTCTCTTAATACAGCTTCAAGGTGTGTAGTCTCCATGTCAGCGATACGTACATCTCTACGGGGTTGGTCGCCTCGTATACCATAACTACCCCAGGTAAGATGCTGTGCTTGTACTTCGTGCGGCTCTGTGTCGTAGAGTGCTAAAGAGACCTGATCAGCGTGTACTGTGGTTCTGACATACTCTAATCCACCATCAATGACATAAGTTTTGCCGTTTGCATCAGTATAAGATCGGTAGTCATGTCGGTGCTTCGACTCGAGTATAGTTCCATCAGGTGTCTGAATTGCGTTTCTAATTAAGTTCATAATCCTATTAGTCCCCAGCCATGATTGGCTATTGCGTTAAGTATGATTGCCAAACAAGTAACCATATGTGTAAACCACCAGATGCTGCGAATAACGGCAATAGTGTCTGCTTGCTTATCAGTTTCTCCAACTTTCTCTCCTAATGATTTAGCCCAAATTCTCCACATTCGTCTCATTCTCCCATAAGTTCTTAGTTTCATTACCAACTCCTAATAATATTCCACATAATAATGTAGGCACAGGCTAAGTTTGAGAGGACAATGAAAGTACGAATGTAAGAAATAAAGTTCTCATTACTAGCATCGTATCCATCTTCTTCATCAAACGAGCCCAATGCGTGCTTCCATAATATCCAAAACTTAGCCATACATTCTCTCCTGATACCATTCGTTAAATGCGTTAAAATCTTCTTCTAATTCAAACCTTACAGTATCACCATAGATATCTGTAAAGTGCTTAATGTCATACCTCCATTGAAAGCAGTGATCTTTACACCACTGCGTTGCTTCACTGCGAAGGTCACTGTGGGTATGGCTCACAAAGTAACTTGCCATTCTCCACTTGTTTTTATGAGCTACAATCTCTTGAGGTGTCATTAGTCATATGCCTCGATACAAAGAGATTCTTTACTGCTGAACCCGTATCCCATAGACTTCATAAACTGTTCTAGCACTTCTACCATGTCATCTCTTGACAAATCCTTCTGCATTACATCAATCGTAATCCGAGTGTTGACAGATGTAGAGTGTTCATACGGGTTACAAATTAGTTGTATGTAAGGTTTATCCAATGCGGGATGAATCATTTTTCTCTACCTCTTTCTTCATTTTGTTATAGTCTCTGCGGTCTTCCCACAGTGCTTGCTCGTCTCGAGTATGTAGTATCATGCCCCAGGAAAGGGCTACAAAGATAACAATACATACTAGTCCAATAATAAAATCTAATACTTCTGCCATTATACATTCTCCCATAATAAGTCTGCGAGGATTGCTTCATACGCATATGCCTCAACTTCCCAAGGTAGATCTTCATAGTTTATTGTATCACAGTTAATGCTTACATTATTGTGCTTCCATACGTTGTCTACCATATTTATTTGTCCTCTGTAGAACTGTTTTGCGTGTACTAACTCGTGTGCAATGTTGGATGCAAGCTCATGTGGCTCGTATGCAACTTCTTCTCCATCCTCGTATACCCAATGGGTAGCGAGACTGATAACAGATTCGATGTCGTCACCCATGCAAAAACCAGCATGAGAGCCGTCTTTGTCAACGAACTTCTTGACCTCGATGTAGATGTCATAAGTCGCGTCCTCAGGAAATAAGGACATGATGCACTCATCAATGAATGAGCTGTATTTGGATATGTCTCTGCCTTCAGTTTGTACATTTATCATATGTTCTCCCAGTTAATATAGATATTATACGCTTATTTGGGTAAGTTGTCAAGAAGTAAAAGACACTTTCTCTGAGTAAAAGTCCATATAATCTGGCTTTTCTTTAGAATAAACGCAACACCAGTTACGTCTAGGTTTAGCGGAATTGTTGTATCCAGAGCAGTGTATTTGATTACCATCTAGAATAAGAATATCTCCTGCCTCTAGCTCTGGCTGTAACCAAACCATGCCGTCCATTACTCTTATGTCTTTCTGGTCGTCTAGTATCCAAGTAAAGTTAAGAGTTTTAAAGTGGCCGGTAGGATCTTGTCCATACTGATTGTCTCTGTGAGGCTCGAAAGCAAAAGGTTCTTTTGGCATCTTTACTACAACTTGGTCGTTGTACATATAGAATGTATCGCCTAGCTCTTCTCTCGCTAGTTCTAGCATGAAAGGGCTTTCATACATTTGTTTCAAAGCTCTACTAAGTCTACCTGCTGTTTCTATGCCTCTCCAGTACTCTCCCGTGCCTAACTCGCTACGGGTTCCGAGCAAATTTTCCTTGAGTAACCAAGTCTTCAGGCGTAGAGTTTCGTTCTGCGCTATCTTCAAATAGGTAGAGGGGATTACGTTCTTTAATACTTTATATCCTTGCATTGTCGTTTACGCTCTCTTTGTTTAGCAGCAGCTTTTTTGCGCTGACGTTTAGTAGTTTTCTTCTCGTGATATTGCTTTTCTTTGTAATCGAACAGCTTATTACTATCGTTTACCTTTCTGCGAAATATACGGAGTGCTTGCTCGACATTGCCGTTTCTCACTTTAATCGTCATAATCATCCTTATCTTTGATGATGATCCAGAAAACTAATAGTGCTATAAGAACAGCGGCTTGTGTAGTATCTAACATCATTTCTTAAACCTATATCCTCTTTTTCTTAGATATGATACCTGATTACGAATAGATTGCTCAGTTCGCCCAGGGAGCATATACATTATTGATTCAATGTCTTGGTAAAAATAATGAGTAGCAAGTATCTTGCGTTCCTCATCAGTCCAAGGCTTTCTTTTATATTTTTTCATGGGAGTATTATATCGGAAAGCGGGTATCTTGTCAAGAAATTTTTTTGGGGTCGCTCAAAAATTCTTCTTGACATTCTACATAAATTTGAGTATAATTCCCCTAAAAGAAAATAGAAATTTATTGGGCATCCTAAAGATATTTCTTGACTGTATCCTTAACTGTGCGTATAATAGTTATTCTGAAATGGAGAAACAAATCCAAAAGACGGAGAAAATGTATGTTAGAACTAGCCGTATTTATGTTTTGTACCCTTGGATGTGGCTTGACAAGCTACCACCTAGGTAAACAGGAAGGCATAGAGACAACCATAGAACACTTAGTAGACCACGGGATGCTGGAGTTAGATGAAGAATAAACTAGAAATAAACACAGAATACGATGAGATTATATCAGACCCTATTTACAGGGTTGAAGACGCTCACACACTGTATATGCGTACCAGAAGTAGAAAGGTTGCAGAAACCTGTTACAACGATCTTAAATTAGAATACCAACGGGAGAAAGAAAATGCCAGCAAAGTTTAAAGAATCAGCCAAAATTTTGATTAGCCGTCAGGCGAAAACCTACAAGACGGTTCATTATTACCTACGCAACACTTCAGAAGAAGAGTTGGTAGCCGCTATTTTAAATAGCAACACT
>Ga0209119_1003686_pt1 | contig 13033 bp, 9 predicted proteins | sample COG_03_FD_184747 | JGI IMG/M metagenome (GOLD analysis project Ga0209119, IMG submission 184747) | Pelagic Microbial community sample from North Sea - COGITO 998_met_03 (SPAdes) (version 2) | ecosystem: Environmental > Aquatic > Marine > Neritic zone/Coastal water | place: Helgoland, sampling... | reverse complement strand
GTTGAGGCCAAGGCAGTGCGACTGGGTAATGCCGCGAGTGCGGCGGGTATTCGCACGGCAGAGAGAGTGTTGCGGGCATCGAAGATTGTCGGTAATTGCCTTAAATACGAAGGGCGCACGCTCACTTCCGAGTGGCTGCGCATGATGATTGACCAGAGTTGCCTGTCTAAAGGTGCAGTGGCGCAAAATACGATTGTGGCTGGCGGTAAGCAGGGCTGTGATCCTCACGAAGGCGGGTACGGGCCGCTTAAGTCGAACGAATTAATTATCGTCGATGTGTTTCCGCGTGTGCAAAAGACTGGATATTATGGTGATATGACACGTACTTTTTTGAAAGGTCGCCCGAATGATGCACAGCGAGCACTGGTCGGTGCTGTGCGTGATGCGCAACTCGCGGCCTTGGCAAAAGTGAAGGCAGGCATCAGCGGCGCGACGGTGCACGCCGCCGCCTCTCAGCTATTTGAAGATCGCGGATTTTTTACTGAGCGTCGTGGCGAAGGCTTTGTTGGATTCATACATTCGACTGGGCATGGCCTTGGATTAGAGGTGCATGAGGCACCGCGTGTTTCACCGACTGCTGGACGTTTACGTAAGGGCCAAGTGATTACGATTGAACCTGGATTATATTATCCGGAGATCGGTGGTTGTCGCATTGAAGATGTCGTGCGTGTGACGAAGGAGGGCAGTGAAATGCTTTCGTCAATGCATTATAAATGGCAACTTCGCTGATCTTTTAGTGTAATTAGAATCGATATCTGCCAGAGATGCTGGAGCAAATAAGGTTGATCTAAACAACTGCGCACCGTCAGTATATTAGTAGCTTCTGCTGTCTATTTGTTTCTCGATCGAGTGATAAGCGAGTGTTTCAATGCTTCTGTGGAACGTTTCATTCGACGCCTAATGCTATTTAGGAAATGAGGAATTCGCATTCCGATCGGCTATGCTCAGTTGGAGTCGTCTTCGACTAGATCCCCGCCCAAATCGTCGTGTGTCGGTAGGAACTTTTTGAATGCATCTTTGTTGGCGGCTTTCATGTAGGCCTCTTCGGGTGAGATATTGCCAGCTTCCAGTTGTATCGCGATTGAGGAATCCATCAGCATCATGCCTTGCGCACGGCTACTTTCGATGATGCCACGTACCTCACTGGTTCTTCCGGTACGAATGGTATTAGGGAGGGCATCGTGCTGTAGGAGGATTTCGTGTACGGCGACGCGCCCGGATGGTATCTTTTTACAAAGCAATTGAGAGACGATACAGGTAAGGCAACCTGCGAGCAGCACGCGAATCTGCGCCTGTTCATCGGCAGGAAAGGCGTCGATAATACGGTCGATTGTCTTGGGGGCGTTATTGGTATGTAGTGTGCCGAACACCAGCATGCCCATCGATGCGCAACCCAGAGCGAGTTTAATCGTCTCTAATTCGCGCATTTCACCGACTAGAACGATGTCTGGATCGGCGCGCATTGCTCCGCGCAGTGCATTAGAAAAAGAGTGACTATGTTCACCAACTTCGCGGTGGACGATAACGCTCTTCTTTTTTAGGTGCACAAACTCGATGGGATCTTCGACGGTAATGATATGCTTCTGAAAATTCTCGTTAATGTAGTCCATCATTGCCGCAAGCGTCGTGGACTTACCACTGCCAGTCGGGCCAGTGACTAATACGAGGCCTTCCTTATACTGGCACACGTCCTTGAGGACTTCGGGCAGTTTGAGGGTATCGAAGGAGAGAATTTCTGCGGGGATTTGCCGAAAGACAGCTGCTTGCCCCCAGTGGTTGTAGAAAAAACTACCGCGGAATCGGGCGAGTCCAGATATCTCGTAGGCGAGATCTAGGTCGTGGTTAAGTAGGTAATCTTTCCAACGCTCGGGTGGTGTGACGCTTTGCAGCAGCGCCGACATTTTATCAGCAGTGATGATTTCATCGCTGAGTGCAGAGATACGCCCAGAGCCGCGAATTTTTGGGACGGATCCGACCGATAGGTGCAGATCAGAGCCGTCATTCTCTAGCATCTGTTGTAGGTAGGTGTCGAGTGAGGCCATGGTATAAAATGCGTATTGGGTGGTCTCTATTTATTGTTCGGTATCATTCGTGGAGGTCGATACGGCTTCGGTCGCTCGGTGGTCGCGTATTTGCTGATGTAGCATACGGTTGCGGATATTTGCCAGTGCGATATCGTCATCGATGATTCCATTCTGCCAGAGCTCTAAAACTGAGTAATCCATTTGAACCATGCCCGCACTGCGTCCAGTTTCCATGACATTGCCCAGCGCTTGGATTTTTCCATCGCGAATCAAAGTGGCAACCGCCATATTTTGCAGAAGTAGTTCACTTGCCAGAGTAAGGCCGCCTTTTTTATTAGGCATTAGTCGCTGGCAGACAATTCCACGTAGACTCTCGGCTACCATCGATCTGATCTGTGTCTGCTGCGCTGGGGGGAACACATCGAGGAGACGGTTGAGTGTCGTCGATGCATCACTGGTGTGCATTGTTGCGATCACCAAGTGTCCAGTTTCAGAAGCGCTGATCGCCATCTCGATCGTTTCTAAGTCGCGCATCTCGCCGATGATGATGATGTCAGGGTCTTGGCGTAGCGCGCCTTTGAGTGCGCTCTTATACGTCTTTGTATGTGAGCCAACGCCTCGCTGTGTTATTTGGCAGAGATTGGATTGCTGAATCACTTCAATCGGTTCTTCAACCGTGATAATATGATCCTCACGGGTCTGATTTAATATTTCGATCAAGGCGGCTAAGGTGGTAGTCTTGCCAGATCCGACAGGACCTGTGACGAGAATCAGACCGTTGTGAAATGCTAGTAGCTCTTTGAGCCGATCGGCGTTCGGGAAGCCCAATTCTTCAAGGCTTGGTGTTTTTGCGGGAACGATGCGGTAGGTGCCTGCAATGCCTTCTTTGTGCTGCATCAGGTTCACGCGGAAGCGCTGGCCTGAACTAAAAGGAAGTGCGAAATCGAGATCTTTCTTGTCGTTAAAGTAATTGGCTTGTTCGTCGGACAGGATAGATAGATTCAGTGCGCGTGCGACCTTTGCAGAAACGATGCCTGTAGATTTGTAAGCGACCGCACGGTTTTCGCGCACAAAGATACGACTATCTGCGCAGATGTGGAGATCGCTGGCTCCTTCGTGTGCGGCGATGAGCATGAGTGCGATGAGTGCTTGTTTCGCTTCGCTGTCATTAATGTCCTCAAGGCGCGACGGTTCAAGCCATGTCGGATAGACCTCGTCTACATCGATCACGTTTTCGATTGCCTGTTCTGTGGCTTGTGATTGGAGGTCGGGGTCTCGCGGTGGCGATTTTGGCGGCGATGCTGTAATCGATGGCTGTGCAGCACTCTCTGTAGGCTGAGGCTGAGACGAGTCTTTGTTCTTCGAGGGCAGCTTGATTTTTGGCCGTACCTTGGCAGATGCATCTACTGGTGTTGACTCGCTAAGTTTAAAAGGGTTGGAGCCGGGAATTTTGCCTTCACGCGTCATTTCCTCCGCCTGATGGAGGAGTGCTTGTATTTGCTCGAATTCATCCTCGCGGCCTTCTTCTAGGATGGTTTGAGCAAAGTCCAATAGTTCTGAATCTGCCTTCAGCGTGTGGCTTAGTCTCTGGCAGTCTTGCGTGCTCAGGATACCCTGCTTGATGCAGAGGTTGGCGAAGAGTTTGATTTCATTAGTCACAGTCAGGGTGGTCACGACAACCGCTCAAATAGAGATGAATGAAATTCAGTGCTTCGCGAGCGAATTTTAATCCGTAGGTGATTTTTTTGTATCAATTCACGTTGATTGCATAAATTTTTAATATCTGCCGAACTATTGATTCCAAGGGCATTTACCTAATACCATTGCCATGCCGCAAGTGTTAGTTATGCCCGCAAAGGCCAGTCCTGCGCCGACGAAGCCTGGCACTATCAAAAAAGCGGAGTGGAGAAATACCCCTGCGAGCGTGCCGCATAACACGAGCAGTCCCGCTGCGATGCGAACCTGTCGCTCAATTGAAATGGCTCCCTTGCCATAATTAATATCGAGCCCTGCGTCGATTGCCGCAAGAGTGCCGCCTTCCACCACGAATACGTCCTTATGGCCTGCGCTAATTAGCCTTTCAGCTGCCACAGTGGCGCGTTTGCCACTTTGGCATAGTAAATAGACCGGATTTTCCGTACCATACGTCTCGCAAAATGAAGTGGCATCAAGCTGGTCCAGAGGTTGAAGCTGTGCCCCATTGACATGGGCTGCGTTGAACTCGCCAGGCGTGCGCACGTCGATGACCGTGCTCTGATTGATAAAGAGTCGTGGCAGTTCGCTAGGTGAGATGGTTTTTTGATTCATTAGTATCTACGTTATTTACACTTAAACAGAATTCAAGACTTGGCGCACTATCAGTAGCCGTTTTAATGCCGCACTTCACTTTCTATATAAAGTTAACTCACTCCACTTATGCAAAGAACCGCACTTCTCTCTGTCAGCGATAAATCCGGCCTCGTGCCCTTCGCTAAAGCACTCGTCGAGCAGCATAGCTATCGTCTGCTCTCGACCGGCGGCACTGCCAAGCTCCTTGAAAAAGAGGGTATTCCGGTCACTGAAGTCAGTGATTACACTGGCTTCCCTGAAATGATGGAAGGCCGCGTCAAGACGCTGCACCCGAAAATCCACGGTGGTCTCCTCGCTCGTCGTGACAAGCCAGACCACATGGCTGCTGCTGCCGAGCACGGTATCGACATGATCGATCTGGTAGTGGTCAACCTGTATCCGTTCGAAGCAACCGTTGCTAAGCCAGACGTTACCTTCGAACTTGCGATCGAGAATATCGACATCGGTGGCCCATCGATGCTTCGCTCTGCAGCGAAAAATCATGCATCGGTCTCTGTTGTTGTCGATGCTGCCGACTACGACCGCGTGCTCGCTGCGATGGGCGACGATGCTGCGCTCATCAACTTGCGCCGTGAACTTGCCCTGAAGGTATTTCAGCGCACATCGGCTTATGACGGTGCAATTGCTAAATACCTCGAAGGCCAGGTTAACGAGCCGAATCTTGGCGATATTTCTGGCATCCCGCCCGAGTTGGACATCCAGCTTCCTCAAGTAAAGAGCCTTCGCTACGGCGAGAACCCGCATCAGAAGGCCGCTCTCTATGGCAGCTTCTTTGATTGCTTCGAGCAACTGCAAGGCAAGGAGCTTAGCTTTAACAATATTATCGATATTACTGCGGCGACTTATTTGATCGGCGAATTTCAAAAGCCGACAGTTGCGATTCTCAAGCACACCAATCCTTGCGGCGTCGCTAGTGCGGATACCCTGGTTGAAGCATGGGAGCAGGCATTTGTCACAGATCAACAAGCACCGTTCGGTGGCATCATCGTGGTCAATCAGACTATGGATGCGGATCTCGCGGCGATTATCGCTAAGATTTTCTGCGAAGTGATCATCGCTCCAGACTTTACACCAGCTGCCCGTGAAATCTTTGGTAAGAAGAAGAATCTGCGTCTGATGACGGTAAAAGGCACATTGCCTGCGGATTCCTTGCAGGAGATGCGTTCCGTTGTTGGCGGCGTGTTGATTCAGGATCGAGATACGATGCCAGATCGCCCGAGTGACTGGAAGATCGTTTCCAAGCGCCAACCCACTGCTGAAGAAATGCGCGCCATGATCTTCGGTTGGAATGTGGTGAAGCACGTAAAGTCCAACGCCATCGTTTATGCAGGTTGCGAACGTACCCTCGGCGTAGGTGCGGGGCAAATGTCCCGCGTTGATAGCTCCAAGATCGCAGTCTGGAAAGCTGGCGAAGCAGGTTTATCACTCGACGGTTCAGTGGTCGCGTCCGATGCGTTCTTTCCATTTGCTGACGGCCTGATCGCCGCCGCTGAAGCAGGAGCGAAAGGAGCGATTCAACCCGGAGGTTCTGTGCGCGACGATGAAGTGATCGCCGCCGCCGACGAGCGCGACATGGTCATGGTCTTTACCGGTAAGCGCCATTTCAAGCACTAGGCTCGACATACCATTTGATAAATCAGAAGGCCGAGCAGCAATGCTCGGCCTTTTTTGTTTAAACGTGAACTTGGATTGATTAATCCGATCAGAGTCATCAATGTCAGCATTTATGAAAAAGACTTGTTGTTCGATCGCGCTTCTATGTGGGGCTTTACTGATGTTTGCCGGTTGCACCACGGTGCCACAGACGGGGCGTTCGGCTTTACATTTGGTGCCTTCGAGTCAGTTGGCTACGATGTCGGCCACTCAGTTTGGGCAACTCAAGCAGAAGACGCCGATTTCTCGTGACCCGACTTATAATGCGATGGTGCGCCGCGTTGGGGACCGGATCGCTTATGTGGCGGGTCCAGATATGCCCAATGCACAGTGGGAGTTTGTCGTGTTTGAGGATGATGAACAGATCAATGCTTTTGCGATGTCGGGTGGCAAGGTAGCGGTCTACACGGGTATTTTCAAAGTAGTCAAGACGGATGCAGATCTGGCAATCGTTATGGGCCATGAGGTGGCGCACGTGGCGGCGGGCCACGCGAATGAACGCGTCTCTCAGCAGTTGCTAGCGGCGGGTGGGGCGCTGGTGTTACAGTTTGGTACCTCTGATATGGATAGCGATCAGCGCGCCTTGTTGATGGCGGCGTATGGTGCGGGTGCCTCGTTCGGCGTGATGCTGCCATTTAGCCGTTTTCATGAGAGTGAGGCCGATGAGATCGGCCTGATCTATGCCGCCAAAGCTGGCTACGACCCACGCACTGCGATTCCTTTTTGGGAGCGTATGGCCGCACAGAGCAATGGCGCCCCGCCAGAGTTCTTGTCGACACACCCCGCTAGCTCGACGCGTATTCGTAAGCTCAATGAGCTAATGCCAAAAGCGATGCTGGTGTATCAGAATCGTTAGCGCACTAGATTGACCAAGTTTCACTTTAAAGCTGCATTTGAGTCATTAATGTTACTGCGCAACTGGGAGTGCTTAGTTTGTGACAATCGTTGATCAACGTTGACTCGATTCGGCATGTTTATTGAGTGCGTGGATTGCTTTGGGCCGCAGTTATTTTTTTAACTGCGACAAATTCACTTCATTTTCTTATTATGTCACAAGTTCGCGTTCGTTTCGCTCCCAGTCCTACCGGATTTTTCCACATTGGCAGTGCCCGCACTGCATTATTCAATTGGCTGTATGCACGCCATGCGGGGGGTACGTTCGTGTTGCGTATCGAGGATACGGATAAGGAACGAAATACGGACGAGTCGCTGCAGGTCTTGCTTGATGGGATGCGCTGGATGGGCATGGATTGGGATGAGGGGCCTGAAGTTGGTGGTGCGTACGGCCCGTATTTCCAGAGCCAACGCCAGCCGATTTACGACGAATATTTGAAAAAGTTGCAGGATGCTGGGCGCACTTATGAGAAGGACGGCGCGATTTGGTTTAAGCTTGAAGGAGAGCGCTACACGGAATACGACGATTTTAAGAAGGCTGAAGTCGAGAAAGTGCGTGCGGCGCCGGTCGTGATTGACGATGCGGTGCGTGGTCGGGTCGAGCGTGCTGAGGAATTGGACTTCGTGATCGTGCGTAAGGATGGCAATCCAGTATTCCACTTCGTCAACGTGGTCGATGATATCGCGATGGGCATCACGCATGTGATTCGCGGCGAGGATCACTTGTCGAACACTAGCAAGCACGTTGAGTTGTTTAATGCCTTCGGTGTGACCCCGCCGGTATTTGCGCACATTCCGCTCATTCTCAAAGAGTCGGGTCCCGGTAAAATGAGCAAGCGCGACAAGGGCGCGTTGATCGAAGAATACGAAACACGCGGCTTTTTGGCCAATGCGGTGCGTAACTACATTTCGCTGCTCGGCTGGAACCCGAAGGACGAACGCGAGAAAATGGACATCGATGAGATCATTGAGCTGTTCGACTTTGCTGGAATCAACAAGGGTAACTCTCGCTTCGATGAGAAAAAGCTGTCTGCGCTCAATACGGAATATTTACGTGAGATGAATGTGGAGACCTTTACATTTTTGGCGCGTCCAATCCTACACACTGCGGGTGTGGTTGAAGAGGACGCGGATGAGGATTACATTCAGTCGGTGCTATCACTTTGCCAAGGCAAGGCACGTTCGCTGGAAGAGTTGCCAGGGTTCTGCCGCTACTTCTTCTGCGACGAATATGTGATGGACGAGAAGACCGGCGCTAAGATTGCTAAGAAGGCCGATCCCAAGGAGCTTCTCGCTGAGATCGTGCCAGTGATCGAGGGTATTGAAATATTCACCGCGGATGCCTTGCAAGCTGGCTTGGAAGCGCATGCCGAATCTAAGGGCGCGAAGGTCTTTGCATATTTCCCAGCGCTCCGCTACGCATTGAGCGGGCAGGGCGGCGGTCCGGATTTGTTGCCGATGCTGGCAGTGCTCGGGCAAGCGCGTGTGCTTGCTCGTTTGAAGGCCTTCATTGCTTAAATTTTTAATTGCGGACGCTTTTGGTCTGGCAGATTTTACACGATACATCTTCTTCAACGCTTATGTCAGACGCCAAAGATACGCCGACCGATTTTATCCGCCAAATGGTAGCTGCCGATGTGGCAGCTGGAAAACACGATGGACGTGTGCAAACACGCTTCCCGCCGGAGCCGAATGGTTATTTGCAGATTGGTCACGCCAAAGCGCTGTGTCTGAATTTCAGTATTGCTGAGGAATTCGGTGGTCAGTGCAACTTGCGCTTCGACGATACCAATCCTGAGAAGGAGAGCGACGAGTTCGTCCAAGCTATTCAGGAAGACATCGCATGGTTAGGCTTTAAATGGGCGAAGATTTGCTTCGCCAGTGATTATTTTGAGCAATTGTTTGAGTGGGCCATCAAGCTGATCGAGCAGGGACACGCGTATGTCGAGGAGCTTTCTTTTGACGAGATGCGTGACTACCGTGGCTCGATTACCCAGCCGGGCCGTGCTAGCCCTTTTCGCGAGCGTCCGATCGCAGAGAATATAGATCTCTTCAAACGCATGCGTGCGGGCGAGTTTGCCGATGGTGAGAAAGTACTGCGCGCCAAGATCGATATGACGCATCCGAACATGAATATGCGCGACCCAGTGATGTATCGTACTAAACGCATGCACCATCACCGTGTGGGCGACAAATGGTGCATCTATCCAAGCTATGATTTTACCCACGGCCAAAGTGATTCGCTTGAAAAGATCACACACTCGCTTTGCTCGTTGGAGTTCCAAGATCACCGTCCGCTCTATGATTGGTTTATCGAAAAGCTCGACATTTTCCCATCTAAGCAGACCGAGTTCTCGCGTTTAAACATGACCTACACGGTGGTGAGTAAGCGCAAGCTGCGTGAGCTAGTTGAGGGTAACTTTGTAGATGGCTGGGATGATCCGCGCATGCCGACACTCTCTGGGATGCGGCGCCGTGGTTATCCAGCGGCGGCGATTCGTAAATTTTGTGATACCGTCGGCATTACCAAGGTCAATTCGACCAGTGATGTAGCGCTGCTCGAACATGCGGTACGTGCCGAGCTCAACAGCACCTCGATCCGTCGCATGGCGGTATTCAATCCGCTCCAAATTGAGATTACCAATTGGCCAAAAGGTGAAGTGGTTGAAGTCGATGGGGTCAACAATCCCGAAGATGAATCGGCTGGCACACGTAAGATCCCATTTTCAGGACGCCTGTTCATCGAGCAGGATGACTTCAAGGAAGAGGCTAATCGCAAATTTTTTCGCCTTAAGAAGGGCGGCGAAGTACGTTTACGCAATAGTTACATTATTAAGTGTGACGACGTCGAGAAAGACGCCGATGGCACGATTAGCAAACTGCTCTGCACGGTCGATCACGACACGCTTAATAAGCAACCTGAAGACCGCAAGGTGAAGGGCGTGATTCACTGGGTGAGCGCCGATCACGCGGTGAAGACGCCGATTCGCATGTTCGACCGCTTATTTACCGAAGAGCATCCAGAAGCGGATAAAGAGATTTCATTCACTAAGTATGTGAACCCAGAATCATCAACAGAAGTGACTGCGTTCTGTGAGCCGAGCTTGATGGAGATGACTGCGGGCGAGCAATGCCAGTTCGAGCGCATTGGTTATTTCTGTGTGGATAACAAGTTGTCGAAGCCAAGTGCGCCAGTGTTTAACCGTACGGTGGCCTTGCGTGATTCATGGGCGAAGGCGAAGCAGTAGTCGCGAATCTTGGCAGTGACGGTGATTGGCACCGTCACTGAATCGATCCTCAGCATACCGAACCCGAGTTGTTTGTAGAGAAGGAAGGTTGACACGGGCTGAGCAGTTGCCGTCAATCGGTGTTTAATGAGCGAAGAAAAGCCAGTCATCCTTACATGTGCCCAACCGACTGGAGTCCTAACTCTCGGCAACTATTTAGGAGCCGTTACAAATTGGGCGACCTTGCTTGACGCAAACACATGTTATTTTGGTGTGGTGGATATGCACGCGATTACGGTTAAGTATACGCCTGCTGAGTTGCGCAAGAATACCTTATCCTGCGTGGCGCAATACATCGCTTGTGGTCTCGATCCGGAGCGTTCGAATATTTTCATTCAGTCGCATATCATTGGGCATACTGAATTGGCATGGTTATTGAGCTGCATCACGCCGATTGGTGACTTACAGCGAATGACTCAGTTCAAGGAAAAGGCGGCGAAGCTCGGCTTTAAAGTTTCAGATAAAGAGACCTCGATTGCTAACGAAGGAGCGCGTCAAGGTGCGTCGCTGAATGCAGGCCTGTTAATGTATCCGGTGCTCATGGCGGCCGATATTTTGCTTTATAATGCAGATTCAGTGCCGGTCGGTAGCGACCAAAAGCAGCACTTGGAGCTTTGCCGTGATTTGGCGCAGCGCTTTAACCATACCTATTCAGAGACATTCACGATTCCGAAACCTTTTATTCCGAAGACGGGCGCACGCATCATGTCGCTGCAAGATCCAGAGCGCAAGATGTCGAAAAGTGATGAGAATCAAAATGCGACCCTCTATATTTTGGATAAGCCAGATGTGCTGCGTAAGAAGATCATGAGTTCGGTGACAGATTCAGGTAATGAAATCGTGGCCCGTGATGATAAGCCCGGAGTAACGAATCTGCTGCAAATTCATTCTGCAATTAGTGGTCTTTCGACTGCCGATCTCGAAGCGTCTTTCATGGGTAAAGGCTACGGCGTCCTGAAACAGGAGGTGGCCGATGTGGTGGTCGCTGCCTTGGAACCGGTGCAGGCTCGTTATAACGAGCTAATTAAGGATAAAAGCTATTTGGAGTCAGTATTGAAAGCAGGAGCTGGCGAGGCGCAGAAGCGCGCTTACAAAACACTGGGCAAAGTCTATCGTAAGTCAGGTTTTGTGGAGCGTCCGCGATAAGTCTTTGTTTAAGTGGTTGTCGGTTCATTTCTGATGGGGATTCCCTAATCCTGCAGTGATTCAATATATGCTGTTTTTCCCCAACAATGAGGAAGTTGGAAATTCATTTGAGCGTATATTGTGGTAGAAAAGAAGGTTGATCGTGTGGCTAGAGTCGCTTTGATCTAATATTTAATCTATTCACGCTGAAAGCATGCAACCGGACGACGAAGCCCCACTCACTCTTTCGAAATGGCCCTTTTATTTAGGGGACGCGCTGCTTGTGGTGACCGCGCTAGCAATTGCCATTTTAGGCAAATGGCAGCTCACCGATATGCAGGTCATTTCTTGTGTGATTGCGGTGGCCTTGGGAGCCGTGATTTTCGGGCTACCCTATGTGGTCGAGTATTCGATGCGAGTCCGCGAAGAGAAAGACGACCGGGCATCGGAGCTCCGCCTACTAAAAAAGCATTGGCCGAAGGCCGAAGCCGGGTTGCTGCAATGCCACGAACGACTCAATAAATTGGAGTCCGGCTCTGGTTCGGTGGATCAGCGTTGTGAACTCTTGGCGTCTGCCGTCGATCAAAAGTTGAATCAAGCGTCGCAGGCCTCGGCTACACTTTCTCAACAAGTTGCAGCGATTGAATCGCGTCTGCTCGTTTTGGAAGAAAGTGCTCAGGCTGCGATTGAAGCGGCCGCGGCAGTTGCTGAAGCGCCGGCGCCCGCACGAGCGCCGCGATCGCGACGCAGCAAGGCGGATTCTGGGCTATTGCAACGTGCGATTGAGGAAAAGCAGGATTCAGCTTCGTCGGCAGTGAGCCGCATTATCGATTCGAAGAGCAAATTAGCAAAGTCTGGGCCCGAGTTGACTGAAACGACAGAGATGCCAGAGGAACCGATTCCTCAAGTGGCCGCGCCAAAAGAGTCAGTACTTGAAGTCACAGAGACCCAAGAGCTGGCGGTTGAACACGATCCGATTGATGCGTCTGAGGCGATTGAGGAGGTGCCTAAAGAGAGCGAATTTCCAATCGGAGCGGATTTGATTAAAAATGATGAGTTGCAGGAGACAGAAGCGTCGGAGGCAGATGCGCCAGTTGATTTGTTTGGCGAGGTCGAGCCCGCGGCTATTCGTCAGCCTCGTACGAAGGCAAACGACGCAGTTTTCACCGCGAGTATTTTGATTGGCATCGGCAATAAGCCCTTTCTGCGTGGCAGTGCTGGTGGCCTGAGTTGGCAGATCGGTTTGCCGATGGACTTTGAGGAGATCGGTAAGTGGCGCTGGGTGGCTCCGGCGGATTTGGCTGGCCCAGTTGAACTTCAAATCTATCGCAATGATGAAGATCCGGATCGTAACGGGCGTCATACTTTAGATCCTGGGCAGAAACTGGAAGTGACCCCTATTTTTTAATTTATGATCGATTCCATTAAATATGCCATTGCCAGCTGCAAGTCCCTCAGGCACAAAAGCATCTAACTTTTTATTTCATGAGCGATTCTAACTTTACGATGCCTATATCATTTGAAGCTCTTGTAGGTGCGTCACCTGATGCGGTCGTGGTTCATAATTTGGAAAATCAGGTGCTTTATTGGAATCAAGCAGCGGAAGCCCTGTATGGATGGTCAGTTGATGAAATTAAAGGCCGTCCAGTCGCGCGTATTTTTTATCTGGTGTCCAGTGAGCGCGAAGAGGCGGTTCACGAA
>Ga0209119_1003681_pt1 | contig 13058 bp, 10 predicted proteins | sample COG_03_FD_184747 | JGI IMG/M metagenome (GOLD analysis project Ga0209119, IMG submission 184747) | Pelagic Microbial community sample from North Sea - COGITO 998_met_03 (SPAdes) (version 2) | ecosystem: Environmental > Aquatic > Marine > Neritic zone/Coastal water | place: Helgoland, sampling... | reverse complement strand
TTTTTTTAATCTTTCAATATTTTTATTTGCAAGGACGTCACTCCCTTGAACATTAAATCCCATCCTTTTCATAATGAGTGCAAGGCCACTCATTCCAATACCCCCTATACCAACAAAATGTATAATTTCAGTTTTAGCTAATTCAATTTTCATTAATAACAGATATAATTTTCAGATTTATATTATTCCATGTGTTTTCATAGTTAAAATCCTTCATGTTCTTTTTTTTAACAAGATATTCTTCTTTATTATCAATAATATTAATTAGTTTATTGAGTAATGTTTTCTCATCTATTTCTTTTTGATTTAACAACCAATTAAAGCCAAGTTTATTATAAAAATGTGCATTTTCAAATTGATGGTTATCTTTCGCAGTTGGCAAAGGTATTGCTAAATATGGAGTCTCAGTAAAATTTAACTCTGCTAATGTTGATGCTCCTGCTCTAGTAATGCACAGGTCTGTTTTTTGCATAAAATTTATGACATCATCGTTAAAATTGAATAATTCACATTGAATATTCTTATCTTCGTAAGTTTTTTTAAAACTTTCAAAGTTAATAGAACTAGTTTGTTGGTAAATTTTTAGTTTATATTTTTTAGCTAATTCAATAATTGCATTTTTAACTAAATCATCAAATATTTTAGCTCCTTGACTACCACCTATTATAAGCAAATTAATTGTATCTAAGGATTTATTGTAATCTCTCTTATTATAAAAATTTTTTCTTAATAATGCTGGAATTACTTTAATTTTATTTTTAAATTTAATAGGAAATTTTTTGATATTATTAGAATAACAAAATATTTTTTGACAGTAACTTAAAAAAAATTTGTTTGATCTACCTAAAACCATATTTGGTTCAAATAACAACAGCTTAATATTTAAAATTCTAGCTCCTAAGCATAAGGGTAGTGACATGTATCCGCCTGTCGAAATTAATATATCAATTTTATTTTTTCTTAAAAAAGAAATTGATTTAAAAATCAAAAATATCATAAAAATAAAATCAAGTGGTATTATTAATAAGTTTTTTGAAATTGGCCTCACATTAAATATTTTTAAATTGTACTCATCTTTGTTTAAAAATTTGATACCCCTAAAGTCAGATGTCATTGAAACATCAAAATTGTCCTCTAAATGTTTATATATTATGGTTGCGGGTATAACGTGGCCTCCTGATCCGCCAGTACTAATTAGTATTTTTTTATTCATTTAATTAATTTTTCTTTTTGTTAAATTTAAAATTATTCCAGATAATATAGAAACTCCTATAATTGAAGAACCTCCATAACTTAAAAATGGCAATGTCATTCCAGTTGTGGGAAATAGTCTTATATTCACGCCAAGATGTATTAATGCTTGAAAAATTATTAGACTTATTGCTCCAGTTAGCACTAATTTATTTTTTTCACTTTTTTCTAAATAAATTTTTTTAAAAACAGAGTAAATAAAAAATAAAAATAAAATTAATAAAAATATTATTGCAATAACACCAAACTCCTCTGAGATAACTGAAACTATATAGTCGGTATGAGCCTCTGGAACTCTTGTTTTTAAGGTACCTTCTCCTATTCCTTTACCAAAAAAACCACCACTACTAATTGCTTCTATAGCTTTATCAGATTGAAAATTATGGGTTCCACCATCAGGGTTGAAGAAAGAGAGTATACGACTTTTAATATAAATAAATTTTGGGATAAAAAAAACTACATATAGCAGGCTTATAATAGAAAGACTTATAAATAATAAAATGAATAATAAGTTTATGCCAGATACAAAAACTAATATTGCCCACGATAAAAACACCAAAAGTGTTTGTCCGATGTCAGGCTGCATTATTAATAGTAACCCAGTTGGGATAATAGAAATAATAGTCAATAAGTATTTGATATAAATATTATAATTTTTTTCACTACATAAAATTGTTGCCACAAAAATAATTATAAATGGTTTTAGTAATTCAATTGGTTGAAATTGAGGAAGAAAAAAAAGATTTAACCATCTTTTTGATCCTTTAACTTCAGTACCAAAAATTGGCACTAAAAATAAAAAAAATAAAGTAATAAAAAAAAGATAAATAGAGAATCTAAAAAGATTCTTTTCACTTAGAGAAGAGAAAAACACTAAGGTCAACAAGCCAATGAAAATATATACCAAATGTTTAAAAAAGAAAAAATAATTATTTGTATCTAATTTATCAGAAGCAATTAATGAAGTTGAAACTAAAGAAAAAAATAAACCCAAACTAAACAAAATTATTATCAATAAAAAAATTGTTTTATCTATATTTTTCCACCAGTTATAATATATTGAGTTGAGCGAACTATTATTTATCATTTTATATAATTTTTAATAAGTTTATTAAAATATCTACCTCTTTCTTCAAAGTTTTTAAAAGTATCAAATGATGCAGAGGCTGGACTAAAAAGAATTGTCTTTTTAATAAAATTATTTTCATTTTTAATATCTAAAAAAACCTTAGCAATTAGACTCTTTAAATTTAAAAATGATTTAAACGCCATCTTATTTTTTAATTCATTAATAAAAAATTTTTGATTTTTACCAAAAATGTATAATTTGATCTTTTTACAATCGTTTTTTTTAAGTAGAAATTTATCTCCTTTTTTAGGTAAACCACCTATTATCCAATAAACATTTTTTAATGATTTCAATAATTTTTCTGATGAAGAAAAGCTTGTTGCTTTAGAATCATTAATAATTTTTAAAAATTTAGAATTATGAATTATTTCTTGTCTAAAACTTAGTCCTTTAAAATTTTTTAATGATTTTAATAGCAAGTTATTCTTTAACTTTAATATCTTTGAAACCTTCAGCACAAATGTCAAATTTTCTTTATTACCATCTGTATCAAAATAATGATTATCAATTTTTTTAATAAACCTATCACTTATATATTTTTCTATTTTCAAAATTGATGGTGCAAATTTTTTTTGCTTTAATTTTCTTTTAATATAAAAATTTTTTGTATTTAAAATTGCAATATCATTTTTAGATTGATTTTTTATTAATTTAAATTTAGCACTTACATATTTATTTATAGTCTTGTGTCTTTCGAGGTGATCTGGTGAAATGTTTAAGATTAAAGATATATTTGTTTTAAATAACTTGCTGTATTCTAGTTGATAGGATGAAGCTTCTATTACAAATAAAGTGTCTTTTTTGATCTTTTTTTCAAGTAAAACTGGATTTCCTATATTGCCAACTAAACGAACATCTTTTTTTTGATCCTTTAATATATCGTACAAAAGCTTAGCAGTAGTTGATTTTCCGTTTGTCCCTGTAATAGTTATTTTTTGATTAAAAGCATATCGACTATAAAAAATGTCTAAATCTGTATAAATTTTTTTATAATTTTTTTTTAAAAATCTACTTAATTTACAATTATTAATATCTATTCCTGGACTAATTATAATACAGTCAAATTCTTTTTTAATTATTTCTTTGTATGTTGTGTAAGTATCTTTTATATTTTTTTTAGTAATTATTCGATCATCATATAAACTAATAATATTATTTTTTTTTAAATAACTATAAGTGGATAGACCACTTTTACCCAGACCATAAATCAGTATTTTTTTTTTTAAAAAGTTTTTTTCTAGATTTAACATTATCTAAGTTTTAATGTCGCTAATCCAATCATTGCTAAAATTATTGATATAATCCAAAACCTAATTACAACTGTTGATTCTGCCCAACCTTTTTTTTCAAAATGATGATGTATAGGTGCCATTCTAAAAATTCTTTTACCTGTAAGTTTGAATGAAAATACTTGGATTATAACTGATACAGCTTCTAGTACAAATAACCCTCCTGTTATTGCTAAAACAATCTCATGTTTAGTAATAATACCAATTGCCCCTAAAGATCCACCTAATGCTAATGAACCAGTGTCACCCATAAATATTTTAGCAGGTGGAGCATTGAACCATAAAAATCCTAAACAAGCTCCTATAATTGATCCACAAAAAACTGAAACTTCCCCCATACCTTCAAGATAGGGAATATTTAAATATTCAGAAAATACAATATTGCCCGTTACGTAACTAATAAATGCAAAACATGCTGCAACTAATATCACTGGCACTGTTGCTAAGCCGTCTAAACCATCTGTTAAATTAACTGCGTTGGAGGATCCAACAATTATAAAAATTGAAAATGGAATAAAAAACCATCCAAGATTAATAATTAAATTTTTAAAAAAAGGAAAATATAAATTTGTAAGTTCAGTGTTTTGAGATAATTGAGTTAAACCATAAATTCCAACAATGGCTATTAAAATTTGAGAAATAATCTTAAATTTAAATGAAACACCAGATGAATTTTTAAACTTAATTTTTTTATAATCATCATATGCACCTAATAGCCCAAACCCTGAAACAATAAATAACAAAAACCATATATGGTAATTTGATAAATCACCCCAAAGTAATATTCCTGAAAAAAGTCCAAGTAAAATTAAAACACCTCCCATTGTTGGTGTTCCAATTTTCTTAACGATATGTTCAGTAGGACCATCATCTCTTATTGGATTTAATATTTTTCTTGCTGAAAAAAATTTAATAAAAGGAGTACCAATTAATAAAACTACAAACATTGATGTAAACATCGAAAGGCCCGTTCTAAAAGTTAAATACTTAAATACATTTAGAAAACTGTATTGGTCAATTAATTGAGTAATAAGACTATAAAGCATTAAACTTTCCAGTTTTTAATTTGTTAACTAGATTGTTAAGTCCAGTAGAGTTTGAACCCTTAATCATTAAATAATCATTATTATTTAAATCATTTTTAATCAAATCAATTATTTTAGACTTATCTTTCAAAATGACCCCTCTTCGGTGCTTATCAAGGTTTTTATAAGTATGTAAAATATGTTTGCCCACTACATTAATATTTTTAAGAGAAGTTTTATTAATTTCTTTGCCAGCCTCTAAGTGTAGTTTCTTTGAATAATTTCCTAACTCCAACATGTCACTCAGTATTAATTTTTTTTTAGAATTATCAATTTTTAATTCATCAAAATTTTTTATAGCAGACTTTAATGACAATGGATTAGAGTTATAACTTTCATCTACAATGTAAATACTCTTTTTCTTTAATTTAATTTTTATAATATCACCACGGCCTTTTGCTATCTCATAATCAAGAAATATATTTTTTTCTAATTTTTGTGTATCTTTAAAAATTGATATAATTGCAATTGTGGCTAATAAGTTTTTTAAATTATTTTCAAAAATTAATCTTACATAAAAATAAATTTGTTTTTTATTAACATTTACAAATATTTTGTATTTAGATTTTTCTTTAACTATTTTTTCTAGATAAATATTTGCTGATTTATTTTTTAAACTAAATGTAAAAATATTTATGTTTTTTTTCTTGGCAATTTTTTTATGTAAATTATAAAATCTGTCATCTTGGTTTAAAACAAGAATTCCATTTGTTTTTATATTATTAATAATTTCTGACTTTGCTAAAGCTACTTGATGAATGTTTTTAAAATTTTTAATATGTGCGTAGGAAATATTTGTAATAACACCCACATCAGGCTTGATAATTTTTGATAGATAATCAATCTCACCTTTTTTATCCATTCCAATCTCAAAAATACCAAATTCATCATTTTTTTTTAGATTAAATAAACTTAATGGTACACCAAATTTATTATTAAAAGATTTTGGTGAATAAGTTACATTACTAATCTTACTTAAAGTTTTTCCTAACAATTCTTTAAGAGAAGTTTTTCCACAACTGCCTGTTATAGATATAATTTTACTAGATAAATTTTCTCTTAATTTTGATGAAGCCTCTGTTAAAAGTTGCAATGTATCATCTACTACAATTTTTTTTTTAGATTTTTTTTGATTGTTAGCTATTACTAATGATGCACCATTTTGGAAAGCTTCATTAACATATAGATTTCCATCTTTATTATTTCCTTTTATTGCAAAAAATATGTCATTTTTTTTTATTGTTTTTGAATTAATTGATGCATTTTTTATTTTTATATTTGAATTAATTTGGGGAGAGTTGCTGATTTCTTTTAAAATATTTATTTTAATATTAGTTGAAAGAATTTTATTTTTTAATTTAATATTCTTAAGTATTTCTAATCTGTCAGAAAATTTGTTTACAAAATTTCCATAATCTTGTGTCTGTTCATGACCTTTGCCTGCAATAACTAAGATATCACCAGTTTTTAAGTCTAATATAGCCTTATGAATAGCTTTAGACCTGCTTGAAATCTCAAAAACTTTTGATTTATCAATAGTTTTTTTAATAGCTAGTCTTATTTTTTTTGGATTTTCGTCTCTTGGATTGTCGTCAGTTAAATAAACTCTGTCACAATATTGATTGGCTATTTTTCCCATTATGGGTCTCTTGTCTTTATCTCTATTACCACCACATCCAAATACAATGAAAATTCTTTTATTTTCAAATTGTTCTTTCAAATTAGTCAAACAAGTTTTTAATGCATCAGGTGTATGGGCATAATCTAAAATAACCTTTGAATTATTTTTTAAAGTTCCAATTTTTTCAAACCTACCAATTACTGATTTTACTCTTGAAGCTAATTTAACTATTTGATCAAATTTTAAATTACTTTTTTTAGCAGCAAGCATTGCCATAAATAAGTTTTTTAATTGAATTTTACCAATTAAGTTTATTTGTAATTTATAATGTTTCTGATTATATTTAATTTCAACTATTTGTTTATCATCCCTAAATTGATGAGAATAAATATCTATTCCATTATTACTTTTTGATAAAGCCTGAAGATCCAATTTATTATTTAGCGATATTCTTTTTAAATTTTTATATTCGGGAATTTTACTATCGGTGATGATAGTTCCTCTAGGTTTTAATAGCTTCTCAAAAAGATATAACTTTGATTTGAGATAATCATTAAATGTTTTGTGATAATCTAAATGATCATGAGACAAATTTGTAAAAATTGTAGTATTAAATTTTAAACCATCAAGTCTATTTTGCTTAAGACCATGACTAGAAGCTTCCATTATAACATTGTCAATTTTTTGTTTTTTTAAATCATTTAATATTTTGCTTAATTTAATTGGATCTAATGTTGTATTAGAAACTTTCTTTAAACTATTTTTTGTCTTAACTCCTAATGTTCCAATAGAAGCTACTTTTTTATTACCTAAGTTGAGTAGCTGAAAATAAAAATCTGCAATTGATGACTTTCCATTTGTTCCTGTTACAGCAATTAAATTTTTAGGTATATTTTTTTTTGTCTTATATGATAATTCTGATAATACTTTTCTTACATTTTTTGATCTTAAAAATAACACTTTATTTTTAATACCTTCAAATTTTTGCTCTGAAATAATAACTGTTGCACCCTTTTTAATTGCATGGTCTATGAATTTAGTTCCATCTGATTTTGTTCCCTGGATTGCAAAAAAAATATAATTCTTTTTACAATCTTCACTGTTAAAACTAAGACCAGCAAACTGATGATTTTTAAATTCTTTTTTAATATTTTTAAGGAAGTTGCCAATCAACATATAAGTATTAATTTTCTATATGTTTTGTGGCCAAAATAGGCCCAATTTTTTCTATGATTTTTCCAGCTACTTCAACAGATGTCCACCCTGCTGTATTAAATGGGGTTCCTTTATATGAACCTTTTTTATTTTTATATTCATATACGTAGTCTGATGAAGTTTTTGGCTCATCAAGTAGAACTATCAGCACATATTTAGGTTTAGAAGTGGGGAAAATACCTGCAAATGTATTTACTTTTGCTTTAGAATAACCTCCTACTATTGTTTTTTGAGCAGTTCCTGTTTTTCCACCAACTTCATAACCTTCAATGTTTACAAGTCCTGCTGTACCTTCTTTAGTATTTACAATTTTTCTAAGTATTGGATTTATCTTCTCTGAAATACCAGCTTTGATTATTCTTCTTTCTTTTTCAGGATCTTTTAATTCTTTTTTTATTAAGCTGGGCTCAATAGCAAAACCACCATTTGAAATTATTGCATAAGCTTTTGCTAATTGTAATGGAGTGGTAGTTATTCCATGTCCAAAAGACACCGTCGCAAGTTTACATTTTCCCCACTTAAATGGAATAGGCTCTCCAACCTCCTCTATGTCAAAATTTATTTTACTTAAGATTCCAATTTTTTCTAAAAAAGCTTTTAATTTAATAATTTCTAATTTTTGTCCAATTCTTACAGATCCTATATTTCCAGACCTAATTAAAATTTGTTCTACAGTAAGATCTGATGGTATTTTATTGTCATATTCAGAGATACTACTTTTTCCACATTGTAGTTTTTTTTCTAAATTTAAAAATTCTGTGTCAGTATCAATTAAGCCTTCCTCTAATCCAGCTGCTACTGTAAAAGTTTTAAATACCGAGCCCAGCTCATACACTCCTTTTGTTGCTCTATTAATAAAGTTGAGATCAACTATCTTCTCTCTTTTATTTAGATCAAAATCTGGATATGAAACCATAGATATAATTTCTCCATTATTAACATTCATCAAAATTGCTGTACTACCTTTACTTCTAAATATAGATTGAAACTTTACTAACTCTTCTCTAATTAAAAATTGTATGTCAGTATCTACTGTTAATTTAAGTGGTTCGTTTGTTTGTTTTAATTTTTCATTAAAGGATTTTTCAAGTCCTGATATACCTTTATTGTCATCATCTATTTGACCAATAATATGACTAAAGAGATTTTTTTGAGGATAAATTCTAGTTAATTTTTCTTCTGACTTAATTGATTTATCTCCAAGTAACATAATTTTTTCATAATTGTCAGAAGATATTTTTTTTTCTAAATAAAAGAATTTATTTTTTTCAAGCTTCTTAGTAATCTCTTCATAGTTTTTATCTGGGAATATTAACTGTAAATTAATTAATAGTTTTTTTTTATCAATTACTTCAATAGGGTTAATACCAATATCTATCGACTTAACTGTTTTAACTAAATAATTTCCATTTCTATCAAGTATGTCTGCTCTATAGTTTTTATTTATAGTTGAGAATTCCTTGGTATTTTCTTCTTTTAACGAGCCTAAATGAAGCAATTGTATTGAATAAATTACTGAAATCACCAAGAAAACAAAAAAAATAAACGCTATTCTATTAAATTGTATATCTAAATTAGTTTTACTTTTTTTATATGAAAATTCATTTTCATATTCTTCTAGAATAATATTCTTTTTATTGTTCATTTTCATTTTTGCTGATTAAGTCTTTTATTTCTAAAGTTTCATTATTTTTAATGATTTCCTTAATATTCATAATTTCAATTTTGATTAAATCTTTTTCAAAGTATTGCGTTTGATACTGAACTAATTTTTCAGGAGAGCTCAAATAGTTAAACTCAAGCAATGCATCTTCGAGTTCCGATTTTAAAGGTCTTATATTTTCTTTAACTATAAAAATTTGATCTTCTATTTCTTTTGTAGAAGTTTTAATAAGTGATGTAATTAATATTAATACGAAAATAACAGCCAACACTAATTGTTTCATAGTTTTTTTGATAAATTTTCAATGTCAATTAAATGTTTAAATTTATCTAAGATATCTGTTTCAAAATCGAAAAAATCTTCTTTTTTAATTACATAACGTAACTTGGCTGATCTAGAAGGTGGATTTTCTCTAATTTCTTTATCACTTGGTACTATTGGTTTTTTTATAACAGATTTAAATAAATTTAATTTTTCTTCTGTTTTTGGCATATGTCTTGAGATGCTTTTATTTTCAGATAAACTTTTAAAAAAGTATTTAACAATTTTATCTTCTAAAGAATGAAATGTTACAACTGCAATAACTCCATCCTTTTTAACAACTTTAGCAGCATTAATTAATCCATAAATTAGTTCACTAATTTCTTTATTTACAAATATTCTTAATGCTTGGAAAATTTTAGTTGCACTATGTGTCTTATAATTTCTTTTTCTTTTCGAAGACTCTATAATCCTAACTAGCTCTTCTGTTGTGATCTCTCTTTTAGATCTGTCTTCAACAATATTGTGTGCTATTCTTTTACTGTCTACTTCGTCACCAAAATATTTAAATATTTTGGTAAGTTCTTTTTCATCTAATTGATTAATTGCTTCTTTTGCTGAAAATTCATTTATACCCATTTTCATATTAAGTTCACCAATGCTATCAAATGAAAGACCTTTTTTTGGGTCTTTAATCTGGTTCAAGGAATACCCTAAATCAAAAATTACAGCTTTTATATTTTCATGTTTTAACTTTAGATTATTTAATTGACTGAATTTTATATTTTTAAATAATAGCCTATCCTCAAAACTATTTTGAAGTTCTTGAGCTTTTATAGAGCTCTCAGAATCTCTATCTAATGCAATTACTTTTGTTTCAGGAAAGTTTAATATTCTTTTTGTGTATCCGCCTTGACCAAACGTACAGTCAATAAATGTGCCACCATATTGAGGGGTAATAATGCTAATTATTTCACTTAGCAATACCGGATAATGATTTCTCACATCTGGTATTATGGTGGCTATCATTTATTTTTTTGAAGACCATTAATTCTTTTGTCTTCTTAAAAATGCTGGAATTTCTAGATCATCATCTTCTGAGGTATTTTCCGAAGTTTCAGTTGATAAAAATCCTTCTGTCTCTGAAGTTGCACTATCCGAACTAAATAGATCTGGCGCGTCTTCACCTTCTACACCAAAGTTTTCAAGTCCATTAGAAACATGCTCCTCCTCTATTGGGCTATTTTCTTCAGGCTTTGCAGTTGTAAGTGCCTCCTCTGAAAAAGATTGCTCATAATCACTTGGTTGATTGTTTTCAACAATACTTTCAACTTCTTGATTGCTAATAGTTTGCTCATTCATCATTTCTGATGATGCAGTATTTGTAACTGGTTCTGCAATTATTTCATTTTCTAACTTTAATGCATTTGCTCCATGAGAAATGGGGCTAGTCATTGTAGGTGAAAAATTAAACGATTGAGCAGAACTAGCACTGTTAAAATCTGAATAACCAGGATTTCTATTTTGTATTCTGTGAACCATATTGATTACAGATTTACTTTCTGGTTGTTGTCCATCTAGTGCCGTTGCAACTATTGATACTCTAATTTTTCCATCAAGGTCGCCAGATGTAATAGCGCCAATAATCACCTCTGCTTCAGGATCTACTTCAGCTCTTATTTTATTAACAACTTCATCAACCTCAAAAAGTTTAAGATCCTTACCACCAGTAATATTTACTAGTAATCCTTTTGCACCCTTTAACGTATAATCATCAATCAATGGGTTGCTAATTGCCATGTCTGCTGCTTTAGCTGCTCTACCTTCTCCTTCAGCTTCACCAGTTCCCATCATTGCTTTACCCATTGAAGCCATTACAGTTTCAACATCAGCAAAATCTAGATTAACTATACCTGGTCTAACCATAAGATCGGTCACACTCTGTACACCTTGCATTAAAACATTATTTGAAAGATTAAAAGATTCTTCAAATGTAGTTTGTTCATTTGCAACCTTAAATAGGTTTTGATTTGGAATTACAATAATTGTATCCACATGTTTTCTTAATTCTTCTAGGCCTACCTGAGCTCTTCTCATTCTTGATGGCCCTTCATATAAAAAAGGAAGTGTTACAACACCTACTGTTAAAATATTTAATTCTTTAGCAGCTCTTGCAATAACGTGTGCAGCACCTGTGCCAGTTCCACCACCCATACCAGCAGTTATAAAAACCATGTTTGCACCCTGAAGAGTATTTACAATTTCATTTAAAGATTCATCTGCAGCTGCTTGACCAATGTCATGTTTTGCTCCAGCACCTAAACCTTTTGTTAAACTTAGGCCAATTTGAATTCTTGCTTTAGCTTTACTTAACTTTAAATCTTGAGCATCTGTATTTACTGCTATGAACTCTACTCCTTGAAGTCCATTATCAATCATTTCATTAAGTGCATTTCCACCTGCTCCGCCAACTCCCACTACTAATAATCTTGGTTGTAATTCTTTTATTTCTGGTGATTTAAAGTTAATTGTCATTTTTATTTCCCCTCATTGTTATTAAAATGTTTTTCCCATTTAAGACTTGCACGATTTAGATTTGCTTTTTTTCTTGCGTTGATCTTAAATTTTTCAAATGCTGCTGGTTCCCATATTTGGAATGTTTGACCTTGACCAACAAACAACATGCTATTTTTTATTTTTGCATGTTTTAATAATTTTGTTGATAATGAAATTCTACCTTCACTATCAAATTGTAAATTCATACTCTCAGATAAAATTGATGTTGCAAAATAATCTCTTTTTTCTTCAAATGGACTTAATGAATCTATACTTGCAGAAAGTTTTTCAATTCTATCTTGTGAGCAAGCTTCTATAGACTGATTATTAAATGAGGGATAACAGATAACACCATTGTATCCTAAGTTAGAAAGGTGAGATCTAAAACTAGCAGGCACAGATACCCTTCCCTTTTTGTCTATTTTGTTCTCGTAAGTAGATAAAAACATATTTTTTATATTTCATAAATTCCATATTTGGGAATATATGGGACAATATGGGTTTTTAAAGATAGAGTCAATATGTTCATTTTAGGCTTATTTGGCAATGATTGTAGATAACTTTTATGTATCTACATAAAGTCAAAAATCAATTTTTAGTTTTAACTCAATACAATTCTAAGACTAAAAATAAGAACAGAAATGATTCAATTATGAATCAAAAGGTGAACATCTAAAGTTAATTAAAATTGAACTGTGGATAAGTTTGCTAGACAAACTATAAGCCGGGTTCTGTCATTTAAACCTATCATTTCTCTAGGCTTAAGATCACTCTTAAGCTCATGCAACTAACCCTGATGACTAGCCAAAGACGGCTTTTAGTTTTGCAACAATGTCATCTCTACTTAGTCTTGCTCCCAGTGGGGTTTTCCAGCGTTCATTGTTACCAATAGAACCGGTGTGCTCTTACCACACCTTTTCACCCTTGCCATGTTATGGCGGTATATTTTCTGTGGCACTATCCCTAGGGTTTCCCCCGCCAGGTATTA